>Ga0208519_100050_pt1 | contig 150223 bp, 126 predicted proteins | sample LakWasM130_HOW14_2_FD_183940 | JGI IMG/M metagenome (GOLD analysis project Ga0208519, IMG submission 183940) | Freshwater sediment methanotrophic microbial communities from Lake Washington under simulated oxygen tension - Sediment Metagenome... | ecosystem: Environmental > Aquatic > Freshwater...
ATGGCTGGCCATGCTGCTGCCGGCGCTGCTGCATGCCGCCCCCGATGAGGATCTGCTGGGGCGCCAGCAGGGCTATCCGCTCGGCACCGCCAGCGACTGGTTCAGCAATGAAGCGGTGCGCGTGGGCTCCTTCAGCAACCAGGGCGCGATCGCCGGCATCCTGAATGGGCCGGTGCACCAATTGCCGGCCAGCGAGCAGCCGCTGCGGCTGCCGCGCGCGGCCAGCGAGCCGGCGCTGCGCTGGCTGGCGGACGATGGCGTCGAGCGCGACGTCAGCGCCTACCTGGCGCGCCAGCGCGTGATGGGCCTGATGATCGTGAAGGACGGCGTGGTGCAGCTCGAGCGCTATCAGTACGAGCGCGGGCCCGAGCACCGCTTTGTCTCGCACTCGATGGCCAAGTCCATCGTCGCGCTGGCGGTGGGGCTGGCGCTGCAGGAGGGCAAGCTGCGTTCGCTGGACGATACGGCCGAGCGTTATGCGCCGGGCCTGGCCGATACCCTGTACGGCCAGACCAGCTTGCGCAATCTGCTGCGCATGGCCTCGGGCGTGCGGTTCGAGGAGCGCTACGACGGTCAGGACGATCTGGCCCGCTACGGCCGTGCCGCCAGCCGCGAGGGCCTGGAGGCCGCCGCCAGCCAGATCAACCAGCGCATCGCGCCGCAGGGCACGCGCTTTCACTACGCCAGCACCGAGACGGTGATGCTGGCGGCGGCGCTGCGCGGCGCCACCGGCCAGTCCTTGAGCGACTACCTGGGCCCGCGGCTGTGGCAGGCGATGGGCGCCGAGCAGAGCGCGCTGTGGCGCGCCGACCGCACCGGCCTGGAGGCTGCGGCGGGCAACTTCAACGCCACGCTGGGCGACTACGCGCGCCTGGGCGTGTTGCTGGCCAACGATGGCCGGCGCCCCGACAACGGCCAGCAAATCATCCCGGCGCGTTTTCTGCGCGAGGCCACCGACTGGCACCTGCATGCGCCGGCCTTCCAGCCCGGCCGCGCCAGCCCCTACTTCGGCTACGGCTACCAGTTCTGGACCTTCCCGGGCAACTCGCGCCGCTTTGCGATGCTGGGCGTGTTCGGCCAGATGATGCTGATCGATCCGGCCCTCAAGCTGGTGATGGTGCAGCTGGCCGCCGACGCCAAGCCCCTGGCCGGCAGCACCAGCATGGCCCATGAGGCGCTGGCCCTGTGGCAGGGCCTGCTGCGCTTCTACCAGCCCTGAGCCGGCCGCTCAGGCCAGCCCCACCAGCTTGGCCAGCATCTCGCTGGCGCTGCTGGCGCCGACCTTGCGGATGATGCGGGCGCGGTGGCCGTCGATGGTGCGCGGGCTGATGCCCAAGAGGCGCGCGATCTGCTTGGTGCTCTGGCCGGCGGCCAGTTGGCGCACGATCTCGCGCTCGCGTGCCGTCAGGTCCACGGTGACGGCGCGGCGCGCCGAGATGTCCTCGAACATCCAGACCGCGCAGGCAAAAGGCTGATCGCGGCGCAGCGAACGCCCGGCCGCATGCACCCAGAACAGCCGGCCGCTGCGGTGTTTCATGATGCGCTCGTCGCTGTAGCGGCCGGTCTCCAGCATCACGTTGAAACCCTGCGCGCCGATGTGCTCGAACTCGGACTCCGAGGGGTAGAGGCAGGCCATCGAGCGGCCCGCCAGCTCGGCGGGCTGGTAGCCGAACATCTCGGCGAAGGCGTCGTTGCAGCGCTGGATGCCGCGTTCGCGCGTCACGCACAGGCCCACGGGAGCGAGGTCGAAGGCGAGGTTGAGATCGGCGTCGGCGCTCGGTTCGGCACTGGCGTCGCTGGCGGGCATGGGGGCAGTCCTGAGGTAGTTGTACGTGTTTCGCGGGCGCGGCGCTGTTCCTATAGTCGCGCCGAACCTCACAAGGAGCATGGCATGGCAGTGTGCATCGTTGGCTGGGCCCACAGCAAGTTCGGGCGTCTGGACGGCCTGGATCTCGAGCAGCTGATCGGCGGCGTGACGCAGGGCGCGCTGGCGGACGCGGGCCTCGGCGGCGCCGAGGTCGACGGCATCTGGCTCGGTCAGCTCAACGGCGGTTTCGTGCCGGAGATCTTTGCCTCCTCCCTGCCCATGCAGGCCAACGCGGCGCTGCGCTGGGCCCCGGCCACGCGGCTGGAGAATGCCTGCGCCTCCGGTGCGGCGGCGCTGTATGCGGCGGCCGACGCGATCGAGGCCGGACGCGCCCGCATCGCCCTGGTGGTGGGGGCCGAGAAGATGACGGCGGTCTCGGGCGCCGAGGTCACGCGCATCCTGGGCAATGCCTCCTATGTGCCCGAGGAGGCCAGCCAGGGCCTGAGCTTTCCCGGCATCTTCGGTCGCATCGCCCAGGCCTATTTCGAGCGTCACGGCGATCACGGCGCGGTGCTCGCCCGCATCGCCGCCAAGAACCACGCCAACGGCGTGCGCAACCCCTGGGCGCAGATGCGCAAGGACCTGGGCTTCGAGTTCTGCAACGAAGTTTCTGAGCGCAACCCCTTGATCGCGGCGCCGCTGCGCAAGACCGATTGCTCGCTGGTCTCGGACGGGGCGGCCGCGCTGGTGCTGGTGGATGCCAGCCTGGCACGCCAGTTCAGGCGCGCGGTGGCGCTGCGCAGCCGCGTGCAGGTGAACGATTTCCTGCCGCTCTCGCGGCGCGACCCGCTCGCCTTCGAGGGCCCGCGCCGCGCCTGGGCACAGGCCCTGCAGCAGGCTGGCATCGGCGTGCGCGATCTCTCCTTCGCCGAGGTGCACGACTGCTTCACGATCGCCGAGCTGCTCAGCTACGAGGCCATGGGTCTGGCGCCGCCCGGGCAGGGCGCCCGCGTGCTGGAGCAGGGCCTGGTGATGGCCGATGGCGCGCTGCCGGTGAATGCCTCGGGCGGACTCAAGGCCAAGGGCCACCCGATCGGCGCCACCGGCGTCTCCATGCATGTGCTGGCCGCCATGCAGCTGGTGGGCGAGGCGGGCGAGATGCAGCTGCCGCAGCCGCGCCTGGGCGGGGTCTTCAATATGGGCGGCTCGGCGGTGGCCAACTACGTCAGCGTGCTGGAGCGGGTGCAATGAACCTGGCCAGCCTGCTGCAGCGCAGCGCGCTGCTTCACCCGGAGCGGCCGGCCCTGCTGCACGGCGACGAGCTGCTGGTCCGCTATGGCGAGCTGGCCGACCGGGTGGCGCGCCTGGCGCATGGCCTGAGCCAGGGCTGCGGCCTGCGGCCGGGTGCGCGCGTGGCGCTCTATATGAGCAACCATCCGGCCTATCTGGAGCTGCTCTATGCGGCCTGGTGGGCGGGGCTGGCGGTGGTGCCGGTGAATGCCAAGCTGCACGCCAAGGAGCTCGCCTACATCGTGCAGGACGCCGGCGCCGAGGCCTTGTTCGTGAGTGCCGATTTGGCCTCCTCGCTGCAGCCCGAGCTGGCCAGCATGCCGGGCCTGCGCATGCTCTGCTGCCCCGACGAGGCCGCCTATGCCGCGCTGCTGGCCCATGAGCCGGCGCCCATGCAGGCGCGCGCCCCCGACGATCTGGCCTGGCTGTTCTACACCTCGGGCACCACCGGCCGGCCCAAGGGCGTGATGCAGACGCACCGCAATCTGCTCGCCATGACGGCCTGCTACTTCATCGACGTGGATGCGGTCGAGGCCGAGGACGTGATCGTCTATGCGGCGCCGATGTCGCATGGCGCCGGGCTCTACAACTTCGCCTTCGTCGCCAGGGCCGCGCGCCATGTGGTGCCGCGCTCCGGCGGCTTCGATGTGGCCGAGCTGCAGGGGTTTTCGCAGCGGCTGGGGCGGCTGTGCCTGTTTGCCGCCCCCACCATGGTGAAGCGCCTGGTCGAGCATTTGCAGGCCAGCGGCGGCGATGCTTCGGGCTACAAGACCATCGTCTATGGCGGCGGCCCCATGTATGTGCAGGACATCCGGCGCGCGCTGACCCTGATGGGGCCGCGCTTCGTGCAGATCTATGGCCAGGGTGAGTCGCCCATGACCATCACCGCGCTGGCCCGCGCACAGCTGGCCGACCGCGACCATCCCGACTGGCTCGCCCGCCTGGCCTCGGTGGGGGTGGCGCAAAGCCTGGTGGAGGTACGCGTGGCGGACGAGCAGGGCAATGCGCTGCCGGCGGGCGCGACCGGCGAGGTGCTGGTGCGCGGCGACACCGTGATGGCCGGCTACTGGCGGCAGCCCGAGGCCACGGCCCAGGCCCTGCGCGGCGGCTGGCTCTGGACCGGCGACATGGGCGCGCTCGATGCCCAGGGCTTTCTGACCCTGAAGGACCGCTCCAAGGACCTCATCATCAGCGGCGGCTCCAACATCTACCCGCGCGAGGTCGAGGAGGTGCTGCTGCGCTGCGCCGGCGTGCGCGAGGTGGCGGTGGTGGGCCAGGCGGATGCCGAATGGGGCGAGATCGTGGTGGCCTTTGTCGCGCCCGAGGCCGGCGCGCTACTGGACGCCGCCGCGCTGGATGCGCAATGCCTGCAGGCCCTGGCGCGTTTCAAGCGACCCAAGCGCTATCTGTTCGTCGATGCGCTGCCCAAGAACCATTACGGCAAGGTGCTGAAGACGGCGCTGCGCCAGCAACTCAAGAAGGACGACGAGACATGACATTGCACGACCGTACCGCCCTGGTGACCGGGGCCACCCAGGGCATAGGCCAGGCGATCGCACGCTGCCTGGCCGAAGCCGGCGCGGACCTGGTGCTGCATGGCATCGAGCCGCAGGCGCAGGGCGATGCGGTGGTCGCCGAACTGGCCAGCGCCACGGGGCGCCGCACCGCCTATGTGCGCGCCGATCTGGGCGATGCCCAGGCGGCCGCGGGCCTGCTTGCCGCCGCCGGCGCGGCGCTGGCCGCGCCCGACATCCTGGTCAACAACGCCGGCATCCAGCACACCTGCGGCATTGCGGAATTTCCTGCCGAGCGCTGGGACGCCATCCTGGCGGTCAATCTGAGCGCGGCCTTCCACACCATGAAGGCGGCGGTGCCGCGGATGCGCGCACGCGGCTGGGGCCGCATCGTCAACATCGCCTCGGTGCATGGCCTGGTGGCCTCGGTCAACAAGGCCGCCTACCTGGCCGCCAAGCATGGGCTGGTGGGCCTGTCCAAGGGCGTGGCGCTGGAGACCGCGGCCGAGGGCATCACGGTCAACTGCATCTGCCCGGGCTGGACCGACACCGCCATCATCCAGCCGCAGATTGAGGCGCGCGCCGCCGCCCTGGGCGGCGACCGCCAGGCCGGCATCCGCGAACTGCTGCGCGAGAAACAGCCCAACCTGACCCTGCTGCCGCCGCAGCGCATCGGCGAGGTGGCGGTGTTTCTGTGCAGCGAGGCGGCCGCTGGCATCACCGGCGTGGCCCTGCCGGTGGACGGCGGCTGGACGGCGCAATGAGCCGCGCCAGCTGTCTGAAACACAGGCATCGACTGAAAATTGGACAACGATTTGCGCGCCGCTGCCTGTTGTGTGGACAGTTGGGCGCTGTGCGCCGCGGCCCGGCGCGGCCAAGCGGCGAGCCAGCCCCGTTTTCGGCCCCAAAGCCTAGTGGTTTGCACTTGCTTGGGGCCACCGGGCCGGCCTTGGGCATGGCCTTTGCAAAGACAAGCCTACCTGGCCGCGCACAGGCCATGACAACAAGTTGGAGACAGGCATGACCAGCACCCACACCACGGCTGCGCCCGCTTAGCGCCCGCTTAACGCCCGCTTCAGGCGCGCGCAGCCCCGCATTCCCCACCCGCCCATTTGCGCCGGCCGCGCGCCGCCGGCTGGGTGAACTCGCCCTCAAAAAAGTTCAGACCACAAAACGGAGACCTCATGACCCTTCAGCATCAACGCATCAGCCGCCTCTGCCTGGCCCTGGCCGCAGCCTTTGCCGCCCCCGCGATGGCACAACAGACCGCGCCCGCGGCCAGCGGCAAGCCCGCCGACGAGGCCAAGAGCGAGGTGACGACGCTGGAGACGGTGACCGTCACCGCGCGCCGCCGCGAAGAAAGCCTGCGCGACGTGCCGGTGGCCGTGACCGCCATGACCGAGAAGGCCCTGGAGACCCTGGGAGTGAAGGACCTCGGCGACCTGCAGGGCCAGGTGCCCAACCTCACCGTCTATGCCGCGCGCGGCAGCAACACCACCGTCACCAGCTTCATCCGCGGCGTCGGCCAGGCCGATCCGCTGTGGGGCGTGGACCCGGGCGTGGGCATCTACTTCGATGATGTCTATGTGGCACGGCCCCAGGGCGGCCTGCTGGACGTGTTCGATGTGCAGCGCGTGGAAGTGCTGCGCGGGCCGCAGGGCACGCTGTACGGCAAGAACACCATTGGCGGCGCCATCAAGTACGTGTCGCGCCCGCTCGGCAAGGACACCGAGGGCGCTCTGAGCTTTGCCTTCGGCAACTATGGCCAGATCAATCTCAAGGCCGCCGCCGGGGCGGCCAGCGCCGACGGGCAGTTGCGCGGCCGCGTGGCCCTGGCCAGCCTGAACCACGATGGCTATGGCCACAACCTGGTGGACGGCAGCGCCGTCAGCAACCAGAAGACCAATGCCGGCCGCGCCAGCTTCGGCTTCTTCCCCACCGGCATGCCCTTCAATGTGCTGTTCAGCATCGACCGCACGCGCGACGACTCGAACATGCGCGGCTTCCAGCGCATGGCGGTGAACAGCACCTGGGACCCGCTCAAGACGCCGGTGCCGACCAGCCGCTACGACATCACCAGCGGCATGGCCAACGCCAACTTCACCCATGGCGGTGGCCAGTCGCTCACCGCCACCTGGAATGTCTCGGACGCCTGGACCGCCAAGTTCATCAGCGCCTACCGCAGCGGCGACACCGCCACCGGCATCGACTTCGACGGCCTGCCCAACAAGATCGCCGACGTGCGCGCCAGCTATTCGGACAGCCAGCGCAGCAACGAGCTGCAGTTCACCTACGACGCCGGCGGCACGCAGTCGGGCGTGTTCGGCCTCTACCAGTTCGATGGCAAGGCCGGCGGCACGGTGCTGAACGCCTTCCTCGCGGACACCATCTTCCGTTCTTTCGGCAACACCAATGGCAAGGTCTACACCAAGAGCACGGCCGTCTACGGCGACTGGAACTGGCGCCTGACGCCCGACCTGGGCCTGACCGCCGGCCTGCGCCTCACCGAGGAGAGCAAGCGCGCGGTGGTGCTCAACCAGGGCTTCTCCGACGGCACTTACACCAAGGTGGTGGCCACCGCGGCCGACTTCGACAAGACGCGCAAGGTGCACAACACCGCGCCCAAGCTGTCGATGGACTACAAGTTCAGCAGCAGCACCAATCTGTACGCCACCGCCTCGCGCGGCTTCAAGTCCGGCGGCTACAACGTGCGCGCCAACCAGGCCAACCCGCTCACGCTCAAGCCCTTCGAGGACGAGACCCTCGATTCCTTCGAGCTGGGTTCCAAGATGGTGTTGGACGGCGGCCGGCTGGAGCTGAATGCGGCGGCCTTCCACAACAAGTACAAGAACGTGCAGCTCTCGGTGTTCAGCACCGTGGTCATCAATGGCGCGCCCACCTTCCTGGGTGACTTCACCAACGCCGGCAAGGCCACCGTGCAGGGCGCCGAGCTCGAGTTCGTCTGGCGCCCCAGCTCGGCCTGGACCGTCAGCGGCAACCTCGCCGCCCTGCATGCCAAGTACGACGAGTACATGGACAAGGGAGTCAACGTGGCCAAGGACAAGAAGTTCTCCAATGCGCCCAAGTTCCAGGGCGGCCTGAACCTCGAGCACCTGAGCCAGCCGGCCTTCGGCGGCCTGCTGCGCGCGCGCGTCGGCCTGAGCTACCGCACCAAGGTCTACCCCACCACCGATCTGAGCGAGATCATTGCGCAGGACGCCTACTCGCTGCTGTCCGCCGGCCTGATCTGGGAGCGCAGCAAGAACCTCAGCTTCTCGCTGCAGGGCAGCAACCTCACCGACAAGGCCTACCGCACCGATGGCTACAACATCCCGGCGCTGGGCATCCTGAGCGGCTATTACGGCGCGCCGCGCACCGTCACGCTGGGCGTGCAGATGAAGTTCTGAGGCGGCCATGTACCTGCAGCGTTACTACCGCAGTGACGACGGGCTGCGGCTGTTCGCGCGCGACTACCCGGGCCCCGGCCCGGGCGCGCCCTGCGTGTTGTGCCTGCCCGGGCTGACACGCAACAGCCGCGACTTCGATCGCCTGGCCCTGGCCCTGAGCGCGCGTTACCGCGTGATCTGCCCGGACCAGCGCGGCCGCGGTCACTCGCAGCGCGACCCCGACCCCGCACGCTACCGGCCCGACCGCTATGCGGCCGACATGTTCACCCTGCTCGACCTGCTCGGGCTGGCCGAATGCAGCGTGGTCGGCACCTCGCTGGGCGGGCTGATGGCCATCATCATGGCCGCGCTGCAGCCGGCGCGCTTGCGGGCCGTGGTGCTCAACGATGTCGGGCCCGAGCTCGACCCGCGCGGCGTGGCGCGCATCCAGGCCTATATGGGCGAGCCGGCCGAGGCCGGCGGGCTGGAGCAGGCGGTGGCGCGGCTGCAGCGCATCAACGACGGTAACTTCCCCGACTTCGGCCCGGCCGACTGGCTGGACATGGTGATGGCCACGCATGTGATGGAGGGCCTGGTGGCCGTGCCCGACTACGACCCGGCGATCGCGCAGGGGGTCAACTCGGGCAGCGCCGCGCCCACGCTGTGGCCGCTGTTCGACGCCATCCGGGGCAAGCCGGCGCTGGTGCTGCGCGGCGATCGCTCGGACATCCTCTCGGCCGCCACCGTGGCGGCGATGTGCGCGCGCCTGCCCGAGCTGCAGGCGGTGGAGATCGCCGGCCGCGGCCACGCGCCGACGCTGGACGAGCCGGCCGCGCGGGAGGCCATCCAGGCCTTGCTGGCGCGCGCCTACGCCTAGGCGGGGCTGAGCGCCACCGGCACGCCGCTCAACACGGCGTTGCCGGAGAGCGGGTCGCGCGCCGCATCGTCCAGCAGCGCATTCAGGTTCACGCCCGGGCGCTCCCGGGCGAGCCCCAGCTGCGCGCCCGGCAGGTCATGGCCCCAGCCATGCGGCAGGCTCACCACGCCGGCCATCATCTCGGCGCTCAGCTCGACGCGCGCGAGCAGCTCGCCGGTGGCGGTGCGCAGCCGGCCCTGGCCGCCGTCGACCAGGCCCAGGCGCGCGGCGTCAGCGGGGTTCACCAGCAGGGTGCAGCGCTCCGGGCCCTTGGCCAGCACCGGCAGGTTGTGCATCCAGCTATTGCCCGAGCGGGTGTCGCGCCGGCCGATCAGCAGCAGGCCGGTGGCTGCGCTTTGCAGCGCATCGAGCGCCGCGTCCACATGACCCAGGTCGGCCAGCAGGGCAGCTGGCGCCAGCTCGATGCGGCCCGAGGGCGTGCGCAGCAGTTCGGGGATGCGTGGTTTGAGCTCGCCCAGGTCCAGCCCGCAGGGGGCGGCCTTGACCTTGGCCAGGCTGATGCCGTCGGGCTTGAGGCCGAAGCGGTCGCCATAGGGGCCGCTGCGCAGCGCCAGATCGATCAGGCGCTCAGGGCCGCGCTGCGGCGCCAGCGCCGCCAGCACCGCGCCGGCATGCTCGCCCGCAAGGCGCTGCACATCGGCCGCGACATTGGCGTCGTCGAGCGCGCCGACGTCGCCGCGCCAATCCCTCTCCTCGACCATCGCGGCCAGGCGCAGCAGGGTCTCCCATTCCTCCGGCTGACCGGCGGGGCGCGCGAACACCGGCCCCGAGAAGCGCGCGTGGTTGCGCCAGCTGAGCTGGGGGAAGGCCATGTCGTAATGCAGATCCTCCAGCGGCGAGAGGCCGGGCAGGATCACGTCGGCATGGCGGCTGGTCTCGTTCAGATAGATGTCCAGGCTCAGCATGAACTCGAGCCCATCCAGCGCCTTGGCGATGCGCGGGCCGTTCGGTGCCGACAGCACCGGGTTGCTGGCCAGGGTGATGAGCGCGCGCACCTGGCCGGCGCCGGGCGTCTCGATTTCCTCGGCCAGGCAGGTGATGGGCAGTTCGCCGAACACCTCGGGCGCGCCGCTCACGCGGCTGTGGCGCCGGCCGGTACTGATGCCCTTGCCCTGGCCCGGCTTGCCCTGCGTGTTGGACGCGAAGGCGGCGGCCTTGGGAAACATCGCGCCGCCCTCGGCATCCAGGTGCCCGGTGAGGATGTTGAGCACATCGATCAACCAGCTGTTGAGCGTGCCGAAGCGCTGCGTGCAGGTGCCGATGCGGCCGTAGATGGAGGCGCGCGGCGTGCTCGCCAGCGCGCGCGCCAGGCGGCGCTGTTCGGCCGCGGCAATGCCGCAGCCGGCCGCCATGCGTTCGGGCGCATAGGCGCTGGCGGCGGCGCGCAACTCGTCCAGGCCGTTGACATGCGCGGCCAGGTGCTTGAGCTCTACCAGACCCTCGTCGAACAGGGTGTGCAGCATGCCTAGCAGCAGGAAGGCGTCGCCGCCGGGCTTGATCGGCAGGTGTTCGTCGGCCGCCGCGGCGGTCTCGCTGCGGCGCGGATCGATCACGATGATGCGGCCGCCCCGGGCGCGCATCGCCTTGGCCTTGCCGCGGTAGTCGGGCACGGTCCAGAGGCTGCCGTTGCTGATCATGGGGTTGGCGCCCAGGATAATGAGCAGATCGCTGCGCGGCAGGTCGGGCACCGGGATCGAGAGCCAGTGGCCGTACATCAGGCCGCTGCTGAGCTGCTTGGGCATCTGGTCCAGCGTCGAGGCCGAGAACACATTGCGCGTGCCCAGCGCACGCACCAGGCGCGGGAAGTAGGCCAGCAGGCTGATCTTGTGTGCCGAGGGGTTGCCCGCCGTGGCGGCCACCGCGTCGGGCCCATGCGCGCGCAGGATCGGCAGCAGGCGCGCCTCCACCTCGGCCAGGGCCTCGTCCCAGCTGGCCGGCACGAAGCGGCCGTCGCGCTTGATCAGCGGCTGGCGCAGCCGGTCGGGGTCCTCGTGCAGATCCTTCAGCGACACGCCCTTGGGGCAGAGGTAGCCGGCGCTGAAGGCATCGCCCTCGGCGCCGCGGATCGCGATGACCTTGTCACCCTCGCTGCGTATCTCCAGCCCGCAGCAGGCTTCGCACAGGGGGCAGATGCGGTAGTGGGTTTGTTCGGCCATGCGCTCGTCTCCGGTTGGTCGGCCGATTGTGAGACGAGGCCGGTTTGCCCGGGGTCAAGTTGGCGACACGGGTGTTCCCTGATGGAAGACGATCTGCCAGCCGCGCGGCTGGCGCTTCCAGACCGAGGCGCGCAGGCTCAGCTGACCCATGCGCAGCGAGCGGTAGCGCACCAGGGCGAGGTTCTCGGCCAGCGCCTCGGCGCTGAACTCGCTCACCTCGCGCTGCACCACCGGCCATCGGGGCATCACCTCCAGCAGCTGGGCCTTGGTCCAGATGCGGCCGGCGCTGCCATGCTCGACGAACTCGTCGGCAATCAGCTGCTCCAGCCGTTCGGGGCCCGGATGGTGACCCACCAGGGCGAGTTCCTGTTCAAGGGCAAACAAGGTGTATTGCATGGTCAGAACGGGTCGAAGTTGATCTGGTGCTGACGCAGCTGATCAAGCATCAGCGTCTTCCAGGGCCCCGACGGGGTCCAGATGCGCGCGACCTGCTCATAGGCCTGGCGCGGCTCGGCCTTCTCCACCACCGTGCGGTAAAGAAAGCTCAGCGTGCTGGCGCGCATATTCACCTGGCAGTGCACCAGCACCTTGCGGCCCTTGAGGGCGCCCAGCTGGGCCGCGAAGGTCTCGAAATCGCGCGCGCTGGGTGCGTCGAAGCGCACCGGGATGTTGATGAAGACCAGGCCCTGGCGCGCTACGATCAGCGGCTCCTCGCGCAGCGCATCGCCGACGGTGGGTGGCGCCAGATAGATCACCGCATCGAAGCCCTGCGCGCCCAGCGTGGCCAGCCAATCCGCCGAGGGCTGGCCCGAGGTCACCAGCTGTTCGCTCAGCGCCACCAGATTGGGCGGTGCCGGCGGCGCCGCATGCGCAGCCGCGCTCAACAGCAGGGGCAGGGAAAGCAGCAGGCGCATGCCGGCTGCCAGGCGGTTCTTCATGGCGGACTCCAGGGATCGGAGCCGATGGTAAGCAGCGCCCGCGCCGATGCCAAAAGTCTGGTCGGGCCACCGCCCTTACATCTGCTTGAACAGGTGGGCGTAACTTTCGGCCACCAGCAGCACGTCGGTGCTGTCCTTCAGCCTGACCTGCAGGCGGCCGCGGAAGTCGCGCGTTACGCCGGCGATCGCGGCCGCGTTCACCAGGGTGGAGCGGTGGATCTGCCAGAACTGCTGGGCATCCAGCTCCTCCACCAGCTCCTTCAGCGGCTTGCGTATCAGCGCCTCGCCCTCGCGGATCGCGACGCGCGTGTACTTGTTGTCGGACTGGAAGTACAGCACCTCGTCCACGGTGATGAGCTTGAGGGTCTGGCCCACCGAGGCGTTGATCCAGCGCAGCGGCTGGCGCGGCGTCTCCAGCAGCCGGGGCGCGGCGGCCAGGCGGTCCAGCACCGCGCTCAGGTCCGCCAGCGGCTGCGCCAGGCGCTGCTTGAGGCGGTTGATGGCGGTGAACAGGCGCGCCGCCTGCAGGGGCTTGAGCAGGTAGTCGACGGCGCCCTCGTCAAAGGCCTGCACCGCGTACTGGTCGTAGGCGGTGACGAACACCACATGGCTGCGCGCGCCCACTTGGCGGGCCACCTCGATGCCGGTCAGGCCGGGCATCTGGATGTCCAGGAACATCAGGTCGGGCTGGTGCAGCTCCAGCAGGCGCAGGGCCTCGATGCCGTCGCCGGCCTCGGCGACGATGCTGAGCTCGGGCCAGAGCCGGCCGAGCTGCTCGACCAGCTCATGGCGCAAGGTGTCTTCGTCTTCCGCCACGATGGCGGTGGGGGCACTGCTGTTCATGGGTGCAGCTCGAGGCTGAAAAGGGTGTGGTCGGCGCTGCTGCTGCAGGCCAGGCGGGTCTGGGTGTCGGTGGTGCTTTGCAGGCGCTGCTGCAGGCCGGCGATCTCGGCGGCGTCGCCGCACAGGCCGGGGCGGCCGAAGCGCAGGCCGACGCGCCAGCCCGGCGAGTTCAGTTCCGCGCGCAGCTCGCAGGGGCCGGGCATGCCCTCGCTGAGCGCCAGCGCACGTTGCAGCAGCGGCAGCAGCACCATCGGCGGCACCGCCAGCTGCCCCAGTTCGGCCGGCCAGTCGCGCCGCAGCCCGGGCGATGCCGGCCCCAGGCGCACCGCCAGATAACTCTCCAGCAGCTCGGCCTCGGCCTCCAGGCTGCTGCCCGATTCGCGCAGGCGCGGCAGGGCCACGCGCAAATGGCGTATCAGCTGCTCCATGCGCAGGGCCGCGCCGGCCGCACCGCGCGCATAGTCCTGCTCGATGCCGACCAGGGTGTCGAACAGGAATTGCGGGTCGACCTGGGCCTGCAGCGTGGCCAGGCGCGCCGCCATGGCCTTGCGCTTGAGCACCGTCTGCTCCTGCAGGCTGCCCTGCATCGCCAGCTCCAGCGCCTGCTGGCGCCGGTTCATCTCGTGCAGGGCCACCACCAGGCCGGCGCAGAGGCTGGCGAACAGCGCGTCGCCCAGCACGCCGGTCCAGTGCCAGCGGTCGTAGGGCGGCTTGCCCTCCTTCTTCATCATCAGCGCCATCGCGTCGGGCCAGGCCAGCCACTGCAGCAGCCACTGCAGCAGCAGCAGCGCCAGGCCCGCGCCCAGCAGCAGGGCGGCGGCCAGGCGCCAGGGCCGGGCCGGATGCTGCGCGTCGCTGCGGTCCACCGGCAGCCAGATGAGGGCGATCACCAGCACCAGCACCAGCGGCGAGATCAGCTGGCCCAGCAGGGCCAGCGGCCAACCCGGCTGGTCCAGCACATAGATCAGCGAGCTGGAGTCGAGCACGCCGAACAGCAGGCCGATCAGCAGCCAGCCGGCCAGCTCGCGCGCGTGCAGGCTGCGCCAGGACTGCCAGACATGGGCCGTCAGGCCGCTCACGCGAGGGCCTCCGCGGGCTCGGCCACCGCCAGCGCCAGCAGCGGCAGGTGCAGCCGCGCCAGCACGCCGCGCGGGCTGGCGGCCTCCAGTTCGAGGCGGGCGGCGTCGCCGAACATGGCTTGCAGGCGCGCGCGTGTGTTGGCCAGACCGACGCCGCTGCCGGCGCTGGCGCTGAAGCCATGGCCGTTGTCCTGGACCTCGATCACCAGGCCCTGCGCGCCGCCCTGTACCTCGCGCCGTGCGGCGCGGATGCAGATCTCGCCGCCCTCGGGCAAGGGGCCCAGCCCATGCTTGATGGCGTTCTCCACCAGAGTGGCCAGCACCATCGGCGGCAGCACGACGGACTGCAGCGCCTCGGGCACCTCGATGCGAAAGCGCAGCCGCGGGCCCATGCGCATCTGCAGGATGCTGAGGTAGTTGCGCACCAGGGCCAGCTCCTCGCCCAGGCTGGACTGGCTGCGGCGCATGCCGGGCAGGGCCGAGCGCAGATAGGCGATCAAATGGCCCAGCATGTCGCGGCCGCGCTCGGGCGTGGTCTCGTACAGGCGCTTCACGTTCGCCAGCGTGTTGAAGAGGAAATGCGGCTCGATCTGCGCGTTCAGCGCCGACACCTGGGCCTCGACCTGGCGTATCTGCAGGCGTTCGCTCTGCAGCCTGGCCTCGGCCAGGGCCTGGCGGCTGAGGCTGGCGCGCTGCGATTTCAGGAACAGCGCATAGCCCAGCCCGCCCAGCGCGCTCCACAGCAGCAGCAGGCTGAAGAACCAGCTCCATTCGAACTTGACGCGCGCCGGGTCCAGCCAGTAGGCCACGCGGTTGCGCAGCACGGCGCCCAGGGCCGCGCCCAGCAGCACCGCGCCAGCGCGCAGCAGGCGCTTGGCGGATTCGGTGCGCAGCGGCCAGCGCGCCAGCCAGGCCTCGGCGCAGCCGATCAGCAAGAGCAGCACAAAGCCCGAGATCAGGGTCTGGCGCGTGTAGCTCAGCCAGCCCATCAGCCATTTGTGCAGATCGCTGTAGCCGACGTACCAGGTCAGCACGCGCGAGCCGGCGAACAGCACGCACAGGCCCACCATGGCCGCCAGCACGCGCAGGTTGAAGACCGCACGGAAGGCGGCGGCGGGACTGCTGGGGATGGAGGGCATGGCAGCGATTCTGCCGCCGCCGCCAGGCCGGGGCGAGCGCCTTGCGACCGACGCCGCCATGCGGCGACGAAATCGGCTTGGGGAGGCGGGCCACGGCATACTGGCCACCAGGAGTGAAATTCATGCGACTTGAAATTGCCCCGGGCGTGCGCCTGTTTGTCGATGTGCAGGGCCCCGGCCTGCTGCCGGATGGCCCGCTGATGCGCGAGCTGCCGACGTTGATCTGCATGCATGGCGGGCCCGGCTTCGACCATTCGGCCTTCAAGCCCGGCTTTGGCGCGCTCGCCGATGTGGCCCAGATCATCTATTACGACCACCGCGGCCATGGCCGCAGCGACCCGCGCCCGCGCAGCGAATGGACGCTGGACACCTGGGCCGACGACGTGGTGCGCTTGTCGGACGCGCTGGGCCTGGTCAAGCCCATCGTGCTGGGGCAGAGCTTCGGCGGCTTCGTGGCCCAGCATTACCTGGCACGCCACCCCGGCCATGCGTCCAAGGTGGTGCTCTCCAGCACCTCGCACCATATGGGCCTGGCGCGCAAGCTGGCGGTGTTCGAGCGCCGCGGCGGGCCGGTGGCGCGCGAGCTGGCGCGCGCCTTCTGGAGCACGCCCAATGCCGACACCTGGGCCGCCTACTGGGCCGGCTGCCGCAAGCTCTACAACACGCGTGATCCGATCGACCCCGATGCCGGCGCGCGCGTGCTGCTCAACACCGACATCCTGCTGCACTTCGCGGCCGGCGAAATGCAGGGCCTGGACCTGCGGCCGGGCCTGGCGCACGCGCAATGCCCGGTGCTGGTGATGGTGGGCGAGGACGACCCGGTCTGCCCGCTGGAAGACGCGCTGGAGATCGCCGCCGCGCTGCCGCCGCAGTGGATGCAGCTGGCGCGCTTCCCCGGCGTGGGCCACGGCGCCTGGCGCGACGATCCCGACGCGGCCTACCCGGTGCTGCGCCGCTTCATCCAGGGTTGAGACGGCGTCAGTCCACGCTCTTCATCAGGTGCGCCACCTGGGTCTTGAACTCGGGCGATTCGCGCAGCTTGCCCTGCAGGCGCCAGACCTCGCGCGCCGTCTGCGCGTGCTTGGCGAAGAAGGGCTTGGAGAAGATCGTGTAATAGGGCTTCTCGGCCAGCGGCGGGTTGACGCGCTCCAGCTTGCCGGCCAGCGCGGCCGAGGCGGCCAGCGAGTTCTCGGCCTCGGTGGTCTGCAGCGCCGCGGCGATGTAGCGGCCCGCGGCCACGCGCTGCAGAAGCTCGTCGGCGGTGGGTGAGCTGTCCTCGACCTTGGCGCCCAGCTCCTTGAGCTGGCCGACGATGGAGAAGCCGGTCTGTGCGCCCACCGTGCCGTTCGCGACCAGCTTTTGGCCGTCCCAGCTCAGTGCCCCGCCCTTGACGCGGTAGAGCGCATAGGTGGCGCGGTACATGCGCTTGGTGGCGTCGGGCTCGCCGTCGAGCTTGAGCGGGTAATGCGCGTACTCGGCGCGCTCCTTGTTGTAGCTGGCGTTCATGGCCGCATCCACGCTGCCGGCCTTGAGCTCGGCCAGGCATTGCTTCCAGGGCATCGCGACCAGCTTGATGGGCACGCCCAGCTGCTTCTCCAGCAGCGGCATCATGATCTGGCTGTAGCCCGGCTTGGCCTTCAGCAGCCAGGGAAAGGCGTCTTCGTTCTCATGGCAGACGCTGATCTTCTCGGGATTGGCTTGCGCGCAGGCGCCGGTGGTGGCGAGCGCCAGCAGGCCCGCGAGGGCCAGGGTGGGGTGGAACTGCATGGGGCGGACCTTTCGAGTTCCGGCGGGCGGAATGGATGCTCCCGCCTCTGGCCGTGAGGCCATGCTAGGCAGGCCGGCACCGCGGCACAAGCCCCGCGGCCTCAGTCCTGCAGAAACTGTTTGTCCTGCAGCAAACGGCGCAGCTCGGCGGAGTCGGCGCGGAACTGCTCGGGGTCGTACTTGACCCGGCTGGTGTAGAACTCGGCCAGCGAGCGGATGCCATGTTCCTCGATCAGGGCGCGCAGGCGCGGCACCGCCATATAGCGCTCCCAGCCCTTGCGCTCGCGCTCGGCGTAGATGGCATCAAGCCCGGCGGCATCGGGGCGGCGGTAGACCTCGTCGTGCAGCAGGGCCGTCAGTGGCAGGCGGTCGCGCTTGGGCGGGTCCTCCGCCGCATAGCCCACCACCAGGCTGGTGACGGGCAGGCAGGTCTCGGGCAGCTCCAGCAGCTCGGCAATGCCCCGCATCGCGTGCAGGGTGGTGCCCATGTAGCAGATGCCCAGGCCGCGCGCCTCGAAACCCAGGGCCAGGTTTTGCGCCAGGATGATGGCGTCGAAGGCGGCCACGTGGTAGCCGATCAGGTTGTTGAAGTTGTCGCGCGCGCCGCGCGCCTTGAGCCAGCTGCGCGTGCGCCACCAGTCGGCGCACAGCGTCACCACCAGCGGCGCCTGCAGCACCATCTCCTGCTCCGCATGCAGGGCGTAGAGCTTGCGCTTGCGCTCAACGTCGCGCGTCAGCACGATGGACACGCTGTTCAGGTTGCCCGATGAGGAAGCGCCGGCCACCGCGTCGGCGGCCACCGCCTCGATCAACTCGGGCGCGATCGCATCGGGCTTGTAGCTGCGGATGGAGCGGTGCTGGTTCAGCAGTTCGGACAGGGTTTGCATGCGGCGCGGCTCAGCTGGCAAGCAGGGCCTTCAGCTCGCGCTCCAGCAGGCTGGCCTCGCCGAGGTTGACCTCGATGAGCCGGCGCAGATGGGTGATGCTCTCGATGTCGATGCTGCGGCACAGCAGGCCGGCGTGATCGCCGTCCACATGCGCCACCTCGGCCGCCATGGTGATGCGGCTGTCCTCGCCGTCCAGCTCCACCTTCAGCAGGCAGGGTATGCCGGTGGCCACCGCGCCGGGGCGCGGCAGCTGCAGCAGCGCACCCTTGAGCGAGATGTCGAGCAGCTTGACGGGCAGACGGTCTTCGGTGGTGGTGAGCTGCGCCGGCGCGTCGAAGGCGACGCGGGCGAAGTGGCGGCGTTCTTGGGTCATCGCAAGCTCCTGAGCGTGATCGATGCTAGCACTCAGCCCGGGCTGCGGCGGGCGTACAGGCTGCCCAGCAACATGGCGCCCGCCATGCCCCAGAACAGCGGCGTCACGCCCAGCGCCGCGCCGAGCGCGCCGAAGGCCAGCGGCATCACCGTCTGACTGGTGTTGATGAGGGTGGTGCGTAGCCCCAGGGCCTCGGCGGCACGGCCGGCGGGCGCGGCCTGGTGCAGCAGGGTCAGCACCATGGGCTGCGGGCCGCCCAGGCCCAGGCCCAGCACAAAGGTCAGCAGCATCAGCATGCCCACGCTCCGGGTGAAGGGCATGGCCACATAGGCCAGGCCGGCGGTCAGCAGCGAGGCGGCCAGCAGCGGCCAGGGCTGCAGGCGCTGGGCGATGAAGGGCATGGCCAGGCGCACCACGAAGGTGGCGGCCGCGAAGGCGCCCATCACGATGCCGATCTGCGAGGCGCTCAGGCCGATCTGCGAGCCATAGACCGGGATCGCGAAGTTGTAGATGTCCCAGGCCACTGTGAGGATGGCCATGGCGATGAAGAGCCGGCGCAGCGGCGCATCGCGCAGCAGCTCGAACACATGACCGGCGCGCTTGGCCTGCGGGCTTTGGTGGCGCTGGTGGGCGGGCAGCAGGCCGGCGGCCAGCGCCGTCACCGGCAGCACCGTGAACAGCGCCAGGATCAGGAAGGCGGCGCGGTAGCCCAGCGCGTCGATCGACAGGCCGGTGAGCATGGGCGCCACAAAGGTCGAGGTGGAGAAGCCCAGCGCCACATAGCTGAAGTTCACCGGCCGCTCCTCGGGCAGGCTCATCTCGCCCACCGCGTGATAGGCCGCCACATTGATCAGCATGAAGGCCAGGCCCACCAGCACCGCCGTCAGGTAGAGCGTGGCCAGGCCCGGCAGGGCGAAGCTCAGCAGGGTGCCCAGGCCGACGCCGGCGGAGCCCAGCAGCATCGGCCGGTTCGGGCCGTCGCGGTCGATCCAGCGCCCCACGCTCACCGACAGCAGCGCCGGCAGCAGGGCATAGGTGGCCATCAGGCTGCCGACGACCAGCGGCGTGGCACCCAGCTTGATGGCGAACAGCGCCACGGCGATGCGGCTGCCACTGAAGGCCACATGGTTCAGCACCAGCAGGATGACGATGAGGGGGAGCGGGCGCACCGGCCCCATTCTAGGGAGCTAGGGCCTGTTAACACTACGTTTGCCCGATGCGTTGCCACCAGAAAAGCCGTGAACTAGGCGCAAACCGAAGCCGGGGTCACTCCCCCGGCGAGGCTTTGCAACGACGTGCACGGTTTTTCTGGTGGCAACCCGAAGGGAACGGGGCTGGCAGGGCCCATCTCGTCGTTGAACTCCTTGCCCAGGCAGCCAGCCTGGGCTGCGTCGTCCGCCTAGACCTGGGCCCTGCCGGCCCCGTTCGCACGGGCAAACATAGTGTTAACAGGCCCTAGAGCGTGATGTCGGCCCAGATCGTGCTGACCTCGATGGCTTGGCGCAGGCGCTCGGGCGCCACCGCCTCCAGCCCCATCGATTCGAGCAGGTACCAGCAGGCGCGCAGCAGGGCGGCGGTGGCCTGCCGGGCGTCGTCCTCCGGCAACTCGCCCATGCGGCCGGCGCGCGCCAGGCCCTGCTGTTGCTGGCGCATCTGCGAATGCGGCGCGGGCAGGGCGGCCGGCACATGCGCGCGCGCGATGCTGGCCAGCAGGTCCTGCACCTCGGTGCCATGGGTCTCGTCGTTCACCAGCTTGGCCAGATCGCCCAGCAGGGTTTCGGCGGCGGTGGCCAGCAGGCGCGCGGCATGCTCGCTGCCGCCGGCCAGGAAATGGCCGGCCGCCAGATCGACGTATTCCAGCGCCAGCGCGAGCTTGGACAGATCCTGGATCATGGCTTGAGCATGTTGAAGCTTCCTCTCTCGGCAATCCCCTCCCAGGGACTGCGCAGTCTAGGCGCAGCGGCGATCGAATGAACATGAACAATGTCACGCGATGCTGGCTATGCTTGCGGCCCAAGAGAGCGGCTAGCGTTTGCTTACAACTCGGGTGGCCGCCCGGCGCGCCCGCCGACCGCCCTGGGTTAGGGTTTCAACCGAAAGGATCCGACCATGAAGCACAACACCGATCTGCGCCCCTGCGCCAGCGAGCGCCGCGAACTGCTCAGGCAGCTGGGCGGCGGCGCCACCCTGTTGGGCCTGGGCGGCCTGGCCCTGCCCAGCCTGGCGGCCGATGCCTCGCCCAAGCAGGACAACACCTATGACGAGGACTCCATCCTCGCGGCCGCCACCGAGTTCTTCGGCAGCACCACCGAGGGCCTGGCCAAGGTGATCGAGAAGGCCTTCAAGGAGCAGGGGCGGCCGAACGGCTACATCAAGGGCGAGGAAGCCTCCGCCGCGCTGACGGTGGGGGTGCGCTACGGCGACGGGCATTTGATGATGAAGGGCGGCGGCAGCGCGCGCGTCTACTGGGCCGGGCCCTCGATCGGCTTCGACGCCGGCGCGAACGCCTCCAAGGTCTTCACCTTGGTCTACAAGCTGCCCAGCGTCTCGGCGATCTACCAGCGCTTCCCGGGCGTGGACGGCAGCCTGTACTACATCGGCGGCGCCGGCATCAATTACCAGCGCAGCAAGGGCATCACGCTGGCGCCGATCCGCCTGGGCGTGGGCCTGCGCGCGGGCGCCAGCGTCGGCTATGTGCATTACCGGCGCGAGAAGTCCTACAACCCCTTCTGAGCTGCCGCAGGGGCAGAGCGCGGCCACAACAATTGAAACCGGCGCCGGGCCGGCCTGATACCGCGCTGAAACCTCCACCCTCGATGCTGCAAGCCTGCCCACCGCATGCCGCGGCGGGCCCGCATCGAGGGTCGAACCATGCTGATGGATCAAGGTCTTTTCGCGCCGCAGTCCGGCGGTCTCGCCATGCAATGCGTGGGCCGCGGCGCGGGGGTGCTGTGCCTGCATTCAAGTGCCGGCGGCTGGCAGCAATGGCGCAGCCTGATGCAGCAGCTGCAGGGCGAGATGTCGCTGCAGGCCCCGGATCTGCTGGGCCATGGCGCCAGCCCGGCGTGGCCCGTCGATGCGCCGGCAAGCCTGGCCTTCGAGGCCTGCGCGGTGCTGGCCAGCCTGCGCGGCGGCCATGCGCCGCTGGACCTGGTGGGCCATTCCTACGGCGGCGCGCTGGCGCTGCAGATCGCGCTGCAACGGCCGCGCCTGGTGCGCTCGTTGACGCTTTACGAGCCGGTGGCCTTCGGCCTGCTGGACAGCAGCGATCCGGCCTGGCTGGAGATCCGCGGCGTGGCGCGCCAGCTGGACAGCTGCCTGGCGGAGGGCAACACGGTGGCCGCCGCGCAGGGCTTCGTCAACTACTGGCATGGCGGCGATGCCTGGTCCGGCCTGAAGCCCTCGCAGCGCGAGCCGCTGGCGCGGCGCATGCCAGTGGTGAGCCGGCATTTCAAGGCGCTCTTCAACGCGCGCTGGAATGCCCAGGTGCTGAGCCAGCTGCGGATGCCGGTGCATCTGATCTGCGGCGGCCGCACGCGGCTGCCGGCGGCACGCGTGGCGACCCTGCTGTCGCGCTGCCTGCCGCAAGCCAGCCTGCAAGTGCTGCCCGAGGCCGGCCATATGGGGCCGCTCACCCATGCCGCGCAAGTGGCCGAGATGATGGCTGCGGCGCTGCTACAGGGCCAGCCCTGCGCGCTGGCCGCTTAGGGCGCGCGCCTGCCGCGAACCCGGTCTACCCGGCGCGCAGGCAGTTGCCGCCGGCGCGGCTGGCGGCCTGCTGGGCCGTCTCGGCGCGCGCCAGCAGCTTGAGCGCATCGTCCTCCGCGCCGCGCCAGGCCGTCAGGCCCAGGCTCAAGGTGCGCTTGCTCTGCTGCGCCCAGGCGGCGCGGATGCGCTCGCACACCCGGCGCGCGATCGGCAGGTCCACATCGACCAGCAGCAACAGCAGCGCCTCCTGTGCCCGGCCGGCCACCAGGTCGCGCTGACGGCATTGGCCGCGCAGCAGATCGGTCAGGCCTTGCTGGGCGCCGGCATCGGCGTGGCCATCCAGGCTCAGGTTCAGCAGGCAGAGCGCCTGGCCCTGGGTCTGGGCCAGCGCCAGCAGCTCGGGCAGGCGTTGCAGCAACTCGGCGCGCGTCAGCAGGCCGGCGGCCGCGCTCTGCAGGCTGAGCCGATGGAAATGCTTGTAGTGAGACAGCGCCGCGTCCAGCTCGCCCCTGGCCTCGTGCAAGGCACTCAGGCGTTCGTGCAGCGCGGCGTTGGCCGGCGCGTCGTGCAGGGCGCGCTGCAGCGCGGCAAGTTGCTCCTCATGCTGGGCTTGGGTGGAGGCTGGCATGGCCGGAGGATAGCGCGATACGGCGCATAGCCGGCCCCCCGGCGTGGCGCAAGCAGGGTAAGTCCCGGCCGGGCGGTAAATCTTGTTTCAGCCAGCCGGCGCTGCATGCTGCGCGCGAGTGGGCACTCACCAGTGCGAATGCCTGTGCGGGCTGCGCCGGCTTGCAGTGACCAGGGTCAAAACCGCGGCGCTAAGATGCCGGCAAGATCGCGAATCTGTTCATACATACAGGTATTTGGAGGCCCCCCGCATGACACCGCCCACCCCAGCTCACACCGACACCCCCGCCTCTGCCCCCCGCACCGCCCTGGCCCCCGCCTCGGCCCTGCCGGCCCAGGACATCAGTGCCGAAGTGCTGCTGGAAAAATACGCCAAGGGCGATGAACAGACCCTGGACGAACTGCGCCAGCGCGTTGCGCGCGCGCTCGCCGAGGCCGAGGCGCCCGAGGCCCGGGCCCATTGGGAAGCCAGATTCCTGGACGCGCAGCGCCGCGGCTTCGTGCCCGCCGGCCGCATCAATTCCGCCGCCGGCACCGAGCTCACCGCCACCCTGATCAACTGCTTTGTGCAGCCGGTGGGCGACTCCATCGCCTCCGTCGACGATGGCCACCCCGGCATCTATACCGCCCTGACCGAGGCCGCCGAGACGATGCGCCGCGGCGGTGGTGTGGGCTACGACTTCTCGCGCATCCGCCCGCGCGGCGCCTGGGTCGGCTCCACGCAGAGCAGCGCCTCGGGCCCGGTCAGCTATATGCGCGTGTTCGACCGCAGCTGCGAGACGGTGGAGTCCGCCGGCAGCCGCCGCGGCGCCCAGATGGGCGTGCTGCGCTGCGACCATCCCGACATCGAGGAGTTCATCCACGCCAAGGACCATGGCGACCTGAAGAACTTCAATGTCTCGGTGGGCGTGACCGATGTGTTCATGCAGGCCATCGAGGCCGATGCCGAGGTGGAGCTTACGCACAAGGCCGAGCCCGGCGCCAAGCAGCGCGCCGCCGGTGCCTACCAGCGCGGCGACGGCCTGTGGGTCTACCGCAAGCTCAAGGCCCGCTCGCTGTGGGACCAGGTGATGCGCAGCACCTACGACCATGCCGAGCCCGGCGTGCTGTTCCTGGACCGCATCAACGCCGACAACAACCTGCATTACTGCGAATCGATCGCCGCCACCAACCCTTGCGCCGAGCAGCCGCTGCCGCCCTATGGCTGCTGCTGCCTGGGCTCGGTGAACCTGACGATCTTCGTGCGCGACCCCTTCGGCCCCAACGCCAGCTTCGATGAGGAGGGCTTTGCCGAGGTCTGCAAGGTGGCCACGCGCATGCTGGACAACGTGCTGGACGTGACCCCCTGGCCGCTGCCCGCGCAGCAGCAGGAGGCGCGCAACAAGCGCCGCGTCGGCCTCGGCTTCACCGGCCTGGGCGACACCCTGGTGATGCTGAACCAGCGCTACGACACCGAGGCCGCGCGCGACGTGGCGCGCCGCATCAGCGAGGTGATGCGCAATGCCGCCTACGAGGCCAGCGCCGACCTGGCGGTGGAGCGCGGCGCCTTCCCGCTCTTCAATGCCGATCTCTACCTCTCCGGTGGCAACTTCGCCTCGCGCCTGCCGCAGGGCCTGAAGGACAAGATCCGCGCCCAGGGCCTGCGCAACTCGCACCTGCTCTCGATCGCGCCCACCGGCACCATCAGCCTGGCCTTCGCCGACAACGCCAGCAACGGCATCGAGCCCGCCTTCAGCTGGAGCTACACGCGCAAGAAGCGCATGCCCGACGGCAGCTTCAAGGAATACGCGGTGGAGGACCATGCCTGGCGCCTGTACCGCCACATGTTCGGCAGCGATGCGCCGCTGTCCGATGCCTTCGTGACGGCGCTGGAACTCTCGGCCGCCGATCATGCCTCGATGGTGGCCGCGGTGGCGCCCTTCGTCGACACCTCGATCTCCAAGACGGTGAACGTGCCGGCGGACTATCCCTATGCGGATTTCCAGGATCTCTACACCCAGGCCTGGAAGGCCGGGCTGAAGGGCCTGGCCACCTACCGGCCCAACAACATCCTCGGCTCGGTGCTGAGCGTCGAACCTACCGCCACGCCCGAGCCGCTCAAGCCGGTGACGGCCGACGGCACCAACCAGCGCCTGCGCGTCGAGCGCCTGCCCACCGCGGTGCTGGCCTCGCTGCGCTGGCCCAGCCGGCCCGAGCTGCCCGGCGGCAACCCGGCCTGGAGCTACATGATCCGCCACCCGCATGGCGACTTCGCGCTCTTCGTCGGCGAGCTGCCGGCCGAGGGGCCGGATGCCGGCCTGTTCGGCAAGAACCTGCCCTTCGAGGTGTGGGTGAACGGCGCCGAGCAGCCGCGCGGCCTGGCCGCCGTGGCCAAGACGCTCTCGATGGACCTGCGCACCAATGATGCGGCCTGGCTGCGCCTCAAGCTCGACGCGCTGGCCACCGTGGCCGAGGAGCGCGCCTTCGAGATGCCGATGCCGCCGAACGGCGAGTCGCGCCTGTTCCCCGGCGTGGTCTCGGCCACCGCCGCGGTGATCCGCTCGCGCTGCGAGCAGCTCGGCGCGCTGCAGGAGGGCGGCCCGACGCCGGTGCTGGACGCGATGTTCAGCCGCGAGGAGCCGCGCACCAGCACCATGGGCACGCTGGCCTGGGCTGTGGACGTGGACAACCCCGCCACCGGCGAGCAGTTCACTCTCACGCTCAAGGAAGTCAGCCTGCCGGCGCCGGATGGCGGCCACATCACGCGCCCCTGCGCGATGGGCTTCTCGGGCAACTACCCCAAGGCCCTGGACGGCATGGCGCGCCTGCTCTCGCTGGACATGCGCGTGATGGACCCGGCCTGGATCGGCATGAAGCTGCGCAAGCTGCTCAATGTGGGCGAACCGCTGGGCCATTTCATGGCGCCGGTGCCTACCCTCTCGGGTGAGCGTCGCCAGCAGATCTGGCCCTCCACCGTGGCCTATGTGGCGCGCCTCATCATTCACCGTTATGCCATGCTGGGTGTGCTAGACGAGCAGGGCCTGCCGCTGGTGGAAATGGGCCTGTTGCAGGCGCCCGTGGGCAAGTCGGTTTCGACCAGCGCCAGCCTGCAGGTGCAGGCCGGCAAGCCCTGCCCGGAATGCGGCAACGCCACCATGATCCACAAGGACGGCTGCGATTTCTGCACCGCCTGCGGTTATGTGGGGCAGTGCGGCTGAGGCGATGGCCTGAACGGGCGCGCAGCCTGTCGTAACGCACAGCTGGAGTTGCGGCAGACTGCGCGGTATGGACGCCCCTCAAGTCATCCCGGATGTAAAGCCATTCAAATCCGCACAGGCCTTTGAGGCCTGGTTGCGCAAGCATCACGCGAGCTCCGATGGCTTGTGGCTAAAAATCGCCAAGAAAGGGGTCGGCGTCCCCAGCGTCACGTACCTCGAGGCGGTGGAGATCGCGCTATGTTGGGGCTGGATCGATGGGCAGAAGAAGGGCCTCGATGAGCAGCACTTCCTGCAGCGTTTCACCCCGCGCCGCCCGCGCAGCGTCTGGTCGAAGACGAATGTGACCAAGGTCGCTGCGCTCATCGAAGCAGGGCGGATGCAGCCCGCCGGGCAGGCCCAGGTCGACGCCGCCAAGGCCGACGGCCGCTGGGAGCGCGCCTACGACGGCGCGGGCACGGCCACCGTGCCGGAAGACCTGCAGGCCGCGCTGGCCCAGTGCCCGCCGGCGCAGGCCTTCTTCGCGACCATCAACGCCAGCAACCGCTACGCCGTGCTCTGGCGTGTGCAGACCGCGGTGAGGCCGCAGACCCGCGCCGCGCGGATCGCGCAGCTGGTCGAGATGTTGGCGCGGGGCGAGGTCTTGCATCTCTTCAAGCCGAAGCCCCGGGGCTGAGCCGTCCCGAATCTGTCGCCTGGCGCTGAATGCACGGCGACCGCCGCTCCCGGTAGGGCTGCCTCGCAGGGTCGACCGACCGCAAACGCTGCAGCAGCCTCAGTCACCGGCTGATTGAGTTTGTACTCGGTATCGGACGGCTCACCAAACAGTTAGGCAAAGCCCGGCCATTGTTCTTGGCGCTGTCCGCTCGATCGATCGGACGCTGGCCAGGCGCAACTCCCCCTTCCTCCAAAAGTCCGAAACATAAGTCAGTTTGCGAGGCCAGGCTGCCGCCATGACTTCGTTTGACCTGGTTGGTCATTCCTTTCTTCCGCTGGAAAACCCCCATAAACCGACTAATCGATCGGTTTTAGACTGGCTCCGCAGTGGAAGCAAGGAAGCTGGAATGAGCAACAAGGACAAGAAGGTGCGCATCGCCCTGTTGGGCGGCGCCGGCATGATGGGGCAGGGCATCGTTCGCGATCTGCTGTCGGATCGGGCCATCGTCGATATCGCGGAACTCAAGCTCTTTGACTCGAGCCGCGAGCGCATGCGGGCGCTGGGCGAGGCGATGGACAACGACGCACGGCTGAGCCTGCACGAGCTGGATGTGAGCGATGCGCAGGCGCTGCGGCGCGCGCTCGATGGGGTCGATATCTGCGTCAACGCGGTGCCGACCCTGGCCGGCCATCAGATGGCCATCTTTGCCGCCGCGCTGGACGCCAGGGCGGACTATGTGGACCTGGGCGGGCTGGGTACCTACACGGTCAAGCAGCTGGAGTGGCACGAGCGCTTCCGCGCCGCCGGCGTGGTGGCGGTGCTGGGCGTTGGCGCCGACCCGGGCATGTCAAATGTGATCTGCCGCGCCGTGGCCGACCAGCTCGACGAGATCGACAGCATCCACCTCTACTGGGCCGCCACCCTGAGCGGCGCGGAGAACCCGGTGCTGGTGCCGCCCTACAGCGTCTCGACCGTGCTGGCCGAGTACGCCCACCCCTGTGTGCAGTTCCTCGGCGGCCGCCATGTCGAATGCGCGCCGCAGACCGGCAAGGAAGTGATCGACCTGCCCGAGCCCTGGGGGCGCTGCGAGTTCATGTACTCGATCCATTCCGAGCAGCTGACCGTGCCGCTGGCCGATGGCATCCGCCAGAAGGGCATCCAGGAGTTCACCTGGAAGCTGCATCTGCCCAAGCGCGAGCACGAGGCCTGGGTGGGGCTGGTGAAGGCGGGCTTCGGCGACTTCGACCGCCCGGTGGACATCAACGGCACGCCGGTGCGTCCGCTGGACCTGCTGAACGCCGTCATCAACCGCAATATCGCCGAGAACGCCCAGCGCATCCCGCAACAGCAGAGCAGCGAGATCCACTTCGCGATCGGCCGCGGCCGGGTCGGCGGCCAGCCGGCGACGGCGCGCTGCGAGGTCATCGTGCGCGCCCATCCGATGTACGAGGGTTATGTCGACGCGGCCACCTCGATGAATGCCTCGATCGCCGTGCAACTGATGCTGCGCGAACCGCGCCGGCCCGGCGTCTACGCGCCCGAGGCCTATTTCGATGCCAAGTCCTACTTCGTGGAAGCAGAGAAGCGCCAGTTCGCGATCTCGCTGACGCGCCAGATCGGCTGAGCAGCATGCTGGAGCGGCTTCTCTACATCGACGGCGCCTTCGTGCCCGCGGCCCGCGGTGGCACGCTGGACGTGCAGGACCCGGCTTGCGAGGAGGTCTTTGCCCGCGCCGCCGCCGGCACGGCCGCCGATGTGGACGCGGCCGTCGTCGCGGCGCGCCGTGCCTTCGACCAGGGGCCCTGGCCGCGCCTGCGCGCCGCCGAGCGCGCGGCCCTGCTGCGCCAGGTGGCGGCCGCCCTGCGCGCCGAGCAGGAGCAGCTGGCGCGGCTGGAGCAGCGCGACAACGGCAAGCCGCTCAAGGAAGCGCGCTGGGATGTGGCCGACGCCGCCTTCTGCTTCGACTACTACGCCGACATGGCCGAGCAGGTCGAGGCCGAGGGCGAGGCCGCGGTCGATGTGGGCGACGCGCGCTTTGCCTGCCGCATCCGCAGGGAGCCGGTGGGCGTGGTGGGCGCCATCACGCCCTGGAACTTCCCGCTGCTGATGGCGGCCTGGAAGGTGGCGCCGGCGCTCGCCGCGGGTTGCTGCGTGGTGCTCAAGCCCTCCGAGCTGTGCCCGCTGAGCTGCGCGGAACTGGCACGTTATCTGCACGAGGCGGGTCTGCCCGCCGGCGTCTTCAATCTGGTGACCGGGCTGGGCGCCGAAGCCGGCGCGCCGCTGGCCGAGCATCCCGGCGTCGACAAGCTGGCCTTCACCGGCTCGCTGGCCACCGGTGCCAAGGTGATGGCCGCGGCGGCGCGCGAGAGCCGCAACGTCAGCCTGGAGCTGGGCGGCAAGTCGCCGCTGATCATCTTTGCTGACAGCGATCTCGACAAGGCCGTGCAGTGGCTGCAGTTCGGCGTGTTCTGGAACCAGGGTCAGGTCTGCTCGGCCACCTCGCGCGTGCTGGTGCAGCGCCCGCTCTACGCGGCCCTGCTGGCGCGCCTGAAGGCGGCCGCCGAGGCGATCCGCATCGGCCCCGGCGACGCCGAGGGCGTGCAGATGGGCCCCCTGGTGTCGGCCGCCCAGCATGCCAAGGTGCTGGCGGCGATCGCGCGGGCCCGCGACGGCGGCGCCCGCCTGGTCAGCGGCGGCGGCCGCCCCGCCGGCCTGGAGCGCGGCCATTTTCTGCAGCCCACCGTGTTTGCCGATGTGCCGACCGACAGCCTCATCTGGCGCGAGGAGGTGTTCGGGCCGGTGGTCTGCGTGAATCCCTTCGACAGCGAAGCGGAAGCGATCGCGCTGGCCAACGACAGCCGCTACGGCCTGGCCGGCGCGGTGATGTCGGCCGACGCGGCGCGCTGCGAGCGCGTGGCCCGCGCCCTGCGTACGGGCGTGGTGTGGATCAACTGCTCCCAGCCCACCTTCACCCAGCTGCCCTGGGGCGGCATGAAGGCCTCGGGCATCGGCCGCGAGCTGGGTCGCCAAGGCTACGAAGCCTTCCTGGAGCTCAAGCAGATCACCCGCTTTGATGAGCGCGAAGACTGGAACTGGTACCCGGCCGACACCGTGCCGAAGGCGCCAGCAACCGAACCATCCACGACTTGACTGGAGACTTAGAAATGGCTGATCCGATTTCCAAGCGTCGATTCCATGCGGCCCTGCTGGCCGCGGCCTGCCTGGCCCTGGCGGGCCCCAACAACGCCATCGCGGCCGACGCCAGCCAACTCGGCGGCAAGCTGACCCCGCTGGGCGGCGACGCGGCCGCCAGCAAGGATGGCCGCATCCCGGCCTGGACGAATGAGGCGCAGGCCAGCGAGGGCTGGGCCTATGGCAAGCTGCGCAAGGATTTCTGGAAGTACAAGGCCGACAAGCCGCTGCACTCGATCACCGCCGCCAATGCCGCCGAGCACGCCGAGCAGCTGAGCCCCGGCCAGCTGGCCCTGCTGAAGCAGAACCCCGGCTTCCAGATGGACGTCTACCCGACCCGGCGCAGCTGCGGCGCACCGGACTTCGTGGCCGAGAACACCAAGAAGAACGTCAGCGCCGCCAAGATGGGCGAGGACGGCTGGAGCCTCAAGTCGGCCGCGGTGCCGGGCATTCCCTTCCCGCTGCCCAGCACCGGCGCGCAGGCCATGATGAATTTCAAGATGCGCTACCACGGGGTGGGCACGGACTTCCCCAACGGCTTCACCTTCGTCTCGCCGCGCCGCGGCAGCGAGGACTGGATCCAGGCGGGCTTCGAGCAGACCATGTTCTACCCCTGGGGCAAGAAGGGCTCGGCCAAGCTCTCGGACGTCGGCAATATCGAGTACTTCACCTACTTCAGCTACAAGTCGCCGGCGGCGCTGGCCGGTCAGGCGCTGGCGGCCAACGTCCTGCTGGACAACCCCAGCGGCGAGACCTTCTACTACTTCCCCGGCCAGCGCCGCGTGCGTCGCCTGCCGGCCTATGCCTACGACGCGCCGCAGATCGGGTTCGAGAACCAGTACCTGCTGGACGAGACCATCATGTTCACCGGCACGCTGGACCGCTTCGACTGGAAGCTGGTCGGCAAGAAGGAACTGCTGGTGCCCTACAACGCGCTGGGCGTCTACGACTTCAAGGCCAAGGTGTCGGACCTGGTGCAGAAGAACGCGCTGGCCGCGAGCGCGCGCCGCTACGAGCTGCACCGCGTCTGGGTGGTCGAGGCCAGCGTCAAGAAGGGCGCGCGCCATGTCTCGCCCAAGCGCACCTACTACCTCGACGAGGACAGCTGGAACGCCGTGCTGGCCGAGGACTACGACATGCAGGGCGCGCTCTGGAAGGTGCGCGAGGGCTACCTGATCCCGGTCTACGAGACCGGCAGCTGCGACGTGGCCGCCTTCAGCCAATACAACCTGCCCGAGGGCCGCTACATCTTCGACTTCAGCACCGTGGGTGCGGGCGTCGACGTCCGGTGGCTGACCGAGCCGAGCGGCGAGCGCATGAAGGCGCCCTTCTATACCTCGGACAACCTGCGTGCCATCAGCGATCGCTGATCCGCCTCGACACCACTAGGAGAGCTTCGTGATCAACAAGCCCCAACTCGCGGCGCGCGCCGTCGCGGCCGCCACGGCCATCGTCTGCGCCGGCGCCAGCGCCGAAACCTTCAACACCGAGTTCGTCTCGGGCAGCTTCGATTCGACCCTCAGCGTCGGCACCGGCATACGCACCAATGCCCCGGATGGCGGCCGCGTCATCGAGGGCAACAGCGGCGGGCCGGCCGGCCGCCTGGCCTGGACCAGCGGCCTGGGCGACCAGGGCGACCTCAACTACGCCAAGGGCGATGCCTTCACCACCTACCTCAAGGGCTCGCACGAGCTGCTGCTGAAGTTCCCCGAGAGCGTCACCGCGATGGCGCGGGTGAGCTGGCTGCGCGACTTCTCGGCCACCCGTACCACCGGCTGGAGCAGCGCCACCACGCCACCGGGCCTGGACGGCAACCTGGCCGATGACGCGCGCCGCGACCTGCGCTTCAAGGCGCGCGTGCTGGACCTCTGGGTCAGCAAGAAGTTCGACTTTGAGGACCAGTCCGTGCGCGTGCGCGCCGGCAACCAGGTGATCAGCTGGGGCGAGAGCTTGTTCATCCCGGGCGGCATCAACGTCACCAACGCGGTCGACGTGATGCGCCTCTCGCAGCCTGGCACCCAGCTCAAGGAGGCCATCCTGCCCGCGCCCATCGTCAGCGCCGCCGCCGGCCTGGGCCATGGCCTGAACGTCGAGGGCTATGTGCAGCTGGGCTGGAACGCCAACTACATGCCTCCCACCGGCAGCTTCTGGTCCAGCTTCAACGGCCTGGGCGCCGGCCACGGCGCCTATGGCTATCCGGAAACCAAGGCGAAAAACAGCGGCCAGTGGGGCGTGTCGCTGCGCTACCAGCCGCAGGGCACGCAGCTGAACCTGGGCGCCTACGCGATCAACTACCACGACAAGTCGCCGTCCTTCACCTTCAACGACCCGAACGGCGGCATGGGCTGGGTGTACGGCGAGAACCGCAAGCTCTACGGTCTCTCGGCCAACTTCCCGCTGGGCGACTGGGCCATCGGCGCCGAGTTCTCCTACCGCCCCAAGGACGCGGCCACCATCAACGCCGCCACCACCGGCTGCGCCTCGCAGAACGGCAACTGCTGGGTCGATACCGCGCGCATGCAGCTGGCGCTCACCGCGCTGTTCAGCCTGACGCCGGACTCGGCCCCCGGGCTGCTGAATCTGCTGGGCGCGCAGACCGGCACCCTGCTGGCCGAGGCGGTGGCGATACGCTTCCCGCGCCTGCAGCAGCAATACGGCGATGACCTGATCTCTGCCGGCGGCTGGGGCTGGGGCCAGCAGACCTCGGCCAGCGGCACGCCGGTGGCGGTGGGCACGAAGAACTCGGCGGGCATCAACTTCGACTTCAGCTGGGTCTACGACGGCTCGCTGATCCCGGGCTGGCAGGTGGTGCCGGAGCTCTACTACTTCCGCGCGCTGAGCGGCCGCACGCCCAATGGCGCCGCCACCTTCATGAAGGGCGCGCATTCGGCCAACTTCATCGTCAGCTTCATTCAGAACCCGGCGCGCTGGCAGTTCGCCGTCAACTACGCCCGCTTCATGGGTGGCGAGACGGCGGTCGACCAGCCCTACCGCGACCGCAGCTTCATCGGCCTCAACGCCTCGCGCAACTTCTGAGGGGCATGACGGCGATGACGCAGCGTTTCCTGGATCGCCTCGAGGCCTTTTGCTTCGGGCGGCGCAAGCTGGTGATGGCGGCGCTGCTGCTGCTGACGCTGGTGATGGGCTACTTCGGCTCGCGGCTGCGCATGGAGGCTGGCTTCGAGAAGCACCTGCCCAGCAACCATCCCTATGTGGCGACCTTCCACGCCTACCGCAACGATGTGATGGGCGCGAACCGCCTCAACATCGTGGTGCGGGCGCGCCAGGGCACGATCTGGACCGCGGCGGCCTTGAGCCGGCTCTACCAGGTGACGCAGGCGGTGACCTTTCTGCCGAATGTCGAGCGGCTGGGCGTGCAATCGCTGTGGACGCCCAACAGCTTCGTCAACGAGATCACCGAGGAGGGCTTCCGCGCCGATCCGCTCATCGACGGCAGCATCACGCCCGAGAGCCTGGATGAGGCGAGCATCGCCAAGATCCGCGCGGCGGCGCTGCAGGGCGGCTTCGTCGGTACCCTGGTCTCGCGCGGGCAGGACAGCGCCATGATCAGCGCCGAGCTGATCGAGACCGGCGCCGACGGCCGCCAGCTCGACTACGTGGCCTACAACCGCATCCTCGAGCAGCAGCTGCGCCAGCGCTTCGAGGACCAGGACTTCGCGATCGAGATCATCGGCTTCGCCAAGCAGGTGGGCGAGATCGCCGACGCCGCTGGTTCGGTGCTGGCCTATTTCGGCCTGGCCCTGCTGCTCACCGCCGCGGCGGTCTACTGGTATTGCCGCTCGCTGCTGTTCACCCTGCTGCCCATCCTGTGTTCCTTCACCTCGCTGGTATGGCAGTTCGGTGCGCTGCAGCTGCTCGGCTTCGGCCTGGACCCGCTGGCGGTGCTGGTGCCCTTTCTGGTGTTTGCGATCGGCGTATCGCATGGCGTGCAGCAGATCAACTTCATCGTGCGCGAGGTCTCGCTGGGCCGGAGCTGCGAGGCCGCCTGCCGCGCCAGCCTCACGGGCCTGCTGATCCCGGGCACGCTGGCGCTGGCGACCGCCTTTGTCTCCTTCATCACGCTCTTGCTGATCCCGATCCCGATGGTGCGCGAGCTGGCGATCGCGGCCTCGCTGGGCGTGGCCTTCAAGATCGTCACCAACCTGCTGATGCTGCCGGTGGCGGCCTCCTTCTTCCGCGTCGAGCGCAGCTATGCCGATGCCGCGATGGCGCTGCGCGAGGCGCGTGCCGATTGGCTGCGCCTGCTGGCCCGCATCGCGCGGCCGCGCAACGCCGCCGCCTGCCTGGCCATCGTCGGCGCGGTGTTCGGCCTGGCCGTCTGGCAAAGCCATGGCCGCGTGGTCGGCACGGTGGAGCCGGGCGCGCCCGAGCTGCGCCCGGATGCGCGCTTCAACCGCGACGCCGTGTCGATCGCCGCCAACTACGACACCGGCCTGGACTGGCTGACCGTGATCTTCGAGGCCAGCGCGGCCCCTGGCGCTCCCGCCACCCAGGACGGCATCGGCTTCTGCGGCAACGTCAACATCGGTCTGTTCCAGGACCGCTTCGTCTGGGCCATGCAGCCGGTGCCCGGCGTGCTGTCCGTCAGCGCCTTCTCCGACCAGATGAAGCAGTACAACCTCGGCTACAACGAGGGCAACCCGAAGATGGAAGCGGTGCCCCTGGACGCCGCCAACTTCGCGGCCCTGGCCACCGAGATCGCCCGCACCCGCGGCACCATGCGCAAGGACTGCAGCATGACCGCCGTGCACCTCTACCTGACCGACCACAAGGCGGTCACCATCCAGCGCGTCATCGAGGCCGTCAAGGCCTTCGCCGCCGGCCATGCCGAGGCGGGCGTGCAGATCCGCCTGGCCTCGGGCAATGCCGGCGTGCTGGCGGCGGTGAACGAGACGCTGGAGGCCAGCGAGCTGCCGATGATGCTGTACGTCTATGCCGCCATCGTGCTGCTGGTGTTCGCGACCTACCGCGACTTCCGCGCCGTGCTGGCCTGCTGCCTGCCGCTCACCATCGGCACCTTCATCGGCTACTGGTTCATGAAGGAGCTGCAGATCGGCCTCACCGTGGCCACCCTGCCGGTGATGGTGCTGGCGGTGGGCATCGGCGTCGACTACGCCTTCTACATCTACAACCGCCTGCAGCTGCATCTGGCCAGGGGCCAGTCCATCGTGCAGGCGCTCGAGCAGGCGATCCTGGAGGTCGGCACGGCCACCATCTTCACCGCTATCACGCTGGCCCTGGGCGTGGCCACCTGGTCGTTCTCGGCGCTCAAGTTCCAGGCCGATATGGGCAAGCTGCTGGCCTTCATGTTCATGGTGAACATGGTGATGGCGATGACGGCGCTGCCCGCCTTCGCGGTGTGGCTGGAGCGCCTGCTGCCGCGCCGCCGGCCCGCCCGCGTGCCCGGCCTGATGCTGCATTGACGAGGCCAGCCACCATGATGAAGACACTCTGCAAACGCGCCGCCGCCCTGCTACTGGGCCTGGCCCTGGTGTTCGATGGCCACGCCGTGACCCTGCAGCCGGCCGAGCGCGTGGCGCATGCGAGCCAGGCGCCCATGCTGGCGGCCGCCTGGGCGGGCGCGGAGAAGAAGCGTGCGGTGGCGGTCGGTGCGCATGGCGTGGTGCTGCTGTCGGACGACCGCGGCGCCAGCTGGCGCCAGGCCCGCGCCGTGCCGGTGGACGTGACGCTCACCGGCGTTGCCTTCGCCAACGCGCGCGAGGGCTGGGCGGTGGGCCATGCCGGCGTGGTGCTGCACAGCGCCGATGGCGGCGACAGCTGGACGCTGCAGCGCAGCGCGCCGCAGGAGGACCGACCGCTATTCGCCGTGCACTTCTTCGACCGCGAGCATGGCGTGGCCGTGGGCCTGTGGTCGCTGGTGCTGCTGACCCGCGATGGCGGCCGCCATTGGCAGGCACAGGAGCTGCCCGCACCGCCCGGCGCCAAGCGCGCCGACCTGAATCTCTACGGCCTGTTCGCGGGCCCCGACGGCGCGCTCTATGCCGCGGCCGAGAAGGGCTATCTGCTGCACTCGGCCGATGGCGGCCAGCAGTGGAGCTATCTCGCCACCGGCTACCGCGGCTCCTTCTGGGCCGGCGCTGCGCTGGCGGATGGCGTGCTGCTGGCGGGCGGCCTGCGCGGCGCGCTCTACCGCAGCGCCGATGCGGGCCGCAGCTGGGGCCGCATCGAGGCCGGCACCAACACATCGATTGCGGGCCTCGTCAGGCTGGGCGAGCGCGGCGCGCTGGCCGTCAGCCAGGACGGCCAGCTGCTGCGCAGCGACGACGCCGGCGCCAGCTTCCATCCTCAGGCCCAGCCGCAGCGCCCGCGCCTGGCCGCGCTGCTCGCGGAGGACGCGAACCGCGCGCCGCTGCTGTTCTCGAACCAGGGCCCCCTGCCCATCGACTCGCACTGAGTCACCCGACCCGAACCCTCTTCATCCATCCATGCCCATCCCATCCGAATCCAACGAGCTCTGCTACCTGAGCGCCAGCGCGGCGCTGCAACTGTTCCGCCAGCGCGAGCTCTCGCCGGTCGAGCTGCTGAACGCCCAGCTGGCGCAGGCCGAAAAGCTGGAGCCGCAGCTGAATGCCTTCAGCGCCCAGCGCCTGGAGCTGGCCATGCAGGCGGCGCGCGAGGCCGAGCAGCGCTATGCCCGCGGCGACGCCCCGCTGCGCGCGCTGGAAGGCATCCCGGTGGCGCTGAAGAACGAGCACACCCTGTGCGGCTGGGTCACCACCAAGGGCTCCTGGCTGCAGGGCAACCAGCCCGACACCGTCAACGCGCCGATCACCCAGCGCCTGCTCGATGCCGGCGCCGTCATCCATGCCCAGACCAATGTGCCGGAGTTCTACATGGCCGGCTTCACCCGCTCGGTGCGGCATGGCGTGACCCGCAATCCCTGGAACCTGGCGATGACCCCGGGCGGCTCCAGCGGCGGCAGCGGCGCGGCGCTGGCGGCCGGCATGACCACGCTGGCCTCGGGCTCGGACATCGGCGGCTCGATCCGCATCCCCGCCAGCTACTGCGGCGTGGTCGGGCTCAAGCCCAGCTATGGCCGGGTGCCGGTGACGCCGATCGGCTATGCCCTGCACACCATGAACCATATCGGCCCGATGGCGCGCACGGTGGCCGATTGCGCGCTGATGTTCAATGTGGTGAACGGCCCGCATCCGGCCGACCCCGCCACCGTCAGCCCCAAGCTGGAGGTGCCGCTGGCGTTCGCGCCCGTCAAGGGCCTGCGCATCGCGCTCTCCTACGACCTCAACTTCTACCGCGTGCACGAGGATGTGCGGCGCGCGCTCGAGCAGGTGGCCCAGGCCTTGCGCGAGCAGGGCGCGATCGTCGAGCCGGTGGCGCTGGACTGGGACGAGCGCGCCGCCGACGCGGTGCTGCAGCGCCTGGGCTACGAGACCGGGCGCGAGTTCGCCAGCCGCATCCTGTTGCAGGACGCGCCCACCAGCGACTACATCCGCCAGTTCGCCGCCGACGGCCTGAAGGTCAGCGGCGAGCAGTACCTGGCCACCAACGAGGTGATCGGGCGCATGTACGACTCGATGGCGCGCCTGATGGCCAGCCACGACGCGCTGATCTGCCCCACCATGGCCAGCATCGGCAGCTCGGCCGAGGGCGAGAGCGACAGCAGCGCGATCCTGCGCAGCGATGCCATGACCTATCCCTTCAATCTGCTGAGCCGGCATCCGGTGCTCAGCGTGCCCGCGGGTGTGGCCAGCAATGGCGTGCCGATCGGCGTGCAGGTGGTCGGCCGCACGCTCGACGAGGGCAGCGTGTTCCGCATCGGCGCGGCGATCGAGGCCGCCTGCTGGGCGGGCCGGCGCCCGGCACTCTGAGACGATCGCCATGCCTGCCCACCTTCATCAAACCCGAGAACTCACCCCATGAGCACCGATCAACAAGGCCAGCTCAAGCGCGCCCTGAGCTACCGCGACCTGGTCTTCTACGGCCTGGCCTATACCGCGCCGGTCACGCCGCTGACCATGGCCGGCTTTGTCTGGGAGGAGTCGCATGGCCTGATCGCGCTGGCCTTCCTGCTGGGCGCGCTGTGCGTCTACTTCACCGCCAGCAGCTATGCGGTGATGACGCGCGAGCTGCCCAGCGCCGGTTCCGTCTACGGCTTCGCCAGCCACACCATGGGGCCCTTCGCGGGCTTTCTGGCTGGCTGGATGATCCTGCTCGACTACCTGCTGGTGCCGGCCTTCATCTATGCCATGTGTGCGGTCGGCCTGGAGACGCTGATGCCGGGCATCGGCCGCGCCGGCTGGGTGCTGATCTCGGTCGGGGTCACCGTCGTCGTCAACTGGTATGGCATCACGGTCACCTCGCGGGTCAGCATGCTGTCGGTGCTGCTGCAACTGCTGCTGGTCGGCGGCGTGACCTTGCTGGGCCTGTGGGCCCTGCAGGGCGGCCGGGGCAGCGGGGCCTTGAGCCTGGCGCCGCTGTTGCCGGCGGGCCCATGGAACGGCGGCGCCGTGCTGGCCGCCACCTCGATCTGCGTGATGAGCTATCTGGGCTTCGACGCGGTGTCGACGCTGGCCGAGGAGGTCAGGGATGGCGAAACGCGCCTGGTCGGCCGGGCCATCCTGACGAACCTGGCCATCACCGGCAGCCTGTGCGTGGCGGTGTCCTGGGTGATGGGCAATCTGCTGGCCGGCTTCACGGTGCACGACCCGGCCCTGGTGATCTACGAGCTGCTGGACCAGCTGGCCGGCCCGGGGGCCGGGGTCGCGCTGGCCTGGTTCCTGACCATCGTGGTGGGCGTGCCCAATGTGCTGCCGATGCAGGTGGGCGTGGCCCGCGTGCTGTTCGCGATGGGGCGCGACCGCACCCTGCCGGCGGTGCTGGCCAAGGTGAACCGCCGCCATGGCAACCCCTGGGTGGCGATGGTCGTCTCGACCGCGGTGTCGCTGGGCATCGCGCTGGCGATGCGCAACCGCATCAGCGAGCTCGCCATCTTCATCAGCGTCGGCGCGCTGACCGGTTTCATGGCCGTGCATCTGTCGGTGCTGGTCCGTTTCGGTCGCCGGGCCGGCCGCCGCTGGTGGAGCCACCTGCTGGCACCGCTGATGGGCATCGCCGTGATCCTGACGATCCTGAGCCATCTGAGCGCCATGGCGCTGGCCGTCGGCGGCGGCTGGCTGCTGGCCGGCCTGGCCTATCGACTGCTGTCCCGGGGCGGGCCGTCCGGGATGCCTGCAGAACCGCCCTCCCAGCCCGCGCACAAAAACATTTAGGAGACAGACAAGATGGCTCGCACTCCCCTGATGAAGGTCCTGGCCGGCGTGATGGACGTGGCACGCTTGCGCAACGAACATGAACACCTGTCCAACGATGCCGCGCTGGCCCTGCTGCGCGAACGCCGCAAGCTGCTGCAGGCGGCGGGTTCGGCCGCTGCGCTGGGTTCGACGCCGCTGCTGGCGGCCGCCGCCAAGCCGCGCAGGAAGGCCGGCAGCAACACCCGTACGGTGATCGTGGGCGCGGGCCTGGCCGGCCTGGCCTGTGCCTATGAGCTGAAGAAGGCCGGCGTCATCGCCACCGTCTACGAGGCCTCCGAGCGCCTGGGCGGCCGCTGCTGGTCCAACACCACGGCCTTCCCGGGCCAGGTGGCCGAGAACGGCGGCGAGCTGATCGACACCGGCCACCGCGAGCTGCGCGAGCTGGCGCGCGAACTCGATCTGGTGCTGGACGACCTGGCCGCCTACGACAGCGCGGCGGGCGGCCAGATCACCTTCTGGATCGCCGGCGCCCGCTATACCTGGGACGAGCAGGTGAACGACTTTGCCGCGGTGCAGGCCCAGTTCGACGCCGACAACCGCGCCGCGCCCTGGCCGCAGACCTATGACAACTACACGCAGCGCGGCTGGGAGCTGGACCACCTGTCGGTGACCGACTACATCGCCCGCACCATCCCCGGCGGGCTGAACTCGCGCCTCGGCCAGCTGCTCAAGCTGCTGATGGATGCCTCGGCCGGCGTGGCCGCCAGCGAGGCCAGCGCGCTGGATCTGGTGGGCTTCTTCGCGCCGCGCGGCTCGGACGAGCGTTATCACATCCGCGGCGGCAACGACCAGCTCGTCAAGGGCATGGCCCAGCGCCTGGATGCCGGCCAGATCATCCGGAGCCATGCGCTGACGAAGCTGGTGCGCAACGCCGACCAGAGCTACACGCTGAGTTTCAGCTGCGCCGGCCAGAGCGTCGAGGTGCAGGCCGACCATGTGGTGCTGGCGCTGCCCTTCTCGGTGCTGCAGAGCTCGGTGGACTATGCCCGCGCCGGCTTCGACAGCATGAAGGTCGCGACCATCCAGAACTTCCGCATGGGCATGCACACCAAGTTCCAGCTGCAGTTCAAGCGCCGCCTCTGGCGCGAGCAAGGCTACAACGGCCTGACCGACAACGATACGGGTGGCTACCAGATCAGCTGGGAGGTCACGCGGGCCCAGCCGGGCAGCGAGGGCATCCTGACCAGCTTCACCGGCGACCGCGCCGCGCTGGCGATGAACGACCGCCCCATCAACCAGAAGGCCGCCGACATGCTGGACAGCCTGGAGCTCGTATTCCCCGGCATCAGGCCGCTCTGGAACGGCCGCGCGCTCCTGAACTACTGGCCCGGCAATGCCTGGAGCAGGGGTGCTTACACGGCCCATCCGGTGGGCAGCTACACCGCCTATTACGGCTACCAGGGCGTGCGGCAACAGAACTGCCATTTCGCCGGCGAGCATGCCTCGCTGCTGCACTCGGGCTTCCTGAACGGCGCGGTCGAATCCGGCCAGCGCTGCGCCTGCGAGGTGCTGATGGACCTGCGCGGAGCCTGATGAGCTATGCATAGCACCCGATTCGACCCGCAGGAACCCCAGCTCTTCCTCGATGGCGGCTATGTGCCGCCGCTCGCCGAGCGGCACAAGGCCTCCATCAACCCCGCCACGCTGGCGCCGGTTGGGCGTTACCCGATCTGCGCCGAGGCCGATGTGGCGCGCGCCGTGGCCAGCGCCAATGAGGCGCAGCGGCTGTGGAAGCGCACCGACACGCAAACCCGCGCAGGCCTGCTGCATGGTGTGGCGCAGGCGATCGAGCAATCGCCGCTGCGCGACGAGCTCGCCCAGCTGCTGTGCCGCGAGATGGGCAAGCCCTATCCGGATGCGGTGGGCGAGCTCTCGATCTGCGCCTCGGTGTTCCGCTACTACGCCGAGCTGGCGCGCGACGACGGCGGCAAGGTGGCCGGCAGCAACCAGGCCGGCTCCTTCCAGTACATGCGCTACGAGCCCTATGGGGTCTCGGTGCACATCCTGCCCTTCAACTACCCCATCCTGCTGCTGTGCTGGACCGTGGCGGCCTCGCTGGCGGCCGGCAATGCCTGCATCATCAAGCCGGCCGAGGCCACCTCGCTGTGCACGCTGCAGTTCATGCAGCACTTTGCCGGCCTGCCGGCGGGGCTGTTGGCCTGCCTGCCCGGCGATGCGCAGACGGCCCAGCTGCTGATCCAGCACCCCGGCACCCATGCAGTGGCCTTCACCGGCAGCGTGGCGGCAGCGCGCGCGGTGGGCGTGGCCTGCGCCGATCGCATGAAGCCCTGCGTGCTGGAGGCGGGCGGCAGCGATCCGATGATCATCTCGCGCCACGCCCCGATCGAGATTGCGGCGGCCGGCTGCGTCAACTCGGCCTTTCTGCTAAGCGGGCAGGTGTGCACCTCGTCGGAGCGTTTCTTCGTGGTGGACGAGGTGCACGACGCCTTCGTCGCCGAGTTCGCGCGCCGCAGCCGGCAGCTGCGCGTGGGCGATGGCATGGGCATGGCCGAGATCGGCCCGCTGGTGAGCCAGGCGGCGCGCGACAAGGTGGCGCGCCTGGTGGCCGAGGCCGTGGCCCAGGGCGCCACCCTGGTCTGCGGCGGCCGCGTGCCGCCGCATTGCGAGCAGGCGGGCTGGTTCTACGAGCCCACCATACTCACCGGCGTTACGCCGCAGATGGCCATCATGTGCGAGGAATGCTTCGGCCCGGTGGCAGCGATCTGCCGCGTGGCCGATTTCAATGAGGCCCTGGTTCTCGCCAACGACACCGAGTTCGGCCTCGGCGCCTCGGTCTACACCACCGACCTGGCCGAGGCCATGGAGGCGGCCGAAGCATTGGAGTCCGGCATGGTGTGGGTCAACAACCCGCTGATCGACAACGACGCGCTGCCCTTCTCGGGCGCCAAGATGTCCGGCCTCGGTTGCGAACTCGGCCGCTTCGGCCTCGACGCCTTCCGCCGCACCAAGATGGTCGTCCTCGACCACCAGCCGCGCATGCATGCGTGGTGGCTGCCGCGCCCCGATGAATCCTTCTTTTCATCCATCCCATCCGTCCCGCTGAAATGAACGACAACACCTACCTTTCCGCCAGCGAGCTGCTGACGCGCTTCCGTGCCGGCAGCCTGGACCCGGCCGACTACCTCGAAACCCTGCTGGCCACGGCCCAGCGCCAGCAGGCCACGGTGAACTGCGCGGCCGGCATCTTTGCCGATGAGGCGCGTGAGCGGGCGCGCGAGTCGGGGCGGCGCTGGCGCGAGGGCAGGGCGCGTGCGCTCGAGGGCGTGCCGGTCATCATCAAGGAGGAGACGGCGGTGAAGGGCTGGCCGCGGCCGCTGGCCTCGCTGGTCTTCAAGGACAAGGTCGCGGCCGAGAACCACCCCATCGTCGACAAGCTGCTGGAGGCGGGCGCGATTCCCTACTTCCAGGCCACCAACCCCGAGTTCTGCGTGCTGGGCCATACCTGGAGCAAGCTCTACGGCGTGACCGGCAACCCCTGGTCGCTGGCGCATTCCTGCGGCGGCAGCAGCGGCGGCTCGGGCGCGGCGCTGGCGGCCGGCGTGGCGCCGCTGGCCACCGGCAGCGATATGGCGGGCTCGATCCGCATCCCGTCCTCGCTGTGCGGCGTGTACGGCTACAAGCCGCCCTTCGGCCGCCTGGCCTGCACGCCCACCGACGAGTACTTCGCCCAGGCGGTGGAGGGGCCGATGGCGCGCAGCTTCGACGATCTGGTGCTGATGCAAAACGTGCTGGCCGGCCCGCATCCCAACTCCTACACGACCCTGCCGTTCACGCCGCTGCCCACCGAGTACGGCGATCTGCAGGGCATGCGCATCGCCTACAGCCCGGCCCTGGGCCATGCGGCGCTGGCCCCGGACGTGCAGCGCAACCTGCTGCGCGCGCTGGAGGGTCTGCGCGGCCGCGGCGCGGTGGTCGAGGAGGTCGACATCCGCTGGGACCTGGAGCAGATCAACAAGGTGCTGCTGGACGGCCTGCGTGCGATCTTCGTCGATGAATTCATGAACGACATCCCGGATGCGGATGCCGACAAACTCTGCAGTTATGTCCGCCATCTGCGCGACCAGGCCAAGGATGCGCCCGTCTCCATCATGCCCAGCGCCCTGCTGGCTCAGCAGCTGCACCGCGAGATGCAGGCCAAGGTCTGGGGCCAGGGCTATGCCGCCTTCATCTGCGCCACCCTGGTGAGCACCCAGCTGCCGGCCGACCAGGACCCGGTGGCGCAGGCGATGCTGGAGCTCGATGGCCAGCCGGTCGAGGCCTACCTGGGCTGGTGCCTGACCCCGGCCTTCAACCTGCTCAACCGCTACCCGGTGCTGGCGGCGCCGACCGGCCTGTCGGATATCGGCGTGCCCACCGGCATGCAGATCGTCGCCAATGCCTATGACGACGAGACGGTGTTCCGCGTCGCCGCCAACCATGCGCGCGCCGGCAGCTCGCGCCTGTTCGTCGATCAGTTCCCGCCGGCCTGCTGAGCCTCAGGGCTGCTTGGCGAGGGCGGCCGCGCGCGCCCGCTCGTTCATCAGCATCAGGTTGGTGGCGAGGGCGTACTGGCAGACGCGGTGGTGCTCGTCGTAGAGCGCCGCGTTGGCGGGGTCGCGCAGGATGGCCTCGATCAGCAGGTAATGGTCCAGGATGGTGAGCGCGCGCGCCATCGTCATGCACTGCGCGGCGTCCACATGGGGCACCAGGCTGGCGATGGCATCGGCCAGCAGGCCGTTGACCTGCACGTCGATCTCGTCCTCCAGCGCCTGCAGCTCGGGCACCGAGGAGAGCACCGAGATCAGGCCGCTCACGCCGGGCACCTGCTGGTAATGCGGCTTGACCGCCTCGAACACCATGGTGAGGTAGCGCACCAGATCCTGGCAGCCGGTCTTGGCCGGATGCACCGCGGCGATCGCGTCCTTGATCTGTTCCAGCCAGCGGCTGGCCAGGGCATGGACCACCGCTTCCTTGTTGGGGAAGTACTCGTAGAGCCCGCCCACCGAGAGCCCGGCCGCGGTGGCGATGCGCTTGGTGGTGAGCTTGGCGAGGCCGCCGCGCTCGATCTCCTGGCCGGCCGCCTGCAGGATCACCTCGATGGTCTTGACGCCGCGCTCCTGCTGCGGAACACGGCGCGTGCCGGCGGGTTTGAGGGCGCTCTTTGACGACATATGTGGCGCGGATTCTGCCATGTGCAGACCGCTTGAAAGGAAGCTGAAAGATCATGGATGAAAGACCAGGCACCACGCTCAGCAGGGAACTGCTGGAACGCGAGCCCTATGTGCGCTTTGCCGTCACCGACATCGACGGCGTGTGCCGCGGCAAGCACCTCAGCGGCGAGAAGATCGCCAGTATGCTGGAGACGGGCGGCAGCATCGCCAGCGCGCTGTTCGGCTGGGACATCCAGGACCGGCTCTACGAGCAGGTCTCGTTCACCGGCTTCCACACCGGCTTCCCCGACATCGGCCTCAGGCTCGACGCCAGCACCGCGCGCCGGCTGCCCTGGGACGAGGGGCGCTGGCTGATCCTCGGCGAGCATGTGAAGCCCGATGGCACGCCGCTGCCCATCTGCCCACGCCAGCTGCTCAAAAAGGTGCTGGCCAAGGCGGCGAGCATGGGCTTCACTGCCCAGATCGGCGTCGAGTTCGAATGGTTTCTGCTGGCCGAGAGCGAGGTCTCGGTGCGCGCCAAGGGCTACCGCGGCCTGCAGACCGCCACCCAGGGCCTGACGAACTACTCGCCCCTGCGCATCGATGCCCAGCATGCCTTCGTGCGCGATCTGTTCACCCAGCTGAACGCCATCGACGTGCCGCTGGAGGCCCTGCACACCGAGGCCGGCCCCGGCAATTTCGAGGCCGCGATCCGCTACACCGAGGCGCTGCGCGCGGCCGACCGGGCGGTGCTGTTCAAGCAGGCGGTGCGCGAGATCGGGCGCCGCCACGGCCTCCTGAGCACCTTCATGGCCAAGTACTCGACGGCTTATGCCGGCTGCGGCCAGCATCTGCACCAGAGCCTGTGGCGCGATGGGCGCAACTGCTTCCACGATGAGCGCGGCGCCCACCAGATGAGCGACACGCTGCGCCACTTCATGGCCGGCCAGCTGCACGCGCTGCCGCAGCTGCTGCCCATGTACGCCCCCTTCGTGAACAGCTACAAGCGCCTGGTGGATCGCAACCTCGCGCCGGTGCGGCCGAACTGGGCGGTCGACAACCGCAATGCCTCGCTGCGCGTGATCCCCGGCAGTGCGGCATCGATGCGGCTGGAGACGCGCAGCGCCGGCGCCGATGCGAATCCCTATCTGGCCATCGCCGCCGCGCTGGCCTCGGGCCTCTACGGCATCGAGCACCGGCTGGCGCTGCCGCCGGCCGGCGACACGCCATCGCTGCCGCGCCTGCCGTCCACCCTGGGCGAGGCCACGGCGGCGATGGCGCGCTCCGAACTGGCGCGCGAGCTGCTGGGCGAGGAGTTCGTGCGCCACTTCGTCGAGACGCGCGCCTGGGAGGTGGCGCGCTTCGACGAGGCGGTGACGGACTGGGAACTCGAGCGTTATCTCGAGCTGGCTTGAGGTGGGGCCCCTCGCCCGGGTTCGCCTCGCTGAACGCAGGCAAACCCGGGCGGTCCCCCGAGGGGACGGCGATGCTCGCGGGGATGGCCCCGCTCGCATATCGCCTGACGGGCCGGCTTGGGAGCGGCCCTGCGCTCGGCCCGTGCAACACCTTTCATGACTGCGAACACCATGGATGAAATTCGCTCCTACTACAACGCCACCCGCAACAGCGCGCAGCGCTATCCGCGCTTGGAGGGCGAGCAGCGCGTCGACGTGGCCGTGATCGGCGGCGGCTTCACCGGCCTGGCCAGCGCCCTGGAGCTGGCCGAGCGCGGCGTCAAGGTGGCGCTGGTGGAGGCGCAGCGCATCGGCTGGGGCCAGTCGGGCCGCAACGGCGGCCAGGTCACCGGCAGCCTCTCGGGCGACGCCGCGATGCGCCGGCAGCTGGCGCGCCAGATCGGCACCGAGGCCGCCGACGACTTCATCTGGATGCTGCGCTGGCGCGGGCACGACATCATCCGCCGCCGCATCGAGCGCTATGGCATCGCATGCGACCTCAAGCTGGGCCATCTGCATGCCGCCTACAGCGCCGGCCATATGCGCGACATGCGCCAGGCCCACGCGGAGATGGTCGAGCGCGGCCTGGGCGCCGATGTTGAGCTGGTCGAGGCCAAGGACATGGGGCGTTATCTCGACACGCCGCTCTACCACGGCGGCATCGTCAACCGCCGCAATATGCACCTGCACCCGCTCAACCTCTGCCTGGGCGAGGCGCGCGCGCTGGCGGGCCTGGGCGGGCTGCTGTTCGAGGACTCACCGGTGCTGGAGATCGAGCACGGGCCCACGCCATCGATACGCACGCCGCAGGGGCGCGTGGTGGCCGACCAGGTGCTGCTGGCGGGCGATGTCTACCACCGGCTGGAGCCGCGCAAGCTGGGCGGCATGATCTTCCCCGCGGCCGGCGGCATCGTCGCAACCGAGCCGCTGGGCGCGCTGGCGCGCCAGCTCAACCCGCTGGACCTGGCCGTCTACGACAGCCGCTTCGTGCTGGACTATTACCGCATGACGGCCGATGGCCGGCTGCTGTTCGGCGGCGGCGCCAACTACTCGGGCGCGGCCTCGCGCGACATCGCCGCCGAGCTGCGGCCCGCCATCGAGCGCACCTTCCCGCAGCTGCGCGGCGTGGGCATTGCCTTCCAATGGCATTGCCATATGGGCATCGTCATCAACCGCATCCCCCAGCTCGGCAAGCTCTCGCCCCGGGTCTGGTACGCGCAGGGCTATTCCGGCCATGGGTTGGCCACCTCGCACATCGTCGGCGAGGTGATGGCGGCCGCCCTGCTGGGCAGCCCGCGCGGCTTCGAGCTGTTCCAACGCTTTCGCCATCGGCGCGTGCCGGTGGGCGACTGGCTGGGCCAGCGCATGCTGGCCCTGGGCATGTGGTACTACCTGCAGCTGGAGCGCTGGCGCTGAGGGCGCGCGGCGCCCGTCTACATCTCCTTGAACATCGGCAGGTAGCTGCGGCTCACCGGCAGACGTTCGCTGCGGCCCTTGAGCTCGATCTCGCCGGTCTCGTTGTCGCCGCGGGTGAGGCGCCGGATCGAGCGCAGGTTCACCACCACCGAGCGGTGCACCTGGCTGAAGTGCGCGGGGTCGAGCTGCGCCAGCAGGTCCTTCAGCGGCATGCGTATCAGCGCCTCGGCGGCCTGGCCCTCGTCGCGGTAGGCCACCAGGGTGTACTTGGTGTCACTCTTGAGATAGTCGATATCGTCCACCGGAATCATGCGCAGCGAGGCGCCCACCGAGGCGCGCACCCAGCGCAGCGGCTCGGGCTGATTCAGCTTGAGCCGCTGCGCCAGTTGCGCAAGCAAGGCCTCGCTGTGCACCGCCGGTTGGGCCTGTGAGAGGCGTGCCTTCAGGCGCTCCACCGTCTCGCCCAGGCGCGCCGCCGCGACCGGCTTGACCAGATAGTCCAGCACGCCCTGCTCGAAGGCTTCCAGCGCGTATTGATCGAAAGCGGTGACAAACACCAGATGGGCGCGCTTGCCGATATGGCGCGCCACCTCCACCCCGCTCAGGCCCGGCATGTGAACGTCCAGAAAGCAGATCGTCGGCTGGTGTTGTTCGAACAGTTCGATGGCCTGGCGGCCGTTGCGCGCCTGGGCCACGATCTGCAGTTCGGGCCAGGCGGCGGCAAGGCGCGCTTCGAGAATCTCGCGCAGCAGGGGTTCGTCGTCGGCGATCAGGGCGGTAGGGCTCATGGTGTCTCGGCAAACTCGATGGTGGCTTGCACGCCGTGTGGCGCGACCTCACTCAATTCCAGGCTGGCGCTGCCGCCATAGGCCCAGAGCAGGCGTTCGCGCAGCGCCGCCAGGCCGGTGCCCAGGCCGCCGCCCGTGGCCTGCAGCCCCACGCCGGTGTCCACCACGCGCAGGCGGCAGCGCCCGCCCTCCAGCAGCTCGGCATGCACGTCGATGCGGCCGCCTTCCTCGCTCGGGTCGATGCCATGCTGCACCGCATTTTCCACCAGCGTCAGCAGGGTCATGGGTGGGCAGGGCAGCAGATGCACGCCGGCACCGATATGCAGGGCAAAGGCCAGGCGGTCGGGCATGCGCATCTGCATCAGCTCCAGATAGGCGCGCACCAGCTCCAGCTCCTGGCCCAGGGTGTTGGCCGAGCCATCCAGGCGCGGCACGGCGGCGCGCAGGTAATCCGTCAGGCTTTGCAGCAGCCGGGGCGCGCGCGGCGAGCCGGCCTCCACCAGGGCCTGCACATTGGCCAGTGTGTTGAACAGGAAATGCGGCTGGGCCTGGGCGCTGAGCAAGCGCATGCGCGCGTCCAGCGCCTGGCGGGCCATCTCGCTGCGCTCCAGCTCGAAGTCGATGGCCTGCTTCTCCACCTTGGCCTCGCGCTGGCGCAGCAGGGCCGTCAGCGCCGTCCAGGGCGCCACCAGCATGCCCAGAAAGGTGAAGGTCATGAAGCCCTCCAGGCGCTTGGGCTCATGCCAGAACATCGGTGCGCCCGGCGCGGTGCTCAAGAGGTAGGCCACGAACATGGCGACGGGGACGGTCACGCCGACCGCCGCCACCTGCAGGGCCCAGCGCGCCAGCCAGCCGGGCAGCCGGCGCGGCCATTGCTCGAACAGGCCGAACACCAGCAGCAAGCTCAGGCCAACGCCGAAGATCCTTGTCACCAGCACCCACATACCTGCCTTCCAGCCAAAGCTGAAGAGCAGCACGAAGAGCGCGCAGATGATGGCGACGGTGCGCAGGCGGCGCCAGCCGAACAGGGCACGCCAGCCGGGCGGCGCGAGCCGCTCGCTGAAGCTGATGGAAGCAGGGGGGGTTGGCATCACGGCAGAATACCTTTGAGTGCGAGGACCGATGGTGGGCAGCTGCGGGTGCGTCGACTAACGCCAGCGCTCCGCGGTCTTGCGGAAGTAGTGATGCGCGATATGGCGCCAGGGCAGCACCAGCGGCGTCAGCACCACACCCATCAGGCAGGCAAAGGCGCTCTCTTGCACATTCGGCGTCATCGCCCCGGCCCGCCACAGCGGGTAGGCGCGCAGCAGGTGCAGGCGCCAGAGCGGGATTTGCTCGTTCGTCATGGTCTTTTCCTGCTCTCCACCATCAGCCCAGCTTGGCCAGGCTCTTGCGCGCGTCTTCGGCATTGGCCGGGTTCGCGCGCTTGTTGGCCAGGAAGCGCTCGTAGGCCGCCTTGGCCTGCGCCTTGTCGCCCTTGGTGAGATAGGCATCGCCCAGGCGATGGTCGATGGGATAGCCCTCGGCGCCGCTCAGGGTCCTGGCGCGCTCCAGTGAGCGAATCGCCTCGTCGGTCTGACCCTGTGCCGCATGGACCCGGCCCATGCCGTAAAAGCCGCCGGCCTTGTTGGGCTGCTCGCGTTGCAGGCCCTCATACAGGCCGCGGGCCTTGGCCAGGTCCTTGCCGTCCTTCAGAAAGTTCAGCGCCAGCAGCATGGTGGCCTCGCGCACCTCGTCCTGCAGGGCGGCGTCCTTGCCGGCTTTAATCGCCAGCAACTCGCTCTCCATCTCGCCCCAATTCTTGGCCTCGGCGGCGATGAAGACGCGGATGATGCGCGCGGTGTCGGGCTGGCTGCTGCGCACCGCGGCTTCCAGCTCGCGGGCCTTGGAGACGCTGCCGCCCATGATGCGGGGCAAGGTCAGCAAAAGCCTGGCAAGCTGCACGCGGGCAGTGAAGCTGCTGGGTTCCAGCTCCAGGGTGCGGATCCAGACATCCTTCAGGCTGCCCACGCTGCGCATGGCCCGGGCCATGCCCATGCCCAGCATTTGCATGCTCAGGTTCTGCGCCGTCGCCAGATGGCAGACCGCCACCATGGGGTGCTGATCGGTACAGAGTTTGGCCTGCCTGGCGCCGGCCTCCAGCCGCTTGGGGTCGGCGGCGTCGGCAAAGGTCAGCGCCAGGGTCAGGGCCGCGCTGGCCTCGGCATCGGCCGCGTTGGCTTTCAGGCGGGCCTGCGCCAGCTGTTCGAGTTCGGCGTATTTGCCGCCCTCTTGCAGGGCTTGCAGCTGCGCGTCCTTGAAGATGACGGCAGCCTGGGCCGTGCCCAGCGAGATCAACAAGGCTGTGCTGGCCAGGGCCTTGGCAATGAAGGGAGTGGTCATGGTCGGCTGTGATGATTGAAGGGGGACAGGGCGATTGTTTGGATATGCCGGCGCGAGCGCAGCGGCGCTCGGATGGCCCACGCCCTGCGGGTTTCCGGGCACGCCCTGGCGGGACGAATGGTCCGGCGTTGCCGGTCGTGGCCGGGCGTCGTTCGTCCTGACGCCGGCGTCGCCGATCCGGCGGGTGCCTTGCCGGGCAGGCGATGCGGGCACATTAATGTCACTGACTCCACCGCCTGCATCGCCATGAAAAGAACAGTTCTGCGTTTCCTCAAGCTTGGCTTGCTCGGCCTGCTTGCCTTGCTGACGCTGTTGGCCGGCTCGTTTGGCTACCTCGTCTACGCCCCCGAGCCCGCGCCGCCGCAACTCTCCGGCACGCTGCGCAAGGCGTCCATCGAGGTGGCCGGCCTGACGCGCAGCTACCGCGTCTACACACCCAAGGGCCTGCCCAGGGGTGCCGCCCTGGTGCTGGTGATGCATGGCTCGGGCGAAGGCCCGCAGCGCATACGCATGGGCACTGGCTATGGCTTTGAACGTCTGGCCGACGCGCATGGCTTTGCGGTCGCCTACCCCAAGGCCTATGCCTCCGACTGGAACGACTGCAGTGTGATTGGCGACAAAAAGGTGGACGGCGCCAGCGCCGACGATGCGGGCTTCCTGGCCGCCATGGTGGACAAGCTGGTGGCCGAGCATGGGCTCGATCCGGCGCGCGTGTTTGCCGCCGGCGTCTCCAATGGCGGCTCCATGGCCATGCGTCTGGCGCTGGAGCAGCCCGGCCGCTACCGGGCGGTGGCGGCGGTGGTGGCCAATGTGCCGGCGCCGCAGAACTTCCAATGCAAGCCCTCGGCCCAGAGCACCTCGGTGATGATCATGAATGGCACCCTGGATCCGCTGGTGCCCTATGCAGGCGGGGAGATCAGCCTGCTGGGCCTGTTTTACAAAGGCGGGCCGATCATTTCCTCGCGCGCCTCCGCCCAGTATTTCGCCGATTGGAATCACCTGAGCGCTGCGCCCCAGACCAGCCGCGTGGATGTGCCCGGGGGCTTCAGCGTCGAGCAAAACCGCTGGCGCAATGAGGGCAGGACCGAGGTCGAGCTGGTGACCATCCATGGCGGCGGCCATGGCCTGCCGCAAGCCTACGCGCAGCGGCCCCGGCTGCTGGGCCCCTCACCGATGGCGCCCGACGGGCCGGCCATGATCTGGGACTTCTTTGCGAGGCAGGCGCGCTGACAAGGCTTCAGCCTACAAACTGCAGATCCAGGTCGCCATGCGCATAGATCACCACGCCGGTGTCGGTCTCGGTGATCTGGTGGCCGCTGCCGGCGGGGGCGAGCTGGTAGTCGCCGGCCTGCAGCAGCAGATCGTCGAGGAAGAGCTCGCCCTCCAGCATCAGGCATTCCTCGTCGTGGCCATGGCGGTGCTGGGGCACCTGGGCGCCCGGCTGGGCACGGTAGAGCAGGGCAGCCTGGCCGTCGCGCTGCCACAGCACGCGGCGCTGGATGCCGGGCGCGTAGTCGGGCCAGGCGGCGGCCTGGTCGTGCACGGTGCTGGGTTGATCCCCCGGCCGCGCCGGCAGGGCGCTCTCGCGCAGGAAGAGCAGGGCGCCGGCCGCGCTGTGCAGCGCCAGGGCGGGCGTGCCGGCGGGCTGGAGGTGGTAGTCGCGCGGCGCCAGGTGGAGCCGCTCGCCCAGCGTCACCGCGCCGCTCAGCAGCAGCCATTCGCGGTGCAGATGGGCATGCGGCAGGGCCGGCAGGCGCGCGCCCGCGGCCAGCTCCAGCAGGCAGGCCTGCAGGGGCTCGCCGGGGCGCGCCGCAGGCGCGGCTTGCGCGGTGTCAGCGCGGTAGAGGCTGCGCAGCTGCACGCCGGGCGCGATCGTCTGCGCGGGCAGGCGCAGGCGCCGCGCCGTCACCATGGGGCGGCTCGCGGCCTGCGACGCGGCCAGGCGGCCGAGCAGGCGGCCGCGCACGGCCGCCTGCGCCGGGTTATTGGCGTCGGGCTGCGCCGGCCAGCTGTTGGCCAGGGGCTCGCTGAGCAGCGCAGCGAATTCCTGCTCGGTGTTGCCGGCCGCTGCGGCCGGGCGGGTTTCGGGCTTGGGGGTGCTCATATGCTGCCTTCAGGAAGCCAGTGCCGGCAGGCCGGTCTCGCCCAGGACCTGCCTGAGGGTGATGAGGGCGCGGCGTATCTGTGATTTGACGGTACCCAGCGGCAGGCGCGTCTGCAGCGCAATCTCCTCATGGCTGAGGCCGCGGAAGAAGGCCAGCGACACCAGCTGGCGTGGCTGCGCGCCCAGTTGCAGCAGGGCGCGGTGCAGGTCCGCATGGTGGCGCGCCAGCTCCAGCAGCTCGTCGCAGCCGGCGTTGCCGTCGCAGGCGTCGGTGGCCTGATCGTCCAGGCTGGCATGCTGGAAGCGCGCCTCGCGGCGCAGCGCGTCGATGGCGCGCGAGCGCGCGATCGCCAGCAGCCAGCTGATGGCGCAACCGCGCGTCGGGTCGAAGCGCGGCGCCTGGCGCCAGACCTGGAAGTAGCTGTCTTCCACCACCTCCTCGGCCAGCGCCTCGCGGCGCACGATGCGTTGCACCAGGCTGTAGAGGCGGGTGAAGGTGGCGTCGTAGAGGGCGGCCAGGGCCTGCTCGTCACGCCCCACCACGGCATCGATCCAGGCCGCCAGCTGCGCGTCGCTCACGCGCTGCAGCGCCGGGCCGGCGGGCGCGGCATCCGGCGCGTCGTCCGGCTCCTCGTGCTCGTCCAGCAGCGGCTCGGGCCAGCCGGGCTCGCCGGGGTCTGGAAGCTGCAGATGTGAGGCATTGTTCATGCTTGTCCTAGCGCAGCGCTTGGGCCGCCTCCGGAATCGCACCGCGCAAGAAGATGGTTGCGCCGGTGACGGTGCTGATGGTCGCATGCAGGGCACCCTGGTGGGCCAGATGGTAGCCGCCGGGGCCCAGTTCGATCTGCGTGCCGACCCTCAGCCAGCCCTCCAGCACCAGGCATTCCTCGTCGAGCGGATGGCGGTGCGGCGGCAGGCTGGCGCCGGGCGCCAGGCGCAGCAGATAGGAGAGCACACCGCCCTGCTCGCGCAGCGGCCTGATGCTGACGCCCTCGCCAAAGGGCTGCCAGCCGGGCGCGTCGGCGGCAATGGTGAGGTGGCTGGCGTCGGCATCGGCGACGCGCTCCATCAGCTTGCGCCGTATCGCGCGCGCCTGTGCGGGGTTGGGGCTCTCCATGGCATGCTCTACGCGGCCGGCGGACGCTTGGATGCAAACACCCCGACGGGCGCGGGGCCGGGGCCTGCATCCAAGGCCGCGCCGCCTTCGTAAGCAGGGTATGTCGCGGCCGCCCAGTCACCATTTCGATCTCGTCAGCCATTGGCGCTTTGCCGCGCCGCGCGAGCAGGTCTGGTCCGCGCTCAGCCAGCCGGAGAGCTGGCCGCGCTGGTGGCCCTATGTGCGCGAGGTGCAGACCCTGCGCGCCGGCGACGGCCAGGGCCTGGGCAGCCTGCGCCGCTTCCGCTGGGCCACGCGCCTGCCCTACGAAATCCTGATCGAGGTCGAGGCGGTGGAGATCCTGACGCATGAGCGCATCCGCGGCCGCTCCCGCGGCCAGCTGCAGGGCGAGGGCATCTGGCTGTTGCGCGAGGATGAAGAGGGTGGCCACACCGATGTCACCTATGTCTGGCGCGTACAACTGGCCAAGCCCTGGATGCGCTGGCTGGCGCCCGTGCTGGCGCCGCTGTTCCGCTGGAACCACGACGGTGTGATGCGCGCCGGCGCGCGCGGCCTGAGCGCATTCCTGGCGGCCCGCCGCTGAAGCATCCGGCCTGCATCCGCGCGCCCGCGCAGCGCGTAGACAGGGTTCAGATAGCACTTCTTGGAGACCCGCATGAGCAACCCTGTCGAGATCGTGCAAGCCGCCTATGCCGCCTTCGGGCGCGGCGACATCCCGGGCCTGCTGAACTACCTCAGCGATGACGTCGAATGGACCTTCGACGGCAGCAGCGGCGAGGCCTATCTGCGCACGGCGCGCGGCAAGGACGATGTGATGAAGTGGTTCGGCCAGGTGCTTGCGGTGGATGGCATCCAGGCCTTCGAGCCGCGCCAGTTCCTGGCCGGGCCCGACCATGTCACCGTGCTGGGCTGGGAGCGCACCCAGGCCTTGCCGAACGGCGGCGTGTTCGAGAGCAACTGGGTGCATGTCTGGCAGCTGCGCGATGGCAAGCTGGCGCGCTTTTTCGGCATGTTCGATACCGCCGCGGCCGCCAAGGCGCGCGCCTCAGTGAGCGTTTGAAGCCGCGCACTCGGCCCGCATGAAGGCCGCCAGCGCCTGGAAGCGCGGCTGCTCGGCCAGGGCCGGCGCGGCCAGCAGCCAGTAGGCACCCTCGGCCTCGATACTGAGCGCAAAGGGCCGCAGCAGCCGGCCCGCGCGCAGGTCTTCCGCGATCAGGGCCAGGCGTCCCAGCGCCAGGCCGCGGCCGGCCATCGCGGCCATCAGCAGGGCATTGCTGTCGTCGATCAGCTGGCCCTGGCGCACCGCCACCTCGGGCTCGCCGGCGGCGCGCAACCAGCGCGCCCAGTCCGCGAAGCTGTCTTCGTGCAGCAGCGGGTAATGGCGCAGCGCGGCCGGGCTGTCCAGCGGTTGCGCCTGGCGCGGCAGGGCGGGCGAACACACGGGCGTGAGTGCGGTGCCGAAGAGGCGCTGCGCCCAAACGCGTGCCGGGGGCTCCTGTGTCCACACCACCGCCGCCTCAGCCGTGCCGCGGCTGAGCGCATCGCCCTGGGTGCTGTGGTGCAGGTGCAGCTCGATCTCGGGGTGGGCATCCCAGAAGCGCGGCAGGCGCGGCATCAGCCAGCGGCTGGAGAAGCTGGGCGTCACCGCCAGTTGCAGGCTTTGCTGGGCCTGGCGCTCGCTCTGCTTCAACTGGCCCAGCAGCTCGTCGATGCGGTCAAAGCTGCTGGAGAGCACGCCCACCAGGCGCTCGCCCGCGGCGGTGAGCCGCACCTGGCGCGGCCGGCGCTCGAACAGCGGCTGGCCCAGCGCCTGTTCCAGCGCGCGTACCTGGTGGCTCACCGCCGCCTGGGTGACGTGCAGCTCCGCCGCCGCCTGGGTGAAGGAGAGCAGACGGGCGGCCGCCTCGAAGCAGCGCAGCGCGTTCAGGTGGTGCAGATGGCGTCGCATGAGGCGCGATGCTAAGCCCTGCATGGATTAGCTGTGCTTATGCATGCGGCAAATATTTCTCGTTTGTGCAATCCGCTGCTTGCCATTGAAATAGCGTCATCGAAACGTTTCAAATGACGTGCAGGGCTCATGAATAAAACCAAGGTTTACCCCTACATCCCGAACTCGGTGCCGGCGGTCAAGGCGGCCATGCTGGCGGCCACCGGTGCGGCCTCGGTGGATGAGTTCTATGCCGACATCCCGGCGGCGCTGCGCCTGCCGCGCCCGCTCAATCTGCCGGCGCCCATGCTGTCGGAGGCGCGCCTGAAGCGCCATGTGCAGGGCCTGCTGGCCAGGAACACGCACTGCGGCGAGGTGCTGAGCTTTCTGGGCGGCGGCTGCTACCAGCACCATGTGCCGGCGCTGTGCGACGAGATCAACGGCCGCAGCGAGTTCCTTACCGCCTATGCCGGCGAGCCCTATGACGACCACGGCCGCTTTCAGGCGCTGTGGGAGTACGGTTCGATGATGGGCGAGCTGCTCAACCTCGAGGTGGTGAGCGTGCCCACCTACGACGGCTACCAGGCCGCCGCCACCGCCTGCTGCATGGCGGCCAGACACACGGCGCGCCGCCAGGTGCTGGTCGCCGCCAATGTGAACCCCGACAAGCGCTCGCATATGCAGACCTACGGGCGCAGCGAGATCGAGTTCATCGAGGTGGCCTTCGACGCCGCCAGCGGCCTGGTGGACCGCGCCGATCTGCAGGCCAAGCTGGGCCCGCAGGTGGCGGCCTTCTATGTGGACGTGCCCAACTACTTCGGTGGCATCGACGAAGGCGCCGCGCTGGCCAAGCTGGTGCAGGACGCCGGTGCGCTGCTGGTGGTGGGCGTGGACCCGAGCTCGCTGGGCGTGCTGACCCCGCCCGGCGACTATGGCGCGGCCATCGTCTGCGGCGACATCCAGCCGCTGGGCATGCACATGAGCTACGGCGGCGGCCATGGCGGCTTCATCGCCAGCCGCGACGACGAAGCCCTGGTGCTGCAATACCCCTCGCGCCTCTTTGGCATCGCGCCCACCTCGGTGCCCGGCCAGTACGGCTTTGGCGACGTGGCCTACCACCGCACCTCCTTCGACAAGCGCGAGAACGGCAACGAGTTCGTCGGTACCGCCGCCGCGCTGTGGGGCATCACCGCCGGCGTGTATCTGGCCAGTATGGGGCCGCAGGGCATGGTGGAGCTGGGCGAGGGCATCCTGCGCCGCGTCGCCTATGCGCGCCAGCAGCTGGCCAGCGTGCCGGGCCTGCGCCTGGCCCATGAGGGTACGGCGCACTTCAAGGAGTTCGTGCTGGACTTCAATGCCAGCGGCTTGAGCGTCGCGCAGATCAACGCCGCCCTGCGCCAGCGCGGCATCTTCGGCGGCCATGATCTCTCGGCCGCCTTCCCCGCCCTGGGCCAGAGCGCCCTCTACGCCTTCACCGAGCTGCACAGCCAGGCCGATATCGATGCCCTGGTGACGGCTTTGCGCGAGCTGCTGACCCAATGAGTGCCACCATGGAAAACATCTCCGCCCACCGCTTCACCGATGGCAAGCCCAATCTGCGCCGCTACCAGCAGGCGCGCTGGGACGAGCCGCTGATCTTCGAGATCAGCCAGCCCGGCGAGCGTGCCATCCTGCTGCCCGAGCTGGAGCCCGGCATCGAGAGCGCAACGCACGATGCCTTGCAGCAGCTGCCTCCCGGCATGCGCCGCGCCACCGCGCCGGCCCTGCCCGAGCTGAGCCAGAACCGCGTGCTGCGCCACTATTTGCGGCTCTCGCAGGAGAACCTGGGTGCGGACCTGAACGTGGATGTGGGGCAGGGCACCTGCACCATGAAGTACAACCCCAAGATCAACGAGCAGCTGGCGCGCGACGCGCGCATGAGCGAGCTGCATCCGCTGCAGGACGAGTCCACGGTGCAGGGCATCCTGCAGGTGATGCACGCGATGGAGCAGGTGATCTGCGAGGTCTCGGGCATGGACGCGGTGAGCCTGCAGCCGCGCTCGGGCTCGCAGGCGATCTACGCCAATATCGCCATGATGCGGGCCTGGTTCGAGAGCCGCGGCGAGGGCGAGCAGCGCGACGAGATCATCACAACGATCTTCTCCCACCCCTCGGACGCCGCCTGCGCCAAGGTGCTGGGCTACAAGGTCATCACCCTTTACCCGGATGCCGATGGCTATCCGGACCTGGAGGCGATGCAGGCGGCGGTGGGCCCGCGTACCGCCGCGCTCATCATCACCAACCCCGAGGACACCGGCATCTTCAACCCCAGGATCGCCGAGTTCGTGGCCGCGGCGCATGCGGTGGGCGCGCTGGCCTGCTATGACCAGGCGAATGCCAACGGCCTGTTGGGCATCACCCGGGCACGCGAGGCGGGCTTCGACCTGTGTCACTTCAATCTGCACAAGACCTTTGCCACCCCGCATGCCTGCGGCGGCCCGGCGGTGGGCGCCTGCGCGGTGACGGCCGAACTGGCACCGTTCCTGCCGCGACCTCGCGTCGTCAAGGACGGCGATCGCTACCGGATCGACCAGGGCGAGACGCAGTCGATCGGCAAGGTGGCGGCCTTCATGGGCACGGCCAGCATCGTGCTGCGCGCCTATGCCTGGGTGATGAACCTGGGGGCCGAAGGCCTGCGCGAGGTGGCCGAGATCGCGGTGCTTAACAACAACTACATGATGAGCCAGCTGCTCGAGAAGATCGAAGGTCTCAGCGCGCCCTATGCCGCGGGCAAGCGCCGCATCGAGCAGGTGCGCTACAGCTGGGCCGAGCTGTGCGCGGCCACCGGCGTGAGCTCGGGCGATATCGGCCTGCGCGCCGCCGACTACGGCACCCATTACTGGACCAGCCACCACCCCTATGTGGTGCCCGAGCCGGCCACCATCGAGCCCACCGAGGCCTATTCGCGCGCCGACCTGGACGAGTTCGTGCAGATCATGGCCCGGGTGGCGCAGGAGGCACGCAGCACGCCCGAGCTGGTGCTGACGGCGCCGCACCACTGCCCGACGAAGCGGGTCAAGGACGAGTACCTCGAAGACCCGAAACGCTGGGCCATCACCTGGCGCGCCTGGCAGCGCAAGCTGGCCGAGCACGGCAGCGCCGCCTGAGCCCAGCATGCGCGTCGGCCTCATCATCAACCCCATCGCCGGTGCCGGCGGGCCGCTGGCCCTGCACGGCAGCGATGCCTACCGGCCGGGTGCCGAGCTGCCCGCCTGGGCGGCGCAACGCGCGGAGGAGGCGCTGCGGGCCTTGATGGTGAGCTGCCGGCCGGAATGGATGTGCGGCGCCGGGGCGATGGGTGAAGACCTGCTGCGAGCCCTCGGTCATAGTCCCCAAGTGCTGGGGTCGCGCTGCTGGCCCAGCAGCGCGGCGCAGACCCGTGAGATCGCCGCGCAGATGCTGGCGCAAGACCTGACCCTCTTGCTCTTCGTCGGCGGCGACGGCACTGCGCGCGATGTGCTGGACGCAGTGGGCGAGGCGCTGCCGGTGCTGGGCATACCGGCCGGGGTGAAGCTGCAATCGGCCTGCTTCGGTGTGAGCCCGCGGGCTGCAGGCGCCCTGGCGGCGTCCTACCTGAGCAGCCACGCCCGCGTCAGCGAAGCCCGCGAGGTGCTGGACCTGGACGAGGCCGCGCTGGGCCAGGGCCGGGTGCAGGCACAGCTGTATGGCCAGCTGCGCGTGCCGGTGGATGCGCGCCTGCTGCAGGGGCGCAAATCGCGCAGCGAGGCCGGCGATGCGGTGGATGCCGCGCAGCTGGCGGCCAGCCTTCTACCGCAGCTGCGGCAGGGCCTGCACCTGATCGGCCCGGGTTCGACCACCTGGGCGCTCAAGCAGGCGCTGAAGCTCGACGGCAGCCTGATCGGCGTGGATGTGGTGCTGGATGGCGCGCTCTGGCTGCGCGATGCCACCGAGGCGCAGCTGTGGGAGCTAGCGCGGCAGCGTCAGCCCAGGCTCTGGCTCACCGCCATCGGCGGCCAGGGCTATGTGCTGGGCCGTGGCAATGCGCCGCTCAGCCCGCGCGTGCTGCAGGCCCTGGGCCGCGCCGCGCTGACGCTGCTGATCACGCCGCGCAAGCTGCAGGCCCTGGGCGCCGTGCCGCTGCGCGTGGATTGCGGCTCGGCCGCGGTGGATGCGCTCTATGCCGGTCCGGTGCGCGCCATGACCGGCCCAAGGGAACAAGCCATGCTGCGACTCGTCGCGGCCTGATATCGATGGAGATGGAGACACCATGAACGACAAACGCGAACTCGCCGGCAAGGTCGCCCTGATCACCGGCGCCGGCTCCGGCATCGGCCGCGCCACCGCCCAGCTCTTTGCCCGCGAGGGCGCCCAGGTGATGGTCTGCGACCTGAACCGCAGCGGCGGCGAGGCCACGGTGGAAGCCATCCGCGCCGCGGGCGGCCAGGCGCAATTCGTCGAGGCGAATGTGGCCCTCGCCGCCGACTGCGAGCGCTCGGTGCGCGAGACCCTGGCCGCCTTCGGCCGCCTGGACGTGCTCTTCAACAATGCCGGCATCACGCGCCGCGCCAATGTGCTGGACACCAGCGAGGCCGAGTGGGACGCGGTGATGGCGGTGAACGTCAAGTCCATCTTCCTGATGAGCAAGTTCGCGGTGCCGGTGATGGCAGAGCAGGGCGGCGGCAGCATCATCAATGCCGGCTCAGGCTGGGGCCTGGTGGGCGGCAAGGACGCCGTGGCCTACTGCGCCGCCAAGGGCGCGGTGGTGAACATGACGCGTGCCATGGCGGTGGACCACGGGCCGCAGCAGATCCGCGTCAACAGCGTCTGCCCCGGTGACACCGACACGGCGATGCTGCGCAACGAGGCGGCGCAATTGGGCCTGGCCGATACCGCGCTGGTGGAGGCCGGCAACGCCCGCCCCTTGATGCGCGTGGGCCAGGCCGAGGAGATCGGCCAGGTGGTGCTCTTTCTCGCCAGCGATCGTGCCTCCTTCGTCACCGGTTCTGCCTATGTGGTCGACGGCGGGGGGCTGGCCGGGTCCGCGTGACCTCAGGCACACCGGGTTTCCCATCTGAGTTGGCTCAGATATGGCCAATATATTTCATCGAATAAAAACGTTTCAAAAGAACATCATGCTGAACTGGGGAATCATCGGCGCCGGGAACATCTCGGGCGCTTTTGCCAAGGGCCTGGCGCAGACCGACAGTGGCGGCCTGGTGGCGGTGGCCAGCCGCGACGAGGCCAAGGCGCGTGCCTTTGCCGATGCGCACGCCGCACCGGGCACGGCCGTGATTGCGCATGCCGGCTATGAAGCGCTGCTCGCCAACCCGACCGTGGACGCCGTCTACATCGGCCTGCCGCACACCGAGCATCTGCACTGGACGGTGCGCGCCCTGCGCGCCGGCAAGCATGTGCTGTGCGAGAAGCCGCTGGGCATCAATCACGCCGAGGCCATGATCGCCTACGACGAGGCCGAGCGTGCCGGGCGCGTGCTGATGGAAGCCTTCATGTACCGCTGCCTGCCGCAGACGGCCCAGCTGCTGGCGCTGCTCAAGAGCGGCGTGATCGGCGAGCTGCGCCATATCCAGGCCTCGTTCTGCTATGCATCCACGCCGCGCGCCGGCTCGCGCACCTGGGAGCCGGCCCTGGCCGGCGGCGGCATCCTGGACGTGGGCTGCTATCCGATGTCGATGGCACGCCTGCTGGCCGGTGCGGCGCGCGGTGAAGCCTTTGCCGAACCCCTCGAGCTGCAGGCCATGGGCCGCCTGCACGAGACCTTCGGCGTCGATGCCTGGGCGCTGGCCACGCTGCGCTTCCCGGGCGACATCACCGCGCAGCTCAGCACGGCGGTGAGCTTCGAGCAGGAAGAGTCGCTGCGCCTGGGCGGCAGCAAGGGCGCGCTGGTGCTGCCCAATCCCTGGTACGGTGCCGGGGCCCAGGCGGGCGAAAGCCGCATCGAGCTGTGGGTGGACGAGGCGCTGGCGCAGACCTGGACGATCACCACCGACCGCGGGCTCTACGCCTACGAGGCGGACACCTTCGCACAGGCGGTGAAGGCCGGCGCCGTGCCTCACCCGGCGATGAGCCCGGCAGACTCCATGGGCAATCTCGCGGCGCTGGACCGCTGGCGCCAGGCCATCGGCCTGCGCTACCCGCGCGAGCAGGCTCCGGCGCTGGCCGGCCGCAAGACCTTGGCCGGGCTGCCGATCGCGCGCCGCCCCGGCGCCAATATGCGCTACGGCCAGGTGCCGGGTCTTGGTAAGCCGGTCTCGCGCCTGATCATGGGCGTGGACCACCAGGAGAGCCTGCCCTATGCCGCGGCCCTGTTCGACGACTACCTGGAGCGCGGTGGCAATGCCTTCGACACCGCCTGGGTCTACGACTTCGAGGGCGGGCACTGCGAGTCCATCTTTGGCGACTGGCTGAAGGCGCGTGGCATCCGGGATGACATCGTGCTGATAGCCAAGGGCGCTCACACCCCCAACTGCACGCCCGAAGGCATGCGGCGCGAGCTGGCCGAGAGCCTGGAACGCCTGCAGACCGACAGCGCCGATTTGTACGTCCTGCACCGCGACAACCCCGAGGTGCCGGTGGGCGAGTTCATCGATGCGCTCAACGAGCAGCGCAAGGCAGGCCGTTATCAGGCCTTCGGCGGCAGCAACTGGTCGCTGGCGCGCGTGGCTGAGGCCAATGCCTATGCGGCCAAGACCGGCCAGCAGGGCTTCTCGCTGGTGAACAACCAGCTCAGCCTGGCGCGCATGCAGGCGCCGATCTGGCGCGGCTGCGTCTCGGCGGGCGACCCCGACTCGCGCCGCTGGCTGGCCGAGCAGGGCCTGGCGCTGTTCGCCTGGTCCTCGCAGGCGCGTGGCTTCTTCGTCGATGGCCGCGCCGCGCCCGGCAAGAAGGACGACGAGGAACTGGTGCGCTGCTGGTACAGCGAGGCCAACTTCCTGCGCCTGGCGCGGGCCCGCGAGCTGGCCGCCAAGAAAGGCTGCCTGGCCATCAATATCGCGCTGGCCTGGGTGCTGGCCCAGGGCTTCAGTACCTTCAGCCTGATCGGCCCGCGCAGCATCGCCGAGACCGCCAGCTCGATGCGCGGCCTGGACATCACGCTCAGCGCCGAGGAGCTGGCCTGGCTGGACCTCGCCGATCTGGGAGCGCCGCTGTGAGTGAGAAGGCCACCAAGCTGGGCATCATCGGCGCCGGCGACATCTTCCCGGCCTATGCCAAGGGCCTGGCCGCTTTTGGCAACGTGCAGCTCATGGCCGTGGCCGATGCCCGCCCGGAAGCCGCCGCGGCGCGTGGTGCCGAATTCGGCATCGCGGCGATGACGCCGGCGCAGCTCTTGGCCAGCGAGGCCGAGATCATCATCAACCTGACCCCGCCCGCCGCGCATCTGGCGGTGGGCACCGAAGTGCTGCGGGCCGGCAAGCATCTCTACACCGAGAAGCCGCTGGCGGCGAGTTACGTCGAGGGTCAGGCCCTGATGGAGGCCGCCGCGCGCAGCGGCCGCCGTATCGGCTGCGCGCCCGACACCTTTCTGGGCGGCGCCGGCCAGGCCGCGCGCGCCCTGGTGGACAGCGGCCGGCTCGGCCGCATCGTGGCCGGCCAGGCCTGCATGATGGAGCGCGGCCCGGACGACTGGCATCCCAACCCCGAGTTCTTCTACCGCCCCGGCGCCGGCCCGCTGATGGACATGGGCGTCTACTACCTCACCCAGCTGGTGCAGCTGCTGGGCCCGGTGCGGCGCGTCAGCGGCATGGCGCACAGCAGCTGGTTGCAGCGCACGGTGCCGCGCGGCCCGCGCCAGGGCCAGCGCATCGAGGTGCAGACCCCCACCCATGTGGTGGCGGGCCTGGAGTTCGAGGCCGGCGCCTTTGTGACGCTGAGCACCAGCTTCGATGTCTGGAAGCACAAGAACAGCCATATCGAGCTGTATGGCGAGCAGGGCTCGGTGGTGCTGCCGGACCCGAACCAGTTCGGCGGCGACTTGAGCGTCTGCGAGTGCGACGGCGACTGGCAAGACCTGGCACCGCGCGCCTTCACCGGCCGGCTGCGCGGCCTGGGCGTGGCCGAGATGGCCTGGGCCCTGCGCGCCGGCCAGCCGCATCGCGCCAATGGCGAGCTGGCCCTGCATGTGCTGGAGATCATGGACGCGACCCTGCGCGCGGCCGAGAAGGCCAGCCCGGTGCTGCTGGGTACGCGCTGCGAGCGGCCGGCGCCGCTGCCCCTGAGCTTTGCCCAGCAGATCGCTTGCGAGGTGAACGCATGAACAAGATTGCCCTGCAGCTCTACACCGTGCGCAGCGCCGGTGATCTGGCCGCGCGCCTGGGCCTGGCCCGCGAGGCCGGCTACGCCTGGGTGGAGAGCGAGGCCCTGCATGGCCTGGCGGCCGACGAGTTCGTCGCCACGCTGCAGGCCAGCGGCCTGGGCCTGGCCTCCATGCATGTGGAGATGAGCGAGCTCGCGGCCCAGCGCCTGCCCGAGATCCTGCAGGCCCTGCGAGCGCTGGATTGCCATCAACTCGTGATGCCCTGGCTGGACGAGGGCGAGCGCCCCGCCGACCGAACCGGCTGGCTGGCCCTGGCCGCACGGCTGCAGCGGCATGCGCAAGACCTGGCCCCGCAGGGCGTGAGCCTGGCGTACCACAACCATGCCTTCGAGTTCGAGCGCCTGGATGATGGCCGCACGGTGCTGGAAACGCTGTTCGACGCCGCCCCCGCGCTGCGCTGGCAGCCCGATGTGGCCTGGGTGGCGCGCGCCGGCGAAGACCCGGCGCTCTGGCTGGCACGCTACGCCGCGCGCCTGCAGTCGGTACACGTGAAGGACCTAGCGCCGCAGGGCCAGGGCGAGCCCGCCGAGCAGGGCTGGGCCACGCTGGGCGAGGGCAGCCTGCCCTGGGCGCAGTGGCTGCCGGGTCTGGCGACGCGGCTGCACACCTTCATCGTCGAGCACGACCACCCCAGCCAGCCGGCGCGCACCGCGCGCGTGGGCCTGCGCTATCTGAGCGAGCGCTTGAACTGATATGGCCCAGCTGAGCATCCAAGGTCTTTGCAAGCGCTTCGGCCCGGTGGAGGTGCTGCGAGACGTGAACCTCGAGATCGCCGACCGCGAGTTCGTCTGCTTCCTCGGCCCCTCGGGCTGCGGCAAGTCCACGCTCTTGCGCTGCATCGCCGGGCTGGAAGCGGTGCAGGGCGGCGAGTTGCGCCTGGATGGGCGCCGCATCAACGAGCTGCCGCCCGCCGAGCGCGATCTGGCCATGGTGTTCCAGAGTTATGCGCTCTACCCGCATATGTCCGTGCGCAAGAATTTAGCCTTCGGCCTGAGCCTGCGCGGACGGCCCAAGGGGGAGATCGAGGCGCGCATTCTTGAAGCGGCGCGCATGCTGCAGCTGGAAGAACTGCTGGAACGCAAGCCGCGCCAGCTCAGCGGCGGCCAGCGCCAGCGCGTGGCCATCGGCCGCGCCATCGTGCGCCAGCCGCGCATCTTTTTGTTCGACGAGCCGCTTTCCAATCTGGATGCCGCGCTGCGCGAGAACACCCGTATGGAGCTGGCGCGCCTGCACCAGAAGCTGCAGGCCACCATGATCTACGTGACCCACGACCAGGTGGAGGCCATGACCCTGGCCGACAAGGTGGTGGTGCTGAACCAGGGCCGCATCGCCCAGGTGGGCCGACCGCTGGAGCTTTACCACGCCCCGGCCGATCTCTTCGTGGCCGGCTTCATCGGCTCGCCGCGCATGAACCTGCTGCCGGCCGATGCCCTGGCAGGCGCCGCCGCCCGCGCGGGTGCCACAACGCTGGGCATACGCCCCGAGCATCTGCGCCTGGGCGATGCCGGGGCCTTGCGCGCCGAGGTGTTGATGGTGGAGCGCCTGGGCGCGCAAAGCCTGGTGCATCTGCGCCTGGGCAACGGCCATGCGCTGACGGCCGCCGTGGATGGGGCACGCGTGGTTCACAAGGGCGAGCAGGTGGGCGTGGATGTGCCGGCCGAGCACCTGCATGCCTTCGGTGCGGACGGGCTTGCGCTGCCGCGCATGCTCAGCGAGGCGGTGCAAGACGCACTGGCCATGGCATGAAGAAGCGCCTGCTGGTCTTGCTCACCGTGCTGTGGCCCTTGTGGGCCTGCGCCCAGGTGCTGCGCTTTGCCACCTGGGACGGCAGCGAGAACCTCGACATCCAGCGCCGCATTGCCGCGGCCTTCGAGCAGCGCCATCCCGGCGTGCGCGTGCAGGTGGAGGCTTATGGCGCGGGCTTCAATCAAAAACTCTCGGCCGCCTTCGGGGCGCGCAACCCGCCCGACGTGATGATGATGTGGAACTTTCCGCTCTACCACCGCGTGCTGGAGCCGCTCGATGCCTACCAGGCGCGCGAGCCCGCCGTCGAGGCCGCCGATCTGGTGCCCGGCCTCTTGCGCTTCGCCAGCGTGGACGGCCGCCTCTACGGCGTGCCGGCCGGCTTCACCAGCCAGGTCATCTACTACAACAAGGACATGTTCGACCGCGCCGGCCTGGCCTACCCCAAGGCCGACTGGCGCTGGGAAGACCTGCGCGCGCTCGCGAAAAAGCTCAGCCGCCCGGCGGCCAAGATCTATGGCTATGGCCTGGATGTGGCGCCCGACCCCTATGACTTCCAGGGCTATCTGTGGAGCGCCGGCGCCCGCATGCTGGCCGGCGATGGCCAGCGGCTGCGGGGCGAGCTCGATTCTGCGGCCTCGCAAGCCATGTTCAATATGTTGCTGGGCCTGCTGGACCAGGGCCTGGCCGCCACCCTGGGCGTGGGCGATGGCAAGAACCAGCGCCAGCTCTTCGTGGCCGACCGCGTCGCCATGCTGATGGACGGCGCAGCCTTCAGGCTCGAGCTGGCGCAGGACGGCAAGCGCTACGGCGTGGCGCCGCTGCCCAGCTTCCAGGGCCGGCCGGCGCACAGCGTGGTGAGCGTGTCCTCGCTGGCCATCGCGCGAGACTCCAAGCAGAAGGAGCTGGCCTGGCAGTTCATCCGCTTCTACAGCAGCGCCGAGGCGGTGCGCCTGCGCCAGGGCGATCTGCCGGTGCTGCTGAGCGTGGCGCGTGAGCTTGCGCTGCAGGACGACCCGCAGGTGGCGCCCTTCTATGCCATGGCCCTGAGCATGCGCGACGAGGTGCCGGCCTTTCTGCTCAACCCGCGCTGGACCCGCGCCTCGGGCGTGGTGCGCGATGCGATCCAGGAGGTGTTTCTGAAGAAGGGCGATGTGGCGGCCATACTGAGCAAGGCAGCAGCCAAGGCCGAAAGGAAGCTGCAATGAGCGCCCACCTGCACGAGACCGCGCTGGACGCGGCTGCCGCGGCGCAAGACCTGGCCCCTGGCCTGGCCAAGGTGCGCCGCCTGCGCTGGCCCAGCGGCCTCACGCCCTATCTGCTGGTGGCGCCCTGGGTGCTGGGCTTTGTGGCCTTCACCCTGGGCCCCTTGCTGTACTCGCTCTACACCAGCTTCTTCGACTGGCCGCTGATGGGCGGCGAACGCTTCGTGGGCCTGGAGAACTACCGGCGCATCCTCACCAGCGACGACGATTTCTGGGATGCGCTGGCGGTCACCGGCCGCTTTGCCCTGCTCTATGTGCCCATCCACCTGGCCGGCGCCCTGGGCCTGGCTCTGCTGCTCAATCGCCGCGCCTGGGGGCAGGGCCTGTTCCGCACGCTCTTCTACCTGCCCAGCATGCTCTCGGGCGTGGCCCTGGTGACGATCTGGACCTGGATCTACAGCCAGGAATACGGCCTGCTCAACTACCTCTTGGGCCTGGCGGGCCTGGAGGCGGTGAACTGGCTGGGCAGCCCGCGCTGGGCCATGTGGTCGGTGGTGATTGCCAGCCTCTGGAGTCTGGGCGGCACCATGCTGGTGTTCCTGGCCGGGCTCAAGGGCATCCCGGTGGACCTGTACGAGGCCGCGGCGCTGGCCGGTGTCTCGCGCCTGAAGCAGTTCACCCACATCACCCTGCCGCTGCTCTCGCCGGTGCTGCTGTTCAACCTCGTCACCACGCTGATCGCGGCCTTCCAGCAGCTCACCCTGGCCCTCTTGCTCACCGAGGGTGGCCCGCTCAAGTCCACCTATATGCTGGCCATGTACATCTACGACACCGCCTTCAAGTACTTCGACATGGGCTATGCCTCGGCCCTGTCGTGGCTGCTGTTCCTGGTGATCCTGGCGCTGTCCATGAGCGTGATGCGCTTCTCCAGCCTGTGGGTGTTCTACGAGAACGAGGTGAAGCGTGGCGAGGGAGGCTCGTCATGAGGCGGTTCGATCCCTCACGCCACGCGCAGCGGCTCGTCTATTACACGCTGATGCTGGGCCTGGCCCTGGCCTTTGCGCTGCCGCTGTACTGGACGCTCGTCACCGCGCTGAAGGCCAAGAGCGAGCTCTACACCTGGCCACCGGTGTGGTGGCCGGCGCTGCCGCGCTGGGCCAACTTCGCCGAGGCCTGGGCCGCCCAGCCCTTTGGCCAGTTTCTGTGGAACTCGCTGCTGGTGGGGGGCTTGTCCACGCTGGGCCAGCTGTTCTCCTCGAGCCTGGTGGCCTATGGCTTTGCGCGCTTCGAGTTCCGCGGGCGCGACACGCTCTTCATGGTGATGCTGGGTTCGATGATGATCCCCTGGGACGTGACCATGATCCCGCTCTATATGCAGTTCAATTGGCTGGGCTGGATCAACACGCTCAAGCCGCTGATCGTGCCCAACTTCTTCGGCGCGGCCTTCTACATCTTCCTCTTGCGCCAGTTCATCATGAGCATCCCGCGCGAGCTCGACGAGGCGGCGCGCATGGACGGCGCCAATGCCTGGCAGATCTACTGGCGCATCCACCTGCCGCTGATGGCGCCGGCCCTGGTGCTGGTGGGCACCTTCCAGTTCCTGGGCAGCTGGAACGACTACCTGGGCCCGCTGATCTTCCTCAACGACCAGAGCAGCTACACCCTGCCGCTGGGCCTGGCCCAGTTCCGCGGCCTGCATGCCAACAACCTCACCGCCATCGCCGCGATGACCGTGCTGCTGTGCCTGCCGCCGCTGCTGCTGTTCTTCCTGGCCCAGCGCCACATCATGGAGGGCGCCAGTGCCGGCGCGGTGAAGGGATGATGAGTGCAGAGAATCTGTTGTTCGACCCACAGCGCCTGCCGTTCTCGCGGCGCGAGAGCTGGTTCTGCGTGTCCTGGCTGGCGGAGGACAAGGCCTTCTGGCTGCGCCATCTGCGTGGCGGCGACGAACACACCGACCTGGGCCGTCTGTTCCGTCTGCAGCCGGTGGATGCCGAGGGTCAGGCTTTGCAGGGCACGTGGTCGCTGCAGCCCGATCAGCTGAGCTTCCATGCCGAGGGCGGTGGCAGCTTGCAGTTCGCCTGGGCCGACGCCGATACCCTGGCACTGCGGGGCTTGGGCATGGGCCTGCAGCTCACCCTGCAGAGCAAGCGCTACGACTATGCCCAGCGCCTGGCCGAAGGCACCGTGCATGTGAGCTGCGCCAGCCAGGATCTCTCGGCCCGTGTGGCCGTGGCTGAGGGCGAGCTGCTGCTGGACGCGCCCTGGCAGGGCCAGCGCGCCGAGCGCATTGCGCTGGACTTGCGGCCCGGCGAGGCAGGGGCGTTGGCGGCCTCGCTGCATCTCTACCGGGTCGTGCCGGCGCGCGAGGATGTGGCCGGCTTCGCATCGGCAAGGGCCGCCAGCGATGCCGACTTCCAGGCCTGGCTGGCGCAAACGCTGCCCCTGCCGCAAGACCTGACCCCGCTGCGCCGGCTCGCGGCCTACATCACCTGGTCCTGCCTGGTGCCGGCCGAAGGGGTGCTGCGCTACCCGGCCATGTATATGTCCAAGAACTGGATGACCAACATCTGGAGCTGGGATCATTGCTTCAATGCCCTGGCCCTGGGCGCTGGTCAGCCCGAACGGGCCTGGCAGCAGCTGGCGGTGTTGTTCGAGCTGCAGCACGAAGAAAGCGGCCGCCTGCCGGACTTTGCCAACGATCTGCAGGCCTACTGGCGTTTTACCAAGCCGCCGGTGCATGGCTGGACGGTGGCCCAGCTGCGCCGCCAGGCCGACTGGTCGCCCGCGCGCTGCGCGCAGATGCACGACTGGCTGGCCGCCCAGGCGCGCAGCTGGCTGGCCACCGCAGCGGAGGGCGGCCTGCCCGCCTACGACCATGGCAACGATGCCGGCTGGGACAACGCCACCACCTTTCTGGAAGGCACACCGCTGCAAAGCCCCGACCTCAGCAGCTTTCTGGTGCTGCAGCTGGAAGAGCTGGCCGCGCTGGCCGAGTTGCTGGGCCGCCCGGCCGAGGCGCTGGACTGGCGCCGCCAGGCCGATGCCTTGTTCGAGCGCCTGCTGGCCCAGCTCTGGACCGGCGAGCGCTTTGTGGCCCGGCTCGCCGATGGCCGCGTGGTGGAGGGCGGGGGCGACAGCCTGATCGCCTACATCCCGCTGCTCTTGGGCCAGCGCCTGCCGGCCGCCATGCGCGAGCGGCTGCTGGCTGAGCTCTTCGAGCCCGGCCGCTTCCTGAGCCCGCATGGCCTCGCCACCGAATCGCAGCGCAGCCCGCATTACCGCGCCGACGGCTACTGGCGCGGCCCCATCTGGGCGCCGACCACGCTGCTTTTTGTCGACGCCATGGACCGCTGCGGCCGCCCCGATCTGGGCGACGAGCTGGCACGGCGCTACACCACCATGTGCGCGTCCTCAGGTCTGGCCGAGAACTACGACGCCCAGACCGGCGCGCCGCTGCGCGACCCGGCCTTTACCTGGACCTCCAGCGTGGCCCTGTTGCTGGGCCATCGATTGCTCGGAGGGAAGCTGAAATGATGCTCGGCTGTGGATTGCAAAGCCCTGGGCGGCTGGCCGCGGCGGCCCGGATGCGCAGGCCCTCGGCGAGCTCGGGCTTCCCTGCGCTACTCGCGGCTCGCAGCCTAGCGCACAACTCACTGCGCTCGCCTGTGGCTCGCTCCGTTCAGACAAAGTGCGCCAAGCCAGTGCTTGAAGCGCGCGGATACGCGCGCGGCTGCGAGCCGCTGCGTTGCTCGGCAGCGCAAAGGGTCGCCGTGGCCAGCCGCCCAGGACTTTGCCAGCACCAGCTGTCGCGTGCGTTCTCGTGCCACAGGCCTCATTCGAGCGGCGTAGGCCGGCAGGTGCGAGGCTCCATTGGCGGTGCCGAGCCGCGCAGCCAAACCGGCTTGCGCATCGCTCCAGGCGATGCGTCGAGCGCGCCTTGTCTGAGCACCGAGCACAGTTGGCCGCCGCAGGCGGGCAACGGCCCGCAGGGGTGCGAGGGCGAGTTGCGCGCGAGTGCCGGTTTGGCGAGCAGCGAGGGGAGCCTGAACGCAGTGAAGGCCTCCGCCTCTGGGGCCGAGTGCCTGCCGGCCTGCGGCGCGGCACGTGTCGTGATGATTGATAGGAAGTCGGGAACATGAGCGAAGCGCCAAGCAAAGTCACCCTCAAGACCCTGGTGCGCCACACCGGCCTCTCGCTGGGCACGGTCTCGCGTGCGCTGCAGGACGGGCCCGAGGTCAAGCTCGAGACGCGCGAGCTGGTGAAGGCCGCCGCGCGTGAGCTGGGCTACACGCCCAACTTGGCGGGCGTGAAGCTGCGCACCGGCAAGACCTACACCCTGTCCATCGTGCTGCCGGTGGAGGACAGCGAGCAGGACTTCACCGACAGCGGCTTCATGGCCCTGGTCTCGGGCCTGCATGCGGCCCTGGCCGGCACCTTCTACAGCCTGGTGGTGCAGCCCGAGCTGCCCGATGAAGACCCGGTGGCGGGCCTGCGCAAGCTGGTGGAGACGCGGCGCGTCGACGGCCTGGTGCTGACCCAGACCAAACCGCAGGACGAGCGCATCCGCTACCTGCTGGAGCAGGACTTTCCCTTCGTCAGCTATGGCCGCAGCGCGCTGGCCACGCCGCACCCCTGGTACGACACCGACCACGAGGACATGGCCTACCAGGCCACGCGCCGGCTGATCGCGCGCGGCCATCGCCACATCGCCATGCTCAACCCGCCGGCCGAGCTGATGTACAGCCAGCACCGCGACGCCGGCCACCGCCGCGCGCTGCGCGAGGCCGGCATCGCGCACGACCCGGCGCTCACCCAATGCTCGGGCCTCTCGGCCGCCGATGGCCGCCGCCTGGTGCTGGAGCTGGCCAAGCGCCGGCCGCGCCCCAGCGCCTTCGTGTGCGCGAACGAATATGGCGCCCTGGGCGCGCTCTCGGCCTTTGCCGAGCTGGGCTGGCAGGCCGGCCGCGAGGCTTGCGTGGTGGCCACCGACGACAGCAATGTCAGCGCCTATTTCGTGCCGCCGCTCTCCACCTATTACGCCTCGCTGCATGGCGCCGGCCGCCAGCTGGGCCAGTTGCTGCTGCGCCGCCTGGAGGGCGAGCCGGTGGAGCAGCTGCGCGTGCTGGAGCAGGCGCAACTGATCGAGCGCCAGTCCGACGAACTGAAGGGGGAGCGCGTATGAGCACCACCCTCCGAGGCCCCGGCCTCTTCCTGGCCCAGTTCGCTGGCGACCAGGCGCCCTTCGACAGCCTGGACCACCTGGCCGCCTGGGCCGCCGGCCTGGGTTTTCAGGCCCTGCAGATCCCGAGCTGGGATGCGCGCCTCTTCGACCTGGCGCTGGCGGCCGAAAGCCAGACCTACTGCGACGAGTTGCGCGGCCGCCTGGCGGAACATGGCCTGCAGATCAGCGAACTCTCCACCCATTTGCAGGGGCAGCTGCTGGCGGTGCACCCGGCCTACGACCGGCAGTTCGATGGCTTCGCGGCGCCGGCCGTGCGCGGCGACGCGGCCCAGCGCAGCGCCTGGGCGGCCGAGCAGCTCATGCTGGCCGCGCGCGCCTCGCAGCGCCTGGGCCTCACCGCCCATGCCACCTTCTCTGGCGCCCTGGCCTGGCCTTATCTCTACCCCTGGCCGCAGCGGCCCGCCGGCCTGATCGAGGAGGCCTTTGCCGAGCTGGCACGGCGCTGGCGGCCGGTGCTCGATGCCTTTGATGCGGCCGGGGTGGACGTCTGCTACGAGCTGCACCCGGGCGAAGACCTGTTCGACGGGCTGACGTTCGAGCGCTTTCTTGACGCCGTGGGCCAGCATCCGCGCGCCAACATCCTCTACGACCCCAGCCATTTCCTCTTGCAGCAGCTCGACTACCTGGCCTTCATCGACATCTATCACGCCCGCATCCGTGCCTTCCATGTGAAGGATGCCGAGTTCCGCCCGAATGGCCGGCAGGGCGTGTACGGCGGCTACGCGCCCTGGCTGGAGCGGGCCGGGCGTTTCCGTTCGCTGGGCGACGGGCAGATCGACTTCGGCGCGATCTTTTCCAAGCTGGCGCAGCACGGCTACCCGGGTTGGGCGGTGCTGGAGTGGGAATGCTGCCTCAAGCATCCCGAGGACGGTGCGCGGGAGGGCGCGGACTTCATCCAGCGCCACATCATCCGCGTGGCGGAGCGTGCCTTCGATGACTTCGCCGATGCGCGCACACCGCGTGCCGAGCTGCGCCAGTTGCTGGGGCTGGGAGGCCAGGCATGAACAATGTGCCGCTGAAACTCGGCATGGTGGGCGGCGGGCAGGGCGCCTTCATTGGTGGCGTGCACCGCATGGCCGCGCGTCTGGATGGGCAATGGACGCTGGTGGCCGGGGCGCTGTCCAGCGACCCGGAGCGCGCCGCCGCCAGCGCCCAGGAGCTGGGCCTGGAGCCGGCGCGTAGCTATGCCAGCTGGCAGGAGATGGCGCGGCGCGAGGCGGCGCGGCCCGATGGCATCGATGCGGTCGCCATCGTCACGCCGAACCATCTGCACGCCCCGGTGGCCACCGCCTTTCTGGAGGCCGGCATCGATGTGATCTGCGACAAGCCCCTGGCCACCTCGCTGGCCGACGCGCGCGCCCTGCAGGCCCTGGCCCGGCGCCGCGAGCGCCTGCTCTGCCTCACCCACAGCTACAGCGGCTACCCGATGGTGCGGCAGGCACGGGCCCTGGTGGAGGCCGGCGAGCTGGGCGCGCTGCGCCTGATCCAGGTGGAGTACGCGCAGGACTGGCTGGCCGAGCCGATTGAGCTTGAGGGCCAGAAGCAGGCAGCCTGGCGCTGCGACCCGGCCCTGGCCGGCCCGGCCGGTGCGCTGGGCGATATCGGCACCCATGCCTACCACCTGGCCTCGTTTGTGAGCGGCCTGCGGGCCGAGGCCGTGTGCGCCGAGCTCAGCAGCCTGGTGGCGGGCCGGCAGCTGGACGACCATGTGCAGGCGATGCTGCGTTTCCCGGGCGGCGTGCGCGGCATGCTCTGGGCCAGCCAGGTGGCCACCGGTTGCGAGAACGCGCTGCGCCTGCGCGTCTACGGCAGCCGCGCCAGCCTGGAGTTCGCCCAGGAGCGGCCCAACGAGCTGATCGTCACGCCGCTGGGCGGCGCCGGCCAGCGCCTCACGCGCGGGCGTGCCGGCACTGCCGCCCAGGCACAGGCCGCCACGCGCATCCCGGCCGGCCATCCGGAAGGTTATCTGGAGGCCTTTGCCCAGCTCTACCGCGAGGCCGCCGAGCACATCCGCGCGCGCCGCGAGGGCCGTTTGCCGGCCGAGGGCAGCCGCTGGCTCACCACGGGTGCCGACGGCGTGGCCGGCCTGGCCTTTGTGGAGGCGGTGCTCACGAGTCATCGCGCCGGCAGCGCCTGGACGCCGCTGCAGCAAGGACAACAACAATCAGGAGGGGAAGCAGCATGATCGAGATCGGAAAACGTGCGGCCGCGGGCGCACGCCTGCTCGCCGATGTGGGCGGCACCAATGTGCGCCTGGGCTGGCAGGGCGGCGCTGGCGCGGCCATCGAGCATGTGCAGACCCTGGCCTGCGATGCCCACCGCGACCTGGGGCACGCCCTGCAGCGCTATCTGCAGCACCTGGACGAGGCCGGCGCGGCCCGCCCCACGCAGGCGGCGCTGGGCGTGGCCACCGCGGTGCTGGACGACCAGATCCGCCTCACCAACCGCGACTGGGCCTTCTCGGCCCAGGCCCTGCACCGGCAGCTGGAGCTGCAGCGCCTGGTGGTGCTGAACGACTTCACCGCGCTGGCGCTGGCGATCCCGGCCCTGCCCGAGCCGGACTTCTGGCATGTGGGCGGGCCGGCCGCCGGCGCACCCGGGCCGCTCGCGGTGATCGGGCCGGGCACGGGCCTGGGCGTGTCGGGCCTGGTGCCCCAGGGAGACCGGCAGTGGATCGCCCTGCAGACCGAGGGCGGCCATGTCGGCCTGGCGCCGCAGAACGAGCGCGAGGCGGCCTTGCTGGCGCGGCTGCGCCAGCGCTTCGGCCGCGTCTCGGCCGAGCGCGTGCTCTCGGGGCCGGGTCTTGCCAATCTGCGCCAGGCCATTGCCGAGCTGGACGGCCAGGCCCTGCCCGCGCCCTGCGAGCCGGCCGCGGTCTTGCAGCAGGCGCTGGCCGGCGAGCCCGGCAGCGCCGAGGCGCTGGCGCTGTTCTGCGCCCTGCTGGGCGATGTGGCGGGCGACCTGGTGCTCTCGCTGGGCGCGCGCGGCGGTGTTTATATCGGCGGCGGCATCGTGCCGCGCCTGGGTGCCGAGCGCTTCATGCGCTCGGACTTCCGTGCCCGTTTCGAGGCCAAGGGGCGCCTGGCCGGCTATATGCACGAGGTGCCCTCCTATGTGATTGCGAGCCAGGAGCCGCCGGCCCTGCTCGGAGCGAGTCGCGCGCTATGAGAAGCCGAAGCCCGCCGCCATAACCAGACAACGGCGCGCCCGGGGCTGGGCGCGACCGTCCCCATCGAAGCATGCATGCGAGGCCGATTCTTTCGGCCCTGCAGGGGCTTCGCTTTGCCCGCCATCTGATCGCTACAACAACGGAGACAAGAGCATGACGAAGAAGAGCAACGTGCGGCCGCAATGCGGCCAGGAATTGAATCGTTTCAAGCTGCGTGCCACCTGCCTGGCCGGAGCGCTGCTGCAGCTGACCATGCTGTCAGCGATGGCGCAAGGCGAGCCGGCCGCCGACAAAAAGAGCAAGGAGGAGGCGGCTAACCAGCTGGACCGCGTGGTGGTGACCGGCAGCACCGGCATCCGCACGGTGCGCGAATCCTCGGTGGCGGTGACCTTGGCCGACCGCGAGGCGCTGGACCGCAAGGCGCCGCATTCCACCGCCGAGGCAATGGAGCTGATCCCCGGCATGTATGTGGAGGCCTCGGGCGGCGAGATGTCCAACAACTACTCGGTGCGCGGCATGTCGGGCGGCAACCAGCGCTGGGTGCAGCTGCAGGAGGACGGCCTGCCGGTCTTCTACTACCCGAGCTGGACGGCCGATGGCCTGCTGCACCAGGAACTGGGGCTGGACCGCATGGAGGCGGTGCGCGGCGGCACCTCGGCCATCCTCACCACCAATGGCGCCGGCGCCACCATCAACTTCCTGACCTACCGCAACAAGGGCGCGCCCGAGGGTGCGGCGCGCCTCACCCTGTCTGACTACAACCAGCGCCGCGTCGACCTGCGCTACGCCGGCGGGCTGGGCGACGGCTGGTTCGGCGGCGTCTCGGGCTTCTACCGCCGCGACGATGGCGTGCGCAACCCCGAGTTCACCGCCAACTTCGGCGGCACGGTCCGCGCCCATCTCGGCAAGCAGATCGACGGTGGCGAGTGGAGCGTCAACCTGAAGGCGGTGAACGACCACAACACCTTCTACCTGCCCATCCCGGTGGTGGGCAAGGACAAGCCGCGCAGCCTGCCGGGCCTGGACGCCAACTACGGCACCATGATCGGCCTGGACAGCGGCGTGCAGACGGTGCGCACCTCGCTCGTGCCCGGCAGCTTCAGCCAGCTTGAGGACTCGCGCGACGGCTACCACGTCAAGGCCACGGCCATTGGCTACAGCTTCGAGAAGAACCTCGCGCCGGATTGGAAGTTCTCGTCCAAGGGCCGCTACACCGATGCCGACGTGACCGCCAGCGTGGTGTTCTCGTCCAGCAACAACAGTCTGCGCCCCGCGGTGGACCGCCTCAACCCGGCCAAGTTCGGCTATGTGCAGGAGATGCTGGACCGCTTCGGCCCGGACTGCGGCGGCGCCTGCACGCCGGCCATCCGCATCGTCTCCACCGGCGAGGTGCTGTCCACGCCCGCGCAGCTGAATGCCCTGAACGGCAACGGCCTGCTCTCCGACAACGTGCTGCAGGCCGACAAGCAGCTCAATCGTGAGGTGGTGAACGATATGCGCCTGAGCTGGAACACGCCCGACAACAGCCTGGCCCTGGGCCTCTTGGCCTTCAATGTGAAGAGCGAGGGCGGCAGCCCGGCCACGGCGCGCTTCGTCAGCGATGTGCGCAACCACGCGCGCCGCGTCGATTTGGTGGCGCTGGACCCCAGCGGCAAGGTGGTGGGCTCCTACACCGAGAACGGCGTACGCGAGTACTCGACCTGGGGCGATGGCCTGAGCAACGCGCGCACCCGCTCGCTCTCCTACTACCTGAACGACGAGTTCAAGCTCAGCTCCAAGCTGCGCCTGGATGCGGGCGTGCGCCTGGAGAGCTTCCGCTACCGCGGTCAGCAGGCCGGCTATGACGAGTTCACGCCCATCCCCGGCGCCTTCAAGCCCGGCTGCGACCGCGCCGCGCTGGGCGATGCGGCCTGCGATGTGGACAACATCATTGCCAACAACTACTTCGCCTATCCCACCAACGGGCAGTACACCGCCGTGCGCAACGACTGGAACGAACCCTCCTGGACCATCGGCGGCAACTACCTGCTGAACGACAACATCGCGCTCTACGGCCGCTTTGCCAAGAGTTATCAGTCCACCGGCGAGCTGCCGGTGACCAAGATCCAGTTTGCCGAACTGGGCATGCGCATGCAGGGCCGGAACTACTCGGGCACGCTGACCTTCTACAAGGCCGACTTCAAGGGCGATCCCAACGGCGCCGAGGTGGACAACGCCCAGATCGAGATGCTGCAGGGTGTCAATGCCAAGGGCCTGGAGTTCGAGTTGAGCTGGCGGCCGATCAACTGGTTCGAGTTCAACGCCACCGGCGTGGTGCAGCGATCCAAGTTCACGGTCAACAACCTGCGCGTGGTGCGCGGCTCGGGCACCGATCTCGACGCGCTGCTGAAGGAGGCCACCGGCTGGAACGGCAACCGCCCCGAGCGCACGCCCAATCTGAACTACACCATCGCGCCCAGCGTCTACTTCAACGACAACAAGGGCGAGCTGAGCCTGGCCTGGCATTACATCGGCATGCGCTATGCCGATGTCTCCAACTCGGTGAAGCTGCCGGCCTACAAGACCATCAACCTCAGCCTGCGCTATGAGCTGACGCCGCAGCTGACGCTGAACGCTGCGGTGCGCAACCTCACCAACACCATCGGCCTGACCGAGGGCAATCCGCGTTCGGGCTTTGTGCAGGCGCCGGCGGGCAGCGACTATTACTACGCCCGCCCCATCCTGGGCCGCAACGCCCAGATCTCGGCCACCTACAGCTTCTGAGGAGATTGACGATGTCGCAGCAAAGTCCTATCTGGGACCACCATGTCAGCGCGCCCGGCGCGCCGCCGGGCTTCACCCTGCGCACCTGCGTGCCCGCCAACCCCGACGGGGTGGAGGTGATGCTGGAGCGCTGGCAGGCCGGCAGCAGCGAGCCGCCGCACAGCCACCCCGGCCACGACATGACCGTGGTGGTGGAGGGCCGCATGCGCATCCAGTTCTACCGCCGCGAGGGCGGGGCGCTGCGGCCGGATGGCGAGCCGGTCACGCTGCAGGCCGGCCAGACCGGCTATGTGGCGGCCGGCCGCATCCATGACGCCCGCTACCTGGAGGACTGCAAGCTCGTCTATGTGCACGAGCGGGCCTTCGGCTTCGAGCCCGCGGCCTGAGTTCCGGGGGCGTGGCGGGCGCTGTGCCGCAGGCGTATGCTCGGCACAGCGCTACCACCAAGCCCCATGGACGAGTTGCAGGCCACGCTGAAGACGCAGCAGCGCTTCTCGCTGAACTGGACCTATCTGGATGCGATCACGCGCGGCGTGTCGGTGATCGATATGGGGGCCCTGGCGCTGCGCAATCTGGGCGATGCGCGCCAGTTCGCGCGCGAGTACGGCTATGACATCGACCAGCCCGGCGTGCTGGACTATCTGCGCGGCATCCAGCGCGAGGCGATCGCCTTTGTACGGGCGCAGTTCCTCGGCCCCGATCAGCAGGGGCTGCTGCCCGCCGAGCTGGAGGACGATGCCGACCCGCTGCGCCTGCTGGTGCTGGCCTCGCAGCGCGCGCACCGCTTCGAGCCGACGCGGCTGTGGGCCTGCGCCCTGCTCAAGGTCATGCACGGCCTGTTCTACATCGACAACAACCTCAAGCTGCGCCACTTCAACGCGATCCGCCAGCAGGTGTTCGCCGGCCTGGACGCGGTGCTGCAGGTCGAGGGCGAACAGCAGTACCTGACCGATGGCCTGATCTGCCTGCCCCTGCTGCATGTGGACCGCAAGCGCAACAAGGGGCGCCACAGCATCCTGGTCAAGCTGCTGCAAAAGCCCGAGTACGTGGCCGCCGACATCCACGACCACCTGGGCGTGCGCCTGACGCTCAACACGCGCATCGAATGTCTGCTGGCGTTGGACCTGTTGCGCCGCGCGCATCTGGTGACGCTGACCAATCTGGAGATCAGCCGCGTGCGCAACACCCTGGTCGATCTGTGCGCCGCCAAGGAGGTGTTCAACTGCCACCGCGCCGAGATCGACCGCTGCCAGGGCTATCCGCAACTGGTGCTGCAGCAGATGGACCGCGAGCTGGCGCGCATCTCGCAGCGGCAGACCCAGCGCGACAACCCACACAGCGCCGCGGACTTCCAGAGCATCCAGCTGACGGTGCGCAAGATGATCCACCTGCCGGCGGCGGCGCTGGGCCTGCCGCCCGAGAGCAGCAGCGCCGCGGAGGAGGGCACCGAAGGCCCGATCGCCAACGGCGGCGGCACCAGCTTCTTCTTCGCCTATGAAATCCAGCTGCTGGATGGCGCCAGCTTCGAGAAGAGCCAGCAGGGCGCGGCCAGCCACGAGGCCTACAAGCGCCGCCAGGTGGAGAGCGCGCGGCGGCGCGTGCTGGGGGCCGAGCTGCTGGATTGGCTGCTGGCACACTGAGGGCTTCGCCGCCTCGGCCAGCCCACCGCCCCCATGTCCCAGCCCGATAGCCGCCTCGCCACCGCCGTGCTCGCCCTGGTGGCACAGCGCCCCGACTCCACCCAGCCCGCCAGCGCCCACCCTGCCGTGGCGGCGCGCAAGCTGGGCCAGCAGGCGGCCGCCAAGGCCGCCGCGGCCGCCGGTGCGCTGGCCCTGCCGCCCGGCCCGCTGGGCTGGCTGACCATCCTGCCCGAGATGATGGCGGTGTGGCGCATCCAGGCGCAGCTGGTGGCGGACATCGCGGCGCTGTATGGCCGTAGCGCCGAGCTGGGCCAGGCGCAGATGCTTTACTGCCTGTTCCGCCATACCGCGGCCCAGGGCCTGCGCGACCTGATCGTGCGCGTGGGCGAGCGCGTGCTGGTGCGGCCCGCCACCACGGCCGTGCTCAAGCAGATCGCCACCAGCATCGGCCTCAAGCTCAGCGAACGCGCGCTCGGCAAGAGCGTGGCGCGCTGGATGCCGCTGGTCGGCGCGGCCGGCGTGAGCGCCTATGCCTGGTACGACACCCAGCAGGTCGGCAAGGCGGCGCTGGAACTGTTCGAGCGCGAGATGGTGGTGGAGGGCTGAGGGCCCCGGCTCAGGTTTCGATGCCGCTGCCCGAGGCCACGGCCTCGACGGCCAGCGGCGCGCGCTCCTGCACGCCATGGTCGGCGCCCACCTGTATCCAGGCCGAGCGGCTGCGCGCCAGCTCCACCGGCATCGGCCGCACCGCGCGCAGCTGCACGCCCGAGCGCAGCAACGCCAGCGCCACCAACTGCACATCCTCGCGGGCCGCGGCCTGGCCGTACCAGACGATGTTGGTGGCGATGTCGGTGACCCTGCCGGCGCGGCTGACGACCTGGAAGCCCAGCGTGAACAGCCCCACCTTGACGCGCGTCTCGTCCAGCTCCTTGGTCCAGACTTCCACCGTGGTGGCGCGGCGGCGCTCGACATCGGCGGGCGTGGTCGACTGGTCGATGCGCTTGATGGCCTGGTGGGCCTGGTCGCTGACGCGCTGCAGCCGCGCCTGCTCGCCGGCGTCGGCGGGCTCGGCGATCCAGCCGTACTCGGCGCGCCGTGCCTGCTGCTCGGCCAGGCGCTTGCGTTCGGCCTCGGCCTGCAGGCTCTGACGTTGTGCCTCGGCGGCCTCGGCCTCGCGCCTGGCCTTCGCCTCGTTGGCGATGCTGGTCTCCAGCGCCTCCTTCTTGCTGACGGCCCAGATCGCCGTGCCGCCGGCCAGCGCCGCCATCAGCAGCGCCAGCTGGCTGCGCCGGCGCAGGCGCTGTGCGTTCTCCAGCTCGGCCAGGCGCAGCTGCTCCGCGCGCGCCTGCTCGGCCGCCTGCTGCGCCACGCGGCGGTCGCGCGCCAGCCGCACCACGTCCACCAGGCGGTCGTGGATCAGCTCGATGCGGTCCACATGGCCCAGGCTTTCCACGCGCAGCAGCCGCCATTGCGAGGTCAGCGCCTCCAGCTGGGCCTCGGTGATGAAGCCCTGGGCCAGCGCCTCGGCCTTGGCATAGCTGCCGCGCGTGCGGCTGCCCTGCAGCAGGTGGTCCTCGATGAAGCGGTGCAGGGACTCGGGCTGACCGGCGAGCGCATCGCGGTAATAGCCTTCCAGGATGTCGTGGCCGATGCTGTCGAGCAGGGCCTGGTCCACCAGCGCGCCCTGGCGGCGCGCCGCCAGCTGCGCGCAGGTCAGGCTCAGCAGCACCGGCTCCACCGCATCATGGCCCTGGCCGGCGCTCTGCTCGCCGACGAAGCGCGCGATCGCCGCGGCAGCCCCGGGCGCCAGCAGCGCGCCGCCGGCCTCGGCCACCGCCTGCTCGGCGCGTTCGGCGCGCATCGGCTCCAGGCGCAGCTCGTGGCGCAGCAGCGAGGGCACATGCTGGGCCCAGGCGCGCAGCTCGGGCAGATAGTCCTCGCGGAAGGAGAACAGCAGGCGGTAGCGCTGGCTCAGGCTGTCCAGCCCCTGCAGGGCATCGCGCTGGCCGGCCACCTCGGCGCTCAGGCGGTTCTCCACCAGATCGGCCAGCGCCGCCAGCACGCCCTGCAGGCGCGCGCCGCTGGCATGGGCGAACAGCTCCTCGAACTGGTCCAGCACCAGCACCGGTATGCGCGGCCAGTTGTCGGCGGTCCAGAGTTCGAAATCCTTGCGGTGCAGCCAGTGCCACAGCGATTCACCCGGCGCGCGCGGCGGCGCATGCAGCTGGCGGGCGCTGATTTCCGCTTCCAGGCACAGGGCGATTTGCTCCAGCACGCTGGCAGCATCGGCGCGGTGGTCGAGGCGGATATAGACCGGCAGGTAGCCGGCCTCGCGCAGGCGCGGAAACAGGCCGGCGCGCAGCAGCGAGCTCTTGCCCAGGCCCGAGCGCCCGTACAGCGCCACCACCGGCGCCAGCTTGACCAGCTGCAGCAGCTGCAGCGCCTCCGGGTCGCGGCCCTTGAAGAAGGGCGCACCGGCCTCGTCGTAGGCGGCCAGGCCGGGCCAGGGGTGCTGGGCGTCGAGGGCGGGGTTCTGCATATCAGACCAGCGGGCGGCGCGATTCGCGCAACAGGCGCTCCAGGCGCTGGCGGGTGCGCTCGTTGGGCAGGCCGCCGGGCGCATGGCCGAGGTCGAGGTGCTCGCGCCAGCCGCGGCTGATCACGTGCGAGAGCCGCTCGGGCTGGAACTCCGCGTCGACGATCAGGGGCAGGATGAAGTCGCGGTTCATGCCCTCGGCGCGTTCGTTGGCGCGCCGCCACTCGCGGAACACAAAGGCCTCGTCGCGCGCCTCGGCGCCGCGCGAGATCAGTGGCACAAAGTAGCGGCAGCCGGCGATGCCGTCGAAGATGCGCTGCGCGAAGTGGTCGCCCGGCTCCAGCGTGCTGGTGTCGAACCAGACATCCGCGGGGCCGCTGGCGCCGAGGTCGCGCAGGGTCTGCACCAGGGCCTGGGCGGCGGCCTGGTCGCTGCCGCGCGAGTAGCTGACGAAGAACACCGCGGCCGGTGGCGGTTCGGCAGGGTTGGGCAGGCTGGCGGGCTTGGGCGCGGCCTGCTCCAGCTTCCAGCGGCGGTGCAGCTCGGCCACGAAGGCGCTGGGCTCGAGATCGCTGAACAGCTCGGTGTCGCGGCTGTAGGCGCGCAGGAAATGCGTCAGCCCGCCCTGCTCGGCATCGGGGCGGTCGACCAGCCATTCGCGCTTGGTCTTCTCCGACAGCCGGCTCTTGTTGGTGACGCGCAGCAGGAAGCGGCCCAGCCAGTCGGGGAAGCTGCAGCCCAGCAGCAGCAGGCTGCGTTCCTGCAGCGCGCCCAGAAAGGCCGTGGGCACCTGGCTGCCGCGCGTCAGGATGTTGTGCGCGTACTCCAGCACGTCCTCCTCATGCGCGGCAAACAGCGGCGCGGCGCGCGCGCGGCCGAACAGATAGAGCAGGTGGGCACCGCCGCGGCTGGACCAGTCCGGCGGCAGGTCCTGCCATTCATTGGTGGGCAGCTTGGGCGCGTGCACCACCTCGGTGAGCGCGCCGCGCTGGCGCAGGCAGCGCGCCAGCAGGTCATCCGGGGTGGCGCTGACCCAGAGCTTGAAGTCGCTGATCTCGGCCAGCTGCTGCAGGGCGACGGGCGCCTGGTACTGGTGCTCGCTCAGCACCGCCTCCAGCGCGTCGTGCGCCTCGGCATACAGGTCCTGCAGATCGGTCTGGCACATCAGATGGACCTGGGCCACCGCGCGCGGCAGCGCCAGAAAGGGCGCCAGCTCGGGCTCGGCGGCCTGCAGCCCGTAACCCTGCAGCAGGCGCTGCGCGGCCAGGCTGAGCAGGTTGTGGCCGGCCTCGTCCCGCAGCAGTTCCGAACCCACCACCGGGACCACCAAGCCCTCACGCACCTGGCGCAGCAGCCGCTTCCAGTCTTGTTCGGTCATGGCGGCCAGTCTCGCATGGCCCCATGGCCCGGCAGGCCCCCCGGGCGCTCGACAAACTAGGGGTGGGCCGCCCCGCCACATGCCGCGCGCGCAATCGGTTCCAATGGAGGCCTGTGAGACAGCTCGAGCACACCATGGACTGGGACCTTCCGCAGCCCTTCACCCAGGCGCTGCGCCCGCAGCCCGGACATATCGACGGCCTGAACCACACCAACAACGCCGTCTATGTGCAATGGTGCGAGCAGGTGGCCTGGGCCCATTCGGAGGCGCTAGGCCTGAGCCTGGACGACTACCGGCGGCTGGACCGCGCGATGGCGATACGCCAGGGCAGCTACGACTATCTGCTGCCCACCCTGCTGGGTGAAGACCTGACCCTCGCCACCTGGTTGACGGCCAGCGACGGCAAGCTGACGATGGAGCGCCGCTTCCAGCTGCGGCGCGACCACGATGGCGCCACCGTGCTGCGCGGCCGCTGGGAGCTGGTGTGCATCGAGCTGAGCAGCGGGCGCGCAAGGCGCATGCCCGAGGCGTTCTGCGATATCTACCTGGCGGCTGTGGTGGCCTGAGAGGAGTGCACTCATCATGGATAAGTCCTTCCACCGTTTTTCCGAACTGTTTGCACAGCTGGGCCTGCCCAATGACGCGGCCGCGATCGCCGGCTTCGTGCGCACGCATGCGCCGCTGCCGCCCGCCATGCTGCTGGCCGATGCGCCGTTCTGGAGCCCTGCCCAGGCCACGCTGCTGCGCGAGGAGCTGGCCGGCGATGCCGACTGGGCCGAGGTGGTGGACCAGCTGAACGCCGCGCTGCGCGCCTGATCCCCGCGCCTTAGTCGTGACGGCGGCGTTTTCATTACGCCCGCGCTGTCACCGGTTTGCGTGGCGCGTGCACTCGTAAGGATCCGATGACCCGGGGCGACCGACGGTGGCCGGGGCGCTTGCTACCGGCAAGCATGCATGCACGGCAGCCTGCCCTGCAGCCCCACCCATCGGAGACCCCTATGCAAATCACTGCTCTTCTTCAGCGCCGCCGTTTCGTCCGCCTGCTGAGCCTGGGCCTGGCCGCCGCCGGCCTGGCCGCACCCGCCCTGGCCCACCATGACGCCGACGGCGATGGTGGCCTGCGCCACGGCAAGATCTTCACCAGCACCAATGCCGCCAGCGGCAACGAGGTGCTGGTCTATGCCCGCGCCGCCGCCGGCCCGGCCACCCTGATGAGCCGCGTGCCCACCCAGGGCCTGGGCAGCGGCGCCGGCCTGGGTTCGCAGGGCGCGGTCACGCTCAGCAGCAGCGGCCGCTACCTGTTCGTGGTGAACGCGCGTTCCAACACGCTCTCGACCTTCGAGCTGGGCCATGCCGGCCTGGTGCTGCGCTCGGTGGTCGATTCGGGCGGCCTCAATCCCACCAGCGTGGCCGAGAACGACGGCCTGGTCTATGTGCTGAACGCCGGCGGCAGCGGCAATGTGGCGGGCTTCCGCAACCAGCGCGGCATGCTCAGCCCGCTGGCCGATGGCGTGCGCGGCCTCTCGGCCGCGGGCGGCACCGCACCCGGCCAGCTCGGCTTCGACCATGACGGCGATGTGCTGGTGGTGAGCGAGCGCGCCACCAATGTCCTCACCTCCTACACGGTGCGCCGCGATGGCAGCCTGGGCGCACGCCTGCTCACCCCTTCGGCCGGCCAGACCCCCTTCGGCTTTGCCGTCACGCAGCGCGACCAGCTGATCGTCAGCGAGGCCCAGGGCGGCGCCGCCGGCGCCAGCTCGGTCTCGTCCTACCGCCTCGGCGAGCATCCCTTCAAGGGCCCGCAGCTGGTGAGTGGCGCCGTGCCCACCACCCAGACCGCGGCCTGCTGGGTGGCGGTCACGCCCAATGGGCGTTATGCCTATGTCTCCAACGCCGGCAGCAGCAGCATCAGCAGCTATGCCATCGGCCCCCAGGGCGCGATCAGCCTGATGGCGGCGCAGGCCGGCCTCACCGGCACCAACGCCGGCGCGCTCGACGCCGCGGCCACGCCGGACGGCCAGCAGCTGCATGTGCTGGCCTCGCGCGCCCTGCAGATCGTCTCGTTCAAGATCGGCCACGACGGCGCGCTGATGCCGCTGGGTGCGGTGGGCGGCCTGCCGATGGGCTCGGCGGGGCTGGCGGCGAACTGAGGCGGCATCGCGGGGGGCTCTTAAGATCCGGGCATGGTGATCCCGGCTTCCAAGATCCGCCCCCCGCGCCTGCGTGGCGCCACCCTGCTGGCCCGCCCGGCCCTGGAGCAAATGCTGGCCCAGGCCCTGGGCGAGGCGCAGGCGGTGCTGCTCAGCGCGCCCGCCGGCTTTGGCAAGACCGCCTTGCTGGCGCGCGTGCTGGAGCAGCAGCCAGCCGACTGGGCGCGCGTCTGGGTCTCGCTGGAAGCGGGCGACGAGCTGCGCCAGCTGATCGAATGCCTGCTCAGCGCGCTGGAACCCTACGACCCGCCCTGGCGCGTCGCGCCCGAGCATCTGCTGGACCTGGCCGGCCGCGGCGAGGCCCTGCCCGAGCTGGTGGCGGCGCTGGCGAATGCGCTGGATGCCTGCGAGGCGCCGCATGGCGTGATCGCGCTGGACGATGTGCAGCACCTGGCCAGCGAGCCGGTGCTGCGCTTTCTGGACCTGCTGCTGCAATACCTGAGCCCGCGCTGGAGCCTCGCGATGACGGCGCGCCAGGCGCCGGCGCTGCGGCTGGCGCGGCTGCGCGGCAGCGGCGCGCTGGTGGAGTTTGGCGAGGCCCAGCTGCGTTTCAGCGAGGCCGAGAGCTGCGAGCTGCTGTGCGCCGCGGGCCTCGGCGAGGCGGCGGCGCGCCAGCTGCATGCGCGCAGCGCCGGCTGGCCGGCCGGCTTGCGGCTGGCGCTCAGCGGCGCCCTCAGCGGCGAGCCGCGCAGCGAGGCCAGCATCGACCGCGCCGCCTTCGAGCTGCTCACCAGCGAGGTGCTGGAGGGCCTGGACCCGCAGCTGCGCCGCTTCCTGCTCGACACCTCGGTGCTGCAGGAGCTGGACCCGGCGCGCTGTGCCGCCGTCAGCGGCGAGGTGCGGCCGGCGCGCTGGCTGGAGGCGATCCAGCGCCAGGGTCTGTTCGCGGTGCTGATCGACGAGGCGCAGCCGACGCTGCGCCTGCACGACCTGTTCCGCGATGCGCTGCGCCACCGGCTGCGCCAGGAGCGCCCGCAGGACGAGGCGGCGCTGCTGCTGCGCGCCGCCGCGGTGGAGACCGATGCGGTGCGCCGCCAGGGCCTGATGCTGGCCGCCGGCGCTCACCAACAGGCGGCCGCGGCCCTGCTGGAGGCCGCCCCCGGCATCGCGCCGCAGCGCGGCGGGGTCGAGATCCTGCGGCGCCTGTGCCAGCAGTTCCCGGCCGACCTGGCCGCCAGCAGCGCCGAGCTGCAGCGCGTGCAGGGTATGGTGGACTGGGCCAGCTGGGAAAGCCGCCAGGCCGAGCACCATCTGGCCCTGGCCGAGCGCCTGTTCAGCGCGCGCGGCGCGACGCTGCAGGCCGGCCGCGCCCGCGCCCACCGTGCCATCACCCTGGTGGCGCTGGGGCGCCTGGCGCAGGCCGGCGAGCTGGTGGCCGAGCCGGAGGCCGGCATCGAGGCGGCGGGTCGCGACGATCTCGAGACCCAGGCCGCGCTGGCGCTGGCGCGCACCTGGCTGGCGCTGGAATCCTGCCACTTCAACGCGGTGGCGCCGGCCTTTGCCGAGCTGGTGAAGCAGCTGGAGCGCCAGCTCGAACCGGGCCTGTGGTTTGCCACCGTGCCGCCGCCGCGCCAGACCCTGTGCCGCGGCATCTCGCCCTGGCTGGCGCGCTGGGCCGAGGGCGCGCTGGCGGTGGTGGGCGACCAGCCGCTGCCGTTGCGCGGCCTGGCGCTGTTGACGCAGGCCTGGTTGCAGACCTGGCAGGGCCGGCTGGACGATGCCCGCCAGTTGCTGGCGCGCGCCGAGGCCGATGCGCAATGGACCGGCGAGCAGGCGATCGCGCGCCACCATGGCCTGGCCCTGCGCGCCGTGCTGGCGCTGCTGCAGGGCGAGCATGAGCAGGCGCTGGCGCAGATGCGGCAGCGCCTGCAGGAGCACCCGCGCGGTTATGGCGACTGGGGCATGTGGCACAGCCTGTTCCTGGCGGCGCGCATCTCGGCCAGCTGCGCGGATGCGGCCGGCCTGGCCGAACGCCTGCAGCGCCTGGATGCGCTGAGCCCCGTGCTGAGCGACACCACACCGCAGCGCCTGCATCCGCTCTGGGGCCTGCGCGGCAGCCTGGCCTGGCTGCAGGGCCGCTTTGCCGAGGCCGAGGCCTGCTGGCGCGAGGCGCTCGGCGACGAGAACGCGCTCGACCTGTATGGCCAGGTGGCCGAGGTGCGCGTGCGCCTGGCCCTGCTGCTGGCGCGGCGCCAGCAGCAGGCGGCGGCCGCCAGCCTGCTGCTGCCCTGCCTGGCGGAGGCCCAGCCCGGCGGCGCGCTGTTCGCGCTGGCGGCCCTGCGCGAGCTGGCCGCGCTGGCCTGGGGCGATGCGCTGCCCGCCGCGGCGCTGGCGCAGCTGCGCGCCTGGGGCGAGCCCGCCAGCCCGGCGCCGGCGGCCGCGGCCATGCCGGCCGCGACCGAGGGCCTCAGCGCGCGCGAGCAGGAGGTGCTGGCCCTGATGGCCCGTGGCACGGCCAACAAGCTGATTGCGCGCGAGCTGGACCTGAGCCCGCACACCGTCAAGCGCCATGTCGCCAACATCCTCACCAAGCTGGGCCTGGCCAGCCGCGGCCAGGCCGCGGCCTGGTGGCTGACGCAGGCGCGCGACTGAGGCTGGGCTCAGCCCCAACCGCCGCCCAGCGCCTTCACCAGGCCCACCGTGGCCTGGTACTGCGCGGCGCGCAGCTGCAGGGCCTGGCGGCGCAGGCTCAACTCGCTGCGGCGCGCGTCCAGCAGCTCCAGCTGGCTCACCAGGCCGTTGCGGTAGCGCGCGTCGGAGAGCTGCAGCGCGCGCGTGGCCGAGCTCACCGCCCGCGCCTGCAGCTGCGCCTGCTCGGCCAGGGTCTGCAGCGCGACGAGCTGGTCCTCCACCTCCTTGAAGGCCTGCAGGACCTGCTCGCGGTAGCTGGCCGAGGCGGCATCGGCCTGGGCCGCCGCGCTCTCCACGCCGGCCGCACGCCGGCCACCGTCCAGCAGCGGCAGGTTCAAGAGCGCGTTGAGGCCCCACAGCCCGGCCGATGACTTGAACAGATCAGAGAGCTCGGGCGAGGCGCCGCCCGCCGAGGCGGTGAGCGCCAGGCTGGGGAACCAGGCCTTCTGCGCCACGCCCAGGCGGGCCTGTGCGGCGCGCAAGCTGGCTTGCGCCGCCTGCACATCGGGGCGGCGCGCCAGCACCGTGCTGGGCAGGCCGGCGGGGATTTGCGGCAGCGCCTCGGGCCAGGTGGCTTCGGCGAGTTCCAGGCTGCCAGGCAGCTCGCCGGCCAGCAGCGCCAGCGCATGCAACAGCTCGGCGCGGCGGCGTTCCAGCGCGACCGCCTGGGCCTGGGTGGCCGCCACCTCGGTGCGCACCCGCACCACATCCAGCTCGGCGATATCGCCGGCGGCGTGGCGCTTCTCGGTGAGCAGCAGCGTGGCCTGGTAGGCGGCCACGGTGTCGCGCATCAGCGCGCGTTCGGCGTCGAGCGCGCGCAGCGCGAAATAGGCCTGCGCCACGTCGCTCTGCACCAGCAGCCTCGTCGCCTGCAGCAGGGCCTCGCGCGCCTGCGCGTCCAGGCTGGCGGCCTGGCTGGCCTGGCTGAGCCGGCCCATCACATCGATCTCGTAGGCCAGGCTCACACCGGCCGTGAGCTGGGTGCCGGCGGTGCCGGCGGCACGTGCGGCATCGCCACCCTGGCGCGCGGCACCCGCGTTCACATTGAGCTGCGGCGCACGCGCCGCATCGCTGTTGCGCAGGAGTGCGCGGGCCTGGGCCAGGCGCGCGGCCGCCTGCTGGATGCTGGTGTTGTGGGCCAGCGCGCGTTCGGTCAGGGCGTCGAGCCGCGGGTCGCCAAAGGCCTGCCACCAGGCGTCTGCCGCAGCGCTGGGCTGGCCGGCTGCGCCGGCATGCGCGAAGGCGGCCGGCGTGGCCGGCATGGCATGGGGCTCGGGCACGGCGAGGTTGGCGCAGCCGGCCAGCAGCAGGGCCGACAACAAGGGCGTTAGTCTGTTTCTCATGATCGGATCCTCAGTCGAGTGGGTGGCGCGGTGCGGCCGGCAGGGGCCGGGCATCGCCAGCACTGAGATGCAGCTCCGGCGTGCCCGCAAAGGCCTCCAGATGCGGCACCTCGCCATGCAGCTTGAGCGGGCGGTTGCCAGTGAGGCGGCGCAGCGTCACATAGAACACCGGGGTGAGGAAGAGGCCGAAGGCGGTCACGCCAATCATGCCGGCGAACACCGCCACCCCCATGGCCGAGCGCATCTCCGAGCCCGCACCGCTGGCTAGCACGAGCGGCAGCACGCCCATCACGAAGGCCATCGAGGTCATCAGGATGGGGCGCAGGCGCAGGCGCGCCGCCTCGATCGCCGCGGCCAGCGGGGCGTGGCCGGCGAACTCGAGCTCGCGCGCGAATTCGACGATCAGGATCGCGTTCTTGGCCGACAGCCCCACCAGCACCATCAGGCCGATCTGGGTGAAGACATTGTTGTCGCCCTTGGTGAGCCACACCCCGGTCATCGCGGCCAGCAGGCCCATGGGCACGATCAGCAGGATGGCGAGCGGCAGGGTCAGGCTCTCGTACTGCGCGGCCAGCACCAGGAACACCAAGAGGATGGCGAGCGGGAACACCCACAGCGCCGAGTTGCCGGCCAGGATCTCCTGGTAGGTCAGTTCGGTCCACTCATAGCTGATGCCGGGCGGCAGGGTCTCGGCGGCGATGCGCTTGATGGCGTCCTGGGCCTGGCCCGAGCTGAAGCCCGGGGCCGGGCCGCCGTTGATGTCGGCCGAGAGGAAGCCGTTGTAGCGCATCGCGCGCTCCGGGCCCACCGCATGCTGCACCTTCATCAGCGCCGCCAGCGGCACCATCTCGCCGCTGGCCGAGCGCACCTTCAGCTGGCCCACGTCCTCGGCGCGCGCGCGGTAGGCCGCATCGGCCTGCACGCGCACCGAATAGGTACGGCCGAACTTGTTGAAGTCGTTCACATACAGGCTGCCAAGGTAGATCTGCATGGTGTCGAAGATGTCGGTCACCGCCACGCCCAGCTGGCGCGCCTTGCTGCGGTCGATGTCGGCATAGAGCTGGGGCACGTTGACCTGGTAGCTGGAGAACATGCCGGCCAGCTCCTTGCTCTGGTAGGCCTTGGCCATGAAGGCCTTGACGGCCTGGTCCAGCGCCTCGTAGCCCAGGCCGCCGCGGTCTTCCAGCTGCAGCTTGAAGCCGCCGGTGGTGCCCAGGCCCTGCACCGGCGGGGGCGGGAACATGACGATGAAGGCGTCCTGGATCTGGCCGTACTGCGCATTCAGCGCGCCCGCGATCTCGCCGGCGCTGAGGCCCTTGCCCTTGCGCTCTTCAAACGGCTTCAGGGTGGCGAACACGATGCCGGAGTTGGAGCTGTTGGTGAAGCCGTTGATCGACAGGCCCGGGAAGGCCACCGCATGCTCGACGCCCGGTGTCTTGAGCGTGATGTCGTTCATGCGGCGCACCACGTCCTCGGTGCGGTCCAGCGTGGCGCCGTCGGGCAGCTGGGCAAAGCCGATCAGGTACTGCTTGTCCTGCGCCGGCACAAAGCCGCCGGGCACGGCCTTGAACAGGCCCACGGTCAGCAGGGCCAGGCCGGCATAGAGGGCCAGCATCGCGCCCTTGCGCGCGATGGCGCGCTGCACGCCGCCGCCATAGGCCTCGGAGCCGCGCTTGAAGAGGCGGTTGAAGCCGGCGAAGAAGCGGCCCAGCATGCGGTCCATGGCGCGCGTCAGCGCATCCCTGGGCGCGTCGTGGCCGCGCAGCAGCAGGGCGGCGAGGGCGGGCGAGAGCGTCAGCGAGTTGATCGCCGAGATCACCGTCGAGATCGCAATCGTCAGTGCGAACTGGCGGTAGAACTGGCCGGTCAGGCCGCTGATGAAGGCCAGCGGCACGAACACCGCCACCAGCACCAGCGCGATCGCGATGATGGGGCCGCTGACCTCGCGCATGGCGCGGTAGGTGGCGTCGCGCGGGGAGAGGCCCGCCTCGATATTGCGCTCGACGTTCTCCACCACCACGATGGCGTCGTCCACCACGATGCCGATCGCCAGCACCAGGCCGAACAGGCTCAGCGCATTGATCGAGAAGCCGAACAGATGCATGACGGCAAAGGTGCCCACCACCGACACCGGCACCGCCAGCAGGGGGATGATGGAGGCGCGCCAGGTCTGCAGGAACAGGATCACCACCAGCACCACCAGGGCCACGGCCTCTAGCAGGGTGTGCACCACCGACTCGATGGAGGCGCGCACGAACTGGGTGGGGTCGTAGACGATCGAGTACTCGACGCCCTCGGGCATATGGGTCTTGATCTCGGCCATGGTGGCGCGCACCTGGTCGGAGATCTGGATCGCGTTGGAGCCGGGCGCGGCAAAGATCGGCACGGCCACCGCGTCCTTGTTGTCCAGCAACGAGCGCAGCGCATAGCCCGAGGCGCCCAGCTCGATGCGGCCGAGTTCACGCAAGCGGGTGATTGCGCCGCCGGCCTCGGTCTTGACGATGATGTCGCCGAACTCCTCCTCGTTCTGCAGGCGGCCTTGCGCGTTGATCGACAGCTGCGTGTCGACGCCCGCCAGGCCGGGCGAGGCGCCGACGACGCCGGCCGCGGCCTGGATGTTTTGGCTGCGGATCGCGGCCACCACATCGCCGGCCGAGAGCCCATGCTGGGCCACCTTCTGCGGATCGAGCCAGACGCGCATCGCGTAGTCGCCCGAGCCGAACAGCTGCACATCACCCACGCCCTGCAGGCGCGCCAGCCGGTCCTTGACGTTCAGGAGCGCGTAATTGCGCAGATAGGTCATGTCGTAGCGGCCGCTGGGCGAGAGCAGGTGCACCACCATGGTCAGGTCGGGCGAGCTCTTGATGGTGGTGACGCCCAGGCGCTTGACCTCCTCGGGCAGGCGCGGCTCGGCCTGCGAGACGCGGTTCTGCACCAGCTGCTGCGCCTTGTCGGGGTCGGTGCCGAGCTTGAAGGTGACGGTGAGCGTCATCAGCCCGTCGGTGGTGGCCTGGCTGCCCATATAGAGCATGCCTTCCACGCCGTTGAGCGCCTCCTCCAGCGGTGTGGCCACGGTCTCGGCGATCACCTTGGGGTTGGCGCCCGGGTACTGGGCGCGCACCACCACCGAGGGCGGCACCACCTCGGGGTACTCGGAGATCGGCAGGCCACGCACGGCGATCAGGCCGGCCAGCAGCATCAGCACCGAGAGCACGCCGGCAAAGATCGGCCGGTCGATGAAGAATTTGGAGAGATTCATGTGGATGTGCTCCTGCGGCTCAGCTCTTCTCGCCGGCTGCGGGCGCAGCCGGCTTGGTCTTGGCCTGCAGCTCGGGCTTGGCGTCCATCGCCACCAGGGTGGGGGCCAGCGCCGCGCCGGGGCGCACGCGCTGCAAGCCGTTCACGACGATGCGCTCCTGCGCTTTCAGCCCGGCGCTGACGATGCGCAGCCCGCTCTTCGTGTCCACCGCCGCGCCCAGCTTGACCTCGCGGTACTCGGCCTTGTTGTCGGCCCCCACCACGAAGACGAAGCGCTTGCTCTGGTCGGTGCCGACGGCGCGCTCGTTGACGAGCAGGGCCGAGGTCTTGCCGGCCTGGCCCATGCGCAGGCGCGCGAACTGGCCGGGCATCAGGCTGCCGTCCTGGTTGTCGAACAGGGCGCGCACGCGCACCGTGCCGCTCCTGGCGTTGACCTGGTTGTCGATCAGCTGCAGCCGGCCCTCCAGCGGCGTGCCCTCCGAGCCCATGGTGCCCATCTGCACGGGGATGCGCTCCAGCTGCTTGCGCTGGCCCAGGGCCTTGGCGATGACCTGCTCGTCGGCATCGAAGCTGGCGTAGATCGGGCTCACCGACACCAGGGTGGTGAGCAGGGGCGCGCTGGGGCCGGCGGCGACCTGGTTGCCCACCGTGATCTCCAGGCGGCCGACGCGGCCGGCCACCGGCGCCCGCAGCTGCGTGTAGCCGAGGTTGAGCCTGGCGGCCTGCAGGCCGGCCTGGGCGGCGCGCAGATTGGCATCGGCCTCGCGCTGCGCATTGCTGCGCTCGTCCAGCTCGCGCTGGGCAATCGCCTGTTCGGCCCACAGCGCCCTGGCGCGCGCCACATCGCTGGCGGTGTAGAGCGCGCGCGCCTTGGCGGCGGCCACCTGGGCCTCGGCGCGCTCCACCTCGGCGGCATAGGGCGCCGGGTCCAGGCTGATGAGCAGATCGCCCTGGCGCACCAGCGCGCCCTCGCGGAAATGCACCGTCTGCACCGTGCCCGGCACGCGCGGACGCAGCTCGACGCGCTCCACCGCCTCCAGGCGGCCGGAGAACTCGTCCCAGGTGGCGACTTCCGAGGCCTGCACCGTGGCCACCGAGACCGGGGTGGCGGGCGGGGCGGCCGGCGGCGCTTCGGCCTCGGCGGGGCTCAGACCGACGATGGCGGCCGAGATGGCGGTGAGGGCGGTCAGCGCGGTGAAGGCCGAGCCGGCCAGCCAGAGGCGGCGCTTGCTTTGGGTGGCGTGGTGTTGTGAAGACATGGTGACTGACTCCAGGGCAGGGATTTCTTTGGACAAAGCGGCGGCTGCACCGGGGTCACGCGACTCCGGCGAACAAAGGGTGCAAAAGGGTTCAGCGTGCCGGCGAAGTGGGCTTCAGGGCACGGCGGGCAGCAGGGTCAACAACGACCGCGCGTAGGGACGACAATGGCGAACATGCAAACTCCCCGTTCATGATTCCGTAACGACCATTACGGTTTGTGGGCTGGAATGTAGTCGCCTTGTTTTTAGGCGTCAAGACATTTATTATCGATCGCTATGGAAATCAACAAAGACCCCTGCGCCAAGGCCTGCAAGCCCCGTGGCCGGCCTTTGTCATTCGACCGCGAGCAGGCGCTGGAGCAGGCCATGCACGTGTTCTGGCGGCGTGGTTACGAAGCCGCTTCCATCAGCGAACTGACCGCCGCCATGGGCATCACCGCCCCCAGCCTCTACACCGCCTTTGGCGACAAGGAGCGCCTGTTCCTGGAGGCCATCGAGCGCTATGCCAGCGGCCCCGGTGGCGGCTATATGCGAGCCCTGCGCGAGGAGCCCAGTGCCTTCCTGGCGATCCAGCGCTGCCTGGAGGAATCGGCCGAGGAGCTGACCCGGCCCTGCCATCCCAAGGGCTGCATGATGACGATGGCGGCCACCAACTGCACCGAGGCCTCGGCCCATATCCAGGCGGCCCTGTCAAAGCGCCGCGCCGAGGCCGACGAGGGCATGCGCTGCCGCATCGAGCAGGGCATCACGAGCGGCGAGCTGCCGGCCGGCACCGACGCGGTGGCGCTGAGCAATTTCTACGTCGCGGTGCTGCGCGGTATGTCCATGCAGGCCGCCGACGGCGCCAGCCGCGAGACCCTCATGGCCACCGCGGCCGCGGCCATGCGGGCCTGGCCGGCGCCGGGCTGAATCGGCGCCCGCCTCAGCCCTGGCCGGCGCGCAGCCGCCGCACCACCACCCAGCCCAGCAGGGCGGTGAAACCCAGGATCAGGGCCAGCACCAGCCAGAAGCCGTGCGGGTGCTCGCCCAGCGGGATGCCGCCCACATTCATGCCCATCAGGCCGGCGATCAGGTTGATGGGCAGGGCCAGCACGGTCACCATGGTGAGGGTGAAGAGGCTGCGGTTGTTCTCCTCGGCCACGCGCGCCGCCGCCTCGTCCTGCAGGAGCTTGACGCGTTCGTGCAGCGAGGCGATGTCGCGCAGCACCACCGCAAACTCGTCGTTGACGCGCCGCAGGCTGTCGTGATCGGCCGCATTCACCCAGCGCGGCGGATTCGCCACCACGCGCAGGAGCGCGCCGGGCTCGGGCGCCAGCAGGCGCTGCAGGCGCACCGAGAGGCGGCGCAGGCGCGGCAGTTCATCGCTGCCCTGCAGGCGGCGGCGCGCCAGCAGCTCGTCCTCGATGTCGTCGACCCGATCGCTGGCGGTGCGCACGATGTGCTGCAGCTCGTCGGCCTGGTCGGAGAGCAGATGCTCCAGCAGGGCCAGCGGCGTGGCCAGCGCCTCGCCGGCCTTGGCGGCGGCGCGCAGCCGGTCCACCGAACGCAGCGGATGCTTGCGCGCCGTGATCACCAGGCCGGCCTCCAGGCTCAGCCACAGCGTGGCCACGTCCTCGGGGTCGAAGCTGAAGTCGAAGGTGACGTCGTTGATCACGCCCAGCAGATGCTCGCCATGGCGGGTGATGCGGGTGGAGCGCGAGCCCTCGCGCAGGCCCTGGTAGAAATCCTCGGGCAGGCCGGTATGGGCCTGCAGCCAGGCCAGGCTGGCGCCATGGGCGAGATTGAAGTGCAGCCACACAAAGCCGGCGGCGGGCTCGCCCCGGCGCAGCCATTGCAGCGCGGCGTCGGTGTCGATCGCCGTGCCGGGCTGGCCGGGCTCGAAGCGGTAACCGCAGATCAGGCCGTCGGGGCTGGCGCCGTAGCTGGCAGGGGTCGTGTTCATCGCGCGCAGTCTATGCAGTTTGTGTGACTGTCATCAGCCTGGCATGCGGGGCTGGCTCAATCGGCCCATGCCTGCCGCCCGCTGCCCGTCACAACTGCCGCCCGGTTTCCACCTGCTGATCGCGGCCCAGTTCGCGTCGGCGCTGGCCGACAACGCCCTGCTGATCGTCACCATCGCCCTGCTGCAGGCCCAGGGCCAGCCCGGTTGGTGGGCGCCGCTCCTGAAGTTCTCCTTCACGATCTCCTATGTGCTGCTGGCGCCCTTTGTCGGGCCGCTCGCCGATGCCATGCCCAAGGCCAGGCTGATGGCCTGGATGAACGGCCTCAAGACCCTGGGCGTGCTGGCCCTGTTCGCCGGCCTGCATCCGGTTGCCGCGTTCGCGCTGGTGGGCCTGGGCGCGGCGGCCTATGCGCCGGCCAAGTACGGCCTCATCACCGAGCTGGTGCCGGCGCGCCAGCTGGTGGCGGCGAACGGCTGGATCGAGGTCTCGGTGGTGAGCGCGGCCCTGCTGGGCACGGTGCTGGGCGGGGCGCTGGTAAGTGCCTGGTTCGCCGCGCTGGTGTCAGGTCTTGCCCAGCCGCTGCATGCCGCGTTGGCCTTGCTGCTGCTGACCTATGGCCTGGCGGCGCTTCTGCAGCTGGGCCTGGGCGACAGCGGCGCGCGCTACCCGGCCTGTTCGCGCCGGCCGCGCCTGCTGCTGCGCGAGTTCATGGCCGCCAACCGCAAGCTCTGGCGCGATGCCGAGGGCGGGCTCTCGCTGGCCGTCACCACCCTGTTCTGGGGCGTGGGCGCGACCCTGCAGTTCGCGGTGCTGCGCTGGGCGGAACAGGTGTTGCACCTGCGCCTGGACCAGGGCGCCTATCTGCAGGCGGTGGTGGCGGTGGGCGTGGTGGCCGGCGCCGCCCTGGCCGGCCGCCTGGTACCCATGAGCCGGGCCGCGCGCGTGCTGCCCCTGGGCGTGCTGCTGGGCCTGCTGCTGGTGGCGATGACCTGGGTGGACCGCCTGGCGCTGGCCTGGCCGATGCTGATGGGGGTGGGCGCGGTGGGCGGGCTGCTGGTGGTGCCGATGAATGCGCTGCTGCAGCAGCGCGGCTACCAGCTGCTGACGGCGGGCCGCTCGATCGCCGTGCAGGGCTACAACGAGAACCTCAGCATCCTCGTGATGCTGGCCGCCTATGCCGGCGCGCTGGCGCTGGACACGCCGCTGCTGCCGCTGATGACGGTGTTCGGCAGCCTGATCGCGCTGGCGATGCTGGCGCTGCTGCTGACGCTGAAACGCCGCAGCGCCTCAGACCGCTTGGGGCAAGACCTGGCCCCGCACTGAGCCCTCCTGCGGCTGCGGCAGCGGCCGGCCATCGATGAGCGAGCCGTAGATTGCCTCGATGCTGCCGATGATGCTGTCCCAGCTCAGGGCTTCGGCGCAATGGCGCGCGGCTTCACCCATGCGGCGCAGCGCGGCCGGGTCCTTCTCGGCCAGCACCACCGCCTGGCGCAGGAACTCGGGGCTGTGGCCGAACGGGGCGAGCTGGCCGTTCACGCCCGGCTGCACCAGCTGCGAGGCGGCGGCGTAGTCGTAGGCCAGCACGGCCAAGCCGCTGGCCATGGCCTCGGGCGTGACGTTGCCGAAGGTCTCGGTGATGCTGGGGAAGATGAAGAGATCGCCGCTGGCGTAATGAGCGGCCAGGTCCTCGCCATGGCGCATGCCGGCGAAGATGGCGCCGGGCAGACGCGCCTGCAGCTCGCGGCGCGCCGGCCCGTCGCCCACCAGCACCAGGCGGGCGCGCGGCTGCAGGCGCTGGAAGGCTTCGAAGGCCTCCACCAGCGTGCCCAGATTCTTCTCGGGCGCGAGCCGGCCCACATGCACGACCACCGGATCATGCGGCGCCACGCCCCATGCGGCGCGCAAGGCCTCGCTGCGCCGTGCCGGGTTGAAGAGGGCGGTGTCGACCCCGCGCGCCACCACGTTCACGCCCTGGAAGCCCAGCGCCTGCAGCTCGCGGCGCAGGCCCGCGTCCGGCACCATGGTGCACTGGGTGTGGTTATGGAACTTGCGCAGATAACCCATGATGGGCTTGTGCAGCCAGCCGATGCCGTAATGCTTGCTGTAGGCATGGAAGTTGGTGCGGAAGTCCGAGCAGACCGGCAGCTTCAGATAGCGCGCCGCCTGCAGCGCCGACCAGCCCATCGGCCCCTCTGTGGCGATGTGCACGAGGTCGGGCCGGCGCAGCGTCCAGAGCTTCACCAGCGTCTTCTTGGACACCATGCCCATGCGCAGATGCGGGTAGCGCGGGATCGGCAGGCCGCGCATCAGCACCTCGTGGAAGCGCTCTTCGTCGCCGCCGCTGCCCGGCGCCTCGCCCGCGTCGGGCCTGGCCTGGCGCGGGCGTATCAGCTGCACGCCATGGTTGCGCGCACGCAGGCCCTCCACCACGCAGGCGACGGTGCGCGCCACGCCGTTGACCTCGGGTGGGTAGGTCTCGGTGACGATGGCCACGCGCAGGCAGCGCTGCTGCGGCGGCAGTTCATCGACCTCGATCTCGGCATCGGCGGCGGGCTTGATCGGCATCATCATGAGGCCATCATGGGCGGCGATTGCAACAGCAGCGTGACGCAGGGGCTGAGCCGAACGCCGCACCGTGGCGTCACCGAAATTTCACCGGCCCTGGTCACCATCGCGTCACGACAAGCAGAGGACACCAGGTGACGCACAAGACTCCTTCATTCAAACAGGCGCTGGCCACCCAGCGCTGGGACGACCACCGCTACTACCACCACAGCCGCATCAACCAGAGCCTGCATCTGCTCAGCGCGCTGAGCTTTGTGGCCGCCTATGCGCTGCTGCTGGTCGACCCCGCCGTGGCCGCGCTGCTGGCCTGGCTGGTCTCGATGAGTTCGCGCCAGGCCGGCCATTTCTTCTTCGAGCCGCGCGGCTACGACGAGGTCAACCAGGCCACGCATGAGTACAAGGAGGAGATCAAGGTGGGCTACAACCTGCAGCGCAAGGTGGTGCTGATGGCGCTGTGGGTGGCGGCACCGCTGGCGCTCTATCTGCAGCCGGGCCTGTTCGGCCTGTTTGCACCGGCCACCAATGCCAACGAATGGCTGCACCAGCTGGGCTGGTTGTGGCTGTGGCTGGGCGCGGGCGGCCTGCTGTTCCGCACCCTGCATCTCTTCATCCTCAAGGACGTGCAGACCGGCCTGGTGTGGATGTGCAAGATCTTGAGCGACCCCTTCCACGACATCTGGCTCTACCGCAAGGCGCCGCTCCATCTGCTGAAGGGCGAGCTGATCGACCCGATGGGGCATGCACGGCAGGGGCAGTAAAGACAGACGGGTGCGATGCACAGGCGTCGGACAAGCCTGCGCTGTTATGGCCCTTTGCGGCCGGGAGCCGGCTTCACGAGCGGTGCCAAGCGCGGCGCTGCCATCCAGCTCGCCATGCTGTGGATTTCCCGGTCAGCTGGCGCTGAGTACTGCGGCGGGAAACTTTGAGTTGGCGTTGTCGACGCAATCCAGTCGGCTGGGCTGGCAAGCTCGACGACTGCTTCGCAGCGGTTGCAGTCAGTCACATTGCCGAGTTCGCAGCCCAAATGCCGACACTCAACGTTGAAGCTGAGCCGCGAGCGGCGGCCTGCCGACGCGAGTCGGCTCGAGCGACTGGTTAGCCCGCTGGTTGCAGTAACTCAAGATGTGGGAAGGCTCAGTACGCACGCTTGTTCCAGTTGTGTGGATAGTTGGTTTTGATGTACGAGAGAAACTCCACACCGTGCTGAGTTACCTTGTACTCAAACGCGTTCTCTGGGCCAGCCACCGCGATGACGCCAAAGTTGACCAAGAAGGCAACGTAATCCCTCAGCGGATAGTCTGTACTACCGGCCTTTTGCTGGTGCTCTTCGTGAAATCTGACGAGCAATGTCAGTGGCGCGGGCTCTTCCGGGCGCGCTGCGAGGAACTCCAAAAGCTCAATTTGAGTTCCGTAAATTCGAGCAAACAACTTCTCTGCGTTGTAGGAAAAAAGCACCCGCTTGTACTCAAGGACAGTCTGCGCGGGATTGTTCCTTACGTAGGCAACTGCAGCAGGAGCAACTGGATCGCCAGCAAGCTCTGGCGGCAATTGCTCCACTTGGTTCGGTTGTGGCAAAGGCGCGTGAGCAGAAGCTTCGGCTGCCTTTACAAGGCCGTCCTCTGTCGCGCCTGCGGAGCCGGATTGCTTTTCAGGAGGCACAGCCTTGAACTCTTGCCCAAAGATGTTGCCCTGAACTAGTCGCTTGAGGAAGTCGTCAATAGCGCTCCGAAACTTTGAAATCAGAATGCACGCGATCACCAGTGCAATTGGTGGCCAACTCAAGAGCACCTTCACATACTCCAGCAAGAGATGCCAATCAACTGCGCACATGTGACCGTTCCTTCTTGTGGTGCGGGCTAACGTTGAAGCTGAGCCGCAAGCGGTGGTGTGCGGACGCGAGTCGGCTCGAGCGACAGGTTAGGCCGCACATTGAATTGGACTTGAAATTTCGATCACTACTCTCCATGAACGGCAAGCCAGCCCAAGGCGAAGGTCCAAAGCCACGCAAGCAGCCCAGTGGGGACAAGCAACCAATGCGCCCGTCGCGGCCCTGGGTACTTTGCCAAGGTGAAACCAAGTAGGAGTGCTGGAATGCCCTGCAGCCAATAGAAAGCGCGAACGCCATTCGGCTGGTATCGGTACGACTCTGGCCAAAAAATGGCCGCTGCAAAGATCAGCGCTATTGCTGGCCCAAAAGCCGACCCCAGCACGCGTACCCAAAGCTCCGCAGCCCGATCAGCCTTGGCGAAGTATGCAACTCCAACTCCGACGCCAAGAAAGCCTCCACCCAAGAAGCCTACGAGCGCAGGAATAATCTCAGTAAGATCTGCCATGAAGGTGCGGTATGCCCGTGAGGCCTAACGTTGAAGCTGAGCCGCGAGCGGCGATCTGCCGACGCGAGTCGGCTCGAGCGACTGGTTAGCCATCTCTCTCTTTGTCGGAAATAGTAGATACATACTCAATCTCGCACTCTTCACGATCAAGCTCATCCGAAGGCTCCCACATGCTGCTCGCAAGTTCGAATACTTGCTCCGCGACAATCATGGAAAACGTCGATCCTCTATCGATGTTTCGCCGCTGAACTCGATCCCAGCGCACTTCTCTTGGCGCATCAAGTTCATAGATCATGAGGCCGAACCCTTCGCCGATCACCTTGCGACAAAAGTCCATTCGCGGCTGGCGCTGGATAAGGCCAAGCTCAAGGATGACGTCGGATCCAGAGGCTAGTACCGCTTGGCTGTGAGTCCAGATGAGATCGAGAAGGCGATCTTTTCGCGCCATGTACCAGGGGATGAAATCACCGGTTGGCCGATCTGGGCTGAACAGCTTTGCAAACCAGGCGTCAAGAGCGATGTGCAAGCCGCCGGTGCGCGTAGCAAGCGACGCTGAGAACGTCGACTTTCCAGCCCCTACGGGCCCTTCAATCAATCGAACAATGGGCATGGCGATGTGGCTTGATGGCTAACGTTAGACATGGGCGTCGGCACAAAGGCTGCGAAGCAGCCTTTTGGACGTCCGCTTGATGGAGGGGTTAGGTCTCACTCGCGGCCTCTTTGCCCGCCCTTTCGGCGAAGCCACGTGCCAACGACTTTGCTCATTCCCACACGCTCCTCCGAATAACCGAGCACGCCGTAGAAGCCTACAGCGTGCTCAGTGAAGAGCGCGACGTGATGGCCCTCAAGCCGCTCTTCAAGGAAGCCCATCATTCGCCGGGCCAGTCCTTGCCGCCGATACGCGCTGTTCGTCCAGACATCAACGACAAACGCATTGCACACCCCATCAGCGAGCGCACGTGCCGTGCCGATGACTTTCCCCTCGCGCACAGCAAACACCCGGACTGGTGTGGCTGCGAATGACGTTTCCAACTCGCCCGGTGTGCGCCCGTTGTCGAAGTTGTCTTCAGCCACTGCGCGTTTCAACTCAGCCCAGTCGACTGCGGCCAACTCGTCGGTCAAGACAACCTCTGAATGGAGAACTGACGGCACTGTGAGACCTAACTAGGTTGTAGGGCGACAGATTTGCTGCATAACACCGGAACCTGTCTGCATGACATCGGACGCCTCCCGGCCTGCATGCCGCGCCATTGCTGGATTATGACCAATGGGCCGTCAATTCGCACTGCATTAACAGACCGACGAAACCGGCACGTGGTCAGCTCCATTTGAATCGCCCCGCACTCGGTTGGTACTCGTGATCGAATGGGCTGCCGCGGCACGATCTATGCCGCTTTGTCGGCCTGAAAGCGGTCATCATTGAACGCCTGCCCTCAGCCTAGAACTGTCTCCTGCGCCGGATGAGCGAACTTCCGCTCCTGGCCGCAAGCGCCCATCCCGTCCCAGACCAGAAATCTGCAGCTAGCGGCTTCCGCCGCCCCGACCCTCATGCAGGGGCAGCCGCCCGTCCTCATGGCCATCGCTCTGCCTGCTCGGTGATCCCGAGGGCCTCGTCCACCTCGATGCCGACATGCCGCGCTGCCGCCAGCCTGGCCCGAAGGTCGTTGACTGGCGGCTCGCCTGATGCTCAGGCGAGCCCGAGATCCGCGTCCGTCGCTGCAGGGCGCGGCTTGCCGCGCGGTGGCCAGGGCCGGTTGCGCCAGTCGGGCTGGAACACGAACGAGGAATGCTGCCGCCCCGCCGGCAGCGCGCCATTGCCCACGCCGAGGGAATAGTCGTAGTAGAGCTTCACGATCTCCTCGGCCGTGACTTGCTGGGCGGCCGGGTGCGCCTGACAGGCTTCGCGCCAGGCGCGTACGCGCTCGAAGCGAGCGTCCGCTGGCAGTTCAAAGCCTTCGTAGTAGGGCAGGAACTCGAAGCGCCAGAAGAATGGCGTGTAGACCGTCTCCGCCCAGCCGAACGAGTCGAACAGGAAGGGGCCGTCCGGCGCGTGCTCGAGCAGCACTCCGTTCAGCTTCGCGTATTGCTCGAGCATGACCTCGCGCAGGGCCGCGCGTTGCGTCTCGTCCTGCGCCATCAGCAGCCGATACCCCGCCGCCACGAAGTCACCTTCCAGGCGCACGAGCAGGTGCTCGATCGCGTGCTTCCATGGATCACGCTGTGCGACGGGCGGGCCGTCCAGCGTGTCCTCGAGGTAGCGCAGGATCACCAGGCTCTCCTTCAGGATGCGGCCATCGGCGAGTTCCAGCACCGGCAGCGCCGTGACGTTGCGCGTCTTGGCGAGCAGGCCCGGATCACGTGGCTTGGTGATGTCGACGACGCGGAATTCGAGTGCGTCGGCCGCGCCTTTCAGCCTGAGCAGGATCTCCAGCCGCTGGCTGAAGGGGCAGATGGGGATGTGGTGAACGATGGGACGGACCTGCGTCATGCTCTGCTCCCGATGCGGCGGCGTTCGATGTCGTGCTGCACAACATTCTGGCAGCGTGGCGGCGCTGCGATCAGAACATGCGCGCCAGCACCTCCCTGAGCAGCTGGCGCTTGATGCGCTTGTCGGTCTGGCCGGGCGGCGCCCACCACCAGCCATCGGCCTGCATGGACTGAGCAGCGGCGACGAAGCGCTGCAGCACCGCGTCGAACTGGGCCTCGCTGTAGTCGAGGCTGAAGATCAGCCGGCCGGTGCCGACCCAGCTCAGCGCCAGGCCTTGGGCGCGCAGATAGAACTGCAGCATCCAGTTGTAGCGCGAGGGCGCCGTGTAGACGACGGTCCAGATCGAGGAGAGGTTGGCCACGCGCAGCGGCAGGCCGGCCTGCTGCAGGGCCGCGTTCATGCGGGCGGCGCGCGCATCCTGGCGTGCGTCCAGCCCCTCGTAGATCGCGTCGGCCTCGGGCGTTTCCAGATAGTCGAGAAAGCTCGCCATCGCGCCCATCACATAGGGGTGGGCGTTGAAGGTGCCGCGCGCAAAGCAGATGTCGGCCGGGCGCTCCTCGCGAAAGCGCTTCATCAGCGCGGCGCGGCCGCACAGCACGCCCACCGGCAGGCCGCCGCCCAGGGTCTTGCCATAGGTGACCATGTCGGCACGCACGCCGAAGTACTCCTGCGCGCCGCCGCGCGCCAGCCGGAAGCCGACAAAGATCTCGTCGAAGATCAGCACGATGCCGCGCTCGCTGCAGACCTGGCGCAGCTGCTGCAGCCAGGCCGTGTAGGCGGCGCGCTGGGCAGGGTCTGCGCCGGCGCGGCGCGAGCTGTCCAGCAGCGCGCTGTCGCCCGGCGCGCCGCGATTCGGGTGCAGGGCCTGCAGCGGGTTCACCAGCACGCAGGCGATGTCGGTGCGCGTGCGCAGCACCGCCAGCGCGCGCGGGTCCAGGTCGGCCAGCGTGTAGGTGTCGCGCGGCGGCTGCGGGTTGCCGGGGCCCGGCTGCACATCCTCCCACCAGCCATGGTAGGCGCCGCAGAAGCGCACCAGATGGCTGCGGCGCGTGTGATAACGCGCCAGCCGCACGGCCTGCATCACCGCCTCGGTGCCCGACATATGGAAGCTCACCTCGTCCAGGCCGGAGATGCGGCGCAGCCGCGCCACGTTCTCCGCCACCACCGGATGCAGGCCGCCCAGCACCGGGCCCAGCGCCGCCACGCGTGCGCTGCCCTCGGCGATGCAGCGCTTGTAGCGCTCGACGCCGAACACGTTCACGCCATAGGAGCCGCTGAGGTCGTAGAAGGCCTGGCCGTCCAGATCGCGCAGCAGCACGCCGTCGCTGGCGGCGTAGAAGGCGCCCAGCTTCAGGTGCCGGCGCAGGAAGGGGCTGAACTGGAAGGGCACGCGGTAGGCGCCGGTGAACTGCAGGTCCGAATAGCCCTCGCGGGCCTCGTCGGTGAGGGCGATCGAGCGCGGGTGCTGGGTCTGCAGCCATTGCGCCAGCGCCATGAAGCCGGCGCGGCGCTGCGCCGCGACCTCGGGCGGCGCGCCGTCGGCGGCGAAGAAGCGCGCCTCATCGTAGGCATAGCCGGGCAGCCACGCCGCCACGCGCTTGGCCATGCGCGCGTGGCCGGCCAGCGAGCGGTGCTTGGCGCGCGAGAGCTGCAGGCGGCGCCAGGCCTTGGGGGCCAGCGCGCCCAGGGCCAGCGCGCCGAAGAGGTAGAGGGGCAGGGTCTCGTCCATATGTCACATGCAGTGGGCAGACTGCATGGAACCGCAATCAGTTGACGCTCTGATGAAAAAGCAAGCAAAAAGCCGTTGGCGCAATGCCCTGTTGCAGCAGGAGGATCTGAACTTCCTGCTCACCAACCGGGTGCCGCGCATCGCGTTGACCCGCGCGATGGGCTGGTTCAGCCAGCTGCGCAGCCCGCTGTTGGCGCGGCTGTCGATCCGCGTGTGGCGGCTCTTCACCGAGCTGGATCTCAGCGATGCCAAGCAGCCCCCGGGCGGCTACCGCAGCCTGCACGACTGCTTCATCCGCGAGCTGCAAGCCGGCGCGCGCCCGCTGGATGCCGACCCGCTGTGCCTCACCAGCCCCTGCGACGGCATCGTCGGCGCGCATGGCCGGGTGCAGGCCGGCCGGCTGTTCCAGGCCAAGGGCTACCCCTATCGCATCGAGGAGCTGTTCGGCAGCGCGGCGCGCGCCACGCCCTTCATGGACGGCAGCTACCTGACCCTGCGCCTGACCTCGGCCATGTACCACCGCTTCCATGCGCCGGCGGACCTGCGCATCGAGCATGTGACGCACATCGCCGGCGATACCTGGAACGTGAACCCGATCGCGCTCAAGCGCGTCGAGCGCCTGTTCTGCCGCAACGAGCGCGCCGCCATCCATGCGCGGCTGCGCGCCAGCGGGCTGCCCGAGCTTCCCATTGCGATCGTGCCGGTGGCCGCCATCCTGGTGGCCAGCCTGCGCCTGCATTGCCTGGACCTGCTGCTGCACCGCGGCTGGCGCGGCCCGCATGAGCTGCCCTGCAGCGCCAGCGCGGCCAAGGGCGAGGAGCTGGGCTGGTTCCAGCATGGCTCCACCATCATCGTGTTCCTGCCGCCGGGGCTGGCGCTGCTGCCCGGGCTGCGCAAGGGTCAAGTCTTGCGCATGGGCACGGCGATCGCCCGCTACACTGAGGGCTCCCCCCATCAGCGAGCGCGCGACCATGCCGTGGCCTCCTGCGATCCTGGATCTTGAAGCTTCGGGTTTCGGCCGCGGCAGCTACCCGATCGAGCTGGGCTTCGTGGCGCCGGACGGCAGCTGCTTTTGCACCCTGATACGCCCCGACCCTGACTGGCTGCACTGGGACGAGCGCGCCGAGGCCCTGCACGGCATCAGCCGCGAGCTGCTGCTGCAGCATGGCCGCCCGGCGGCCTGGGTGGCGCGCGAGGCCAACGAGCGCCTGGCCGGCCAGACCGTCTACTGCGATGCCTGGGCGCACGACTATCCCTGGCTGGCGCGGCTCTTCGACGTGGTGGACCTCGTGCCCAGCTTCCGCCTCGCCGATCTGCGCAGCCTGCTCTCCGAGGCCGAGACGGCCTGCTGGCAGCGCGTGCTGGACGAGGTGCGCGCCGAGCTGCAGATCAGCCGCCACCGCGCCAGCAGCGACGCGCGCGTGCTGCAGCTGGCGCTCTTGCGCGTCAGGCAGGTGGCGGCGCACTGAGGACTTCGCCGCGCGCGCGTCCGCGCCCCTCGCGCTTGGCCTGGTAGAGCGCCGCATCGGCGCGCGCCACCAGGCCGTCCATCTCGGCCTGCACCGCCGGCACCACGCAAAAGCCCACGCTGGCGCCGATCTGCAGCTGCAGATGGCCCAGCGTGAAGAGCTGGCCGATCGCATGCACCAGCTTGTCGGCGATCAGCTGGGCGTCGCCGGTATGGGCCAGGTGCGGCAGGAACACCGCGAACTCGTCGCCGCCCAGGCGCGCCACGATGTCCTCGCCGCGCAGGGCATGGCGCAGGCGCCCGGCCACCGCCTTCAGCAGCGCATCGCCAATCGGGTGGCCATGGCTGTCGTTGACGGGCTTGAAGCGGTCCAGGTCCAGGTAGAGCAGGGCCACCCAGTCGTCCTGCTCATGCGCCTGGGCGAGGCGCTCCTGCACCTGGGCGGCAAAGCCGCTGCGGTTGAGCAGCTGGGTCAGCGGGTCGGTGCGCGAGGCATCGCGCAGGCGCTGCTCCTCGCGCTTGATCTCGCTGATGTCGTGCGAGATGCCGATCACGCCCTCGATCTCGCCATCCGCGTTGCGCAGCGGCGCGTACTGGATCTGCAGGTACTGCGCCTCGCCCGGCTCGCCATGGCTGCGCTCGAACTGGCCGCGCTGGCCCTGCAGGGCGGCGCGGATATAGGGCAGGGTGTGCTGGAAGGCGGCCGCGCCGATCACCTCGGCCACCGGCCGGCCCAGGCAATCGGCCAGCCGCACGCCATGGGTGCTGGCGAAGGCGTCGTTGAAGAAGCGCACCTTGTAGTCGGGGTCGATGACCGAAATCAGCGCCTGCGAGTTCTGCGCCACCGCCTGCAGGATCGCCTCGCTACGGCTGCGCTCGCGTTGCGTCTGCAGCTCGGCGCTGATATTGCGCAGAATCATCGAGATGGTCTCGGCCTCGCCGGCGCTGTTGCGGTGCATCAGCACGGTGGTCTCCACCGGCACCACCTGGCCGGCGCCGTCCAGCAGTTCGCCGCGGCCGAACCAGTAGCCCTCGCCCTGCAGCGCCGGCAGCACCTCTTGCTCGTAGCGGGCACGGCTTTGCAGCGGCAGGTACTGGGCGATGTGCAGGCCCTGCAGCGGCGCCTCGGGCGCCAGCCCCAGCAGGCGGCGCACGGCGGGGTTCAGGTAGATCAGCCGCCCCTCGGCATCGCTTTGCAGCACGTAGTTGGGCGTCAGGTCGAAGATCGCGGTGAGTGTCTGGGCGGCCTGCTGCTGCTGCGCCGCGCGGGTGATGTCGGTGAAGGTGCCGACCTGCCCGACCACGCGCTTGCCCACGCGCAGCGGCGCGGTGCGGATCGAGACCAGATGTTGCTGGCCCTCGCGCAGCGGCAGCGAGCGGATCAGCTCCTGCGGCTCGCCGCGCTCGATGCCGCCGCGCCAGCGCTGCAGCGCGGCGGCGCGCTCGGCCTCGGGCACCAGCTTCAGCCAGCCGAAATCCTGCTCGCTTTCGGACACGCCGAGCAGCTCGCGATAGGTCTGGTTGGCATACACCACCCGGCCCCGCATATCGCAGCGGAACAGGCCTAGCGGCAGGGCATCGCTGGTGGCGCGCAGCTCGGCGTCGTAGAGATTGCTGCGCGCCCGCGCGCGCTGCAGCAGCACCGTCAGCAGGGTGGCGCCCAGGCTCACCGCCAGCGCCACCGCCAGCAGGGCCAGGCGTTGCGCGTGGAACTCCGCCAGGCTGGCGTCCACCGACTGCGAGATCACCAGCCTGAGCGCATAGTTCTCGAAGGCGCGGAACGAGAACAGGCGGTCGTGGCCGTCCCAGCCCAGCTGGCGGAAGCTGCCCTTGCGCTCGGCCAGGCGCGCGCGCAGCGCCGGGAACTCGGCCAGCACATTGCTGCCGGGCTGGGCGCGCTCGTCATCGAGGCGCGGCAGGCGCAGCATCAGAAGGCCGTCGTCGCGCAGCAGGCCGACGGCGGTGTCGCGCGGGTTCAGGTCGGGGTGGCCGAGGTCGGGGCGCTGCTGCTCGGCCAGCAGCTCCAGGTCGATCATCGCGAGCAGATGGCTGAATGCGCCGATCGGTGCGCTCAGCCGCAGCGCCATCGGCATCAGCTCGCGGCCATTCGGCTTCAGCCGCACCGGGCTGCCGATCAGCAGGCTGCCGCCCGGCGGCTGCGCCGCCAGCTCGCGCATCAGCGCATGGTGGGCCAGGTCGGCCGAGGCATGGCTGCTGGTGGTGGGAATGCGGAACACGCGGCCATCGCGCGTCACCAGCATCAGCTCCATCAGCCCGGCCGAGCTTTCCTTCAGGCCATCGGCCATCAGGGCCACGGTGGCGTCGTTGGCCGGGCTGTCCTTGGCGCGGGTCAGCAGCAGCAGATCGATGGAGCGCAGCGCGCTTTCGGCCTGGCGCAGCGAGCTTTCCATGTTCTGGCTGGTCACCAGCACCGCGTCGTGCATGGTCTGCTCCCAGGTCTCGAGCTGCTGGCGCGGGTAGACCAGCGCAAACCAGCCCCAGGCGGCCCAGACGATGCCCAGGGCCAGCAGCAGGGCCACGTAGGGGCTGACCGTCGCGATGCGCGCGAGCAGGCGTTGTTCGGGCTCGGGCGGCGGCTTCAATTCCTCGCTCATGAGACTCCCGGGATTTGCGCTTCATTGTGCCCAGCGCCGCCGGGGCCGCAAGTGCGGTGGCATGATGGTAAAGCCATCATTGCCAAGGAGGATCCCATGTTCAAACGCATCCTGCTCCCCACCGACGGGTCCGAGCATGCGGCGCGCGCCGCCGCGGTGGCCTGCGACCTGGCCAAGCGCTATGGCGCGGCGCTGGAGATCGTCAGCGTGATCGATCCGGTGCCCTTCGTGAGCTTTCCCGAGGGCGGCGGCGAGGCATTGGCCTATTACCTGGATGCGGCCGAGGAAGGTGCCAAGCAGGGCATCGCCGCGGCCGAGGCGGCGGCCAAGGCGGCCGGCGTGGCCTGGGCCTCGCATGTGCTGCGCGAGCATGGCCCGGCGCAAAGCATCGTCGAGCATGCCAAGGCCTACGGCGCCGACCTGATCGTGATGGGTTCGCACGGCCGGCGCGGCCTCGATGCGGTGCTGCTGGGCAGCGTGGCGCACAAGGTGCTGACCCTGGCCAAGGTGCCGGTGTTCGTGGTGAAGTGAGCGCGGCGCATGAAAGAAAAGGCCGGCAGCTTGCGCCGCCGGCCCTTGGCCTGATCGCGAATCGGGACGTGCTTGTTTAGAAGCGGATGTCGGCGCCGACGGTCAGCACATTGGTGCTGCTCTCGGGCTTCTGGAACTCGGCGCGCAGGCCGAATTCCTTGCTGACGGCGTAGCGCAAGCCGATGCCGAACAGCGCCTTGGTGGTGCTGTCCTTGGCCGAGTTGCCGCCGGCCGTGGCCTTGGCCTCGATGCGGTTCACGCCCAGGCGGCCGTACACGCCGAATTCCTTGGACAGGGGCAGCGTCGCCAGCAGCGAAGCCTGCAGGGCGTCGGCCTTCACGTCGACCTTGGTGTTGGCCACGGTCACGCTGTCGCTGCCGAGCCGGCGATAGCCCAGCTCCAGGCCCAGGTTCTCGTTCAGCTGGTAGCCGCCGAAGATGGACGCGCCGGTGCCGCTCCACTTCATGTCGTCGTCGGAGATGCGGGTGCGGCCCACGTCGGCGCCGATGTAGAAGTCGCCAGCGAAGGCGGGAGACGCGCAGGCGGCGGCGATGGCGAGTGCCATGAGTTTCTTCATAGGGGATCCCTCTGTATGGTGTTGTAGGCGCCCGGACCGGTGCCGAGCGCGGCCGCGAGCATAGCGGCCGCGGCCGCACGTGCTGCAAGCCATGTAGGCAGCCTCGCCACACCCTTTGGAGGGGTACCAGCGCTCAGGCGGAAGCGGGTAGCACCGGCCAGCGCGCGGCGATCTGCTCGCCGTCGAACACCAGCAGATCGCCGAACTGCAGCAGCAGGGCCTCGCTCTGGCGCGGGCGCAGGAACACCAGATCGTCGGGCCGCAGGTCCACGCGCGCCGAGCTCACCATCACCTGCTGGTTGGACGAGCTGCCGTACAGGCCGCTCGCGGCCAGGCCGGCCGGCGAGGCCGGCTCGGCCAGCCAATGGCCGCCGTGGATGGCATAGCCGCGCGCCTGGTTGCGGTCCCAGCCCTGGGCCAGGCGGCTCAGCCAGGTGGCGCCCTCGGGCAGGCGGAAGGTCTCGAAGCGCTTCAGCACCGGGGTGGCGATGAAGGCGGCGGCCCGCAGATCGGCCAGCAGCGGCTTCTCGAAGTCCAGCGGCAGCAGCGCGGCCGAGCCCACCGAGACCTCGTTGGGCACGCTTTTCCCCTCGTGCAGGCGGAAGGTGGGCGAGCCGGCGGTGTTGAGGGTGAGGGCCTCACGCGGCTGTGGGCCCAGAGCCTCGCCCGCGATCTGCCAGGCCTGTTGGTAGCGTGCCTGCGCCGTGGCCCAGGCCGTTTCGCGCATGCCCAGGGCATCCGGCAGAGCGGCCACATGGGCGTCGTAGCCCATCAGGCCGCTCCAGCGCAGGGATGGGTCGCTCTTGAGGCTGGCCAGGGCCTGGCCCATCTGGGCCTGATCCTCGAAGCCGCCGCGGTGCAGGCCCACGTCGATCTCGAGGTTCACGCGCAAGACCTGGCCCCGCTGGCGCGCCACCTCGCGGTACTGCGCCAGGCGCTCGGGCGTGTCGATCAGCCATTCGATGCCGGCGCCGATCTCGGCCGGCAGGGTCTGCAGCAGCTGCGCCGCCGCGGCCGCCGGCAGCGGTTTGCCCAGCAGCACGTTGGCCTGCGGGCGCGCCTGCAGCAGCTGCAGGGTCTGGGCGGCGTTGAAGGCCATCACGCGCTGGCTCTGCCAGGCCTTGGCCACCTCGTCCATCAGCGCCAGGCAGGGCAGGGACTTGAGCACCGCGCGCAGCGCCATGCCGGTCTTGGCGCGGTGGCTGCCGATGGCTGAAAGGTTGGCGCGCAGGCGCGGCAGGTCGATCACCAGGCTGGCCTGGGCCACGCCGGCCGCCCTCAGCGCGGCCGAGAGCTTCTGGAAATAGGCATCGTGCGGCCCGCCCTGCTCGGCCGGGCGTGCCAGCCAGCCAGCCAGGGGCAGGGCGGCGGCGGCGCCGAGCAGCAGCCTGCGCTTATTTGCTGCCATGCTTGACTCCAAAGAGTTGCGCGAGGTGGGCGTTGAGCATGCGGCCCTGCGGATCGATGGCCTGACGCAGGCGCTGGAAATCGGCGAAGCGCGGGTACAGCGCCGCCACCTGCCTGGCGTCCAGATCGTGCAGCTTGCCCCAGTGCGGCCGGCCGCCATGGCGGCGGAACACCGGACCCAGCTCCTTGATGAGGTACTCATGCGCCTCGCCGGCGGCGGCATGGGCGGCCACCGAGCAGCTGTCGCGCTCGAAGAAGGGGCTCAGCCAGGCGGAGTCGGCGCGGATGAAGCGGAATTCGATCGGGAAGAACACCTCGTTGCGCTGCTCCAGCGTGCGCAGCACGTCCTTCAGGCAGGCGATGCCGGCCTCGCGCGGCAGGTGGTATTCGCTCTCGTTGAAGCGCGTCGGGCGCACCGTGCTGAGCAGGCGGTGCGACCAGTCCTGCGCATGCTCCACCTGGGCCGGGTCGATCAGCTTGGCGGCGGCCCAGCGCCGCATCTCGGGCCAGCGGCCCAGCCAGTCGCGCAGGCGCCGCAGGTCGCGCAGCACGTCCTCGTCGGCACTGTGCGGGCGCTCGGGTGTGCTGCCGGCCACCTCGTCGTGCAGGATGCCGGCGCTGTAGCCGGTGAAGGGCAGCACATAGAGCTCGAAGTGGCGATGCTGGCGCGCCAGCTCGGGCGCCTTCTCCAGCAAGGCCTCGGTGCGCTCCAGCCAGACCTTGCGGCGCAGCATGTAGCGCGGCCGCACCCGCAAGGTGTATTCGGTGATCACGCCCAGCGCCCCCAGCGAGACGCGCGCGGCGTCGAACAGCTCGGCGTTCTGGGTGGCGCTGCATTCGCGCAGCTCGCCCTGCGGCGTGACCAGGCGCAGCGCCTGCACCTCGGCATGCAGGGCAGGCAGGGTGAGCCCGGTGCCATGGGTGCCGGTGGCGAGCGCGCCGGCCAGGGTCTGCACATCGATGTCGGGCTGGTTGTGCAGGGCCAGGCCATGGGCGTCCAGTTCGCGTGCCAGCTGGGCCAGCCGGGTGCCGGCGCGCACCTTCACGGTGGCGGCCGCCTTGTCGACGGCGACGATGCCGCTGAGCTTGTCCAGCGAGACCAGATTGGCATCGGTGGGCACCAGGGCGGTGAAGGAATGGCCGGCGCCGACGCAGCGCAGCGTGCCCTGGCTGCCGGGCAGCAGGGCCTGCAGTTGCGCCTCGCTCTCGGGTATCAGCCAGGCCCTGGGTTCGCAGCGCTGCAGGCCGGACCAGTTTTGCCAGGGGCGCACGGCGGCGGGGGCTGGCGCGGGGCCAGACCTTGCCTGGGCGGCCAGCAGCAGGCCGGCGCTCAGGGCGGCGCCTTGCTTCAGTACCTTGCGGCGGGCCTGGTCTTTTTTGCTGTTCATAGCGGGGCGCTCATGAAGCGGGTCAGTTGTTCGAGTTCGGCATCGCTGCAGTCCGGGCACAAGCCCATCGGTGGCATGCTGGCCAGGCCGTTCTTGACGCTGGCGACGAGCGCCGGCATGCCGCGCCTGAGGCGCGGCGCCCAGGCGGCCTGGTGGCCGGTGAGCGGCGCCGTGCTCTCGGCGCGGCTGTGGCAGTTGAAGCAGGCGCGCTCGTAGAGCCCGGCCAGGCGCGCATCGGCGGGGCGGTGGCGCTCCAGCTGCGCCGCCGTGGGCGGCGGCGCCTCGGCACCGCAGGCGGCCAACAGCAGAGGGAGGATCAGCAGGCAGGTTCGCATGGGATCAGTAGGCCAGGCGCAGTTCCACAGACAAGGTGCGCGGCTTGGCCAGCGTGGCGTAGGCGGAGCCCAGCGGTGCGGACTCGTACCAGAGGCGGTTGATGTACTGCTTGTCGAGCAGGTTGGTGCCCAGCAGGCTCAAACCCCAGCGCTGGTCGGCGGCATCCCAGCCGATGCGACCGTCCAGGCGCTGGCGCGCGCCGCCGACGCGGAAGTTGGGCGTCTGCAGGCACAGGCCCTGGATCACCGATTCCTCGTTGCAGCGCGTGGCGCCCACATGGCTGGCCTGCAGGCTGGCGTGGGCCTGGCCGCTGAAGGCGTTCCACAGCAGTTCGGCGCCCAGCGTGGCCTGCAGCCGCGGCGCGCCCGCGGGCTGGCCGGCCAGGTCGTGGCCGGCGCTGCTGCTGCCGCGCCGGTAGGTCTGGTCCAGCCATTCGAGGTTGCCGTAGAGCTTGAGCGCGCGCGTCGCCTGCCAGCGCAGGTCGAGGTCCAGGCCATGGGCCTGCTGGTCGCTGATGCTGACCTGATAGGCCGGGATGCCGCCGCCGGCGTCGGGCACCAGCTGCAGGGTCTGCAGATTGTTGTAGCGGTACTTGAACAGCGAGGCGCTGTAGCTCAGCCCGGCCGCCGGCCAGCCGCCCTTGGCGCCCAGCTCCAGGCTGGTGACCTTCTCGGGCGCATAGAGCGAGTTGACCTGCAAGGTGTTGAAGCCGCCGGCCTGGTAGCCGCGCGTGAGCGAGCCGTAGAGCAGCAGGTCGCGATCGACGCGGTGGTCCAGCACCAGGCGCGGGCTGGCGTCGGTCCAGGCCTTCTTGCGCGTCAGTGCCGCGGCGCTGGCGCCGCTGGTGGCCACCAACGCGTTGTTGCGCAGCGCGAACTGCATCAGGTCGGCCTGCTCCTGGCTGAGGGCGCCGGCGGCCACCATGGCCGGGAACAGCTGGGTGGCATCGAGCAGGGCGAGCTGCTCGTCGAGGGCGGCGGCGCTGCGCAAGGGGTTGAACCAGCTGAAGCGCTTGTCGTCGCGCGTCAGGCGCGCGCCGGTGGTGAGGCGGGTCTGCGGGCTCAGCTGCCAGATCACGTCGCCATAGAGGGCGATGGCCTTGAAGCGGCCCTCGTTGGTCATGGCCTCGCCCCAGGGCTTGCCCAGCACATCGACGCCGGGGATGCCGGCGGCCTCGGCCAGGGCATTGACGGTCTGGAACAGCGGCAGGCCGGCGACGTTGCCGAACAGCGTGTCCAGCGAGCTGGTGTTGGCGTCGACGAAGGCGGTCTGGCGCGCGCGCTCGCTGTACAGGCTCAGGCCGGCCAGCCAGTCGGCCATGCCGCGCTTGCCGCTGAGGCGGAACTCCTGCTGCCAGCTGCTGTTGGCCTCCTCGTTGGTGGTGCTGAGGTAGAGCAGGGGGTTGGCCGTGCCGTCGTTGTCCTGCCGGTTGCGCGACGTGAAGTGGCGGTAGGCGGTGGTGGAGCTGAACTCGGCCCAGGGCAGCGAATGCTCGATGCGCAGGGTGGCGCCGTTGAAGTCGCGCGCCTCGCGGTCGCCGGCCACGTCGTTGCGCAGCAGCGCCCGGCGCGGGTCGATGAAGCCGGCCGGGTCGGCCGGGAAGGCGGGCACCGTGCCGGCCTGGCTTTGCACGACGCCAAAGGCCGGGCGGGCGCGCTGGTCCAGCTTCTCGTGCTCCAGGCTCAGCTGGGCCTTGGTGTCCTCGCTGGCGCGCCAGAGCAGGGCGGCGCGCAGGCCCCAGGCGTTTTCGCCGCCGGCGCGCTCGCCCGTGCCGGCATCGCGCCAGGCGCCATCGCCGCGCTGCGACACCAGGTTCACGCGCAGGGCCAGGTCTTGCCCGAGCGCGGTATTGCCCAGCAGCTCGGCGTGGCGCAGGCCATGCTCGCCCAGGCGCAGCGCCGCCTTGGCGCGGGTGGCGAATTCGGGATCGTTGGTGACGATGGAGATCGCGCCGCCGGCGCTGTTGCGGCCGAACAGCGTGCCCTGCGGGCCCTTCAGCACCTCGATGCGCTTCACGTCGTTGAAGTTCAAGAGCGCACCGCCGGTCTTGCCGGTGTAGACCCCGTCCACATAGATGCCCACCGGCGAGTCGGTGCCGATGCCGAAGTCCTCGGTGCCGATGCCGCGCAGCGAGATGCGCGGCTGGGTGGCTTGCGTGGCGTCGATGGCAAGACCCGGCACATGGCTGGCCACGTCGCCGAGATTGGCCGCGCCCAGCTTCTTGAGCTGGTCGCCGCCCATCACCTGGATGGCGATGGGCACGCTCTGCAACTGCTGCACGCGCCCCTGGCCCGACACCACCACCTGCTCCAGCTGGGTGGGGGCGGCGTCGCCGGCCTGCTGGGCGCGGACCTGCGTCAGGCTCAGCAGGCCGAGTACGGCCAGGGCGATGTGACTGGGGCGATGGATTCCGGCTGTGCGCATCGAAGGTCTCCTGTTGTCATTTAATATAGCGATGACTATATTCATTCGACGCGACCCGCAGATGCGGGGAATCCCTGTCATTGGAGGAGGCTAGACTCCCGCCATGTCCACCGCCGACACCCTGTCCAAGCGGCGTGCCAAGCCGGCCCAAGAAGCCAGCGTTGGCGCTGCCCTACCCGATCTCGAGCTCAAGAAGGCGCCCTCGCAGCAGCGTGCCGTCGAGACCTATGAGCGCATCCTGGCCGCCTGCGCGGAGCTGCTGGGTGAGGTGGGCATCGAGCGGCTTTCCACCAATCTGGTGTGCCAGCGCGCCGGCATCTCGCCGCCGGCGCTGTATCAGTATTTCCCCAACAAGTACGCCATCCTCCACGAGCTGGGCATGCGCCTGATGACGGTGCAGAACGAGCTGCTCACGCCCTGGGCGGTGCCGGCGACCTTCATGCTGCCGGAGCCGGCCTTTGCCGGCAGCGTGGCCGAGCTGTTCCTGCAGACCATGGAGCTCACCGCCCATATGCCGGCCGGCGTGTGGGTGACGCGCGCGCTGCGCGCCGTGCCCTCGCTCCAGCATGTACGCAACCGCTCGCACGACTTCGTCACCGACATGCTGCTCTTGCCCTTCATGGACGCGCACCCGCGCGCCAACCGGGCCCAGGCGCGCCTGACGATTCGCCTGGCCATCGACGCGCTCTACGCGGCGCAGGAGCTGTTGTTCGACGACCCCAGCCTGGACCCGCAGGCGGTGGCCGCCACCATGGCGGAGATGGTGGCGGGGCAGATGATGAGGCTGCGGCGCGGCTGAGCGCGCGCGGCGGCTGTTGTCGAAAGCGGCAGGCCTGGATCGTCGTCTTGAGACCATAGCCCGAAAGGATCTCCCATGGACAAGATCTCCCCCTGCCTCTGGTTCAACGGCGAGGCCGAAGCCGCGATGAACTTCTATCTCTCGGTGTTCAAGCGCAGCCGCTGCACCAACATCCTGCGCTGGGGCGAGGGCGGGCATGGCGTGCCGGGCTCGGTGCTGCTGGCCACCTTCGAGCTGGAGGGCCAGACCTTCAGCGCGCTGAACGGCGGGCCGCAATACCAGTTCACGCCCGCCATCTCGCTGTTCGTCAACTGCGACGACCAGGCCGAGGTGGACGAGGTCTGGGGCAAGCTGGTGGCGGCCGGCGGCCAGCCGGTGCAATGCGGCTGGATCACCGACCATTTCGGCGTCTCCTGGCAGATCGTGCCCCGGCAGGCCATGGCCCTGATGCACGACCCCGACCCGGCCAGGGCGGCGCGCGTGTTCCAGGCCATGATGCCCATGATCAAGCTGGATCTGGCAGACTTGCAGCGCGCCTACGACGGCGGCTGAGGCCGCGCCATGAGATCATGGGCGCACAGCCCATGGAGGTCCGATTCATCATGCAGACCCTGGACGAAATGCTCGCGCTGAGCCTGCTCACGCCCGACCAGCATGCCGAGATCCACGCCTGGACCCGCCACGCGCGCTCGCCCGAACGCATCATGCAGATGCCGGCGCATCTGTGGCGGGCGCTGGAGCTGGCGGCGGTGCTGATGGATTTCGATGTGAGCCTGGCCAGCCACCAGTGAGGTAAAGGCCCGGCGCCCCTCAGCCCGCCCCTCAGCCCGCCGTGTGCCCCTGCTCGGCCTGCAGCTGCCTCAGGCAGGCGATGCACAGGCAGCGGCTGTACTGCTGCGCCAGCTGCTGGCGCAGCGCCTCGCCGAGCTTGAGCTCGAAGCAGTCGCAGTGCGCCTCCTGCGCACCGCAGTGAAAGGGCTGGCCGCAGCGCGGGCAGCGATCGTCCAGCGCGGGGGGCGGTGTCGCGGCGCTCACGCGAACAGCCCCTTGTGCTGCTCGCGCAGCAGGTTCTTCTGCACCTTGCCCATGGTATTGCGCGGCAGTTCGTTCACCAGATAGAGCTGCTTGGGCACCTTGAAGTTGGCGATCATGCGCTTGAGTTCGCCGATCAGCGCCGCCGGCTCCAGCTGCGCGCCGGGCTTGGGCACGACGATGGCGATCACGCCCTCGCCGAAGTCGGGATGCGGCACGCCCACCACGGCGGATTCGGCCACGCCGGCCATGTCGTTCAGATAGCCCTCGATCTCGGCCGGGTAGACGTTGTAGCCGCCGCTGATGATGAGGTCCTTGCTGCGGCCGACGATGTGCAGATAGCCGCGCGCGTCCTGCTTGCCCACGTCGCCGGTCTTGAACCAGCCGTCGGCGGTGAACTCCTCCTTGGTCTTCTCCGGCATGCGCCAGTAGCCGGCGAACACATTCGGGCCCTTGACCTCGATATTGCCGATCTCGTCCACCGCGCAGAGTTCACCCGCGTCACTGTGCACGCGCACGCCCACGCCCGGCAGCGCCTGGCCCACGGTGCCGCCGACGCGTTCGCCCTCGTCGGGGAAATAGGGGTTGGACGTCAGCATGATGGTCTCGCTCATGCCGTAGCGCTCCAGGATGGTGTGGCCCGTGCGGGTCTGCCAGTCGCGGAAGGTCTCCAGCAGCAGCGGCGCCGAGCCGCTGATGAAGAGCCGCATGTGCCGGCAGGCCTCGCGATCGAGTGCCGCTTCGGCCAGCATGCGCACATAGAGCGTGGGCACGCCCATGAAGACGGTGGCCTCGGCAAAGCGCGCGATCACCGCCTTGGGCTCGAACTTGCCGTTGAACCACAGCATCTTGCTGCCGTTCAGCAGCGCGCCATGCGAGGCCACGAACAGGCCATGCACATGGAAGATCGGCAGGGCGTGGATCAGCACGTCGTCGGCCTGCCAGCCCCAGTAATCCTTCAGCGTCAGCGCGTTGCTGAGCATATTGCCGTGCGAGAGCATGGCGCCCTTGCTGCGCCCGGTGGTGCCGCTGGTGTAGAGGATGGCGGCCAGCTCGTCGGCGCGCTTGGTGGCGGGCGCATGGCGGTCGCTCATCTGGCTGGCGCGGTCCAGCAGGGTGCCGCTGCGGTCGTCGTTGAGCGAGAACACATAGCCGACGCCGGCCTGGAAGGCCAGCTTGCTGACCCAGCCGAACTGCTTGCCGGTGCACACCACCACCGCCGGCTCGGCGTTGGCGATGAAGTACTCGAGCTCGGCGGCCTGGTAGGCGGTGTTGAGCGGCAGATAGACATAACCCGCACGCAGCACGGCCAGGTAGAGCATCAGCGCCTCGACGCTCTTTTCGGTCTGTACCGCGACGCGGCTGCCCGGCGGCAGCTCCAGCGAGCCGAGCAGATTCGCCAGCATGGCGGTGCCGCGCTCGAGATCGCGCCAGCTGTAGCTGAGCCCCTCGCCATCGGCACATTCGATCGCCACCGCGTCGAGATCGGCGGGGAAGGCCGCGCGCAGGGCGGCAAAAAGGTTCGCGTTCTTGGTCTTCATGTCCGCTTCAATCCAGTTTCGCTCCAGAGGACTTCACCACCTCCGCCCAGCGCAGGGTTTCGCTGTGCACGAACTTGCCGAAGGCGTCGCCGTAGAGAGTGGGCAGTTCGGCGCCGAGGCCGGTCCAGGTGGCCTTGATCTCGTCCGCCGCATAGGCCTTCTTCAGCTCGGCCTGCAGGCTGGCCACCACCTCCTTGGGCGTGCCCTTGGGGGCCCACAGGCCGTACCAGGTGGCCACCTGATAGGTGGGCACGCCGCCCTCGGCCGCAGTGGGCACGTCGGGGAAGCCGGGCGCTCGCTTGGCCGAGGCCACCGCCAGCGCCTTCACACGGCCGTTCTTGATATGGGCTGCGGAGCTGCCCAGGCCGTCGAACATCAGGTCCACCTGGCCGGCGATCAGGTCCTGCAGGGCCGGGCCGGCGCCGCGGTAGGGGATGTGGGTGATGAAGGTCTTGGTCTGCAGCTTGAACAGCTCGCCCGCCAGATGGTGCGAGGTGCCGTTGCCGGCGCTGGCGTAGTTGAGCTTGGCGGGGTTCTTGCGGATGAATTCCAGCAGGCTCTTGAGGTCGGTGGCGGGCACGTTCTTGGGATTCACCACGATCACCTGGGGCACGCTGGAGACCAGGGCCACCGGCACGAAATCTTCCTCCAGCCGGTATTCCAGCTTCGGGTACATGGCCGGCGCGATCGCATGGTGCACCGCGCCCATGAAGAAGGTGTAGCCATCGGGCGCGGCCTTGGCGGCCAGGGTGGCCCCGACGGTGCCGCCGGCGCCGCCCTTGTTGTCGATGATGAACTGGCGGCCGGTCTGCTTGGTCAACTGCGCCGTCAGCGGGCGCGCGAAGGCGTCGGTGCCGCCGCCGGCGGGAAAGGGCACGACGATGGTGACCGGCTTGGTGGGCCAGGTCTGCGCCTGCGCCGCCGGGCCGAACGTGCCAAGAACGCCAACAGCGCCCAGCCCCAGCGCCTGCAGCAAGCGTGCAAGGAAAGTGATCCTGATCATCTTGTCTCCTGTCTCGGTCTTGTTGGAATCAGAGCAGCGCCGCGACGGCGCGCGAATACGCGATCTCGCCCTGGGTGAAGGCCTCGTGATGGCCCTCGATCTTGGCCAGGTCGTAGAGATAGTTGACCATCATGCCGCAGGATTGCTGCAGGCCCTTGGGTGCGCGGTTGCCCATCCAGTTGATGCGTTCGAGCCTCGCACCGTTGTCGAGGTGGAAGCGCGCCACCGGGTCGCCGTCGGGCAGGGCGGTGCAGGCCAGCAGGTAGGCGGCGCACAGGCGTTGCAGGGCCGCTTGTGCCTCGCCGTCCAGCGCGGCCAGGGGCTGCAGCTGGCTCAGCCGGGCCCACTCGCCGCCGCAGGCCTGGCGCAGCAGCTCGCGCGCGGCGCGCAGCCGTTCGAGCTGGGGCTTCTTCAGCAGCGGCGCGAAGGCCTCCAACGCCGGCTCGGTGCGCAGCCAGGCCAGCAGGCCGGGGATGGGCGAGAGCGTGCAAAAGGTCTTGAGCCTGGGGATCTCGCGCTGCAGATGCTCGGCCACGCGCTTGATCAGGAAGTTACCCAGCGAGACGCCGCGCAGGCCGGGCTCGCAATTGCTGATCGAATAGAACACCGCGACCTTGAACTTGCTGGGCTCCATGGTGGCGCTGGCCTTGTCGATCAGCGGCGCGATGCCGGCGGGCATGTCGGGCAGCAGGGCCACCTCGACGAAGATCAGCGGCTCCTCGGGCAGCTGCGGATGGAAGAAGGCGAACAGGCGGCGGTCGGGCTGCAGGCGGCGGCGCAGATCGTCCCAGCCGTCGATCTCGTGCACGGCCTCGTGGCGGATGATCTGCTCGAGCAGCTGGGCCGGCGAGTTCCAGTCCACCTGGCGCATCTGCAGAAAGCCGGGGTTGAACCAGGAGCTGAACAGATGCAGCAGGTCGGCCTCGACGCAGCGCCACTCGGGGTGGCTGCTCAAGCCCCCGAGCAGGCTGCGGCGCAGGCGCACCAGCAGACCGGTGGCGCCGGGCGCGCGATTGAGGCGCCGGAACAGCTCCTGGCGCGGCGGCTCGCTCACGCGCGTGAGCTGCAGCAGGGCGCGCGCGTTGGGCGTGGCCGCGTAGGCCTGGGCGGCGGCCAGCACGGCCTGCGGGTCGGGGTTGAAGTCCTGCGCCAGGCGCTCGAACAGCTGCGCCAGCGCATCGGGCGGCAGGCGCGCAATCTTGCCGAGCAGCTCGCGCGCCAGCGCCAGGCTGTTGGCCTCGCCGCGTTCGCTCAGCAGTTTGTGGGCCAGGATCAGCACCTGGCGCTGCGCCCTCGGGCTGGCGGGTGGCAATGCGCTCATGAGCGCATTTATAGAGGAAGGTGCGCGGCGGCGGCTACGGGCTGATACGGTGGCCGCGCTGTCCATGTGGCTGCTACATTGAATGCCCGCTGTAAACCCGCTGTAAATCCACCTCTCCGCCATGAGCCTGAACGCGCCCGTCGCCACGTTTCCCCAGGATGCCGATGGTGTGCTGAAGCTGGCCGCGCAGTCCATGTTCGAAGTGCTGGCCGGCGCCACCGAGGGCATGATGGTGGTGGACCGCCAGCACCGCATCGTCTGGATCAGCGATGGCTACAAGCGCTTTCTGCCCGCGCTGGGTTTCGGCAGCGAGACCGAGTTCGTCGGCCGCCGCGTCGAGGAGGTGGTGCCCAACAGCCTGATGGGCCAGGTGATCGACAGTGGCAAACCCATCCTCGTCGACCTGATCAGCAACCAGTCGGGCACTTTCCTGGTGAGCCGCCTGCCGCTGCGCGACGAGGCCGGCGCCGTCATCGGCGGCCTGGGCTTTGTGCTGCTGGACCATCCCGAGACCAATATGCAGCCGCTCATGAGCAAGTTCGGCCGCATGCAATCGGAGCTGGAGGAAACGCGCCGCCAGCTGGCCGCCGAGCAGAGCAAGGCGCGCCGGCCCAAGCACACCATCGCCAGCTTCATCGGTGCCAGCCCGGCGGCGCTGGAGGTCAAGCGCCAGGCGCGCCGCGCGGCGCAGAGCCAGGCCACCGTGCTGCTGCTGGGCGAGACCGGCACCGGCAAGGAGCTGCTGGCCCATGCCATCCATGCCGCCTCGCAGCGCAGCCACAAGCCGCTGGTGAGCATCAATATCGCCGCCGTGCCCGACACCTTGCTGGAGGCCGAGTTCTTCGGCGTGGCGCCGGGCGCCTACACCGGCGCCGACCGCAAGGGCCGCGACGGCAAGTTCCGCCTCGCCGACGGCGGCACCCTGTTCCTGGACGAGATCGGCGACATGCCGCTGCCGCTGCAGAGCAAGCTGCTGCGCGTGCTGCAGGAGCAGGAGTTCGAGCCGCTGGGCAGCAACCAGGTCATCAAAGTGGATGCGCGCGTGATTGCCGCCACCAGCCGCGACCTGCAGGCGATGGTGGCGCGCGGCGAGTTCCGCGCCGACCTGTACTACCGCCTCAATGTGCTGCCCATCCTGGTGCCGCCGCTGCGCGAGCGCCTGGGCGATCTGGATGCCCTGGTCGACACCTTGATGGACGACATCGCGCGCCGCAGCGGCATGGCGCACAAGATGCTCAGCGCGGGCGCGCTGGAATGGCTGCAGCAGCGGCCCTGGCCCGGCAATATCCGCGAGCTGCGCAATGTGCTGGAGCAGGCCAGCCTGATGAGCGACGAGAGCGTGCTGGACGAGGCCAGCTTCGCCGCCTATGCCCAGCCCGGGCCCCTGCCGCTGGGCGGGCCGGCGCAGGCACCATCCGCGCAGGCAGCGCTCGCGGCACGGACGGCGGCCGCCGAGCCCGCGGCGCGCGCTGCCGCTGCCGCTGCCGGCGAGACCCTGCGCCCCTTGCCCGAGCTGATCGCCCAGGTGGAGCGCGACGCCATCGCGCAGGCGCTGAGCCTCACCGGCGGCAACCGCCTCGCCGCGGCCCGCCTGCTGCAGATCTCGCGGGCCTCTCTTTACGAGCGCCTGACGCGCTGGCCGGAGCTGGGGCTGGCGTGGAAAAACACCGCAATTGCCCAATAGATTAGCGCCCGCTGATTAAAGCATTCCTGCACTGCGGGTGCTTGTTCCGCAGCCACGGTTGGAGCGATAGTTGTCTGGTCGCTCAAGCGGCGTGACGAGCTCCAACCACAAGCAGGAGACGGATATGGGCAAGCTGATGTTGGCGACGCGTCTGCGTCTGGCCGTGGTGTTGGTGCTGATGGCTTTCGTGCTGGTGATCGGGCTGCTCAGCTCGCGTGCCGCGGACAGCCTGCTCTCGGTCAAGATGACCACCACGGTGGAGCAGGTCAAGGCGGCCGAGAAGATCGCGCGCAGCTATGCCGACAAGGCCCGGGCCGGCGCGCTCGGCGAGGCCGAGGCCAAGGCCGCCGCGGCGGCCGAGATCGGCAAGATCCGCTACTCGGGCAACGAGTACATCTGGATCAACGACATGGGGCCGCGCATGGTCATGCACCCCATCAAGCCCGAGCTCAACGGCCAGGATCTCGGCAGCAACAAGGACCCCAAGGGCAAGCTGCTGTTCGTCGAGTTCGTCAAGACGGTGCGCGCCGAGGGCGCCGGCTATGTCAACTATCTCTGGCCCAAGCCGGGCGCCAGCGAGCCCGAGCCCAAGCGCTCCTATGTGATGGGTTTCGAGCCCTGGGGCTGGGTGCTGGGCTCGGGCGTCTATGTGGACGACGTGGCCGCGGTGAGCCGCCGCGACGCCATCTTCACGCTGGGCCTGGTGGTGGTGGCCGGCGTGGCCGCGCTGCTGGGGGTGGAGGTGTTCGTGCGCAGCCTGCGGCGGCGGCTGGGCGCGATGCGCGACCTCATGCATGCGGTGGCCGGCGGCGACCTGAGCGGCCATATCGACGCCGGCCAGGCCGACGAGATCGGCCAGGTGCTGGGCGAGGTGCTGGCGATGCAGCGGCGCCTGACCGAGCTGGTGCAGGGCATACGCGAGGCCACCGCCTCGATCGGCACCGCCTCCAGCGAGGTGGCGCTGGGCAGCCAGGATCTCTCCACCCGCACCGAGCAGGCGGCGGCCAATCTGCAGCAGACCGCGGCCTCGATGCAGGAGCTGGTGCAGCAGGTGCGGCATTCCACCGAAGCGGCGCAGCAGACCAATGCGCTGGCCGATCAGGCCGCCGGGCAGGCGCGCCAGGGCGCGGCGGTGATGAGCGAGGTGGTGTCCACCATGGATGGCATCTCCAGCGCCAGCCGCAAGATCTCCGACATCATCGCGGTGATCGACGGCGTGGCCTTCCAGACCAATATCCTGGCGCTGAATGCCGCGGTGGAGGCGGCGCGCGCCGGCGACCAGGGGCGTGGCTTCGCGGTGGTGGCCTCGGAGGTGCGCAGCCTGGCGCAGCGCTCCGCGCAGGCGGCCAAGGAGATCAAGAGCCTGATCCTGGATTCGGTCGAGCGCGTCAACTCCGGCACCCAGCAGGTCGGGCGTGGCGGCCAGTCCATGGACGACATCCTGCATGCGGTGCAGCGCGTCAGCACCACGGTCAACGAGATCAGCGAGTCCAGCCTGGGCCAGGCCGACGGCATTGCCCAGGTGAATCAGGCGGTGGCCAATCTCGACACCATGACGCAGCAGAACGCCGCGCTGGTGGAGCAGACCGCGGCCGCGGCCGAGTCGCTCAAGCAGCAGGCGGCCTCGCTCACCGAGCTGGTGTCGGTGTTCAAGATCGCGCCCGCCTACTCCTGATCGCGCAAGTCCATCGCGCGGCGCACCGTGGCGGCCTTGAAGCGGGCCCAGCCCGCCGCATCCATCGGACGGCTGGCGATACGGCTGAGCCGGAAGCTCTGCCAGTCGGGGTTGTCGGGCAGCGCATGCTCGAAGCGCTCGATCAAGCGGTCCTTGGCATTCACCCACAGCCAGCCCTGGATGCCGCGGAAGGCCGGGCCGCCGACCTCGTACTTGAGGCAGGGCACCTCGTCGAGCCGCTCCTCCCCGAGGTAGCGGAAGCTGGCCCTGCCCTTGTCAACGAAGCCGCCCTCCTGCACGCCGCCCTCGGGCTTGAAGCGGGTCTTGAGGAAGTCGAAATCGGGGTCGATGATGCCGACCTCGAAATCGCGCCGCGGGTTCTTCAAATGCGGCAGCGTCGCATTGAAGCCGCTCAGGTCGAAGTTGTAGAGATGCGCCGGCAGGTGGCTGAGCTGCACCGGCAGCTGCGCCTTGGCCACGCCGGCCACCAGGCGCCGCGGGCCCTCGGCCTTGAGCGCCATCTGCAGGCGCGGCGCGCCCTGCTCGAGGCGGTTGTAGGAGCGCATGTGCGTCTCGGTGAGGGTGCGCGCATCGAGCTCGGCCGCCACCAGGGCCAGGTATTGCCCATCGGCCTCGACCTTCAGCACCTCCAGCTTCAGCGGTGTGGCGAAGTGGATGGACAGCAGCAGGCGCTTGCTGCCGTCGAGATTGGACTTCAGGTAATGCACGACGCGGTTGCGCGGACCCTGGGTGGGCTGGTAGGCGTAGTCGGCCAGCGAGTCGCCGCCTTCCTGGGCGCGGATCGTGGCACTGCAAGCCAGCAGCAGGGCGGCCAGACAGGTTTGGAATGCTTTCATGGGCAGTTGTATGAAAGTAAGGCAGTGTCTGGATTCGAGGCAAAACACCGCGCCGGCGGCTGTCGATATTCCGGTCAACCGGCTCGGCGGCCGGTCCGGCGGTGCACTGTTCGCACAATATCCGCTGCCGGCCGATGCCGGATGCGCTTTTTGCGCCCGCTTTCTAAGTGTTTGCCCGGGGCGTGCTTCCATGGGCATGGGGCTTGCAATACAAGCGGGTACCGAGCCATCAACAAGGCCCCGCAGCGGGCACAGGAGACAAGCAGCATGCCGATGATCACGCGACGAGTGTTGGGCCTCTCGGCCATGGGTCTGGCTTGCCTGGCCAGCCCGGTATGGGCACAGGCCGGCAAGGAAATCCGCATCGCCCATGTCTATAGCAAGACCGGGCCGCTGGAAGCCTACGGCAAACAGACCCAGATCGGTTTCATGATGGGCCTGGACTACGCCACCCAGGGCACCATGACGGTGGCCGGCAAGAAGATCGTGGTGATCGAGAAGGACGACCAGGGCAAGCCCGATGTGGGCAAGAGCCTGCTGGCCGCCGCCTATGGCGACGACAAGGCCGACCTGGCCGTTGGCCCCAGCTCCTCTGGCGTGGCGCTGGCGCTGCTGCCGGTGGCCGAGGAATACAAGAAGATCCTGCTGGTGGAGCCGGCCGTGGCCGACGCCATCACCGGAGAGAAGTGGAACAAGTACATCTTCCGCACCGGCCGCAACAGCTCGCAGGACGCGATCGCCAATGCGGTGGCGCTGGACAAGCCGGGCGTGACGATCGCGACGCTGGCGCAGGACTATGCCTTTGGCCGCGACGGCGTGAAGGCCTTCAAGGAGGCCCTCAAGACCGCCAAGATCACGCATGAGGAATACCTGCCCACCAGCACCACGGACTTCACCGCCGGTGCGCAGCGCCTCATCGATGCGCTCAAGGACAAGCCGGGCCGCAAGGTCATCTTCATCATCTGGGCCGGCGGCGGCAACCCCTTCAAGATCGCCGACCTGGACCTGAAGCGCTATGGCATCGAGATCGCCACCGGCGGCAACATCCTGCCGGCGATGACGGCCTACAAGCAGTTCCCCGGCATGGAGGGCGCGGCCTACTACTACTTCGGCATGCCCAAGAACCCGGTCAATGAATGGCTGGTGGCGAATCACTACAAGCAGTTCAAGGCGCCGCCCGACTTCTTCACCGCCGGCGGCATGAGCGCCGCCATCGCGGCGGTGGAAGCGCTGAAGAAGACCGGCGGCGACACCAACACCAACAAGCTCATCAAGACCATGGAGGGCATGAGCTTCGAGACGCCCAAGGGCAAGATGAGCTTCCGCGCCGAGGATCACCAGGCCATGCAGTCGATGTACCACTTCAAGATCAAGGTGGATCCGGCCTTTGCCTGGGGCGTGCCCGAGCTGGTGCGCGAGATCAAGCCGGAAGAGATGAACGTGCCGATCCGCAACAAGCGCTAGGCCTTCGTTCAACCGCCCCTTGCTGTACCGGTGGCCGGCCTGGCTGCCGGCCCCCTCACGCCCCGACGGACTCGCCGTGCTTGAAACCCGTGACCTCACCATCCGCTTCGGCGGCCATGTGGCGGTGGACCATGTGTCCTGTGCCTTCGCGCCCGGCAGCCTGACGGCCATCGTCGGCCCGAATGGCGCCGGCAAGACCACCTACTTCAATCTGATCTCGGGCCAGCTGCGCGCCACTGAGGGTCAGGTCTTGCTGGACGGCGAGGACCTCACCGCGCTGAGCGCGCCGCTGCGCACCCGGCGCGGCCTGGGCCGGGCCTTCCAGCTCACCCAGCTGTTCCCGCACCTGCCGGTGCTGGAGAACGTGCGGCTGGCGGTGCAGGCGCGGCGCGGCATCGGGCTGAAGATGCTGTCGGTCTGGCTGCACCATCGCGACCTCATCGACGAGGCCATGGCCATCCTGGCCCAGGTGCGGCTGGCGGAGAAGTCATCGGCCATCGCCGCGGCCCTGCCGCATGGCGACCAGCGCAAGCTCGAGGTGGCGATGCTGATCGCCCTGCAACCCAAGGTCTATATGTTCGACGAGCCCACCGCCGGCATGAGCGTGGACGAGGTGCCGGTGATCCTGGACCTGATACGCGAACTCAAGGCCCAGGGCCAGCACACCATCCTGCTGGTGGAGCACAAGATGGACGTGGTGCGCGAGCTGGCGGACCGCATCATCGTGCTGCACAACGGCCAGCTGGTGGCCGATGGCGACCCCGCCGAGGTGATCGCCTCGCCGGTGGTGCAGAACGCCTATCTCGGCGTGGCTCCGGAAGAGGTGGCGGCATGAGTTCTCTGCTGAGCCTGCAAGGCGTCCATACCCATATCGGCGCGTATCACATCCTGCATGGCGTCGATCTCGAAGTGCCGGCCGGCCAGCTCACCATGCTGCTGGGCCGCAATGGCGCGGGCAAGACCACCACGCTGCGCAGCATCATGGGCCTGTGGCAGGCCAGCCAGGGTCAGGTCCTGTTCGATGGCCAGCCGATCCAGGCGCTGGCCACGCCCGAGATCGCGCAGCGCGACATCGCCTATGTGCCCGAGAACATGGGCATCTTCGGCGACCTCACGGTGCGCGAGAACCTGCTGCTGGCGGCGCGCCGCGCGCGTTCGCTCAAGGAGCTCGACACCACGCGCCTGGACTGGCTGTTTTCGCTCTTCCCGGCGCTGAAGAAGTTCTGGCTCTATCCGGCCGGCAAGCTGAGCGGCGGGCAGAAGCAGATGCTGGCGATCGCACGCGCGCTGATCGAGCCACGCCGCCTGCTGCTGATCGACGAGCCCTCCAAGGGCCTGGCGCCGGCCATCATCCTGAACCTGATCGCGGCGCTCAAGGAGCTCAAGGCCACCGACACCACGGTGCTGCTGGTGGAGCAGAACTTCATGGTCGCCAAGGCGCTGGGCGACCGCGTCGCGGTGATGGACAACGGCCGCGTCGTGCATGCCGGCGCGATCGCCGAACTGGCCGCCGACGAGGCGCTGCAGCAGCGCCTGCTGGGCCTCTCGCTGGCCGCACACCAATAAGGGCTTGCCATGACTACCCGTACCTTGCCCACCACCCCTGCCCAGGCCGCCCAGGCCGCTGAACCGGTGCCGCAGGCGCGCTTCGACAAGCTGCCCCTGCTGCTGCTGGCCGGCTTGATGCTGGCCGCCCTGCCGCTGATCGGCAGCGCCAGCAGCTGGGCCACGCTGACCGTGGCCGGCCTGGCCATGGGCCTGATCATCTTCATCATCGCCTCGGGCCTGACCCTGGTGTTCGGTCTGATGGACGTGCTGAACTTCGGCCACGGCGTCTTCATCGCCCTGGGCGCCTTCGTGGCCACCACGGTGATGGGCGCGATGGGGGCCTGGACCGACAACCCCTCGCTGCTGGCGAACCTGGTGGCGGTGGGCACGGCCTGCCTGGCCGGCATGCTGGCCGCCGCGGCGCTGGGCCTGGTGTTCGAGCGCGTGATGGTGCGGCCGGTCTACGGCATGCACCTGAAGCAGATCCTCATCACCATGGGCGGCATGATCATCGGCGAGGAGCTGATCAAGGCCGTCTGGGGGCCGCAGCTGATTGCCATGCCGCTGCCGGAAGGCCTGCGCGGCTCGCTGCTGTTCGGCGATGTCGCGGTCGAGAAGTTCCGCCTCGTCGCGGTGGTGCTGGGCCTGCTGGTGTTCATGGCCCTGCTGCTGGTGCTCAACCGGACCAAGCTGGGGCTGCTGATACGCGCCGGTGTGCAGGACCGCGAGATGGTGGAGAGCCTGGGCTACCGCATCAAGCGCCTGTTCGTGGGCGTGTTCGTGGGCGGCTCGGCGCTCGCGGGCCTGGGCGGCGTGATGTGGGGCCTCTACCAGCAGGGCGTGACGCCGCAGATCGGCGGCCAGGTCAACACCCTGATCTTCATCGTCATCATCATCGGCGGCCTGGGCTCCACCCTGGGCTGCTTCGTCGGCGCGCTGGCGGTGGGCCTGATGGCCAACTACTGCGGCTTCCTGGCGCCCAAGGTGGCGCTGTTCTCCAATATCGCGCTGATGGTGGCGGTGCTGCTGTGGCGGCCGCAGGGCCTCTATCCCGTCACCAACCGTTGAGGCCCGCCGTCATGTTCAAAGCCCTCCTGTCTCACGACCTGCCGCGCAGCAAGTTGCTGGCCCTGGCCCTGGCCATCGCGGTGCTGGGCCTGGCGCTCACGCCCTTCATCTTCCCGGGCACCAAGGCACTCAATGTGGCGGCCAAGATCATGGTCTTCATCGTGCTGGTGGCCAGCTACGACCTGCTCTTGGGCTACACCGGCATCGTCAGCTTTGCCCACACCATGTTCTTCGGCATCGGTGCCTATGGGGTGGCGATCGCCAGCACCCGCATGGGGCCGGGCTGGGAGGCGGTGGCCCTGGGCCTGGGTGGCGCGCTGCTGGCCTCGCTGTTGCTCTCGCTGGTGATCGGCCTGTTCTCGCTGCGCGTGAAGGCGATCTTCTTCGCCATGATCACGCTGGCGGTGGCCTCGGCCTTCATGACCCTGGCCTCGCAGCTGTCCGATTTCACCGGCGGCGAGGACGGCCTGAGCTTCAAGGTGCCCGAGGCCCTGCAGCCTGGCACCGAGTACCTGGAAGAGCCCTTCCTCGGCGCCAGCATCGACGGCCGCTTCCTCAGCTACTACCTGCTCTTCGTCGCCACCGTGGCGCTGGTGCTGCTGATGCTGCGCATCGTCAACTCGCCCTTCGGCCGCGTGCTGCAGGCGATACGCGAGAACGATTTCCGCGCCGAGGCGATCGGCTACCGCAGCGTGGTCTACCGCACGCTCTCGAACGTGCTGGCGGCCCTGTTTGCCTGCGCCGCCGGTGCGCTGCTGGCGCTCTGGCTGCGCTACAACGGCCCCGACACCTCGCTGGCCTTCGAGCTGATGCTGGACATCCTGCTGATCGTGGTGATCGGCGGCATGGGCACGATCTACGGCGCGGTGATCGGCAGTGTGCTGTTCGTGCTGGCGCAGAGCTATCTGCAGGACCTGATGAAGCTGGGCGCCGACCGGCTCGTCGACGTGCCGCTGCTCTCGCAGCTGATCTCGCCGGACCGCTGGCTGCTCTGGCTGGGCCTGCTGTTCGTGCTCTCGGTCTACCACTTCCCCAGCGGCATCGTCGGGCGGCTGCGCCTGCGCGCGATGCTGCATGAGCCAACGACGGGCCGTTCCCGAGTTGGCTCAACCCCCCCGGGGGGCGGCGGCGGGCCTTTGCCGCCGCCTGGGGGCTCGGTCAACAAGGAGTCCTCATGAGCGGCTTCAGTTCCAACTACCTGCGCTGCGCCGGCCGCGAGATCCACTACACCGAATGGGGCAGCGAGCATCAGGAGGTGGTGATCGCCTGGCATGGCCTGGCGCGCACCTGCCGCGACATGGACGAGCTGGCCGCCCACCTGAGCCGCCGCTACCGCGTGATCTGCCCCGACACCATCGGCCGCGGCCTCTCGGAGTGGAGCCCGGAGCCCGGGCGCGAGTACTGCCTGGCGTTTTATGTGCGCGTCGCGCTGGAGCTCATCGATCAGCTCGGGCTGGGCCAGTTCCACTGGGTCGGCACCTCGATGGGGGGCGCCATCGGCACGCTGGCCGCGGCGGGGCCGCTGCGTGGCCGCATCCGCCGTCTATTGCTGAACGACAACGGCCCCTCGCTGGCCGCGCCCGCGCTGGAGCGCATCAAGTCCTATGCCGGCAATCCGGCGGCCTTTGCCACGGTGAGCGAGCTGGAGCAGTATTTCCGCTCGGTCTACAAGCCCTATGGCTGGCTCAGCGATGCGCAGTGGCGCCGCCTCACCGAGACCTCGACGCGGCGCCTGCCCGATGGCCGCGTGACCCCGCATTACGACCCGGCGATGGTGCGCCAGTTCATCGACCATCCCGACGACTACGAACTCTGGGAGGCCTGGGACAGCCTGGACCTGCCGGTGCTGTGCCTGCGCGGCGCGGAATCCGACCTGCTGCTGGCCGAGACCGCCGAGGCCATGCGCAGCCGCGGCCCGCGCGCGGTGGTGGCCACCATCGCGGGTTGCGGCCATGCGCCGGCGCTGAATGTGCCGGCCCAGCTCGATCTGGTGGAACGCTTTCTCGATGCCGGGGCCTGAGAAAGCTCAGCTGCCGTTGACGTTGACCTTGCCCTCGGCCTGGCACATCGCCACCGGCTGCGGCACCTGGCCATCGAACTTGGTGAGCCAGCAGTCGTCGAACACCGAGCAGTAGCAGGCTTCGGCGCTGAGGTGCTGGCGAGCTGCGTCGGTTGCAGCCCACAGCCGCTGCCCCGCTGCGTTGCTTTTGTCGGGCAGCACCCAGTTAAACAACTCGCGCACCCGCCCAGCCACCATTACGTCGCCAGCAATCGAGCCGGTCATGGTGCTGTTGAGGTTGACCGAGTCGACACCGATGTCCTTGGCCGCCGCCTTGATGACATCGCGCGCACTCTTGAGCGGCTCGCCCTTGTAGCGCAACTCCATCCAGACCACTCGCGCCGGACCGGTGCCGGCGTTCTCCACCATGTAGATGAGGGTTGAATTGCCCTTGCCGTCCGAGTTGCTGGTGCCCCATTGCAGGATCGGCGTCGACCCCGCCCGCACCAGCTTGGCGTTCTGCTCCACCAGTGCGCTCATGGTGGCACTGGTGCGGAAGGCCGAGACCAGGGCGGCACCGGCGCTCAGCACCATGCTCAGGGCCACGGCAATCTGGAACCAGCGTGGGCCCTGGTCGGCGCCGGGCGGTTTGGGAATCTTGGGCAGCTCGATCACATCCACTCCTCATCGGGAGCGGCGATGATACTCAGCTGCTTTGCGGCATCGCGACCCAGCGCCCCAGGCGCAGGCGCAGCGACACGAAGTCCAGCGGCTTGGTGAGATGCTCGTCCATGCCGGCGGCCAGGCTGGCCTGCACATCGCTGTCCAGCGCATGGGCGGTGAGCGCCAGGATGGGAAAGCGCGCCAGCTCGCCGGCGCCCTGCAGGGCGCGCAGGCGGCGTGCGCATTCCAGGCCGTCCATGCCGGGCATCTGGATGTCCATCAGCACCAGATCGGGCGCGGCCTCGGCGCACAGCTGCAGCGCCTCCAGGCCGTTGTTGGCGAGCCGGGTCTGCAAGCCCATCAGGGCCAGGAACTCCAGCGCCACCACCTGGTTGATCGGGTTGTCCTCCACCAGCAGGATGGTGGGCACCGTCCGCGCGGGCGCGGGCTCGTCCAGCCCCGAGCGCTCCGTGTCGGCAAAGCCGTCACCGCCATCCTGCTGCATCAGCAGGATGGTTGCGGGCTCAGCGGGCAGGGAGGGAATCGCTGATGTCATGACAGATGGCCTACTGCATGCCAGCGGTCGGGCTGGCCGTTGTTTGTTTTTTTGCTTGCTACGCTTCCCGGAAGGCCTGGAGGCAGGGTCCGTGTTTACCCTTGATTGTCGTCCAGAACCGCCGGGGCCATTGTTGCCCCCGCCCGGGCCCGCTGGCAATGCACGCGAAGGCCTTCAAGAAGGGGTCTTGACAGACGGTCTTGCAGGGCCGCCGAGCGGCAAATTGTGTTTTGAAGGGTATTCGGCCTCCTGACATTTTCGTGTCGCCTGCCTCCATAGAATGTCCGGTCCCCATCCCTAGCAGGCTGCTCCAGCATGTCCGAAGGCACGATCCGAATTCGCGGCGCCCGCCAGCACAACCTCAAGAACCTCGACCTGGATCTGCATACCGGCGAGCTGACGGTGGTGACCGGGCCCAGCGGCTCGGGCAAGTCCAGCCTGGTGTTCGACACGCTCTACGCCGAGGGCCAGCGCCGCTATGTGGAGACCTTCTCCGCCTATGCGCGCCAGTTCCTCGACCGCATGGACCGCCCGGCGGTGGACAAGGTGGACGGCGTGCCGCCCGCCATCGCGATCGACCAGACCAACCCGGTGCGCACCTCGCGCTCCACCGTGGGCACGATGACGGAGCTGAACGATCACCTCAAGCTGCTGTTCGCGCGCGCCGCCTCGCTTTACGACCGCAAGACCGCGCTGCCGGTGCGGCACGACACGGCGCAGACGATTTACGCCGAGCTGATGGCCAGGACGGCAACGTCTGACCCCCGCCTGGTGCTGAGCTTTCCGGTCGAGCTGCCGGCCAACACCAGCAGCGAGCAGGTGCAGCAATGGCTCGCGGCCAGCGGCTTCACGCGCATCCAGGCCGAGCGCCAGGTGGGCGATCGCAAGATCCTCGATGTGGTGGCCGATCGCTTCCGCATCCAGGGCGCCGACAAGCAGCGCGCGATGGAGGCGATCGAGCTTTCGCTCAAGCGCGGCGGTGCGCGCCTGAATGTTTATGTCATGCCGGCGGAGGAGGGCGTCGAGCCCGAGCTCTGGCGCTACTCCACCGGCCTGCATTGCCCCGACAGCGATCTGCGCTACCAGGAGCCGCAGCCGCCGCTGTTCTCCTTCAATTCGGCCATGGGCGCCTGCGAGACCTGCCGCGGCTTCGGCCGCGTGATCGGCGTGGACATGGGCCTGGTGATTCCCGACGAGCGCAAGACCCTGCGCAATGGCGCGATCAAGCCGCTGCAGACGCCGGCCTGGAAGGAATGCCAGGACGATCTGATCAAGTACGCCGGCGAGGCCGGCATCCCGCGCGACACCGCCTGGAGCCAGCTCAGCGAGGCGCAGCGCGACTGGGTGGTGGGCGGCACGCCCAACTGGAAGGGCAGCTGGAACAAGCAGTGGTATGGCGTCAAGCGCTTCTTCGAATACCTGGAGAGCAAGGCCTACAAGATGCACATCCGCGTGCTCTTGTCCAAGTACCGCAGCTATACCGAATGCCCGGCCTGCCGCGGCGCGCGCCTGAAGACCGAATCGCTGCTCTGGCGCGTCGGCTCCAAGGCGTTGGCCGATGCGGCCCTGCCGGCCGCGCAACGCGTGATGCCCGCGGGCGTGGATTGGGACCGCGGCCAGCTGGAGGCCCTGGAGGGCCTGTGCCTGCACGACCTGATGCAGCTGCCCATCCACCGCCTGCGCCGCTTCATGGACGAGCTGCAGCTGCCCAGCACCATGCTGGACGAGGCCTTGAAGCTGCTGCTGGACGAGATCCGCAACCGCCTCAAATACCTCTGCGATGTGGGCATCGGCTACCTGACGCTGGACCGCCAGAGCCGCACGCTGTCCGGCGGCGAGGTGCAGCGCATCAACCTCACCACCGCGCTGGGCACCTCGCTGGTGAACACCCTCTTCGTGCTGGATGAGCCCAGCATCGGTCTGCACCCGCGCGACATGAACCGCATCGTGCAGGCCATGCAGCGCCTGCGCGACGCCGGCAACACCCTGGTGGTGGTGGAGCATGACCCGGCCGTGATGCTGGCGGCCGACCGCCTCATCGACATGGGCCCGGGCCCGGGCGAGAAGGGCGGCGCCATCGTGTTCGACGGCACGCCCGAGCAGATCCGTTCGGCCGATACCCTCACCGGTGCGTACCTGGGTGCGCGCAAGCAGGTGGGCATGGGGCTCAAGCGCATCGTCGAGGCCAGCACGCCGCGGCTGATACTGGAAGGCGTGCGCGAGCACAACCTCAAGAACATCAGCGTCGAGTTCCCGCTGCAGCGCATGGTGGTGGTGACGGGCGTGTCGGGCTCGGGCAAGAGCTCGCTGATGCAGGACGTGCTCTACCCGGCGCTGGCGCGCCATTTCGGCCAGGCCACCGAGACGCCCGGCGCGCACGACCGGCTCTTGGGCGCGGACTGGCTCGCGGACGCGGTGTTCGTCGACCAGTCCCCCATTGGCAAGACCGCGCGCTCCAACCCGGCGAGTTATGTCGGCGCCTTCGACGAGATCCGCAAGCTGTTTGCCGATGCGCCGGTGGCGCGCGAGCGCAGCTACAGCGCCGGCATGTTCAGCTTCAATGCCGGCGACGGCCGCTGCGCCACCTGCGGCGGCTCGGGCTTCGAGCATGTGGAGATGCAGTTCCTCTCCGACGTCTACCTGCGCTGCCCCGATTGCGACGGGCGCCGCTACCGCGCCGAGATGCTGGATGTGAAGCTGTCGCTTGGCGAGCGCGAGTTGAGCGTCGCCGATGTGCTGGACCTCACCGTCAGCGAGGCGGTGCAGCTCTTCAAGGACAGCCGCGAGGTGCTGGTGAAACTGCAGCCCATCGTCGACGTGGGCCTGGAATACATCAAGCTGGGCCAGCCCGTGCCCACGCTCTCGGGCGGCGAGGCGCAGCGCCTCAAGCTGGCCGGCTTTCTGGCCGAGGCGGCGAGCGGCAAGGCGCGCCAGGCCGTCGCCAGGAAGGGCACGCTGTTCCTGTTCGACGAGCCCACCACCGGCCTGCATTTCGACGATATCGCCAAGCTCATGCGCGCGATGCGCAAGCTGCTCTCGGCCGGGCATTCGCTGATCCTGATCGAGCACAACCTCGACGTGATACGCGCGGCCGATTGGCTGATCGACCTCGGCCCCGAGGGCGGCGAGGATGGCGGCGAGCTGGTCTGCCAGGGCACGCCCGAGGAGGTGCGCGAGCACCCGCATTCGCACACGGCCCAGGCCCTGCGCGAGTACGCCTTGCACATGGACCGCCCGGCCATGAAGGTCGAGGAGGGCCGCCCGCTGCAGAGCCTGGTGCGCGCCAAGCGTCGCGCCACCGAGGAAGCGATCCGCATCGTCAATGCGCGCGAGCACAACCTCAAGTCGCTGGACGTGAGCATCCCGCGCGGCAAGTTCAATGTCATCACCGGGGTCTCGGGCTCGGGCAAATCAACCCTGGCCTTCGACATCCTCTTCAACGAGGGCCAGCGCCGCTACCTGGAGTCGCTCAATGCCTATGCGCGCTCCATCGTGCAGCCGGCCGGCCGGCCCGAGGTGGATGCGGTGTGGGGCATCCCGCCCACGGTGGCGATCGAGCAGCGGCTCTCGCGCGGCGGCCGCAAGAGCACGGTGGCCACCACCACCGAGGTCTGGCACTTTTTGCGCCTGCTCTATGTGAAGTTGGGCGTGCAGCATTGCGTGCACGACGGCATGCCGGTGAAGCCGCAGAGCGTGGAGTCCATCGCCGCCCAGCTGCTGCGTGACTACCGCGGCCAGCACATCGGCCTCTTGGCGCCGCTGGTGGTGAACCGCAAGGGCCTGTACACGGACCTCGCGAAATGGGCCAAGGCGCGTGGCCACAGTCATCTGCGGGTGGACGGCGAGTTCCTGCCCACCGCCCCCTGGCCGCGCCTGGACCGCTTCAAGGAGCATACGCTGGAGCTGCCGGTGGGCGATCTGCTGGTGAGCGTGGACAAGGAGGCCGAGCTGCGCGAGCTGCTCGCCAAGGCTTTGGACCATGGCAAGGGCGTGCTGCATGTGCTGGCGCCGCTGGACGAGCTGAAGGCGGCCATCGGCGCCGGCCGCTCCACCGCCGCCATCGGCCAGGTGAAGGTGTTCAGCACCAAGCGCGCCTGCCCGGCCTGCGGCACCAGCTATCCCGAGCTGGACCCGCGCCTGTTCTCCTACAACAGCAAGCATGGCTGGTGCGGCAGCTGCGTGGGGACAGGTCTTGCCCTCACGCGCGAACAGCGCAAGGCGCTGGACGAATCCTTGCAGGACAAGGACAACCGCGGCCGCGAGCAGAGCTTCCCGGCCGAGGAGGCCGAGATCGAGGGCCTGGCCGACCAGCCCTGCCCGGACTGCCAGGGCTCGCGCCTGAACCCGACCGCGCGCTCGGTCACCTTCGAGGAAAAGGCGATTTCCACGGTGGCTTCCTGGAGCGTGGGCGAGGCGCGAGCGTGGGTTGAGGGCCTCAGGCTTCATGGCCGTGATGCCGACATCGCCCGCGATGTGGTGAGCGAGATCAAGGGCCGGCTGGAATTCCTGGAAGAGGTGGGCCTGGGCTATCTGACCCTGGACCGCGCCGCGCCCACGCTCTCGGGCGGCGAGGCGCAGCGCATCCGCCTGGCGGCGCAGCTGGGCTCGAACCTGCAGGGCGTCTGCTATGTGCTGGACGAGCCCACCATCGGCCTGCACCCGCGCGACAACCAGATCCTGCTCAAGGCCCTGGGCACGCTGGGCGACAAGGGCAACACCCTGGTGGTGGTGGAGCACGACGAGGACACCATACGCCGCGCCGACCACATCATCGACATCGGCCCCGGGGCCGGCAAGCGCGGTGGCCATGTGGTGGCGCAGGGCACGGTGGCCCAGCTCTCGGAGGCGGCCGATTCGGTCACCGGCCGCTTCCTGGCGCGGCCGTTGATCCATCCGCTGCAGGCACGGCGCGAGATTGACCCTGCCGCGCCCAAGCTCAGCATCCTGAATGCCAGCCTGCACAATCTGCGCCGTGTCACGGTGGACGTGCCGCTGCACCGGCTGGTGGCGGTGACGGGCGTGTCGGGCTCGGGCAAGAGCACGCTGGCGCGCGATGTGCTGCTGGCCAATATGGCCCAGGCCGTGCCGCTGCGGCGCGCACCGAATGCCTGGATCGGCTGCGAGGGCATCGAGGGCCATGCGCAGGTGGACCGCGTGCTGGAGGTGGACCAGACCCCCATCGGCAAGACCCCGCGTTCCTGCCCGGCCACCTATATCGGCTTCTGGGACGCGATCCGCAAGCTCTTCGCCGAGACCCTGGAGTCCAAGGCGCGCGGCTATGCGGCCGGGCGTTTCTCCTTCAACACCGGCGAGGGCCGCTGCCCCGGCTGCGAGGGCCAGGGCATGAAGACCATCGAGATGAGCTTCCTGCCGGATGTGAAGGTGCTGTGCGACCAATGCCATGGCCAGCGCTTCAACCCCGAGACCCTCAACGTCAGCTGGAAGGGCAAGAGCATCGGCGACGTGCTGGCCATGGAGGTGGACGAGGCGGTGGAGTTCTTTGCCGCCATGCCCTCCATCGCCCATCCGCTGCAGTTGCTCAAGGATGTGGGCCTGGGCTATCTGACCCTGGGCCAGCCCTCGCCCACGCTCTCGGGCGGCGAGGCGCAGCGCATCAAGCTGGTGAGCGAGCTGGTCAAGGTGCGCGACGATGTGGCACGCCGCGGCCAGAAGGCGCCGCACACCTTGTACGTGCTGGACGAGCCCACCGTGGGCCTGCACATGGCCGATGTGGAGCGCCTCATCCGCGTGCTGCACCGCCTGGTGGCGGGCGGGCATTCGGTGGTGGTGATCGAGCATGACCTGGACGTGATCGCCGAGGCCGACTGGGTCATTGACCTGGGCCCCGAGGGCGGCACGGCCGGCGGCGCGGTGGTGCTGGCCGGCACGCCCGAGGCGCTGGTGCGAAGCGGCAGCCATTCGGGCGTGGCGCTCAAGCCGGTGCTGGCGCGCGTGGCGCATGCCTGAGGAGGCCTTGCTGGCCCACGCGGCCGAGCTGGTGGAGCAGGCCGATCTGCTGGTGATCGCCGCCGGCGCCGGCATGGGCGTGGATTCCGGCCTGCCGGACTTCCGCGGCACGGCGGGCTTCTGGCAGGCCTACCCGGCCTTGTCAGCGGCCGGCATCGATTTCTACAGCATCGCCAACCCGGCCAGCTTTGCCGCGCGGCCGCGTCTGGCCTGGGGCTTTTACGGCCACCGGCTGGCGCTGTACCGGCGCACCCGGCCGCACGAGGGCTTCCAGATCCTGCGCGACTGGGGCGCGCGCACCGAGCGTGGCGCCATCGTCTACACCAGCAATGTGGACGGGCAGTTCCAGCAGGCCGGTTTCGAGCCCGACCAGATCTGGGAATGCCATGGCTCACTGCTGCAGCTGCAATGCACGCGGCCCTGCGGCGCGGCGATCTGGCCGGCCGAGGGTTTTGTGCCCGAGCTCGACGAGGCGCGCTGCGAGCTGCTCAACGAGCTGCCGCTGTGCCCGCATTGCGGTGCGCTGGCGCGGCCGAATGTGCTGATGTTTGGCGATGAGGCCTGGGTCGATGCGCGCGAGCGGGCACAGGCCCTCGAGGTGTCGCGCCGGCTAGCGGCGGCCAGGAAGCCGCTGGTGATCGAGCTCGGCGCCGGCACGGCGGTGCCCTCGGTGCGCCTGTTCGGCCAGCATGTGCTGCAGCGCCTGCGCGGGCGTTTGCTGCGCATCAATCTGCGCGAGTCGCGGGTGCCGAGTTCGGCCGATGTGGGCCTGGGCATGGGCGCGCTGCAGGCCTTGCGCCTGATCGCTGCGCGCATCGGCGCTCAGTGAGGCTTGCTGGGCGGCTTGCCGTTGAATTCCTTGGGCCGGTAGACATTGCCGTCCCAGAGATCGTCGTCGGTGGTGCGCTTGGCGCGGTTGATCGCATCCATCGCGGCCTCATGGGCGGCACGGCGGCGTTCGCGGGAATTGAAGCGGCGTGAGCCCAAGGCGAACAGGCGGTCGCGGTAGCCGCTCAGCCAGGCTTCGAGCCGCCGCTGCTGCGCCCGCCCCAGGCACATGTGCAAGGCCAGTGCGAGGCAGATGAGCAGACCGACGCTGGCAACGAGCTTGGCAAACATGGATGGGCTGAGCGCACGGGCTCGAGCCCCGGCGCGGGGCTCGATGGACGCAGTGTGCCACCGGCGGGTGGCCTTGAGTCGCGATGCTAGGCCCCCCGTCCGGGGGGCGCATCGGTATTAGTGCGCGGGTTCGGGCTTGTCGACGGGCTTAGTCGCGGTGTTTGCCGTGGCCATGACCCTTGCCATGATCCTTGCGGCCATGTTCGGGCTCGCCGCGGTAGTCGTCGCCGCCGCCACCGTATTGGCGCGCATACCAGTCTTCCTTCACGAAGTAGACCGGCACGCCGCAGGCGTCATAGCGCCCGCAATGCTTGGCCCAGTTCTTCTGGTGGCCCGGCGGCACGCGCAGATAAATGGGCTGCACCACGCGCCCGGGCGCGCGCTGCACCCAGATCGGCTGCGCCACCACCACCTGCGGCGGCTGCGGCATGCTGCCGATGTCGATGCGGCCGTAGAAGCCGGGTTGGCCGATGCTGACGGATACGCCCACGTCGGCTGCCGAGGCCATGCCGGCCAGCAGGGCCAGGCCCAGGGCGCCCAACGATTTCTTGATGATCATCATGTTCCTCCGGTTCGATCAGACCTAGAGCATACGTCCGGGATTGCCCGCCCCTGCCTTTCGCCATGTAGCGTTTTGTGACGTCCCACCTAGAATCCCGCGCCCGGCACTGCAGCCGGTGGAGTCGACGAGCGTGCGAGCAAAGCGAAGCGTGAGCGGAAGTAAGAAAGCGGCGATCCTGGCCGGATCGACCTGGATCATCCTGATGGCCGGTGTTGCACCCTGGGCCTGGGCGCAGCCCAAGCCGGCGCCCAGCCTGGAGCAGGTGTTCCGCGAGCAGCCCTACCGCGGTGAGCCCGCCAAGCAGCCGGAGTTCAGCCACAGCGGCCGCTACCTGGCCTATCTGTGGAGCCCCTATGGCGAACCGGGCAGCGATCTGCATGTGGTCGATACGCGCAGCGGCAAGACCCTGCGCCTGAGCTCGCCGGCCCTGATGCAGGCCTTTGACGCGCCCGAGGACCTGGCGCGCTTCGACAAGAAGCTGCTGCAAAAGCGCAGTGAAATGGCCGAGCGCCAGGCGCGCGAGGAGGCGCAGGCCGCCTATCTGCGCGGCGCGGCGGTGGACCTGAACCAGTGGGAAGACGCCGCCCTGGCCAGGCTCAAGATCGAGCTGGCCGACAAGAAGACGCGCGACGAGGCCCAGAAGGCCGCCGACAAGGCCGAGGCCGAGGCCGAGAAGCGCGCCGCCGAGGCCCTGGCCGCCCGGCGCGCCGGCAAACCTGCGCCGACATCCGCGCCCGAAGCGCCGGCCTCGGCCGCCTCGGCCGCGTCGGCGCCCGCCAAGCCGGCCGACAAGGAACTCTGGGAGCTGCGCGACGAGCTCGCGAAGAAGCGGGCCAAGGACAAGATCAAGCCCGAGGACCTCTATCCGGGCGTGACGCAGCTGGTGTGGGCGAACCAGCGCGATGAGCTGATCCTGCAATACCGCGGCAGCCTGCTGCGCTGGCAGGCCGGGCAGGAGAAGCTGCAGCCCCTGCTGAGCACGCAGCGCCAGCTGCGCGTGGTGGCCTACACGCCCGACGACCAGGGCTTTGTCTTCATGGACGAGAAGCGCGTGCTGCGCGCCCGCTTCGCCAGCGCCGCCGTGCAGGTGCTCAACCGCGAGCTGATCCACCCCGATGACGAGGACAAGAAGTACCGCATCGATGAGACCGTGATCAGCGAGGACGGGCGCTGGATGAGCCTGCTGGCGCGCGCGCCGCTGACCGCGCCCGATGGCAAGAGCCCGCCGCCCAAGCCCGGCCGCCAGGTCGAGATCATGAATTACGGCGAGCGCTTCGCCAGCGCCAAGAAGGTGGACCGCGAGGTCTCGGACGACAAGCGCATGGAGCGCCCGCTGGCGCTCTACATCCGCAAGGTGCCAGGTCTTGACAGCGCACCCGCCAAGCAGCCGCAGCCGGTGTTCACGCACAAGGGCGGCGATGGTTGGTTCGAGATCAGCCCGCTGGCCTGGGCGCGCGATGGCAGCCACTACGCCTTCGCCACCTGGGAGCGCGAGAAGGAGCTGTTGCGCGTCTACCTGGGTGGGCCGGACGAGAACGCCAGGCCCGAGCTGGTGCTGGAGCGCCGCGGCGACGTGCACCATGAGCTCGTGAGCGTGCTCAAGCCGCAGTTCACGCCCGACGGCAAGCGCCTGGTGCTGGTACTGGCCGAGAACGGCTGGCGCCAGCCCCATGCCTACGAGCTGGCCACGCGGCAATGGCAGCCGCTGCTGAAGGGCGAGTTCGAGGCCCACCAGGTGCTGGGCTTCACGCCCGACAGCCAGCAGATGTTCGTGCAGTCCAACAAGGATGACCTGGGGGCCATGAACCTCTACCGCGTCGAGCTGAAGAGCGGCGCGATGCAGGCGCTGGGCCAGGCGCCCGATTACCACCGCGGCGGGGTGGTTTCGCACGATGGCCAATGGCTGGCCGCCAATGCGGGCCACTGGGCCCAGCGCCCCGAGCTCAAGCTGCTGCGGGGCCAGGGCAAGCCGGCCGAGCCCAGGGTGCTGACGCAAAGCCATGACCCCGCCTGGGCCGAGGTGGACGTGCTGCAGCCCGAGCGCTTCAGCTACCTGAACCGCCATGGCGACAGCATCCCGGCCTATGTCTTCAAGCCGGCGGGCTGGCAGGCCAGCGACCGGCGGCCGGCCGTGGTCTATACCTACGGCGGCCCGCTGAACGATCGCCATCCGGTCGAGACCGACAGCTTCCAGTCCACCGGCTATCTGTTCGCCATGTATATGGCGGCCAAGCATGGCTATGTGATGGTGACGGTGGACCCGCGCGGCCATTCCAACTACGGCAAGCGCTTCGCCGATGCCAACTTCGAGCAACCCGGCGTGGCCCAGAGCGAAGACCTGGAAGACCTGGTGGCCTATATGAAGGCCAAGCTGGGCGTGGACGCTGCGCGCCTGGGCCTGAACGGCTGGAGCTTTGGCGGCTTCCAGACCCAGCACACGCTCTATACCAAGCCCGATCTGTTCGCCGCCGGCATCGCCGGTGCCGGCCCCACCGAATGGGAGAACTACAACAGCTGGTACAGCGGCCGCACCATCGGCAAGGTGGATCGCACGAAGCCGGTGCTGCGCAAATACTCGCTGCTGCCCCTGGCCAGGAATCTGAAGAAGCCGCTGCTGCTGGTGCATGGCATGCAGGACCCGAACGTGCTCTACCAGGACACGGTGAACGTCTACCGCGCCCTGCTGGAGTCGGGCAAGGAGGCGCTGGTGGACCTGTTCCTGGACCCCGACGGCGAGCACGGCCTGGGCGGTGCGGTCAAGACGGTGGGCTGGCATCGCAAGTACGAGGCCTTCTGGCTGCAGCATCTCGGCAAGGTGCAGTAAGCTGGGCTCATGCCCGGCCCATCAGACTTCGCCTCCATCCCCCGCTCGGCCTTGCCCGCGCTCTTGCGCGCGGCCCCCAAGGCCGAGCTGCACATCCATATCGAGGGTTCGCTGGAGCCCGAGCTGATCTTCCGGCTCGCGCAGCGCAACGGCCTGAGCCTGCCCTATGCCAGCGTGGACGCGCTGCGCGCCGCCTACGCCTTCAGCGACCTGCAGTCCTTTCTGGACATCTACTACGCCGGTGCCAGCGTGCTGCTGCAGGAGCAGGACTTCTTCGACATGGCCTGGGCCTATCTCGAGCGTGCCGCCGCCGATGGCGTGGTGCATGCCGAGATCTTCTTCGACCCCCAGACCCATACGGCGCGCGGCGTGCCCATGGGCACGCTCATCCAGGGCCTGCGGCGCGCCTGCCGCCGGGCCGAGGCGGAACTGGGCCTGAGCGCCGTGTTGATCCTGTGCTTTCTGCGCCACCTCAGTGAAGACGAGGCCCTGGCCACGCTGGAGGAGGCCTTGCCCTGGCGCGCCGACTTCATCGGCGTGGGCCTGGACAGCAGCGAGCTGGGCCACCCGCCCGAGAAGTTCGCGCGCGTGTTTGCGCGTGCCCGCGCGCTCGGCCTGCACCTGGTGGCGCATGCGGGCGAAGAGGGGCCGCCGGCCTATGTGTGGAGCGCGCTCGATGTGCTGAAGGTGCAGCGCATCGACCATGGCGTGCGCAGCCTGGAGGATGCCGCCCTGGTGGCGCGCCTGGCCGCCGAGCGCATGCCGCTCACCGTCTGCCCGCTCTCCAACATCAAGCTCCGCGTCTTCAAGAGCCTGGCCGAGCACAATCTGCCGGCCCTGTTGGAGGCCGGCCTGTGCGCGACGGTGAATTCAGACGACCCGGCCTACTTCGGCGGCTATCTGAACGACAACCTCGAGCAATGCTTCGAGGCACTGCCGGCCCTGCATGGCGGCCATGCCTGGCAGCTGCTGAGCAACAGCTTCGAGGCCAGCTTCGTGGCACCCGAACGGAAGCGCCGCTGGCAGGCGGCGCTGGATGCCGCTTTTCAGTCAGCCTTGAGCGCAGCGGCGAGCTGAAGCACCGCCTCCGGCACCTCGCGGCTGAGCGCGTCGTGCAGGGCCTCGTCGTTCAGGCGCGCCTGGTCTTCGGGCGTGAGCTGCGACTCATCGCCGCCCAGCAGGGCGATCGGCGCCAGCGCGGCGGCCAGCTCGGCGTCCCGGAAGCGCGGTGCCCAGGCATCGGCGGCTTGGTCCACGCCCAGCATGAAGCCGATGCACCAGTCCTCGGCGTCGGTGAGCTCCTGCTCGTCCTCGGTGACGGCGATGCTGAAGATCGGCTCCCAGGCGTCCGGGCGCTCTCTGAGCTGCACCGCGATGCTGCGCAGATGGCGCAGCACCAGCATCATCACGCGCTTCTTCTGCTTGCCGCTCACAAAGGGGGCGGTGCCATCGGCACCGTCGCCACCCCAGACCAGGGGCAGCCAGTCGGCGCCGGGCAGCTCCGCCAGGGCCTTGGGGCTGAGCAGCAGGGCGGTGAGGTAGCCGTCCATGGCCTCGATATTCATTGCCGCCTCGCTGGGCAGCTTGGTCAGCATGTCGTCCAGCGTCGAGAGTTCCTCGTCGTTGAGCGGCAGGTAGTCGGAGGCGGGGTTGTAGCTGGGGTATTCCATGGGGCGTGTTCGCTGGGATTCTTTTTCTGCTCAACCGTGTCGGCCATGCCGACTCTTGGGCTTCTTGGCGTCGAATTCGGCGATCTGCGTCTTCAGCAGCAGCATCAGCACGCGGGCGTTGGCCTCGGTCATGGTGATCACGCTGCTGGGCTCGATGCCCTCGACCGGTTGGCGCGGATTGATGATGGCGTCGATCTTGAAGATGACTTCGCCATGGCCGGTGGTGGTCGCGGCCTTGAATTTCTGGATTTCGACGGTGTGGGTTTTCATGGGCCGGCAACACTTGCGGGAAAGCCCGAGGTTATCAGCTGCGCTAGGCTTGGCGAATGCGTGCACATCAAAGAAATCAGGCGGCGGCCGAGCTCGGCAAGCCGCTCAGTGGCTGGCGCCTGCGCTGCTACACCATCATCTTCGAGGCCGACACCCGTGCCGGCCGGGCCTTCGACATCGCCCTGGTGCTGCTGGTGCTGGCCAGCGTGGCCCTGGTGGTGGCCGAGAGCGTGGCCGGCATCCGCGCCCGCCATGGCGCCTGGCTGAACGCGGCCGAGCTGCTCTTCACCGGCGTGTTCACGCTCGAGTACCTGCTGCGCCTGGCCTCGGTGCGCCACCCCTGGCGCTACGCGCGCAGCTTCTATGGCATGGTGGACCTGCTTGCGGTGCTGCCCACCTATCTGGCCCTGATCGTGCCCGAGCTGTTCGTGCTGGTGGACGTGCGCGTGCTGCGCCTGCTGCGCGTGTTCCGCATCTTCAAGCTGCACGCCTACGTGGCCGAGTTCAGCGGGCTGGCGCTGGCCCTGCGCGCCAGCGCGCGCAAGATCATGGTGTTTCTGTCGGTGGTGCTGATGGTGGTGCTCATCATGGGCACGCTGATGTATGTGGTGGAGGGCCCCGAGCATGGCTACACCAGCATTCCCACCGGGGTCTACTGGGCCATCACCACCATGACCACGGTGGGCTTTGGCGACATCACGCCCAAGACCGATCTGGGCCGGCTGATCGCCTCGCTGATGATGATGCTGGGCTGGGGCGTGCTGGCCGTGCCCACCGGCATCGTCACCGCCGAGATGACGGCGCAGCGCCAGGGCCGGCCCAGCACCACGCGCAGCTGCCATGAATGCCTCAGCGAAGGCCATCTGCCCGAGGCGAACTTCTGCCGCCAATGCGGCGCCAGGCTGCCGCCCTACCAGCGCGACGCGCTCTGATCAGAGGCTTTGCTGGCGCAGCAGATAGGCCTGCACCTCGGCCAGGCTGACCTCGCCGCGGCCGCTGCCGTCGATGCGGGCGAAATGCTGCACCAGCCAGCCGAAGCCGGCCGCGCGCGCCTCGGCCAGCGTGAGGGCGCCGCGGCGCCGCACATCGGCCTGCTGGAATTGCGTGGCCAGCTTGGCCTGCACCTGGGCGCGCAGCGCCTGGCCGCGCGTGGGCGGCGCCAGCGGCGCCTGGCGTGCGGCCGGCGGCAGCCAGGGATCGGCCAGCGTCGGGGCCTGGGCCAGGCTCAGGCCCTGCGCGAGGGCCAGCGCCAGCGGCAGCATGCTTCTCATGGGGCACCTCCGAGGCTGGTGAGGAAGCCGGCCAGATCGGCCCGCAGGGCGGGCCGCACCTGGTCGTCCAGATAGGTCATGTGGCCGCCCACATAGCGCCTGAGCTGGAGGCCGGCGGGCTGCGGCGCCAGCCTTGCCAGATCTTGCTCGGTGAGCCGGAAGGGGGTGGCGAGGTCGTGGTAGCCGCCTATCACCAGCAGCTTGAGCGTGGGCCTGAGGCCGAAGGCGAGCGCCAGGTCGGGGATGGCGTCGGGCAGCTCATGGCCATCGTGGCGCCATTGCCATTGCTCGATCACCTCGTTGTTGACGAGGCGGTAGTTCACGCTCGCCTGGTACTTGAGGTTGCCGCGCAGGTGCTCGGCGATGCTGCTGACGAAGGCGGCCGTGAGCACGGTGCTGGACGGGTCGCCCTCGCTGGCGAGCGCGTCGTTGACGCCGGCGGCCACGCGGGCGTCGTAGCGGCCGATCAGCTGGCTGGGCAGCAGCAGGCGCCGGAAGCGCTCGGGATAGAGCAGGGGCTCGGCCTGCCAGGTGCTGGCGGCCAGGCCGCTGTAGTCGCCCAGCTGCTGCGCGATCGGTGCCGCCAGCGCCAGGCGCTGCGTCAGCCAGGCCTGCGCGGCCGGCTCGTACTGCGCCTCGGCGTAGGCGATCACCTGCTGCTCGAAGCTGGGCAGCTCGGTGGGCACCGGCCGGGCGCGCTGGAACCAGGCCGCCGCCGCCGCGTAGCTGGGCACGAAGGCGCTGCAGCTGAGCCGGCCGGGGTCGAGCACGGCGCAGTTGCTGTTGTAGTTGAGGATGGCCGATTGCAGCACCACGCCCTGCAGCGGCGCACCGGCGGCGAGCAGGGCCGCGGCCAGGATGGGCGAACGCAGGCCGCCATAGGATTCGCCGAACAGCACCAGGGGCGAGCTCTGGCGCTGGAACTTGGCGGTGTAGCGCAGCACGAAGTCGCGGAACAGCAGGGCGTCGGCATCCACGCCCCAGAACGTGCGGTTGCTGTTGGGGGCGATGGCCTGCGAATAGCCGGTGCCGACCGCGTCGACGAACACCAGATCGGCCTCGCGCAGCAGGGTCTGGGGGTTGTCCACCATGCGGTAGGGTTGGGGCACCGTGGTGGCGGGCATGGGGGCGGCCAGGCGCTTGGGCGCGTAGGAGCCCAGGTGCAGCCACACCGAGGCCGAGCCCGGCCCGCCGTTGTAGAAGAACACCAGCGGCCGGTTCGCGCTGGCCACGCCCTTGCGGGTGTAGGCCACGTAGAACATGCTGGCCTTGGCGGCGCCGCTCACCGGGTCGCTGGCGGTGAGGTGGCCGGTGTCGGTCTGGTAATCGATCGGCGTGCCGTCCAGGCTCAGCTGCTGGCTGGTCTGCACCGAGCTTTCGGTGGCGCTGGGCAGCGCGGCGTTGGCGTCCAGCGCATAGCGCACCGGGTCATTCAGCAGGCCGCCCTCGACGCCGGGCGGCACATCCGACGCCGCCGTGCCGCCGCCGCCGCCACCGCAGGCAGCCAGCAGCAAGGCCAGCAAACTGGCCCATCCGGTAATCCGCCTGGCGTGCAGCATCTGGGGCCCTCCCGAGTGGCTGCACTATGCCACCCGCGCCTCAGCGCCTCAAGTGGCGCCAGACACCCTGGCCCAGGCTCAGGCCGCCCAGCACCAGCGCGCCCGCGAGCACGCCCAAGAGGCCGTTCAGCAGCATGCCGCCCAGGCTCTGGGTGAGGGCGGCAAAACCTGACCCCGAAGCCTCGGCCAGACGCGCCAGCAGGGCCTCGGCGGGGTGGCTCAGCACCGGCAGGCCATGGGCCAGGATGCCGCCGCCCACCAGGAACATCGCTGCGGTGCCGGCGACCGACAGGCCGCGCATCAGCCAGGGGGCTGCCGCCAGGATGGCGCGGCCAAGCTGCTGCGCCAGCGCGGCGGGGCGGCGCTGCAGGTACAGGCCCAGATCGTCGAGCTTGACGATGCCGGCCACGAAGCCATACACGCCCACCGTCATCAGCGCCGCCACCCCGGCCAGCACCAGCAGCTGGGTGCCCAGGCCGGCCGCGGCCACGGTGCCCAGGGCGATGGCGATGATCTCGGCCGAGAGGATGAAATCGGTGCGGATCGCGCCCTGGATGCGCTCGCGCTCCAGCGCCAGCAGGTCGACGGCCGGGTCCATCAAGGCCTCGGCCAGCGCGCGCTCATGCGCCACATCGTCCTCGCCATGCAGGAACTGGTGGGCAATCTTCTCGAAGCCCTCGAAACACAGGTAGGCGCCGCCCACCATCAGCAGCGGCGTCACCGCCCAGGGCAGGGTGGCGCTGATCGCCAGCGCCGTCGGCACCAGGATGGCCTTGTTCCTGAGCGAGCCCTTGGCCACCGCCCAGACCACCGGCAGCTCGCGCTCGGCCGCCACGCCGCTGACCTGCTGGGCGTTCAGCGCCAGATCGTCGCCCAGCACGCCGGCGGTCTTCTGCGCCGCCATCTTGGAGAGGAAGGCCACATCGTCGAGCAGGGTGGCGATGTCGTCGATCAGGGTCAGCAGGCTGGATCCGGCCATGGTGTCGGGGCTTTCGGGGGGATTCTGGCAAGGCCGCTGTTGTACCTCATGACGATGGCACACTGGCGGCATGAAGCTACGCCAATCCCTGATCTCCTGCAGTCTCATGCTGGCCGCCTGCCTGAGCCCCCTGACCGCGGCCGCCCAGGGCAGCGCCAAGCCGGTCTACAACGAGCAGGCCGATGCGCGCGCCGAGCTGAACCTGGCGCTCAGCCAGGCGAACGCCCAGCGCAAGAACGTGCTGGTGGTGTTCGGCGCCAACTGGTGCAAGGACTGCCTGGCGCTGGACGCCAAGCTGGCCGAGGGCAAGCTGCAGGCCGAAAGCAGCCGGCGCTTCGTGACGCTGAAGGTCAATGTCGGGCGCTTCGACCGCAACACCGACCTGGCCGCGCAGATGGGCGTGCCGCTGAAGAAGGGCATCCCGGCCGTGGCGGTGCTGGGCGCCGACGGCCAGGTGCTCAGCGCCACCGGCGGCGGCGAGCTGGCCGACGCGCGCAGCATGGGCGACGAGGCCGTGCTCAAGGTGCTGGACGGCCTCAAGACGCATTGAACTCGGCGGGGTTCAGACTTGACCCCCGGCCACTCGCAAGCTTGGGGGTCAGGCCTTGCCTTTTGGGCATGGGTGGCCTAAGTTGCCAGCATGGCCAGACCTCTACGCATTGAAATTCCCGGCGCTGTCTACCATGTCGCCTCCAAGGGCGATGCTGGTGCAGCGGTGTTCCACGACGACGCGGACCGCCGCGCCCTGCTGGCGGTGATCGCCCAGGCCATGGAGCGCTTCGACGCCCAGGTGCTGGCCTATCACTTCGGGCATGACGGTTACGAGCTGTTGCTGTTCACGCGCCAGGCCAATCTCTCGCGCCTGATGCGCCATCTGAACGGCGTCTATACCCAGGGTTACAACCGCCGCCACGGCGGCTCCGGCAATCTGTTCCAGGGCCGCTTCAAGGCGGTGCTGGTGGACCGCGAGGCCATGCTGCTGGAGGTCTGCCGGCATGTGGATCAGGCCGCCGTGCGCGCGGGGCTGGCCAAGACGCCGCAGGGCTGGCCCTGGTCCAGCTATGCCGCCCATGCCGGCGCCGCCGCGGCGCCCGAGTGGCTGGAGGTGCAGGGGCTGTGGTCCTACCTG
>Ga0208519_100053_pt1 | contig 146372 bp, 134 predicted proteins | sample LakWasM130_HOW14_2_FD_183940 | JGI IMG/M metagenome (GOLD analysis project Ga0208519, IMG submission 183940) | Freshwater sediment methanotrophic microbial communities from Lake Washington under simulated oxygen tension - Sediment Metagenome... | ecosystem: Environmental > Aquatic > Freshwater...
CGCGCCCGCCATCACCGGCGCCGCCATGTCGGTGAAGGTCTCGCTGGCCGCCACGATCTGCACCCGCGCCGGCTGCGCCAGCAAGGCCCGGCTGGCGGCGTCGCTCATGAAACGGCCGGTATGGCCGGCCTGGCTGTGCGCCATCACGCGCCCCTGCAGCGACACCAGCATGGCATAGCGCACCTCGGAGGCCTGGGCCACCGAGGCAATCACCTCCTGCATGCCCGCCAGGTCGTCCGCCATCACCCAGGGCGCGGCGCTGACCGCCAGCGCGCCGGCCAGGTCGCGCGCCTGGGCCAGATGCTGCGCGCGCAGCAGCTCGCTCTGCGTGCGCAGCTGCTGCCAGGCCAGCAGGCTCACGCACAGCGCCAGGCTGGCCGCCATGCCCAGCATCAGCTGCATGCGGATGGAGATGCCACGCCACCAGGCCAGCAGCGGCCGCAACAGTCGCATCATCCCTGCACCCCGCGCACCGAGCGCTCGAATTCATCCATGAACTGGCGCACCGGCCGATAGGTCGCCTCGTCGGCGCCCTCGAACAGCGTCAACGGGATGCGCGCCAGCAAGACCTGACCCTCGGCGTGACGATGCAGCTCCAGCAGCAGCTGGCGCAGCCGCGCCACCAGCACGGGCGGCACGTCGTCGCGGGCCACCAGGGCGTTGTTGGGCAGGGTGTCGGTCTGCCAGGCCTGCACCAGCCGGGCGGCCTCGTCGGGATGCTCGCGCTGGAAGGCGCGCCAGGGCAGCGGCCAGGTCGACGCCGCCGCGGTGTTGCCCAGCACGGTGTTCATGATGGCCGACTCCTGCGAGCCGACATAACGCTGCTCATAGGCGGCCAGCGGCAGGCCGTGGCGGTGCAGGAAGTACTGCGGCATCATGGTCGCCGCCAGCGCGCTGCGCGCCGGGAAGCTGATGGCGCGGCCACGCAGATCGGCAATCGCGTGCACCGGCCCGTCACGCCGCAGCAGCAGGATGCCGCGGAAGGACTCGTCGTCGCCCATCTTGGCGAACACGCGATAGCCATGCCGGCTGGCCAGCAGGGTCTGGTAGGGATTGGGCAGGGCGAAGGCGAAGCGCCGCTGCTGCAGCTGGCGCTCGAACTCCTCGTAGTTGCGCGAGGCCTGCAGCTTGAGCCTGGCCTCGGGCAGCTGGCGGTTGAGCCAGTCCACCAGCGGCCCGTAGACCTCGAACAGCTTGGCCGGGTTGTGCAGGGGATGGACCGCGAACAGCAACTCGCCCTCGGCCCCCGCCGGCGCATCGGCATAGCTGGGCTGGTAGTCGCCGGCCGGCGCGGGGTCGCGGCCGCAGGCCGCCAGGCTCGTCAGGCCGGCCAGGCAGGCGCGCCTCGTCCACATCCGCAAAATCACGCCCCTCTGGTCAGGATCGGTCGAAATAGCGGGAAAAACAGACCATCAAGATTGCCTCGATAGTGGCGCCTTCTTCGGCGCAATACCCCGCTTGCCCTTGGCCGATGATAGCCTCATGCGCTTTCGCAACAGCCGCCCCGCCCCCGTCCGCGTGCCGTATCACCGGCCCGCTCCACGTCGCGATCTGGCGTCTGTGCCGGCCATGCCACTGATTTCATAGCGCCCGGGCCGCGTGCCGCCCGGCGGCTCGCTCTTGCCTGCGCATTTGCGCTCGCCTCCACACCGCAGCCCCACAGGCTTTTGCCATGTCCACGGGCGGTGTCTTATTCAGCGCATTTGGGCGGACCCCTCACCGGGTCCGCCCTTCTTTCTTTTGCTGGCCAGCGCTCAGCGCAGCAGCTTGGCCGCCGACAACTCGCCGACCTTGTTGCCCAGCGCGCGGCCGACCTCGCCCGAGTTGCGGTAATGCACACCGTCGTAGACGCGCGCATTGATGACCTCCTGCATGAAGGCGTCGATGCTGGTCCATGAGCGCGTCACGCCGGGCAAGGTCGGGCTGGTGGTGGACAGGCGCGGCGTCGGCCCATTGCCGATCTCGGCCTTCAGCACCGCGCCCAGCGAGCCGGCGATGGTGCAATGCGCGCAGGGGTACTCGGGGTGCATGGGCGTGTCGATCAGGGGCAGCCAGCCGGCGTCGCGCTCGGTGGCGTCGTTGCCGTCCCGGTCGCCATTGCGGATCGCCGTGAAGGGGCGCCAGAAGTGGTAGTGGTACTTGGCGTCGAAGACGGCGTCGATGGCGTCGACCATGGCCTGCCCGCTGGCGGCCAACAGGCGCGCGTTCTGCGTCGGCTCGCGCCCGGGCTGGTTCGCCACCGAGCGGGCGATCGGGTAGTAGATGGTCGGCGTCGTTGCGGCCCAGAAGCGGGCGATCTCGGTCTGCTCGGCATCGCGCTGGCTGCCGGTGCGCGCACCGAAGGCCTTGACCTCGTTGTAGTCGCGCGCCCAGACCGCGCTCTTCAGATCGGGGGGCGGCCCGGGGCGGAACTGATCGGGCCGCTCGAGCAGCCAGCATTTCCCGGGCGGCAGGTCGGCCATGACCGGCAGCACCGTCGGGACATACTGGCCGGGGCCGGTGACGGGGCGGTAGAACACCGGCGGCGCGCCCGTGGGGGCCCGCAGCGCCAGGATGCCGGCCACCGCCTTCTCACCCAGCGCGATGCCGTCCGCCTTGGCGGGCCCGTCCGGGATCGCGGCCAGCGCCGCCTGGTAGGCCGCCTCGATCGCCGCGGTCTGCGTCGTCGCCATGCGGTTCAGCACGACGCGATTGGCCGCGGCCACGGCGGCGTCGATCGAGGCCCCGGCCGGCGCCTCCAGCTTCAGGTAGCCGGCCTGCGGAAAACGCCGCGTGATGGCATTGACGGATTCGAACACAGCCGCCTGGATCAGCACCATCGGCGCCTGGCCCCAGGGCCCGGCCTGGTGGGCCACGGTGATCTCGCTGGCCTTCTGGTTCCAGTCCGTCACCACATCGGCTCGCGCGCCCGCAGCCAGCAGGACGGGCATGGCAACAACACTCAGACGCAGCAAGGTGTTCATGGTCGCTCCCGGTTTGAGAAGGAGCTTCGATCATGGAACCCTGACGGCGTCGCGACAAAACCCTGCTTGTCCCTTCTTATGCCGCTCGCCGCCTAGGCCGCGCACAGCAGGCTCTCCAGCGCCTGCTCGCGCACGCCGTAAAAGCGCTTGATCTCGGCGATCTGGTCCAGCAGCTCCTGGCGCCGCGCCGCCGGCAGCGGCACGGCGCGCTTGACCGCCAGAATCATCTTGTTCTTGCTGGTGTGCTCCAGCGAGATGAACTCGAACACCTGGGTATCGTAACCCTCGGCCTCGAGCAGCAGCGCGCGCAGGCCGTCGGTCACCATCTCGGCCTCCTGGCCCATGTGGATGCCATGCTGCAGCAACGGCCGCAACAGCGCGGGCGACTTCAGCTGCGGGCGCAGCTGCTTGTGGCAGCAGGGCGAGCACATGATGATGGCGGCGCCGGCGCGCAGGCCCAGGTGGATGGCGTAATCGGTGGCGATGTCGCAGGCATGCAGGGCGATCATCACGTCCAGCCGCGCCGGCGTGTAGCTACGCACATCGCCCTGGTCGAAGCGCAGGCCCGCCAGGCCATGGCGGGCCGCGGCCGCGCCGCACAGCTTCACCATGTCGTCGCGCAGCTCGACGCCGGTAACCTGGGCGTCCTTGCCCAGCCCGCGCAGATAGTCGTAGGTGGCAAAGGTCAGATAGCCCTTGCCCGAGCCGAAATCGGCCACATGCACGTCCGGGCTGTCCGCCAGGCGCGAGGCCTTCAGCGCGGCCGCGAACACCTCGATGAATTTGTTGATCTGCTTCCACTTGCGCGACATCGCCGGCACCAGCTGCAACTCGCCCTTGACCGAATGGGTGAGGCCGAGATCGGCCCAGAACGGGCGCTGCAGATCCAGGTAGCGCTGCTTGTCGCGGTTGTGTTCGTCGGTGCCGGCCTCGGCAACACTGGCATCGGCCGCTGCGCTGAGCTTGCCGACCCGCAGGCTGGCCTTGCCCTTGCGGCTGAAGCTCAGCTGCACGTCCTCGCCCTGGGTCAGCAGATGGGCATGCAGGAACTGCCGGCCCAGCAGCCCATGCAGCAACGCCAGGCCCTCGTCGAAGCCGTGGTTCTTGGTGACGTCCTTGGTGCGATGGCGCCACACCATCGAGAGCTGGCGCTCGCCGCGCAGCTGCACCTCGCGCACCAGCAGGCGCTCCAGATCGGCATCGCCGCCCTGCGGCTTGCCCAGCATCAGCTTGCCGAAACTGCCGGTCTGCAGGGACAGGGCCAGCAGATGCATGAAGCGCTGCTGAGCGTCGAGGTCGGCGTCACTGCGCAGGAGTTGCTGAAAGAACACGGGATGGGCGGGCTGGGATGGGGCCCCGATTGTCCCCCATCGGGCCTGCGGGTATTCGGCATGCCCGCCGGGCCGCTTCTGCTCACATCATCGAGGGGATGCAAATGCAACAACACCTGCCCGCACTGCTGCTCGCCCTGGCCAGCGCATGCGGCGCCGCTGCGGCCGATCCGGCCAAGGTCTGGACCAACAGCCTGGGCATGCACTTCGTCACCATCCCGGCGGGCGAGTTCATGATGGGCAGCGACGAGCGCCCGGACGCCCTGGCCCAGGCCTACCCGCAATACCCGCGCGAGCGCTTCCTGCTGCTGGCGGACGAGGCGCCGGTGCATCGGGTGCGCATCACACGCGCCTTCCAGATGGGCCAGCACGAGGTCACGGTGGGCCAGTTCCGCCGCTTTCTGCTCGCCTCCGGCTATGTGCCCGACGCCGAGCGCGACGGCACCGGGGGCTATGGCTACAACCCCAGCTACGACCCCGCCAGCAGCGCGCGCGGCGACGCCTTCGAGGGGCGGCAGCGGCGCTACTCCTGGCGCAACCCCGGCTTCACGCAGAGCGAAGAGCATCCGGTGGTGAACGTGACCTGGCACGACGCCCAGGCGCTGGCGGCCTGGCTCAGCCAGACCGAGGGCCGGCGCTACCGCCTGCCCACCGAGGCCGAATGGGAATACGCCTGCCGCGCCGGCAGCCGCACCCGCTATCACAGCGGCGATGCGCCCGAGAGCCTGGCCCAGGTGGCGAATGTGTTCGACCAGGACAGCGCCCGCCTCTGGCCCCAATGGCGTGCCTTTGCGCTGCCGCAGCACGATGGTTTCTCCTTCACCGCGCCGGTGGGCAGCTTTGCGCCGAATGCCTGGGGCCTGCACGACATGCATGGCAACGCCTGGGAATGGGTGTCGGACTGGCATGGCGACGACTATTACGCCCACTCGCCGGTGGACGATCCGCAGGGCCCGGCCGAGGGCGGCGTGAAGGTGCGGCGCGGCGGCTCCTGGCACACCTGGAGCTTCTATGCCCGCGCGTCCTACCGCAACTGGAACGATCCGGACACGCGCTACACCCTGGTGGGCATGCGGCTGGTGCGCGAGCTGCCCTGACAGGCTGACCCATTCAGACCTGACCCCAATCTGCCGATACCCCATCATCCGGATCTGACGGAATGACTTAGGGAGAGCATGGAGCGTTTGGTCGAACAGCTGGTGGCCTGGCACAACCGGCATCCATTGGCGCTGCGCATCACACCCGGCGATGTGCACACCCTGGGTGTGGTGGCCCTGCCCTTCATGCGCGGCAGCCGGCCAGCGGAGGCGAGCGAGCCGACCCTGACCGACGAGGTCAGCGAGGAGGAGGCACTGACACGCGCGGCCGATGCGGCCAGCCGGGCGACCGCGGCCTTCGCTGCGCCGCAGCCCTGGTGGAAGGCGCTGGACCCGCGCCAGCTGTTTGCCAGCCCGACCCGCGGCCTGCTGGGCGAACTGCCCTGGCCGGTCTTCAGCGAACGCTTCATCCCGGGCCTGCGGTCGGCCCAGGTGGCCCAGTTCGCGCTCGCCCATGGCTACACCGCCCAGCCCGGCGAGGCCGATTGGCCGCAACGCATCGTCGCCATCGACGAGAGCCTGGTGGCCAGGGCCAGCCAGGGGGCCTGGCCGATGGAGCTCTACCTTGCCAGCGCCGGCATCGATGTCGGCGACGCCCGCACGCGCGTGCTGATCGGTCAGGGCGATGGCAGCGAATTGCTGATGCTGGGGCGGCGCTGCCTGGACAAGCGCCGTGTCGCCGCGCTGGGCCTGCTGCTGGCCGCCGTGCTGGCCCTGCCGGCCTGGCTGCTCTGGCCCTCGGCCGGGCCGCAGCAGGAGGCGCCAGCAAGCGCCGCCTCCGCGCCCAGCCCGGCCGCCAGTGCCCTCAACGCCACCAACGCCGGGCGCAGCGCGGCCAGCGCGCCCGCCAGCGCCAGCGCCAGCGCCGCAGCCGAGCCGGTGGCCGCGCTGGCCAGCCAGCCCAGCATGCCGGCGGCCATGGCCGCTTCTGTGCCGGCGTCCGCGCCGGCATCGGCACCGGCATCGGCGCCACCTCCGGCAGCCGTGGGCGTGACGGCAGCCGAGCTGCCGAACGAACTCGCGCCGGCCGGCACCATTCCCAGCATCAGGCCGAATATGGTGAGCACGCCGCGCACCCGCAAGGCGGCCGCCGAAGCTGCCAGCCAGGCCGCCAGCCAGCCGCCCAGACCGGCGATGGCGGCCGCGGCGAGCGCGCCCGCGCCCAAGCCGGCGCCGGCCAAGAAGCCGGAGCCCGCGCCCGCCGCCTCCGCGGCCGGCACGCTCTCGGGCGAAGCGCCCTCGGAGGCCGCCAAGACGGCCACCGCCCGGCTCGCTGCGCGCAGCCAGAGCGTGGTGGCCCTGGTGGGCCCCAGCTTGGCCAGCAAGAGCGATGCCGAGACGATGCTGACGCGCATGCGCGCCATGGTTGCGCAGTCCGTGGGCGATCGCAGCCGCCTGCAGGCCGAGGTGATGCAGACGCCCGAGGGCTGGCGCGCCACCATCTGGCCCTTCGCCACCCGCGAGGAGGCCCAACTGATCAATGCCACGATGATCGCCCGGGGCATGAAGACGCGGGCGGTAGACTTCTAACGATGATCACCGTCAACAAACTCATTCCCCGCGGCCTGGGCCTGGCCCCGGCCCTGCTCAAGCGCGCCACCAGCCTCTCGCTGGACTGGGACCAGCGCCAGAAAAGCCGGCTCGATGCGAGCGACAGCCAGGGTCGCGCCATGGGCATCTTCCTGCCGCGCGGCACCGTGATGCGCGGCGGCGACGTGCTGGTGGCCGAGGATGGCTCGCTGATCCAGGTGCAGGCGGCGCCGCAGGCGCTGCTGCGCGTCAGCAGCTGTGCCGAGCATGGCTCGCCCTTCGACCTGCTGCGCGCGGCCTACCACCTGGGCAACCGGCATGTGCAGCTGGAACTGACGCCCGAGCATCTGCAGTTCGAGCCCGACCATGTGCTGGCGCAGCTGCTGCGCCAGATGCATCTGATCGTCACCGAGGTGCAGGCCGCCTTCGAACCCGAGGCGGGCGCTTATGCGGAATCACATACCGGCCATGGGCACGATCACGGGCACGGCCACCAGCACGAGCAGGTCGTGCATGTGCATGGGCCGGGCTGCCGGCATTGATGCACGAACTCAGCTGCGGTAGTCGGCGTTGATCGACACGTAGTCGTGGCTGAGGTCGCAGGTCCACACCGTGGTGTGGGCCAGGCCGCGGTGCAGCTTCACGCGCACCGTGATCTCGGCCTGCTTCATGACGCGCTGGCCGTCTTCCTCGCGATAGTCGGGGTGGCGGCCACCCTGGCGCACCACATGCACCTCGTCGAGGAACAGATCGATCAGGGTCTGGTCCAGGTCGGCGATGCCGGCATAGCCCACCGCCGCCAGGATGCGACCCAAGTTGGGGTCGCTGGCGAAGAAGGCCGTCTTGACCAGCGGTGAATGCGCGATCGCGTAGGCGGCCAGCTGGCATTCGGCCTCGTCGCGGCCGCCCTCCACCTGCACCGTGATGAACTTGGTGGCGCCCTCGCCGTCGCGCACGATCGCCTGGGCAAGCTGCTGCGACACCGCGATCACCGCCTCGCGCAAGACCTGACCCTCGGCGCTGGCCAGGCTCTCGATGCGCGCATGGCCGGCCTGCTGAGTGGCGATCAGTACGAAGGAATCGTTGGTGGAGGTATCGCCGTCGATGGTGATGCGGTTGAAGGAGGCGTCCGCCGCATCGCGCACCAGGCTTTGCAGCAGCTCGGGCGCAATGTTCGCGTCGGTGGCCACGAAGCCCAGCATGGTGGCCATGTTCGGACGGATCATGCCGGCGCCCTTGGAGATGCCGCTGATGGTGACCGTCTTGCCAGCGATCTGCACCCGGCGCGAGGCCGCCTTGGGCAAGGTATCGGTGGTCATGATGCCGGCGGCGGCATCGGCCCAGGCATCGGCCTTCAGCGCCGCCAGCGCGGCCGGCAGGCCGTCGATGATGCGATCCACCGGCAGGGTTTCCATGATCACGCCGGTGGAAAAGGGCAGGATCTGGCTGGGCTGCACGCCCATCAGCCGGGCCAGCGCGTCGCAACTCTGGCGCGCGCGCTGCAGGCCGTCTTCGCCGGTGCCGGCATTGGCATTGCCGGTGTTGATGAGGATGGCGCGGATGCCGCCGTGCGAAGCCAGGTGCTCGCGGCAGATCTGCACCGGCGCAGCGCAGAAACGGTTCTTGGTGAACACGCCGGCCACCGCGGCGCCCTCGTCCAGCGCGATCACGCTCAGATCGCGCCGGTTGGCCTTGCGTATGCCGGCCATCGTCACCCCCAGGCGCACACCGGGCACGGGGAACAGGGAGGCGGGATCGGGGGCGCTGAGATTGACGGGCATGGGCTGGCTCTGACAGAAGGGAATGGCGCGAATTGTAGGCACCCCCGAATGACAAAGGGCTTCCGAAGAAGCCCTTTTCCTGCCTGCGCCCTGCGGGCCCTTGGCTCAGCGCCCCTGGCGGCGGCGCGCCATGAAGCCCACCGCCATCAGGCCGGTGGCCATCAGCAGATAGCTGCCGGGCTCGGGCACGCTGGAGACCGTCACCAGGTCCTGGTAGGTCGGGTTGGACAGGCGCGTCAGCGTGTACTTGGCGTCGCCCTGGTAGCCTTGGGCATCCGACAGGTACTTGTTCGCCAGCGAGGCCAGTGCCGCGTCGTCGGCCGTGCTGCCGGTGCTGGTCCAGCCGAACTGGAAGGTGCCGGCGTTCACATCCAGCGCGGCCGTCTTTTCATGCGTGATCTCCCAGATGGCCGTCTGGAAGGCGGCCTTCTGGAAGTCGCTGCTGACGCTGCCGTAGTTGCTGGAGAACAGGCCTTGCAGCAGCACGCCGGTCGCGCCGCCGAAGCTGGAGGCGGTGTAGATCTGGCTGCCTAGGGCGGACGGGGCATGCGTCTGCGCCAGTTCGATGCAGAAGGCGGCAAAACTCTGGCCGCCTACGGTGTACTGCATCGCGCCGGACAGGAATTCGTCGGTCAGCGTGGTGCTCAGCTCCACACCGCTGGTGGAGACATATTCGATGCTCACATTGCCCAGGGCCTGCGCCCCGGCGGCGCCGGCCAGGGCCAGCGTGGCGATCAAAGTCTTGCTGTAGGCGTTCATCTCGTCGGTACCTTGTTGTCGGGGCGAGGACAGGGATCAGCGCGCCGCGCGCTTGCGGCCAAACACGGCCACACCGGCCAGCGCCAGCGCGACCAGCGCCAGGCTCTGCGGCTCAGGCACCGCATTGGCCGTGACGGTGTAGGAGCCCTTGACCTTGTCGTTGCGATCCAGGCCGTTGACGGTCAGCGTCCAATGCCCGGCGCTCAGGAACACGCGACTGAGCGCGATGGTGTCGTCGAAGAAGGTCACCGGAATCGTCTTGCCCTTGGCATTCGTCTCGGTGCCCGCGACGGTCTGCCAGCCGGAGCTGATGAAGGCGGTGGCGTCGGGCGTGCTGTCGAACACGAAGGATTGCGCGCCCTTGCTGAGCACCACCGACTGGATGGTGACGTCATTGGCGTCCTTGCTGCGGGTCAGCAGGCTGAGGTCGAACAGGCCGTCGGCATCGACATTGAAGGGGTGCGACTCGCTGAACGCCCCGCCATTGAGCAGATTGCCGTGCAGGACGCCGCTGTTGAAGCTGACCGGCGCGGCAAGCGTCGAGCCAGCGGCCAGAGCCAAGCAGGTGGAAATTGCCGCAAGTTTGATCTTCTTCATAAGCGTGGATGTCTTGTTGGGTCTGGATGCACCGGCACGGTGCCTACCTCCCGCACCGTGGACTTCACTTTAGGGGGGTACCCGGGTTCTGGGCACCCCCCACCCATGTGGGCGGCGCTTGAAATTCGCGCAATAGCGCACAGTCCCCCGCAAGCCGGGGGGATGCCCGCACATGAAAAAGGGCCGCGGAAGCGGCCCTTGCGCGGGAACTCCAGCGGCTCAGCTGAGCTTGCCGTGGCAGGCCTTGTACTTCTTGCCGCTGCCGCAGGGGCAGGGATCATTGCGGCCGACATGGCCGAACTGCGTGGCCGGGTCGGTGTCCTGCGAGACCGAACCATCCTCGTTGGGGTGGGTGTAGGTCACGTTGCTGACTTGCTCGGCACGCTCCTCGATCGCCTCGGCGGCGCGGCTGGCCTCCTCCTGCGACTGGATGCGCACGTTCAGCAGGGTGCGGGTGACTTCCATCTTCACCACGTCCAGCAGCTGGGAGAACAGCTCGAAGGCCTCGCGCTTGTACTCCTGCTTGGGGTTCTTCTGGGCGTAGCCGCGCAGATGGATGCCCTGGCGCAGATAGTCCAGCGCCGCCAGATGCTCGCGCCAATGTTGGTCGATCGACTGCAGCAGCACCATGCGCATGAAGGGCGTGAACTGCTCCAGGCCCACGCGCTCGAGCTTGTCGGCGAAGGAGGCGTCGCCGGCCTTCACCACCAGTTCGACGATGTCCTCGTCGGTGATGGAGTCGCTCTTCTTGAGCTCGGCCACCAGCGGCACCTCGAGCTGCCACTCGTCCTTCAGCACGCGCTCGAGCTGGGGCAGGTCCCACTGCTCTTCCAGGCTCTCGGCCGGCACAAAGGTGCGCACCACGTCGGTCAGGCTGCTGGCGCGCAGATTGGCCATCTGGGCCACCAGGGTCTCGGCCTCGAGGATGTCGTTGCGCTGCTGGTAGATCACCTTGCGCTGGTCGTTGGAGACGTCGTCGTACTCGAGCAGCTGCTTGCGGATGTCGAAGTTGCGCGCCTCGACCTTGCGCTGCGCGCTCTCGATCGAGCGCGTCACGATGCCGGCCTCGATCGCCTCGCCCTCGGGCATCTTCAGCCGGTCCATGATGGCGCGCACGCGGTCGCCCGCGAAGATGCGCATCAGCTGGTCGTCCAGCGAGAGGTAGAAGCGCGAGGAGCCCGGGTCGCCCTGGCGGCCCGAACGGCCGCGCAGCTGGTTGTCGATGCGGCGGCTCTCATGGCGCTCGGTGGCGATGATGCGCAGGCCGCCCTCGGCCTTGACCTTGTCGTGCAGGCCCTGCCACTCGTCCTTGAGCTGCTGGATGCGTGCGGCCTTGTCGGCCTCGGCAATCGCCGCGTCGGCTTCGATGAACTGGATCTGCTTCTCGACGTTGCCGCCCAGCACGATGTCGGTGCCGCGGCCTGCCATATTGGTGGCGATGGTGATCACGCCCGGGCGGCCGGCCTGGGCCACGATCTCGGCCTCGCGGGCATGCTGCTTGGCGTTCAGCACCTGGTGCGGCAGCTTGGCCTTCTTCAGCAGCTCGGAGATCAGCTCGGAGTTCTCGATCGAGGTGGTGCCCACTAGCACCGGCTGGCCGCGCTCGTGGCAGTCGCGGATGTCCAGGATCACCGCGTCGAACTTTTCCTTCGAGGTCTTGTAGACCAGGTCCAGCTCGTCCTTGCGGATGGTCGGGCGGTTCGGCGGGATCACCACGGTCTCGAGGCCGTAGATCTCCTGGAACTCATAGGCCTCGGTATCGGCCGTGCCGGTCATGCCCGAGAGCTTGCCGTACATGCGGAAGTAGTTCTGGAAGGTGATCGAGGCGAGCGTCTGGTTCTCGCTCTGGATCGCCACGCCTTCCTTGGCTTCCACGGCCTGGTGCAGGCCATCGCTCCAGCGGCGGCCGGTCATGAGGCGGCCGGTGAACTCGTCGACGATGATGACCTCGCCGTTCTGCACCACGTAATGCTGGTCCTTGTGATACACGTGCTGGGCGCGCAAGGACGCGTACAGATGGTGCATCAGCGTGATGTTGCCGGCGTCGTAGAGGCTCGCGCCCTCGGCCAGCAGGCCGGCCTCGGCGAGCAGGCGCTCGGCGTTCTCGTGGCCGTCTTCGGTCAGGTAGATCTGGTGCGACTTCTCGTCGACGGTGAAATCGCCCGGCACCTCGACGCCCTCGCCGGTGCGCGGGTCCAGCTCGCCGATCTGCTTCTTCAGCAGCGGCGAGACCTTGTTGATGGCCAGGTAGACATCGGTCTGGTCATCGGCCTGGCCCGAGATGATCAGCGGCGTGCGCGCCTCGTCGATCAGGATCGAATCGACTTCGTCGACGATGGCGTACGAGAGGCCGCGCTGCACGCGGTCCTTGGTCTCGTAGACCATGTTGTCGCGCAGATAGTCGAAGCCGTATTCGTTGTTGGTGCCGTAGGTGACGTCGGCGGCGTAGGCAGCCTGCTTCTCCTCGCGCGGCATCTGCGGCAGGTTGATGCCCACCGTCAGGCCCAGGAAGTTGTAGAGCTTGGCCATCCACTCGGCATCGCGGCGTGCCAGGTAGTCGTTCACCGTCACCACATGCACGCCCTTGCCGGTGAGCGCATTCAGGTAGACGGGCAGCGTGGCCATCAGGGTCTTGCCCTCGCCGGTGCGCATTTCGGCCACCTTGCCGGAATTCAGCACCATGCCGCCGATCAGCTGCACATCGAAGTGGCGCATCTTCAGCGCGCGCTTGCCGCCCTCGCGGCAGACCGCGAAGGCCTCGGGCAGGATCGCGTCCAGGCTCTCGCCGCCGGCCACGCGCTGCTTGAACTCCGCCGTCTTGCCGCGCAGCTGCTCGTCGCTGAGCGCCTCGAACTGCGGCTCCAGCGCATTGATCTGCTGGACGATGCGACGGTAGCCTTTGAGCAGGCGGTCATTGCGACTGCCGAAAATCTGGGTAAGAAGCTTGGGCAACATGCAGCGTAGTGGTTCGGTAGCGTGCGCCCCGGCGCAAGCCTGGACGCTAAAGATGTTCGGCGGCGCCAGGCGCACCGGAATGCGGTCGCGCTCAGGCCGTGGCGGGTTTGTTTATTGGTTTGGAAATTTCTGACGCCGGAACAAACTGGGGGCGCCCCCGCGCAAATGCAAGCGCGCGCCCGGCAGCTTCTCGCTCCAGAAAAACCCGCGGAGTTTAGCATCCGGCCCCCCGCGCCCTCGCCGCGCCGGCCCCGGGACTACACTGAGGCCATGCGTTCCCGCTCGCCCCGCTACCTGGCCCAACCCAAGGGCCCCTCCGTGCCCGAGCCCCTGACCATCGCCACGGCGCTGAGCCAACATAGCGGGCTGGCGCGACTGGGCCTGCTGATGCAGGAATCGAACCGGCGCATGGCCGTGGTGCGCGTAGCCCTGCCGGGCGCGCTGGCGCGCTTCGTGTTCGCGGGGCCGCTGGATGAGGAAGGTTGGACCATGCTGGCGGCCAATGCCGCGGTGGCCGCCAAGCTGCGTCAGCTGCAGCCCCGGCTGGAGCTGCTGCTGCAGGAACAGGGCCTGATGCAGGGCAAGCTGCGCATCAAGGTGCAGCAGCATTAGATGGGGCTTGAAGCGACTGATTCAGCGAGATGGTGCGGCTATCTGACTCACACCCGCATGGCAAGTCATTGATGCGCAAGGCGACCATCGCGTAACAACCAGGTAGATACCGTCACAAATACCGTCAATCTGGTGGCGCTAGTCCGCCACCGTTCTCGTCGGCGGCCGCTGAAAGTTTCGAATCGTTTCGACAAAAAGGGGCCTCTCCAGGCGTGGCACAGGCCCAGGTGGTCAAGCAGGTTTCCAAAAGGTTGACAGCACGTCCGCGCTAGCAGCCGCCGACGCGGCCGAGCGCCTCCCCCTTTTCCCGTTCCTGTTTCTTCCTTTCAATGGGTGGAACCCGGGTGGATTCCGGCCGGAATCCGGGTGGACTGCTGTCTGCTCAGCCTTCTTCTTGGCCATGCGGTCACGGTCGGCACGGCGTGAGCCGCACATTTTTCGAGCCCCTCTGCCACGACCGGGGCGTCTAGTCGGCCGTCAGCGGCGCCATGCGAGCCGCTCAGCAGGGCCTTGAGATGCCGGGGGCAATCGGACGTACTCGCGCCCCGCGCTAGTGGCTCGCCAGCAGTCTGCAATGGGGTGGGACGACGCAGGCCGCGAATACGCCCAACATGCGCGTGAATAGCCATTAAGATTACCGGCGTCGGCCTGCGCCCCTACTCGCGCATCCGACACATTAAATCGGGGTGATTTGCATCGCTTGCGGCCCCGGCTTTGTCAGCCAAAACAGCTAAAGGAGAAGAGCCCATGGACACCCATGTGCGCTGCCGGCCCGGCGACCTCGCCCTGGTCGTACATGCACTAAACCCGGAAAACATCGGACAGCTTGTTGAAGTGCTGTCGGCGGCAACCGGCCAGCCGTTCAAGCTCAAAGAGCAAGGGCATGCATGGCAGGTCCGCTGTCCAGGTGGGCATGCAGGCCTGCATTACCGCTACAGGGATGGCCGCATGTTTGTGAGCAATGAAGGCCCGGCCTTGGACAGCGCGCTACAGCCAATCCGCGGCCCAGCAACCGGCAGCCGCGCCGCGCCTCGTCGCACCGAACGCGAGGGCGACGTGGAACCTCTGATATCCGTCTGCTGGCCGCAGTTGCCGTAGTCGCCGCGGACGTGTTCACTGTTTTCCAAAAGCAGCGAGGTCGCTAGCGCGACTTGGCCGACCACATGCCACGAAGAAAGCTACCCGAGGAGGAGATGACGCAGTTGGCGCATGCGGCGGCCGCGCGGCACGGAGGCGTCTTCTTAGAGGGGGCCTACCTTGGAAAGGCGAAAAAGCATCGTTGGCGCTGCGCCCGAGGTCACGAATGGCCGCAGTGGTTCGATTGCGTAGTCTGGCGCGGCAGATGGTGCCAGACGTGCAAGGATGAGGCCCTGGTCATGAAGGCGCACGACGCGGCGCAATCTCGCGGCGGTAAGTTGATCTCGCTTGCAGCGCCTAGGCTGAATGCCCGCAGCACCTGGGAGTGTGCCCGAGGTCATCAATGGCCCACCCGCTTGGAAAGAGTGCTCGGCAAGGAACCTACTTGGTGCCCGAGGTGCCCGGGCCTGGACCCCAATGGGGCCAGCCTCTTGGCGTCGGCACGGACGAGGGCTAAACGGGAGGGAGCGCACCTGCTTGACTGCCAGTACATGGGGTTGCGCGAGAAATACCCATTGCGCTGCAAGGTTGGTCACAACTTCGAACTCACCCTCGACCAATTGCTGAAATGGCGCATCGCCTGCGCTCACTGCAAGGAAGCCGAAGACGGCCCGACGGCGCGCCTCGCCAAGGCCAAGCAATATGCAGCCGAGCGAGGAGGCAGGGTGCGACCTGGAAGGGACGGCAGCCTCGCGTGGCAATGCGCGGAGGGGCACCGGTGGCCGGGCTCCTACGCAACCGTGGTCTCGGCAGGAATCTGGTGCAAGCACTGCTCCGAGGGCTACTGCGAGGCCAGGGTGCGAGGCATTTTCGAGCGCCTCCTGCCGGACTGCACGTTTCCCTCCACGTACAAGGCCGGACCGCGAAACTCCGACACAAATCGCCCCTTGCAACTGGACGGCTACTGCAACAAGTTCAAGTTGGCTTTCGAGTTCCAAGGGCCCCATCACTTCGAAGCCTCCCTCAATTCGGAATGACCGAGGACGACCTGCATCGCGTCCAGGCCAGAGATGCACAAAAAAGGACTCAATGCGAGTCCCTTGGCATTCGATTGATCGAGGTCCACTTTCGCACCCCAGTTCAAGAACTTGCCTCTTGGCTGCACCATCGAATAAGTGCGTGGCCCGACTTGCGCAGCAGGTGCCAGGCCCCAGCGACTATCCAGTTGCCCGCATGGGTGCGACCGAATCGGTGGACCCTGCGCGACCTTCAAAGCACGGCCAGAAGTCGCGGGGGCCGCTGCCTCTCAAGCGCCTACTTCGGGGCCAGGGCCAATCACGACTGGGAATGCGGCACCTGTAGGCACCAATGGCCGGCCACATGGGACAACGTGCGGCAGGGCAGTTGGTGCCCCCCGTGCGGCACTTTGACCGGTGCAGCAACGCGGATTGCAGGTGGCGCCACAACCATCGAGACCCTGCAACGCCTCGCCGCCTCCAGGAATGGTGCGTGCCTCTCCAGCGTCTACGGCGGCACCAAACAACACTACAGGTGGCTCTGTAATAGCTGCGGCAAGCGCTGGCAAGCTACTTGGGCCAACGTCGGCCGCCCCCTCGAACGCGGCGGAACTTGGTGCGGCAGTCGGAGCTGCAGAGTCCTGCTGGCATGACAACCCTACTGAGCGCCGGCCCGCTCAACCACCGAAACCTCAAGCCCGCAGCGCTCGGGCTGCTTTCTGCAATTGCAGTTCTCCGAGAAGCAAGTGCAATCCTGTGTTGCGGTTGCTCGAATAAGAGTGCTATTGCAGTCGGCCGTTGTAGCTAACAGCCACGGCGCCGATCCTCATCAGTCCGCCGGCCCGTGCCGGTCATGATGGCAGTGAAGCTCCTCGCGGGCTCGACCGGCACCTCCACCCCCATGCGAGCCAGGAACGGCGCTGGGTTGGCCTCTATGCACGCCCGGAACACCGGCCAAAGCGGGCACTCACGCGCCGGGCTCTGCTCCATCCTGGCCATGACCAGGCGGACCCCTTCCGCCTTACGCGCGCCGCTGAGCCGCGCGGGCTGCCGCAACCCGTAGGCGGCGGCCGGCCCGCTGAACAAGGCCGCCCTGAGCTTCATGACGCGCGCTTTGTCGAGAAGGCGAGACCCCACCCACCTCCCCTTTTCGATGGGCAGCAGCAAGCAGTGGACGTGCGGCGCGCCCTGGTCGCGGTGGACGACGGCACTGATGATGAGCCCGGCCGTCTGCCTGGCCAGCAGAGCCACGCACTCTCGCAGATAGTCGCCATGCCGCGCCAAGCTCGGCGGCGCACTGAACACCACCTCGATCAGCCACGACGCATCCTTCCGCCGGGGTGGCACAAGGCCATGCAGGGCCAGCGCATCATCCATGGCGCGCTGGGCCTCCTCGGTGCGCACCGCGCCCTGCAGGACTTCGTTGGAACTCGTCAGCGCGGGGTCGCACCCAGCGGGACAAGGGTGGCCTGGAATCAGGTGCCGCAAGTTGTGCTTCAAGGCGGGCAGTACTTTCGCCGGATGCACCCCACGCACGCCGACGTACACCCCGCCGCCTGCCATCTCCCCGTCATGCGCGAAGCCGTGCGCTTCACCCATGCTCGTCCAAGGTGTAGGCCACAGTCCCGCGAGAGTTGCCCTCGTCGTCGACGCGCCAGACTGGCTCGCTGTGTATGTGGCACCCCTGCTTGCGCAACTCGTTGACGATGGCACTAGGGTGGTAGATGCCCAGGTGCAGCCGTGCCTCGAAAGGTGTCACGCCCGCCGGCCGCGCGCGCATGCCCTCCAGCAGGCGTCGCTGGCAGGCGTTGACGCTGAACCCAGGATGCTCGTCGCGGATGCGGCAGAAGACGGCCAGGTGCTCGGAAGCCAGGTGCGGGTGCGGGCGGCGAGAGAGCTGGCGGGCCGCGACGACGCGGCTATCGGCGCGGGCGACTGCAGGGGCGCATCGGGTCATTGCGCATCTCCCAGCGCGGCCGCAGCAGCGCACTCATCCGCCCAAGTCTGCACGTCAACAAAGCGCCAGGCAGTCACGTTGGGGCCCAACTTCAGGGGCTTCGGGAACTTGCCGTTTCGCACCATGCGCCAGAGTGTGTTGGCGCTGAAGGGCAGCATGCCCTTTTGGGGCGGGTTGCGCCGGCCGCAAAGGTCCGACAGTCGAAGAAACATGGGGTTGCTCATCAATACATCGCCCACATGGGCGCGTCTATGCAGCCCGGCCTGGACTCAGTCAGGCGACGGGTGCGTTGCAGAGGAAGGGTGATTGAGCAGAGCCGCCCCGGGCAGGGCGACGGCCGGACAGTCCCGTCATATGCGACGAAGACGGCCGGCATCTCGATGTCGGGCAGGGGTACCCTACGGCATGCCGTTAGAGCGGCGAGGGCCTTGACCCTGACTTGTCCTTGCGCTGACCCGGTGCTGTTCTGCATCGGTTACGCATTCTTCGCATCCGCCGCGCCGTGTCACGCTGCGCATATATGCGCAATGGCGCACCATGTCGTATCAATGCAACATCGCTAGGCGTACCACATCCAAAGGTTGATCAGGCTGCGCGCGCAATGCGGATGACATTTGCACCGGGTAGCAGCGACTCCCCTGCCTCCAGGGCCTGCACAACTGCACCCCAGTCGGCCATCAAGCGACGGCGCTCCTCCAGATGCTCGCCTCGCGCGTAGGCGGCCACGACTCTGTTGCGCTCGGCATGGTCCAACTGGCGCTCCAGGGCGTCGCGCGACCAGCCGCGCTCGCCCAGGATGCTGCGTGCGGAGGCGCGGAAGCCGTGCAGAGTCTGCCTATCCTTGTAGCCCATGCGCCAAAGCATGCGACCGATGGTGTTCTCGCTCATGTGGTCGACCTTGCCCGTGACGTTGGGGAAGAGGAGGGCCGCATGGCCGCTCAACGCCCGCAACTCGGCCAGCGTGGCAAGCGTGGCATCCGACAACGGGACGATGTGGGCCTGGCTCAATCCCTTGCCCATCTTCATCCTGCCGGCGGGCACGCGCCACTCGCGCGCGTCAAGGTCGAACTCGGCCCACTGCGCCAGGCGCAGTTCCTGCGACCGCACGAAGGTCAGCAGCGCCAGGCGAGTCGCCAAGAGCGTCAACCGGTCGGCACTCTGGTAGGCCTTCAGGTCGCGCAGGAAGGCCCCAAACTCGCGCGGCGTGGTTAAGGCAGGCCTATGGGTCACGTCGGGGTTGGTAAGCGCGCCGCGCAGGTCGGCGGCCGGATTGCGCTCGCCGTGCCCTTCCTGGATGCCGAAGCGAAAGACCTGTCCGCAGACCTCGCGCATGCGCGTCGCCGTGTAGGCCTGCGGGATGCCGCGCAGCACGCGTAGCAACTCGGGTGGCTCGATGCTCTTGAGCGGCCGGTGGCCAAGCGCGGGAAAAAGGTGCGCCTCCATCTGCGCCAAGACCTTGGCGGCCGTCGCGTCCGCCCACTCCGCCGACTTCACCTTGTGCCAGGCCAGGGCCACAGCCTTGAAGGTGTTGGCGGCCTCGGCGCGAGCGCGGTGCCTGCCGGCCGTGCGTTCACCCATCGGGTCCAGGCCTTCACGCAGTTGTTTTCGCGCGGCCTCGTGTGCCACGCGCGCCTCGGCAAGACTGACGTCGGGGTAGACGCCCAGCGCGAGGGTCAGGCGCTTGCCAGCAAACCTGTAGTCAAACCGCCAGTAGCGGGCGCCGCCGGGCTGCACCAGCAGGTAGAGGCCTCCGCCATCGGCGAGCTTGAACGCCTTTTCAGCAGGCTTAACTTGCTTCACGGCCTGGGCGGTCAGGCCCTTCGCAGGTGTCGGCATGACGGTATCGCTCCCTTGGCGGCCTCGTAGTACCGCCTCTAGTACCGGCAGAAGTGACGGTATTCAGTGGCGCGGGATGATACTGTGTGGCACAGGTGCCGCAAAAAAATGCCCCTAAGTGGTTGATCCACCTAGGGGCTTTGATACTGCTTGAGTCAGGGTGACTCTGCGAAATGGTGCCGGCTATCGGATTCGAACTGATGACCTACCGCTTACAAGGCGGTTGCTCTACCAACTGAGCTAAGCCGGCACGGCTTCAAGAGCTGCGCATTCTATGCGCAAAAAAACATCACTTCACGCGCTTGAGCGAGGGCCGTCCGCCGCCCGGGCCGGCCGGCGTGTCGTCGCCATCGTCGCGGCCCTCGTCCTTCGCAGGCTCGGGCACGACCGCCGGCGCGGGCGCCGGTTCCGCCTGGCCGGCCAGGCGCAGGCCGCGCAGGGGCGTGGCCGGGCGCGGCGCGGCCGTAGCCGCGGGCGGCGTGGCCACGGCATTGGGCTCTTCCGGCGTGGGCGCCGGGAAGGCCATGCCCTGCCCGTTCTCACGCGCATAGATGGCCACCACGTGATCGACCGGCACGTGGATCTCGCGCGCCACCCCGCCGAAGCGGGCCTTGAACTGGATGAACTCGTTCCCCAGATCCAGGCTGCTGGTGGCCTCGAAACCCACGTTCAGCACGATCTCGTTGTTGCTGACGTACTCCATCGGCACCTGCACATGGCGATCCACATGCACCGCGATATAGGGCGTGAAACCGTTGTCGGTGCACCAGTCGTGCAAGGCCCTGATCAGATAGGGCCGGGTGGACGTGCTGGGCGCGCCGGCGGACGCGCCGCCATCAGAGTTTTGATCCATGCTGCGGCGGTGCTCTCTTACTTGCGCATGACCTTTTCGGACGGCGTCAGCGCCTCGATATAGGCCGGGCGCGAGAAGATGCGCTCGGCGTACTTCAAGAGCGGCAGGGCGTTCTTCGACATGTCGATGCCGTAGTAGTCCAGGCGCCACAGCAGCGGCGCGATGGCCACGTCGAGCATCGAGAAATCGTCGCCCAGCATGTACTTGTTCTTCAGGAAGATCGGCGCCAGCTGGGTCAGGCGATCGCGGATCTGCGAGCGCGCCTTCTCAAGCTGCTTGTCGGTCGCCTTGACGGCTTGCGAGCGGCCTTCCAGCACGTTCACATGCGCGAACAGCTCCTTCTCGAAGTTGAGCAGGAACAGGCGCACGCGCGCACGCGCCACCGGATCGCCGGGCATCAGCTGCGGATGCGGGAAGCGCTCGTCGATGTACTCGTTGATGATGTGCGACTCGTACAGGATGAGGTCGCGCTCGACGAGGATGGGCACCTCGTTGTACGGGTTCATCAGGGCGATGTCTTCGGGCTTGGCGAACAAGTCCACATCGCGGATTTCGAAGTCCATGCCCTTCTCGAACAGCACAAAGCGGCAGCGGTGCGAGTAGGGGCAAGTGGTTCCAGAATAAAGCACCATCATGGCGGCGGACTCCTGAAGTTCAGGTCTAGGACAGATTTCATGTCCGGGCAGCGGGCCCGATCACAAAAGGCAAACGCAGTGGGTGCCCGAGAGCGCCCCACTGCGTACTGGGCCCGGCTGTTGCCGGGCCGCGGATGCTTACTTCACGTCTTTCCAGAAAGACGCATTCAGACGCCATGCGAACACGGTGAACACCGCCAGGAACAGCAGCACCATCACGCCGAGGCGGAAGCGCTGCGCCTGGGCCGGCTCGCCCATCCACTGCAGATAGGCCACCAGATCACCCACGGCCTCGTCGTACTGGCGCGGGCTCAGGGTGCCGGGCGTGAGCTGCTCGTAGCCCTTGAACACATGCACCTTCTTGCTCGCGTCGTGCGGATCGGCGGCTTCTTCGAACTTGGCGGCACGCTGGCCCTGCAGTTCCCACAGCACATGCGGCATGGCCACGCTGGGGAAGGCCATGTTGTTCCAGCCGGTGGCCTTGGTCTCGTCGCGGTAGAAGGTCCGCATATAGGTGTAGAGGTAATCCGCACCCGAGCCCTTGGCACCATCGGCACGCGAACGTGCGATCACGGTCAGGTCAGGCGGCAGCGCCCCGAACCATTCCTTGGCCTGCTTGGGGTCCAGCGACACCTTCATGGTCTCGCCAACCTTTTCCGACGCGAACAGCAGATTGCTCTTGATCTGGGCTTCGGTGAGGCCCAGGTCGCGCAGCCGGTTGTAGCGCATAAAGGCTGCCGAATGGCAGTTCAGGCAGTAGTTGACGAAGATCTTGGCGCCGTTTTGCAGCGCCGCCACGTCCGTCATCTTCTCCTTGGGGAACTTGTCCCACTCGATGCCGCCCGCGGAGGCTTGAGCGCCGCTCACGAGGCCCAGGCCCAGCAGCAGCGTAGCGATGAGTTTTTTCATATCGGTCGACTCCGGTGCTGTTGGCTCAGTGAGGGTGGAAGGTCACGCGCTCGGGCACCGCCTTGGGCGTGCCCAGCTTGCTCCACCAGGGCATCAGCAGGAAGAAGCCGAAGTAGAACAGCGTACCGACCTGGGCGATCAGGGTGCCGATATCGGTCGGCGGCTGGATGCCCAGATAGCCCAGCACCAGGAAGAACACCACGAACACGCCGTACATGTACTTGTGCCAGTCGGGGCGATAACGGATCGACTTGACCGGGCTGTGATCCAGCCAGGGCAGGAAGAACAGGATCACCACGGCACCGCCCATCACCACCACGCCCCAGAACTTGGCGTCGAAGGTCTTGAGCAGGAAGATGGCCACGGCAGCGATCACCAGCGTGGCGATCTTGCCCTTGCCGGAGAAGTTGCCCTTCAGCACCGTCAGCACCGCACCCAGGCCCACCACGCCGGCCAGCACGTTCACCATCGGATCGGTGGTGGCGCGCAGCATCGAGTAGAAGGGCGTGAAGTACCACACCGGCGCGATGTGCGCGGGCGTCTTCAGCGGATCGGCCGGGATGAAGTTGTTGTACTCCAGGAAGTAGCCGCCCAGTTCCGGTGCGAAGAAGATGATGGCGGTGAACACCATCAGGAACAGGCCCACGCCATACACATCGTGCACGGTGTAGTAGGGATGGAAGGGAATGCCATCCAGCGGATGGCCGTTCGCATCCTTGGGTGCCTTGGGGCCCTTGATCTCGACGCCGTCGGGATTGTTGGAACCCACTTCATGCAGCGCAATGATGTGCGCCACCACCAGGCCCAGCAGCACCAGCGGCACCGCGATGACGTGGAAGCTGAAGAAGCGGTTCAGCGTGGCATCGCCCACCACGTAGTCGCCGCGGATCAGCAGCGCCAGGTCGGGGCCGACGAAGGGCACGGCGGCGAACAGGTTCACGATCACCTGGGCGCCCCAGTAGGACATCTGGCCCCAGGGCAGCAGATAACCCATGAAGGCCTCGGCCATCAGGCACAGGAAGATGCCGCAACCGAAGATCCAGACCAGCTCGCGCGGCTTGCGGTACGAGCCATAGATCAGGCCGCGGAACATGTGCAGATACACCACCACGAAGAACGCCGAGGCGCCGGTGGAGTGCATGTAGCGGATCAGCCAGCCCCAGGGCACATCGCGCATGATGTACTCGACCGAGCCGAAGGCCAGGGCCGCATCGGGCTTGTAGTGCATCACCAGGAAGATGCCGGTGACGATCTGGATCACCAGCACCAGCATCGCCAGCGAACCGAAGATGTACCACCAGTTGAAGTTCTTCGGAGCGTAGTACTCCGACATGTGCTCCTTGTACATCTTGGTGGCCGGGAACCGGTTGTCCACCCAGGTCATGAGCTGTTCGCCCATGGATGCGCCTGCGGGAGCTTCTTTGAATTCAGCCATGTTGATTGACCTCTGTGCTCTAGCGTCAGGCAGCCTTGTCCTCACCAATCAGCAGCTTGGTGTCGGACAGGTACATATGGGGCGGCACTTCGAGGTTGTCGGGCGCCGGCTTGTTCTTGAACACGCGGCCCGCCAGGTCGAAGGTCGAGCCGTGGCAGGGGCACAGGAAGCCGCCGGTCCAGTCGTCGGGCAGCGAGGGCTGGGCACCGGCCTGGAACTTGTCGCTCGGCGAGCAACCCAGGTGCGAGCAGATGCCCACCACCACCAGATACTCGGGCTTGATCGAGCGCGCCGGGTTCTTGGCGTACTCGGGCGTCGGATAGGCCGTGCGAGCCGAGGCTGGGTCGGCCAGCTGCGCCTCGTTCTTCTTCAGCGCTTCGAGCTGCTCGGGCGTGCGGCGGACGATCCACACCGGCTTGCCGCGCCATTCGACGGTCAATTTTTCGCCGGGTTTGACGGCACTGATATCGACTTCAACGGCAGCACCGGCGGCCTTGGCACGCTCGGAGGGCGAAAAAGTACTGACAAAGGGCACGGCGGTGGCGACGCCGCCAACGGCACCGGCGCAACCGGTGGCAATCAGCCAGGTGCGCTTGCCTTGGTCCACTTGCTGGTCACTCATGTGGGTCCTCAATGGAGACTTCTGATCAGGGGCAACCGGGGATTCTAACGGACGCCGTCAAGCCCCCGACCCGGCTTTGATCTGCGCGAGCGCAAAAACCCTTGATCGACCGCCGCGCGAGGCATGATCTGACCCCTGGTTTAGCCTGAGGCCGAAGCCGCTGCAAGACGGCCCCAAACAAGCACAATAGCGCCAAACCAAACAACCGGACCACCATGGTCCACACAGGAGCGACACATGGGTTTCATGAGCGAATTCAGGGAGTTTGCCGTCAAGGGCAATGTGGTGGACCTGGCGGTGGGCGTGATCATCGGTGGCGCCTTCGGCAAGATCGTCGACTCGGTGGTGAAGGACCTGATCATGCCCCTGGTCGGCAAGGTGGTCGGCGGCCTGGACTTCTCCAACTACTTCGTCATGCTCAGCAGCCCGCCGGCCGACTTCAAGGGCCCGATGACCTATGAGGCGCTCACCAAGGCCGGCGTGCCGCTGTTCGCCTATGGCAGCTTCCTCACCGTGCTGCTGAACTTCCTGATCCTGGCCTTCATCATTTTCCTGATGATCAAGCAGATCAACCGCCTCAAGCGCAGCGACGCCCCGGCACCCGCCCCGGTGGAGGCGCCGGTGACGCCGGAAGACATCGTGCTGCTACGCGAAATCCGCGATTCGCTCAAGCGTGACAAAGCGTAAGGCATGCCGGATCTGTCAGGTTTTGCGCAGGGCCTGTGCGCCATGCGCAGGCAATGTCATTGAGCGCCCGGGAATGGCGCGATACTTGCCGGCATAGCTTGTGGCTTCAAACCCACAGCAAGGCCCATAACCCGCCATGAATTCGCCCGACATCCGACTCAACCCGCACCTGGAAGCTGCGCTGCAGCGCGTACGCACGGCCGCCGAGCAGGCCGCCGAGCGCGCGGCCGAGGGCATGGGCATGGCCGCACTGTCGGCCGGCCAGGCCAAGCGGCGCGACGTGCTGCTGGTGACACAGATGCTGTTCCGCAAGCAGCAGGCGTTGTTTTCCAATGGCTTCTACCAGTCACTGCGGCGCCAACTGGCGGCGAATGCGGCGCCCGTGGCCGTGAAGGCCGGCGAGCCCATGGCCAAGAGCGCCAAGAGCAGCACCAACTGGGGCGAGCTGTCGCTGATGGACGACGACCAGGTCAACGCCATGGTCGCGGCCGACCGCATCGGCCTGGCGATCGGCCACCAATGCGAGTGGGAGCTGCGCGAAGTCGAGTCCTATATCGGCAACCTGGCACCCGACTCCGAGCGTCCCGAGGACCGCAACCCCCTGCGCCCCCAGGTGATCGCCCAGGCCCTGCTGGACGGCATCCAGGTCGTCAGCGACGACAGCGAAACACGCCAGATCCTGTCCGATGAGCTGACCCGCTCGCTGGCGCAGGAAATGCGCGCCTGCTACGCCGACATCGCCGGCCTGCTGCGCAGCCGCGGCCTGCGCCCGCAGGATCTGCGTGTGCGCGGCACCGCGTCCGCGCGCGCGCCCGGCGGCCCCGACACCATGAACAGCGCCTACGGCGACCTGGCCTCGACGCGCAGCGGGATGCCGACCATGGGCGGCGCCTGGGGTGGTCGCGGCATGGGTGCTGCGGGCTCCATCGGCGAGGTCGACCCGCGCATGATGGACCTGCTGCGGCGCCTCGCCCACATGCCCGTGATGCCGGGCGCGTCCGGGGCAGGCACGATGCAGGGCGACAGCGCCTACGGCGCATCCGGCCACTTTGGCGGTGGCGGCCGCATGACCGGCTGGGATGAGGACTACGGCGACCCCGCCTGGGCCGGCCAACTGCCGCCCAATCTGATCCATGTGCATCGCGAGGAGCTGCGCCAGGCTGCCAGCGGCAACCTCGACCACATGGTGATCGACGTGGTCGGCAGCCTGTTCGACCAGATTCTTTCCGACCCCAAGGTGCCGCCGCAGATGGCGCGCCAGATCGCGCGCCTGCAATTGCCGGTGCTGCGCGCGGCGCTGGGCGACAACAGCTTCTTCTCCTCGCGCAAGCACCCGGTGCGACGCTTCGTCAACCGCATTGCCTCGCTGGCCTGCGCCTACGACGATTTCTCCGAGGACCCGGGCAAGGCCTTCCTGGCCCTGGTGCGCGAGCTGGTGCAGGAAGTCGCCAACGGCGATTTCGACCGCATGGATCTCTACGAGACCAAGCTGGACGAGCTGGAGCGCTTTATCGGCGAACAGACCAGCGCGGCCCTGCAGGCGCAGGGCAACGCGGCCGAGCTGGTGGAGCGCAAGGAAACCGATCTGCGCCTGCAGCAGCGCTACACGCAGCAGCTGCAGGCGGCGCTGGCGCCCATCACCATGCCGGAATTCCTGCGCGTGTTCCTGGCGCAGATCTGGAGCCAGGCCATCGTGCTGGCGGCGCGCGACCCCAAGTCGCCGCCCGAGCGTGCCGAGCGCTTCCGTCAATTCGGCCGCGACATCGTGCTGAGCGTGCAGCCCAAGGCCGGCTCGCCGCAGCGCCAGGCCTTCCTGGCCTCGCTGCCCAAGCTGATGGCCACGCTCAACGAGGGGCTGGATCTGATCCGCTGGCCGGAGGCCGCGCGCAAGCAGTTCTTCGGCGCACTGCTGCCCGCGCATGCCGATTCGCTCAAGGGGCAAGCCCTGACCCCGCTGGAATACAACCTACTGGCCAAGCAGCTGGAGGGCGTGTTCGGTTGCGCCCCGCCGAGCGAGAAGGATCTGCCCGCCGGCGGCAGCGTCACCGTGCCGGCCGAGCTGGACATGGGCAGCCGGCTGAGCGCCGAAGAGGCCAAGAGCCTGGGCCTGATGAACGAGGCCGCGGTGGACTGGAACGGCCAGGTCGACATCGACCTCGGCGCCGAGGCACCGCTGCAGTCCGTGGACATCAGCATCGACGGCCTGCCCGCCGTCGAGGACGAGGCCGAACCCAGCTCGGGCGGCCTGCTGATCGACCATCTGCAGCTCGGCTTCGCCTACCAGATGCACACCGGCGACCAGTGGCACAAGGTGCGCCTGGCCCATATCAGCGCCGGCCGCAGCTTCTTCATCTTCACCCAGGGCCACAAGCACCAGGAAACCGTCACCATGACGGCGCGCATGCTGCGCAAGCTGTGCGAGTCCGGTCGCCTGCGCGCCTTCGAGAACGCCTACCTGATCGAGCGCGCCACCGCGCGAGCCCGCAAGCAGCTGGCCGCGCTCAACTCACGTCACTGATCAGAACACGCGCCGGGGTTCGCGGAAGTCCTTGGGCTGGCCGTCCGAGGTCTCGAGCTGCAGCGACACCAGCGCCCGCCCCTCCACCGGCTTGCCGTTGACCTCCTGTGGCCGGAAGCGCCAGGCCTCCAGCGAGGCCTTGCCGAACTTGCGCACCGACTCCGGCATGCCCGGCAGCGCATCCACCACGATGTCGCGGCACAGGCCCTCGACGGTGACGGTGCAGGCCACCGTGACCGCGCCGCTCCAACCCGGCGAATTCTTGGCATCGGCCGGGTAGCCGACGAAGTTGCGCTCGATCGGCAGCGGCGCCATCTCCAGACCCTTGATGGCCACCGCGCCGGCGGCGGCGTCCTTGCGCACCTCCAGGCTCACCCGTACGCCGGTGCGGAAGGTGGCGGGCTGCCCCTGCTCGCTGACCGGCGGAATGCGCGCGCGCAGCACGCGGCTGCGCAGCTGGGCCCAGAAGGCTGGCGTCTGCTCGACCTCGTCCTGCGCCTGCAGCTCACGCACCTGGCCAGCGGCATCGAACAAGGCGTCGAACCAGACCGCCGTCCGGTAGCTCTCCTCGGCATGGGCACTGGTCTGCAGAGCCAGGCCGCTCAGCAGCAGCGCCCATAGAGATTTTTTCATACCGCTCCCTCGACTCGTTAGGCCTCGCAGTATGTCATGCCCCGGCGAGCAGCCGGCGCGCCATGCGCAGCGCCGCCAGCAGACTGGACGGGTCGGCGCGGCCACTGCCCGCCAGGTCGAAGGCCGTGCCGTGATCCGGGCTGGTGCGCACAAAGGGCAGGCCCAGGGTGACGTTGACGCCCTGCTCCACCCCCAGGTACTTCACCGGGATCAGGCCATGGTCGTGCGTCATCGCCACCACCACGTCGAACTCGCCCGGATGGCCCGCCGCGTTGCGGGCGCGCATGAAGACGGTGTCCGGCGCAATCGGCCCGCTGGCCGCAATGCCCAGGGCGCGGGCGTCGGCGATCGCGGGCGCGATGTGCAGGATCTCCTCGTCGCCGAACAGCCCGCCCTCGCCCGCATGCGGGTTCAGGCCCGCCACCGCAATGCGCGGCGCCGCGATGCCGCAGGCGCGCAGCGCGGCATCGGTGATGCACAAGGTTTCCAGCACGCGCGCGCGGCTGATCAGGTCGATCGCCTCGCGCAGGGCCACGTGGATGGTCACCAGCACGGTGCGCAGCTCCTCGTTGGCCAGCATCATGCGCACCGGCGCCGGCCGGCCGTCGGCCGCGGCCAGCATCTGCAGCATCTCGGTGTGGCCCGGATAGGGCGAACCGGCGGCGTGCAAGGCCTCCTTGTGGATGGGCGCCGTCACCAGCGCGCTACCCTGGCCGGACTGGATGGCGCGCACCGCGGCCTCGATGCACAGCGCCGCGGCAGCGCCGGCGCGCGCATCGACCCGGCCGACGGGACAGTCCAGCAGCCCGGCGGGCAGGCCGGGCGGCTGCCACACCGGCAGCGCGCCGGGCGGTGCGGCCTCGTCGGGCGCGCTCAGGCTGGCCAGCGGCACCGCGACACCCGCCCAGGCAAGGGCACGCCGCAGCACGCCCACATCGCCGACCACGCAGACATCGCGCGGACCTGCTTGCAGCGCCTCGCGCGCCCAGGCCATCGCGATGATCTCGGGGCCAATGCCGCAGGCATCGCCCATGGTGAGGAGCAGCGGCTTGCTCATGCGGGGTTCGCAATGTCGATGAACTGCTGCTGCAGCCCCAACTCGGCGGCCAGGCGCTCGCCCAGCGCCTGCACGCCATAGCGCTCGGTGGCATGGTGGCCGGCGGCGACGAAGGCCACGCCGGTCTCGGCGGCGATATGCGCCTGCGGCTCGGAAAGCTCGCCGGTGAGGAAGACATCCGCGCCGGCGGCGATGGCAGCCTCGAAATAGCCCTGCGCCCCGCCGGTGCACCAGGCCACGCGACGCAGCGGCCGGCCATCGCCGGCCAGCACGGTGGGCGCGCGGCCCAGCACCGCCTGCACATGGCCTTGCAGCAGGGTCAGGTCTTGCTGGCCGGCGGGCAGCGCGCCGGCAAAGCCCAGCTCCTGCTCGCCGAAGCGCGCATCCGCCTGCCAGCCCAGGCGCAGGCCCAGCTGGGCGTTGTTGCCGAGCTCGGCATGGGCATCCAGCGGCAGGTGGTAGGCGAACAGGCTGATGTCGGCCGCCAGCAGGCGCGCCAGGCGCTGCTTCATCCAGCCGGTGACGCGCCCGTCCTGGCCACGCCAGAACAGGCCATGGTGCACCAGGATGGCATCGGCACGGGCCGCGATGGCGGCATCGATCAGCGCCAGGCTGGCGGTGACCCCGCAGACGATGCGGCCGATCTCGTCGCGGCCCTCGACCTGCAGGCCGTTCGGCCCATAATCCTTGAAACGGCCCGGCTCCAGCCAGTTGCCGAGTGTGCGTTCGATGTCGGTGCGTTGCGCCATGGCTTGGGGGTCGGTTTGCAGAAGAGCGGTTTGCGTGCGTGGTGGTTGCTATTCTCCCAGGCCACGACGGTCGCGCTGGCGGCCTGGTTCGTGGTGGGCACGCTGAAGCCGCATTGGCTGCATTCTGCGGCACCGGTGCTGCTGCAACAGGTGCCGGCGCTGGCGGCCTCCAGCCCCGCGCGCGTCGGCTATGCGCTGGCGGCGCGGCTGGCCACGCCCGCGGTGGTGAGCATCACCGCCAGCAAACCGCCGGCGCGCAGCGCGCGCGGCGAGGCGCCCTGGCACCCCTTCCCGCTGAACCGGCGCGGCGAGGGCCGGCCCCAGGTGGGCCTGGGCTCGGGCGTGATCGTCTCGAGCCAAGGCTACCTGCTCACCAACAACCATGTGGTGGCGGGCGCCTCCGACATCGAGGTGCTGCTCAGCGATGGCCGCGAGGCGCGCGCCGAGCTGGTGGGCACCGATCCCGAGACCGATCTGGCGGTGCTGCGCATCCGGCTGCCCGGCTTGCCGGTGATACGGCTGGGCCGGGCCGAGACCCTGCAGGTGGGCGATGTGGTGCTGGCGATCGGCAACCCCTTCAACGTGGGCCAGACGGTCACCTCGGGCATCGTCAGCGCGCTGGGGCGCAGCCAGCTGGGCATCAACACCTTCGAGAACTTCATCCAGACCGATGCCGCAATCAACCCCGGCAACTCGGGCGGCGCGCTGGTGGATGCCGAGGGCCAGCTGGTGGGCATCAACACGGCGATCTTCTCGCGCAGCGGCGGCAGCCTGGGCATCGGCTTCGCCATCCCCATCAGCACCGCCAGCCAGGTGCTGGAAGCGCTGGTGAAGGATGGCCAGGTGGCGCGCGGCTGGATCGGCGTGCAGACGCGCGAGCTCACGCCCGAGATGGTGGATGCCTTCAAGCTCAGTACCAAGCAGGGCGTGCTGGTGAGCGGCGTGGTGGGCAAGAGCCCGGCGGCCGCGGCGGGCGTGAAGCCCGGCGACGTGGTCACCGGCGTGGCCGGCAAGCCGGTGCTGAGCCCGGCCGAGCTGCTCAGCGCGGCGGCGGCGCTCAAGCCCGGCAGCCAGGTGCTGTTGGCGGTGCAACGCGGCAGCGAAAGCCTGGAGCTGAAACTGCTGGTGGGTCAGCGGCCCAAACCGCAGATCCAGACCGACGAAGCGCCGGAGTGAAGCCGGCGGATCGGCGGCGGATCGGCGCCGTCAGGCGGCGGGCGTCTCTTCGTCCTCGGGCGCCTTGGAGTAGCGCACAAAGATGCCCGCGGCCCAGATGCCCGCCTCGTAGAGCAGGCACATGGGAATCGCCAGCGCCAGCTGCGAGACGATGTCCGGCGGCGTGATCACCGCCGCGATGATGAAGGCCAGCACGATGAAGTAGCCGCGGAACTCGCGCAGCTTCTCCACGCTCACCAGGCCCATGCGCGCCAGCACCACCACCACCACCGGCACCTCGAAGGCGGCGCCAAAGGCGATGAACATCGACAGCACGAAGCTCAGATAGGCCTCGATATCGGGCGCGGCGGTGATGCTCTTGGGCGCAAAGCTCTGGATGAACTTGAACACCTGGCCGAACACGAAGAAATAGCAGAAGGCCACGCCGACGATGAAGAGCAGCGTGCTCGACACCACCAGGGGCAGCACCAGGCGCTTCTCATGCGTGTACAGGCCCGGCGCCACAAAGGCCCAGATCTGGTACAGCACCACCGGCAGGGCCAGCAGGAAGCCGGCCATCAGGGTGATCTTGAGCGGCACCAGAAAGGGCGAGATCACATTGGTGGCGATCAGGGTCGAGCCCGGCGGCAGGTGCGCCACCAGGGGCGCGGCCAGCATGTCGTACAGCCCGGCCGGGCCGGGATAGATGCACAGCACGCCGAAGCACAGCGCAATCGCGATCACCGCGCGGATCAGGCGATCGCGCAGCTCGATCAGGTGCGAGACAAAGGGCTGTTCGGTGCCGGCGAGTTCGTCTTCTTGGGGGCTTGTGCTCATGCTGCTCTGCGGGGCGGGCGGAAGCGCGCCACGCGGGCGGCGCCGGATTGGGCGTGACGGCGCACGCCCTGGCGCTGCTTGTACCAGATCGGCGTGGCGCCGCGCTTCACACGCCAGTTCTTCTTCGGCGGCTTGTAGCCGGCACTGCTGGCGTAGCTGTTCTCGATCGAGGTCTGCCCGGTCACCTCGCCCCAGGTCTGCTCGAAGGCCTGGTTGGCCGAGTTGATTTCGCTTTGCACGTTCTTCTCGACCTCGCGCGCCGCGTCCTCGAACTGGCCCTTCATCTTCTTGAGCTCCTCGAGCTCGATGGAGCGGTTCACCTCGGCCTTGACATCCGCCACATAGCGCTGCGCCTTGCCCAGCAGATGGCCCACGGTGCGGGCCACGCGCGGCAGACGCTCGGGCCCGATCACGATCAGCGCCACCGCGCCGATCAGGGCCAGCTTGTCAAAACCGAAATCGATCACTGCTTGGTCTTGGCTTCAACGTCGACCGTGTTGGCATCCGCCACCTTGTTGCTGGTGACCTGCTGGGGCGGTGCGTCGGATGTGCTGCCATCCTTCATGCCGTCCTTGAAACCCTTCACTGCGGCGCCGAGGTCAGAACCCACGTTCTTGAGCTTCTTGGTGCCGAAGATCAGCACCACCACGGCCAGCACGATGAGCCAGTGCCAAATGCTGAACGAACCCATATGTCTTCTCCTGGAAACGAAGCGGCCATTCTAGGTGGCGCGCGATGACATGACCTTGAACCAGCTTAGCCTTTGAGCCAGGGCCGCGGCCCGCCCATGGCATGCATGTGCAGGTGGTAGACCTCCTGCCCCCCGTCCGGGCCGGTGTTGATGACGGTGCGGAAGCCATTCGTCACCCCCAGCTCCTTCATCAGGCGCGGCGCCAGCGTGCTCATATGGCCCAGCAGGGCCGCATGCTCACCCGTCACCTCGACCAAGCTGGGGATGTGCAGCTTGGGAATCAAGAGGATGTGCACCGGCGCCCAGGGGTGAATATCGTGAAAAACCAGCACCTGCTCGTCCTCGTAGACCTTTTTGGACGGAATCTGGCCGGCAACAATCTTGCAGAAAATGCAGTTCGGGTCGTGCGACATAGGCGGGAAAAAGAAAACTCGGGATGTCAGGGATGCGGGCGCTGGGCAAATTCTTCCAGGCCCGACAGGCCCTCGCGCCGCGCCAGCTCGGCCAGCACCTGCTCGGGGCGCAGGCCCTGGGCGGACAGCGCCACCATCGAGTGGAACCAGAGATCGGCCACCTCGTAGACGAGCTTTTGCGCATCGCCGTCCTTGGCGGCCAGCACCACCTCGGTGGCCTCCTCGCCGACCTTCTTCAGGATCGCGTCGGTGCCCTTGTGGAAGAGCTTGGCCACATAGCTGGTGGCGGGGTCGCCGCCGGCCGAGGGCTTGCGCGAGTCGATCACGTCGGCCAGGCGGCTGAGGATGTCGTTGCCGTTCATGCTTGTTGGGCGTAAATGCTGGCCGGATCCTTGAGCACCGGCTCGACGCTCTGCCAGACGCCGTTCTCCAGGCGTTGGTAGAAGCAGGAATGGCGCCCGGTATGGCAAGCGATGCCGGGCTGGTGGCCATGCTGGGTGATCTTCAGCAGCACCACGTCGTTGTCGCAGTCCAGGCGGATCTCGTGCACCTGCTGCACATGGCCGGACTCCTCGCCCTTGTGCCAGAGGCGGGCGCGCGAGCGGCTCCAGTACACCGCCTGACCCTTCTCGATCGTGAGCGCCAGCGCCTCACGGTTCATCCAGGCGAACATGACGACGTCGCCGCTGTCGCGCTCCTGGGCAATCACGGGCACCAGGCCGTCGCGATCCCACTTGACTTGATCCAGGCTGTTCATGCGCCAAGTTTAGCCGGCATGGCTAATCGTGATGAGTTGGACCCTGGTGGCCGCGCTCCGCCGCGAACCACTGCAACACGGGAACGGTGCCCGGCAGCACCGGCTGCACCTGCACCGGCAGGCTCTGCCAGGCCATCGCCTGCTGCTCGCGCATCTCGAACTCGCCCTGCCAGTCGTAGACCTTGCAGAAGTGCAGGCGCACGCGCGCATGCGGATAGTCCATCAGCTCCACCTTCCAGGGGTGGGCGGCGCCGATCTGGATGCCCAGCTCCTCGTGCAACTCGCGCTTGAGGGCCTGCTCCACGCTCTCGCCGGCCTCCAGCTTGCCGCCCGGGAACTCCCAGTAGCCTGCATAGACCTTGCCTTCGGGCCGCGAGGTGAGCAGAAAGCGCCCTTCCCGGCCCGCGGCGTCGCGCTCCACCAGCACGCCCACCGCCACATCCACGGGGGTCCGCTCAGACATGGTCCAGGCCCTCCGGCGGGCTGCTCATGTTGGCTTGCGCCGCGGCGGGCAGCGCCTCGGCACGGCCCGCCAGGTCGCGCGCGAACTGGTAGGCCACCCGGCCCGAGCGCGAACCGCGCTCCAGCGCCCACACCAGCGAGGGCTGACGCGCCGCCGCGATCTGGGCCTCGCCGAGGCCGAAATGGCTCAGCCATTGCGCCACGATGGCCAGGTATTCCTGCTGGCTGAAGGGGTAGAAGCTGACCCACAGGCCGAAGCGCTCGGACAGCGAGATCTTCTCCTCCACCGCCTCGCCCGGGTGCACCTCACCATCCTCGGTGTGCTTGTAGCCGAGGTTGTCGCGCATCTGCTCGGGCAGCAGGTGGCGGCGGTTGCTGGTGGCGTAGATCAGCACGTTGTCGCTGCCGGCGGCGACGGAGCCGTCCAGCATGGACTTGAGCGCCTTGTAGCCGAGCTCACCCTCGTCGAAGCTCAAGTCGTCGCAGAAGATCACGAAGCGCTCGGGCCGCTCGGCCACCAGGTCCACCAGATCGGGCAGCTCCACCAGATCGGCCTTGTCCACCTCGATCAGGCGCAGGCCCTGGGCGGCGAATTCGTTCAGGCAGGCCTTGATCAGCGAGCTCTTGCCGGTGCCCTTGGCGCCCGTCAGCAGCACGTTGTTGGCCGGGCGGCCGGCCACGAACTGCTCGGTATTGCGCATCAGGCGCTGCTTCTGCGGCTCGACCTCCTTGAGGTCCGAGAGGCGGATGCTCGCCACATGCCGCACCGGCTCCAGCACCATGCGGCCGGCGCGCTTGCGCAGGCGAAAGGCCGTGGAGGCCTGCCAATCGGGGGCCGCAAGCGGCTGGGGGAGCACGGCTTCGAGCCGGCCAAGCAGCGCCTCGGCGCGTGCCATCAGGTGTTCAACTGCAGACATTCCATCAGTGTACGGAATGAACGAGGGCCTGCTAACACTACGCCAATGGGTCGCGTTGTCGGCCAGAAAGGCCGCAGGCAAGGCGCAAACCGCAGCCGGGTTGGACACCCGGCGAGGATTTGCAACGCGGCCTGCGGTCTTTCTGGCCACAACCCTGAGGGAAGGCTCGTCTCGGCGGGCCACGCGTCGTTGCAACGCTGGCCCGCACACAAGTGCGGGCGGCGCGCTGCGCCTAGCTTGGCCCGCTGAGGCGAGCCTTCGCGGCCCATCGGCGTAGTATTAACAGGCCCTATCGCAGCATGCGCAGCGCGGCTTCCAGTTGCTCGGTGGGCTGGCGCTTGAAGCCCGAGCGCGCATAGCGCTGCAGGCGGCCGATCACGAAGCTCACCAGCACCGAGGCCTGGGCGTTCGCGTCCACCGTGGGCGTGGCCGAGCCGCTGGCCTCGGCCGCGCTGCGCAGGCATTGGCGCAGCGAGGATTCGATGCGGTCGAAGAACTGGTTCATGCGCGCCACCAGGCGCTCGTTCTCGGTGACCAGCGCGTCGCCCACCATCACCCGCGTCATGCCGGGGTTGCGCTCGCCGAACTGCAACAGCACCGAGACGATCTTCTGCGCCTGCGCAAGACCTGACCCCTCGCGCTCGGTGATCTGGTTCACCAGGCTGAAGATGCTGGTCTCGATGAATTCGATCAGGCCCTCGAACATCTGCGCCTTGCTGGCGAAATGCCGGTACAGCGCCGCCTCGCTCACCTCCAGCTTGGCCGCCAGCGCCGCGGTGGTGACGCGCTCGGCGCCGGGCTGCTCCAGCATGCCGGCCAGCACCTGCAGAATCTGCACGCGGCGCTCGCCCGGGCGCGGGCGCTTGCGCGGCGCGCTGCTGGGGGCAGAAGGCGCGGATTCGGCGTCGCTCAGGTCGTCGGGGGTGGCGTGCATCGGCTCGGTGCGCTGGCGCGGGTTGGGTGCGCCGATTCTGGCATAGGCGCCCGGCCCCGCCCCGAAACGTCAGTCGCGCAGCCAGCCGAGGCGGCGCGCCTCGTAGATCGCCTCGACCTTGGAGCGCACCTGCAGCTTGCGGTAGGTGCGCTTCACATAGGTCATGATGGTGTGCGGCGAGACGCTCATGAACTGGGCGATCTCGTCGAAGGTGAAACCCTTGGCGGCCAGGTGCAGCACGCGCGATTCCTGCTCGGACAGCGCCACCACGGTCTCGTCGTCCAGCGGCAGGGTGCCGGTATCGGGCGCCGGGCCATGGCCGGCCTGGGGCGCCAGCCGCATCAGCAGGCGGCGTGCGATCACCGGGCTGATGGGGCTGCCGCCGGCGCGCAGGGAGCGCAACTGGCCCGGCAGATCCAGCGCCAGACTGTCCTTCAGCAGATAGCCGGTGGCGCCGGCCTCGATGCTGGAGAGCACATGCTGCTCGTCACCGAACACCGAGATCACCATCACCTCGCACTCGGGCATGGTGTGGGCGGCATGGCGTATCAGCTCGATGCCGCTGCCGCCGGGCAGGTCCAGGTCGACCAGCAGCACATCGGGCCGGGTCTGGTCGAACAGCTTGCGCCCCTGCGGCAGGTCGGTGGCGATGCCCAGCAGGCGTATATCTGGCGCCTTCTCGAGCGCGTGCGCGAATGCCTCTCGGAACCTGAGTTGGTCTTCAACGATCAGAACACTGAACAATGACATGCGAGGGTCGCCACGTGATGGAACCCCATTCTGGCAGCGGCAGCGGTGCCTGCAATCCCACGCTTAGAGGAGCGTAGCTTCCCTGCCCCACGGCGGTTTGCCCCAGGGTGCCGGCGGCACCGGCACGGCGATACTCAGCGCCCGCACTCCTCTGGCCGCAGCGCGCCCAGGCTGGCGATGCGCTGGCGCACATAGACGGGCCTGCGCTTGAGCGCAAGCCCGGCCTCGGGCCCATGCGTCGAGCGTGCGGCCCAGCGCTGCATCCAGGCCGTGCCCATGCCCAGGCCATGCGCCGTCTTCTGGTGGATCAGGGTGTCCTCCACCAGGATGCAGCGCCAGGGCGGCACTTTCAGCCTGGCCGCGATGTAGCGGAACATGCGCCGGTCCGGCTTGGGGCGCAGCTCGCCGAACATGGCCATGTGCTCCAGCGCCAGCACGCTGTCGAAGCAGCGCCGCATCTTCAGGGCCTTCAGCACGCGCAGCGCATAGGCCAGCGGCGCGTTCGTCAGCAGCACCTTGCGCCCCTTCAGCCGCTTCAGCGCGGCCAGGTCATGGGCATGGGTGTGCAGGCCGTCCTCCAGGCCCGGCAGGGCATGCGCGACGCGCAGGAAATGCGCGGCGTCCACGCCGTGGTGCCGCACCAGGCCGATCAGGGTGGCGCCGTAGCGGGCCCAGTACTGGGCGCGCAGCCGGTTCGCCTCGGTCGTGTCGACACCCAGCTCCCGCACGATATAGCGCGTCATCGCCACATTGAGCGCGCCGAACACCTCGTGCGAGGCGTTGTGCAGGGTGTTGTCGAGGTCGAAGAGCCAGACCGGCTGGCGGCGCTTGCTCAACTCAGTGAGACCGGATCATGGTGCCGTAGGCCTGGTCGCTCAGGATCTCCAGCAGCATCGAGTGCGGCACGCGGCCGTCGATGATGTGCACCGCGTTCACGCCACTCTTGGCCGCGTCCAGCGCCGAGGCGATCTTGGGCAGCATGCCGCCGGAGAGCGTGCCGTCGGCGAACAGGCCGTCGATCTCGCGCGCCGACAGGTCGGTGAGCAAGTTGCCGGCCTTGTCCAGCACGCCGGGGGTGTTGGTCAGCAGCACCAGCTTCTCGGCCTTCAGCACCTCGGCCAGCTTGCCGGCCACCACATCGGCATTGATGTTGTAGCTCTCGTTGTGCTCGCCAAAGCCGATCGGGCTGATCACCGGGATGAACTGGTCGTCCTGCAGCGCCTTCACCACGCTGGGGTCGATGCTGACGATGTCGCCCACCTGGCCGACATCGTGCTCCTTGGCGGGGTCGTCCTTGTCCACCATCTTGAGCTTCTTGGCGCGGATCATGCCGCCGTCGCGGCCGGTCAGGCCCACGGCCTTGCCGCCGGCCACATTGATCAGGCCCACGATGTCCTGCTGCACCTGGCCGGCCAGCACCCACTCGACCACTTCCATGGTCTCCTCGTCGGTTACGCGCATGCCCTGGATGAAGTGGCCCTTCTTGCCCAGGCGGCTCAGCGCGCCCTCGATCTGCGGGCCGCCGCCATGCACCACCACCGGGTTCAGGCCCACCAGCTTGAGCAGCACCACGTCCTCGGCAAAGTCCTGCTGCAGGGCCGGGTCGGTCATGGCATTGCCGCCGTACTTGATGACGATGGTCTTGCCGTGGTACTTGCGGATATAGGGCAGGGCCTGCGAGAGGATCTCGGCCTTCTCGCGCGGGGCGATGTGGGAGACGTCCGTCTGGTGCTGTGCTTCTTGGCTCATGATGATGCGCTGGATCAAAAGGCGTGGATGGGGCTGCCGCAGATTGTAGGACCGCCCCCCTGCATCGGCCTTTCCCGGCCGCGGCCGCGGCGACAATGCCGCCCATGCAAGTCAGCTCCTATCTGCGCATCTCGGTGGGCGTCGCCCTGGTGACCATCGCCCTCAAGACCGGCGCCTGGTGGTGGACCGATTCGGTCAGCCTCTTGTCCGACGCGATGGAATCGCTGGTCAACCTGGCCGGTGCGATCTTCGCCCTCGCGATGGTGACGGTGGCGCAGCGCCCGCCCGACGAAGACCACCCCTTCGGCCACCACAAGGCCGAGTACTTCTCCAGCGGCTTCGAGGGCGTGCTGATCCTGGCCGCCGCCGCGGGCATCATCTGGGCCGCCGTGCACCGCCTGCTGGCCCCGCAACCGGTGGAGGCACTGGGTTTCGGCATTGCGCTCTCGCTGCTGAGTTCGGCCCTCAACGGCGGCCTGGCCTGGGCGATGCTGCGCAAGGCCCGCGAGCACCGCTCGATGGCGCTGGAGGCGGATGCGCGCCACCTCTTCACCGACGTCTGGACCTCGGCCGGCGTGGTGGCCGGCCTGCTGGGCGTGATGGCCACCGGCTGGCTCTGGCTGGACCCGCTGCTGGCCATGCTGGTGGCGCTCAACATCATGCGCGAGGGTGCGCTGCTGATCTGGAAGTCCACCGACGGCCTGATGGACCAGGCCCTGGACGCCGAGTCGCGCGCCGCCATCCAGCAGGTGCTGGACGACTTTGCCCACCAGACCATCCGCTTCGACCATATCGCCACGCGCTGCGCCGGCCAGCGCCGCTTCGTCGACCTGCACATGCACATGCCCGCGGCCTGGAGCCTGGGGCGCGCCGCCGCGGTGCGCACCTCGGTCGAGCAGGCACTGATGAGCGCCGTGCCCGGCCTGCGCGCCACCATCCAGCTGCTGCCGATGGACGTGGAAGCCCATTTCGACGACCCGAAGGACCTGCTGTGATCGGCCTGGTGCAGCGCGTCAAGCAGGCCCGCGTGGAGGTGGCCGGCCAGACCATCGGCGCGATCGGCCCCGGCCTCTTGCTGCTGGTCTGCGCCGAGCCGGGCGATGGCGAGGCCCAGGCCGAAAAGCTCATCGCCAAGCTGCTCAAGCTGCGCATCTTCAGCGACGCGGCCGGCAAGATGAACCTGAGCCTGCAGGACGTGGACGGCGGCCTCCTGATCGTGTCGCAGTTCACCCTGGCGGCCGACCTGGCCGGCGGCAACCGCCCCAGCTTCAGTGGCGCGGCCGGCCCCGAACTGGGCCGCAAGCTCTACGAGCATTGCCTGACTTTTGCCCGCGCCCGGCATGGCTTGGTACAAAGCGGCGAGTTCGGGGCCGACATGCAGGTGAGCCTCGTCAACGACGGCCCCGTCACCATCCCGATGCGCATCATCAATTGACCGAGGAGACCCGCGCCATGATCAGCTACGCCACCCTGGGCAGCAACAACCGCCAGGCCGCCAAGACCTTTTACGACGCCGTGCTGCAGCCCCTGGGCATGAAGGCCAGCTATGCGGACGACGACTTCGTCGGCTACGGCCCCGACGCGCCCGATGCCAAGACGCAGCTGTGGATCTGCAAGCCCTACAACGGCCTGGACGCCAGCGCCGGCAATGGCAGCATGCTGGCTCTGGAAGCCAGCACGCGCGCCCAGGTGGACGCCGCCCATGCCGCCGCACTGGCCCAGGGCGGCCGCAGCGAGGGCGCGCCCGGCCTGCGCGAGGCCTATGGGCCGAACTTCTACGCGGCCTATTTCCGCGATCTGGACGGCAACAAGCTGGCGCTGGTATGCCGCGCCGAGGCTTGAGCGTCGTCAGCCGCCGCTAGTCAATCGGCGTACTGCCCCGCCGCCTTGATGACGGGGCCCCATTTGTTGATCTCGGCCTCGACGAACTTCTTATGATCGGCCGGGTTGTTGCGGGCGTCGTTGACGATCACCGCGCCCAGGGCTTCCTGGCGCTTGTGGAAGTCGGCGTCCTTGAGGGCCGTCTTCAGCGCGGTGTTGAGCTTGTCCAGCACCGGCTTGGGCGTGCCCTTGGGCGCGTAGACGCCATGCCAGATCGAGACGTTGAAGCCCTTCAGGCCCATCTCGTCCAGCGTCGGCAGCTTGGCCAGCGCGGGCGCCGTGAGGCGCTTGCTGGTGGTGACCGCATAGGCCTTGACCTTGCCGCTTTCGATCTGGCTGCTGGTGTTGGTGGTCTGGTCGCACATCAGGTCCACCTGGCCGCCGATCAGGTCGGTCATGGCCGGGCCGGTACCCTTGTAGGGTACGGTGGTCATGTCCACCTTCAGGGTGCTCTGGAACAGCAGGCCGCACAGATGCGAGGCCGAGCCCAGGCCGGCATTGGCGAGGTTGATCTTGCCCTGGTTGGCCGCGATCCACTTGCTCAACTCGGCATAGTTGCTGGCCGCCATGCTGGGCTTGGCGATCAGGGTCATCGGCACCTCGTTGACCAGGCCCAGGTACTCGAAGTCGTCCAGGGTCTTGTACTGCATATTGCGGTACAGGGCCGGCGAGGTCGACATGCCGATGTGGTGCAAGAGGATGGTGTAGCCATCCGGCGCCGCCTTGGCCACCTTGGTCGCCCCCAGGGTGCCACCGGCACCGCCCACGTTCTCGATCACCAGCGTGGCGTTGAGGGGCTTGCGCAGGGCCTCGGCCAGATCACGCGCCACCTTGTCGGTGGGGCCGCCGGCCGCGAAGGGCACGACGATGGTGATGGGTTTCTCCGGGTACTCGGCCCAGGCGGCGGTGGTGCCCAGGGCCGCCAGGCAGGCGAGCAGCAGTTTGTTCATGTTGCCTCAACGATGGTAGGGGTGAAGCCGCATGCTAGGTCCGCCCGGCGAGGCCGTTGTTACGGAAACTACGTAAGCTCAACTTCCCGCCCGCCCTGCCGATAAGACCTTGGATAAGCGTCCGTCCGGATGCAATCCACAAAACATCGGCTGGGGTGACGAGACATGGGCATGCACAAGTTGAAGATGTCGGTAGGCCGCAGGCTGGCGCTGAGCTTTGGGGCCGTACTGGCCCTGCTGCTGCTGCTGGCGGTGCTGGCGGCGCTGCAGATGCGCTCGGTGGGCGCCAGGGTCGAACAGCTGGTGCAGGTCAACAACGCCAAGAGCGCCCAGGCCAACAGCATGCTGCACGCCATCAACGAGATGGCCATCCAGGCCCGCTCGGTGACCCTGCTGACCGACGTCAAGGAGATCGACGCCGAGGTCAAGGTGCTGAACGCCGCGGTGGAGCGCTACAAGGGCATCGAGAGCAAGCTCGCGGACCTGATGTCGCAGCAGGGCGATGCCGATGAACAGGCGCTGATGAAGGCGGTGCAGGAGGGCGCGGCCAAGACCATCCCCCTGCTGCAGCGCGCCGCCAAGGAGGGCCAGGACGGCGCCAATATCGAGGCCACCCTGACCCTCACCCAGGCCGTCAAGCCGGTGGAGACCGCCTGGCGGCGCAAGGTCACCGAGATCGTCGAGGCGCAGGAGCGCATGAGCCAGGCGGCCAGCGTCGAGATCTCGGCCGGCGCCCGTCAGTCTCTGTGGGTGCTGGGCCTGCTGAGCCTGGCCGCGCTGGCGGTGGGCACCCTGCTGGCCTGGCGCATCACCCGCAGCATCAAGCGCCCGGTGGACCGCGCCATCGTGGTGGCCGAGCGCATCGCCCAGGGCGATCTGTCATCCAGCTTCGTGCCCGAGTCCGACGACGAGCTGGGCCAGCTGCTGGCCGGCCTGGCCGCGATGCAGGACAAGCTGCGCGAGCTGGTGGGCGAGATCCGCCACACCGCGGAGTCGATCCAGACCGCCAGCCAGGAGGTGGCCAGCGGCAATCTGGATCTGTCGCAGCGCACCGAGCAGACCGCCAGCAGCCTGCAGACCTCGGCCTCGCAGATGGAGCAGCTCACCGGCACGGTGCGCCAGTCCGCCGACTCGGCGGCCCAGGCCAACCAGCTCGCGCATTCGGCCGCCCAGGTGGCCACGCGCGGCGGCCAGGTGGTGGGCGAGGTGGTCACCACCATGGACAGCATCAGCCACAGCGCGCGCAAGATCGGCGACATCATCGGCGTGATCGACGGCATCGCCTTCCAGACCAATATCCTGGCGCTGAATGCCGCGGTGGAGGCGGCGCGCGCCGGCGAACAGGGTCGCGGCTTCGCGGTGGTGGCCAGCGAGGTGCGCTCGCTGGCGCAGCGCTCGGCCGAGGCGGCCAAGGAGATCAAGACCCTGATCGGCCACAGCCTCGAGAACGTCGACGCCGGCGCACGCCTGGTGGGCGACGCCGGCAGCACCATGCAGGAGATCGTCAGCAGCGTGCAGCGCGTGGCCGACATCATCGGCGAGGTGACCGCCTCCTCCGGCGAGCAGAGCCAGGGCCTGACGCGCGTGAACCAGGCCGTCTCGCAACTGGACCAGATGACGCAGCAGAACGCCGCGCTGGTGGAAGAGTCCGCCGCCGCAGCGGAATCGCTGAAGGATCAGTCGCTGCGCCTGGGCGGCCTGGTGCAGGCCTTCGTCCTCAGCCGCGAGGATCGCGAGCGCCTCGGGCGCGGCTGATCATTCGTATTTGCGCGCGTCCTCGATCACGCGCCCGTCATTGGGCAGGCTGCCGGGCGCCACGAAGCGCACCTCGGCGCGCAGCTTGGTGATGTCGCGCGCCGCGGCGGCCACGCGCTCGGCCAGGCCCTCGGGCGCTGCGTCGGGCCCACCGGCCAACTCCAGCAGCAGGCTCATGCGGTCGTTCGCCATCTCGCCCTCCACCACCAGGCGCGCGCGGCCCAGCTCGGGGAAGCGCTTACGCAGCTCACCCACCTGGGAGGCATGCACAAACATGCCGCGCACCTTGGCGCTCTGGTCGGCCCGGCCCATCCAGCCCTTGATGCGCTGATTGCTGCGGCCCGTGGGGCAGCGGCCCGGCAGCACCGCGGAGAGGTCGCCGGTGCCGAAGCGCACCAGCGGGTAGTCGGGGTTGAGGGTGGTGACCACCAGCTCGCCCACCTCGCCCTCGGGCACCGGGTCGCCGGTGCCGGGAAGCACGATCTCGACGATCACGCCCTCGTCCAGCACCAGGCCCTCGCGCGCCGCGGTCTCGTAGGCGATAAGGCCGATGTCGGCGGTGGCATAGCACTGGTAGCCCTGCACGCCGCGCTCGGCGAGCCAGTCGCGCAGCGAGGGCGGGAAGGCCTCGCCGCTCACCAGCGCCTTGGCAAACGAAAGGCGCTGGCCCTGCTCCGCCGCCTTGTCGAGCAGGATCTTCAGAAAGCTGGGCGTGCCGATATAGCCCTGCGGGCGCAGCTCGGCCACCGCCTGCAGCTGCATCTCGGTATTGCCCACGCCGCCCGGGAACACCGTGCAGCCGAGCGCATGGGCGCCGGTTTCCATCATCGAACCGGCCGGCGTGAGGTGGTAGCTGAAGCTGTTGTGGATCAGCTCGCCGCTGCGAAAGCCCGCCGCATGGATGGCGCGCGCCACGCGCCAGTAGTCGCTCGCATGGCCCTCGGGCTCGTAAATCGTGCCGGGCGACTGGAACACCCGCTTGGCGCCGCTGCTGCGCACGCAGCCGGCCCAGCCGATGGCGGAGAAACCACCGAACACATCGCGGCCCTCCTGCAGCTGGCGCCGGGCCTGCTGGCGCTCCAGCAGCTCGTGCTTGCGCGTCACCGGCAGGCGCGCCAGCGCGGCGCGGCTGTCGACGCCGGCGGCGTCCACCCCCGCCAGCAGCTCGGCGAAGGCCGGCGCCTGCCGCTGCGCATGGGCGATCTGACGCGGCAGCGCCGCCAGCAGCGCGGCCTCGCGCTCGGCCGGGTCGCGCGCCTCGAGGGCGTCGTGGAAGGTGGTGCTATCGCTGATGCTCATGTCTCGTCCGTCCAGCGCGCCAGGCGCCGCTTGATCTCGTCCAGCAGGGCGCACACGTCGGCGCTGTTGCGGCAGGCGCGCAGTTCCCACTCGGGCGCACGCGCCGGCCTCTTGGCCAGGCGCACATTGAGGTGTTCGCTGTCGGCAGCCAGCTCGATCACCGGCTGGCCTTGCAGGGTGAAGCTGTTGCCGCGCTCGGCCAGCGGCCGCAGATCGCGCAGATTGCGCTTGAACTGCAGCAGCGCCTGCTCGGGGTTGAAGGCGGGGGGAGCGAAGAAGTCATCCGACACGGCGGTGCTCCTGCGTCAGGCCAGCCAGCGCTTGCGGCGCTTGTAGCTCTTCACGTCCTTGAAGCTCTTGCGGTCGCCGCCGCCCATGCCGAGATAGAACTCCTTGACGTCCTCGTTCTCGCGCAAGGCCTTGGCCTCGCCGTCCATCACGACACGGCCGTTCTCCAGGATGTAGCCGTAGTCGGCATAGCGCAGCGCCATATTGGTGTTCTGCTCGGCCAGCAGGAAGGTCGTGCCCTCCTTGGCGTTCAGGTCCTTGACGATCTCGAACACCTCCTCGACGATCTGCGGCGCCAGGCCCATCGAGGGCTCGTCCAGCAGCACCATCTTGGGGTTGGCCATCAGGGCGCGGCCAATCGCGCACATCTGCTGCTCGCCGCCCGAGGTGTAGGCGGCCTGCGAGCCGCGGCGCGTCTTCAGGCGCGGGAAATAGTTGTAGACCTTCTCCAGCGTGGCGGCCACCGCGGCCTTGCCGTCCTGGCGCGTGTAGGCGCCGGTCATCAGGTTCTCCTCGATGCTGAGGTGGGCAAAGCAATGCCGCCCCTCCATCACCTGGATCACGCCGCGGTTCACCATCTCCGAGGTGGAGAGCTTCTCGATGCGCTCGCCGCGCAGCTCGATGCTGCCCTTGGTGACCTCGCCGCGCTCGCCGGCCAGCAGGTTGGAGACGGCGCGCAGCGTGGTCGTCTTGCCCGCGCCATTGCCGCCCAGCAGGGCCACCACACCACCCTCGGGCACCTGCAGGGACACGCCCTTGAGCACCAGGATCACATGGTTGTAGATGACCTCGATGCCGTTGACGTTCAGAAGGATGTTGCTCATATCGGCCTTTGACCTTGGACCTTGGACTCTGGGCAGCACCGCACGCGATGCTGCGCAGAGGGCCCCTCGCGAGGCCCTCATCTGCTTGCTTAGCTCTGGCAGTCTTCCGGTGTGCGACGCGTCAGCTTCTTCTCGCCGGCGTACTTGTCGGCACCGGCCTTGACCATCGGCTTGATGATTTGCTCATCGGCCTGCAGCCAGTCGGAGCTGAAGTTCCACTTGCTGCCGTCCCAGGTGTGGACGCGCGCCGAGGTCGAGCCCATGTGGTCGGCGCAGGAGGTGCTGAGCGGCCGCATGATGCCGGTGAAGCCCAGCGCGTCGAGCTTCTTCTGGTCCAGCGCCAGGTTCTCCAGGCCCCAGCGCACCTGCTCGCCGGTCATGACCTTGCCCTTGCCGAAGCGCTCCTGCGCGCGGCGCACCGCCTCAATGCCCAGCATCTGGATGATCAGGCCGCGCGAATACAGCACCGAGCCGACTTCCTCCTTGGGGCCCGTGCCCTGGCCCTTGCCATGCACATGCTTGAGGATCTCCTGGATCACCTTGGGGTTCTGGCCGTAACCGTTCAGCGCCAGGGCGTTGTAACCCTTGGCGCCCTCGCCCACGTCCTTCACGTCCGGCTCGGCGCCCGACCACCACACGCCATACATCTTCTCGCGCGGATAGCCGGTGGCCTGCGCTTCCTTCAGCGCGGTGGAGTTCATCACCCCCCAGCCCCACAGCAGCACGTAGTCGGGACGCTGCTGGCGCACCTGCAGCCAGGCCGACTTCTGCTCCACGCCCGGCGCGGTGACGGGGATCTTCACCAGCTCGAAGCCATGCATCTTCTGGCGCTCGTCCAGCAGCGGCATGGGCTCCTTGCCGAAGGGCGAGTCGTGATAGACGATGGCGATCTTCTTGCCCTTGAGCTTGTCGAAGCCGCCTTCCTTCTTGGCAATGTGCTGGATCAGCATGTCGGCCGCGGTCCAGTAGCTGCCCATCAGCGGGAAGTTCCACTTGAAGACATTGCCGTCCTGCGAGGCCGAGAGGCCGTAGCCCAGCGTCACCAGCGGGATCTTGTCGTTGGGCACCTTGTCGGTGAGCGCGAAGGTGATGCCGGTGGCCTGCGGGTCGATCAGGCTGGCGCCCTTGCCCTTCAGGCGCTCGTAGCATTCCACGCCCTTGTCGGTGGCGTAGCCGGTCTCGCATTCCTCGAAGGTGATCTTCACGCCGTTGATGCCGCCATCGCGGGCATTGATCAGCTTGATGTAATCCTGCTTGCCATTGGCCCAGGGCGTGCCATTGGGCGCATAGGCGCCGGTGCGGTAGACCAGCAGCGGGAAGAACTGTTCCTTGGCCTGTGCCTGGGCCTGGCTGGCCAAGCCGGAGAGCCCGGCGGCCATCAGGGTGGCTGCAAATGCAAACGACTTCAGTTGTCTCATACCTTGTCTCCGGTTGCTTGCACTCGTGGTGCGGTTTTTGGAATCAATGAGGGTGAATCAATGCGGGAAAGGCCAGAGCCGCAGCTTTTCCTTGGCGGTGGCCCAGAGCCGGGCGAGGCCATGCGGTTCGACGATCAGGAAGAACACGATCAGCGCGCCGAACACCATGCTGGTGAGGTGCGAGGACATGGCGGTGGACATCGGGATGCCCAGCATCGCCGGCAGGCGGTCCAGCAGCAGGGGCAGCAGCACGATGAAGGCCGCGCCGAGGAAGCCGCCCATGATGGAACCGAGGCCGCCGATGATGACCATGAAGAGCAGTTGGAAGCTGCGGTCGATGTTGAAGGCCGCCGGCTCCCAGGCGCCCAGGTGGATGAAGCCCCACAGCCCGCCGGCCACACCGACGATGAAGGCGCTCACCGCGAAGGCGGTCAGCTTGGCATAGACCGGGCGGATGCCGATCACCGCGGCCGCCACGTCCATGTCGCGCATGGCCATCCATTCGCGGCCGATATTCGAGCGCACCAGGTTCTTGGCCAGCAGCGCGAACACCACCACGAAGCTCAGGCAGAACAGGTATTTGGCGGCCGGGCTCTCGATCGGGATGCCGAACACCTGCAGGCCCGCCACGCTCACCGAACCCGAGTCCGAGCCGTTCGTGACCCATTTCAGGCGCAGCGCCGACCAGTCGACGAAGAACTGCGCCGCCAGCGTCGCCACCGCCAGATAGAGGCCCTTGATGCGCAGCGAGGGCACGCCGAACAGCACGCCCACCACGGTGGAACACAGGCCGCCCAGCAGCAGCGAGGCGATCAGCGGCATGCCCTCGACGCGCACCTGGAAGTTGTAGGCCGCATAGGCGCCCACCGCCATGAAGGCGCCGGTGCCCAGCGAGATCTGGCCGCAATAGCCGACCAGGATGTTGAGCCCCAGCGCCGCCAGCGAGAGGATCAGAAAGGGCGTGAGGATGGCGCGGAACCAGTATTCCGGCGCACTCAGCGGCACCACGACGAAGGCCACCAGCAGCAGCAGGGCCATCGCGATGCGGTCCTGCCGGATCGGCAGGATCTGCTGGTCAGCACGGTAGCTGGACTTGAACTGGCCGTTTTCTCTGTACAGCATGGCTCAGACCCGATCGATGATTTTTTCGCCGAAGAGGCCTTGCGGCCGCACCAGCAGGAACAACAAGGCCAGCACATAGGCGAACCAGATCTCGATGCCGCCGCCCAGCATCGGGCCGACATAGATCTCCGAGAGCTTCTCGCCCACGCCGATGATGAGCCCGCCGATGATGGCGCCGGGCACCGAGGTCAGCCCGCCCAGGATCACCACCGGCAGCGCCTTCAGCGCCACCAGCGAGAGCGAGAACTGCACGCCCAGCTTGCTGCCCCAGATGATGCCGGCCACCAGGGCCACGAAGCCCGCCACGCTCCACACGATCACCCAGATGGTGGAGAGCGGGATGCCGATCGACTGCGCGGCCTGGTGGTCGTCGGCCACCGCGCGCAGTGCGCGGCCGGTGGCGGTCTTCTGGAAGAACAGCGCCAGCAGGGCGACCAGGGCCGCCGCGATCAGGGCCGCGTAGAGGTCTTCCTTGCTGACCAGCAGGCCGCCCTGGAACAGCGACTCGCCGACGATGATGGGGTCCTTGGGCATGCCCACATCGATCTTGTAGATGTCGTTGCCGAACAGGGTCTGACCCAGGCCGTCGAGGAAGTAGGTGATGCCCAGCGTGGCCATCAGCAGGGTGATGCCCTCCTGGTTCACCAGGCGCGAGAGCGCCAGCTTCTCGATCAGCCAGGCCACCACGATCATCACCGCCATCGCCGCCACGAAGGCCAGCAGATTGGCCATCAGCAGGCTCTGCACGCCGGTCCATTGCGGGATCCATTCGGCAAAGCGCGCCATCGCCAGCGCGGCGAACAGCACCATCGCACCCTGGGCGAAATTGAACACGCCCGAGGCCTTGTAGATCAGCACAAAGCCCAGGGCAATGAGCGAATACAACATGCCGGACATCAGTCCGCCCATCAATGTCTCAAGGAAGAATCCCATGGCGCTCTCGCTCAGTGACTGGTGCCGAGGTAGGCACGGATGACGTCTTCGTTCTGGCGCACCTCGTCGGGCGCGCCATCGCCGATCTTCTTGCCGTAGTCCAGCACCACCACGCGGTCGGAGATGTCCATCACCACGCCCATGTCGTGCTCGATCAGCACGATGGTGGTGCCGAACTCGTCGTTCACGTCGAGGATGAAGCGGCACATGTCCTGCTTCTCCTCCACATTCATGCCGGCCATCGGCTCGTCCAGCAGCAGCACCGTCGGCTCCATCGCCAGCGCGCGGCCCAGGTCGACGCGCTTTTGCAGGCCATAGGGCAGGCGGCCCACCGGGGTTTTGCGATAGGCCTGGATCTCGAGGAAATCGATGATGCGCTCGACCTTCTCGCGCTGCGCGATCTCCTCGCGCTCGGCCGGGCCCCAGCGCAGCGCCTGCAGGAAGAGGTTGCTCTTCATGTGCAGGTTGCGGCCGGTCATGATGTTGTCCAGCACGCTCATGCCCTTGAACAGGGCCAGGTTCTGGAAGGTGCGCGCCACGCCCATCTCGGCCACCTGGCGCGAGTTCATGTGCTTGAAATGCTGGCCGCGGAAGGTGATCTCGCCCTGCTGTGGCTGGTAGACACCGTTGATGCAGTTGAGCATCGAGCTCTTGCCCGCGCCGTTGGGCCCGATGATGGAGCGGATCTCATGCTCGCGCACATTGAAGCTGATGTCGGTGAGCGCCTTCACGCCGCCGAAACTCAGCGAGATGTTCTTGACCTCGAGGATGACCTCGCCAATCTTCTTGGCCATCAAGCAGCCCTCCTGACAGCCGGAAACGTCTTCGTGTCCATGATTCTCAAATCGGCCGAGACCGAGCCGCTGCGGCCGTCCTCGAACTTCACCGCCGTCTCGATGAACTGCGAGCTCTTGCCGCCGTAGAGCGCATCGATCAGCACCGCGTATTTCTCGGCGATCGCGCCGCGCCGCACCTTGCGGGTACGGGTGAGTTCGCCATCGTCGGCATCCAGCTCCTTGTGCAGGATCAGGAAGCGGGTGATCTGGCTACCGGCCAGCAGTTCGTCCTGGGCCAGGTCGGCGTTCACCTTCTCCACACACTCGCGGATGAGTTCGTAGACCTCGGGCTTCTGCGCCAGGTCGGTGTAGCCGGCATAGGGCAGGTTGCGACGCTCGGCCCAGTTGCCCACCGCCTCGAAGTCGATGTTGATGAAGGCGCAGACGCGCTCGCGCTTGTCGCCCAGCGCCACCGCCTCCTTGATGTGGGCGAAGAACTTGAGCTTGTTCTCCACATACTTGGGCGCGAACATGGCGCCGTCGTTGGGGCCGCCCAGGATGCGGCCCACGTCCTTGGCGCGGTCGATGATCTTCAGGTGGCCGCTGGCATCGATGAAGCCAGCGTCGCCGGTGTGATACCAGCCCTCGGCGGTGAGCACCTCGTTGGTGGCGGCCTCGTTCTTGTAATAGCCCTTCAGCAGGCCCGGCGACTTCACCAGGATCTCGCCGCTCGCGTCCAGCTTGATCTCCACGCCGTCGATGGGCACGCCCACGGTGTCGGAGCGTGCCTCGTTGTCGGGCTGCAGGCAGACGAACACCGCCGTCTCGGTGGAGCCGTAGAGCTGCTTGAGGTTGATGCCGATCGAGCGGTAGAAGCTGAACAGATCGGGGCCGATCGCCTCGCCGGCGGTGTAGGCCACCCGCACGCGCGAGAAGCCCAGGGTGTTGCGCAGCGGCCCGTAGATGAGCAGATTGCCGAGTGCGTACTTCAGCTTGTCCAGGGCGCCCACCGGCTTGCCGTCCATCAGCGCCGGGCCGACGCGCTGCGCCAGCGCCATGCAGCGCGCGAACAGCCAGCGCTTCAGGCTGCCGGCATCCTCCATGCGGATCATCACGCTGGTGAGCAGGCCCTCGAACACGCGCGGCGGCGCGAAGTAATAGGTGGGGCCGATCTCCTTCAGGTCGATCGAGACGGTGCTGGCCGACTCGGGGCAGTTCACCACATAGCCGCAGGCCAGCCACTGGGCATAGCTGAAGATGTTCTGGCCGATCCAGGCGGGCGGCAGATAGGCCAGCACTTCCTCGTGGCTACCGAGCTTGTCGAAGCGCGCGCCGGCCTGGGCCCGGTCGATCAGGGTGGCATGGCTGTGCACCACGCCCTTGGGGTTGCCGGTGGTGCCCGAGGTGAAGAACATCGCCGCCACATCGTCGGGCTTGACGCGCTCGGCCCACTCGCGGAACAGCTGCGGCTGCGTCTTGGCGGCGGCCGCGCCGGCGGCGATCAGGCTGTCCAGCGGCGCCACGCCGGGCTCGTCGTAGTTGCGCAGGCCGCGCGGATCGTCGTACCAGAGGTGGGTGAGCTGCGGGCATTGGCCGCGTATCTCGATCAGCTTGTCGACCTGCTCCTGGTCCTCCACGATCGCGAAGGCCACCTCGGCGTTGTTGATGGGGAACACGAACTCCGCGCCCACCGCGTCCTGGTACAGCGGCACCGGAATCGCGCCCAGCACCTGGGCGGCCAGCATGCTGGCCGCCAGGCGCGGGCGGTTCTCGCCGACCACGATGACATGCTGGCCGCGCTGCACGCCGGCCTGGTGCAGGCCATGGGCCAGCGCGCACACCAGCTCCGCCAGCTGCGCCCAGCTGAGCGCCTGCCAGATGCCGTATTCCTTCTCGCGCAGCGCGGCGTCATTCGGACGCTGGGCCGCATGGTCAAGCAAGAGCCTGGGAAAAGTCGTGCTGGTCACCGTGTGTCTCCTCGGTGCACTGCGCCCCACAAGCGGGAACGAACGGAAACGGATGGGCGGTGCATGCCTTGTTGCGGTGCAATCCTAGGCCTTTACTTTGACGCCGTGTTGTCGTTGCGACGACATTTGATGGAAATCACGGCCCGTGCTTTCCCGGGGGTGCCGCGTCAGGATCACGTCATGCTGAGCGGCGATGAATAGAGGGATGAACTCGACAGTGACGCAAAACCTGACCCTTCGCCAGCGCGCGCGGCCACCCAGCGCCGCCGAACTTGAAGCGATTCCCTGGCTCGCCGTGCTGGAGCCGGCGCAGCGCGAGGCCGCCGTGGCCCAGCTGCAGGTGGCCGACGCCGAGGTGGGCGAGCGCGTCTGCCGCATCGGCAAGCCGGCCAATTTCTGGTTCGGCGTGATCGACGGCCTCTTGAAGATGAGCAACGACGATGCCGCCGCCCAGTCCATCACCTTCACCGGCGTGCCGCCGGGCGGCTGGTTCGGCGAGGGCACCCTGCTCAAGCGCGAGGTCTACCGCTACAACATCCAGCCGCTGCGCCGCAGCGTAGTGGCGGGCCTGCCGATCGAGACCTTCCACGACCTGCTGGAGCACAGCATCGGCTTCAACCGCTTCGTGCTGAACCAGCTCAACGAGCGCCTCGGCCAGTTCATCGCCGCGCGCGAGATCGACCGCATCTCCGACCCCGACCTGCGCGTGGCGCGCAACCTCGCCGCCCTCTTCCACCCCCAGCTCTATCCCGGCGTGGGCAGCCTGCTGCGCATCACCCAGCAGGAGCTGGCCAAGCTGGTGGGCCTGTCGCGCCAGCGCGTCAACGAGGCCCTGAGCCATCTGCAGGAGCGCGGCCTGATCAGCGTGGAATATGGCGGCGTGCGGGTGCTGGAGCTGCAGGGCCTGAGGCGTTATCCGCAGCCCTGAGACGGCCTCCTAGAATCGCCCCACCATAACAAGGGGCTGCACCATGAGTTGGTTAGGTCTGGTAGGTGGCGTGGTGCTGGCCTGGCTGGCCGGCGAGATCTTCGGCCAGCGCGGTGGCGGCCTGGCCGTGCTGGGCGGCCTGGTGGGCGTGCTGCTGATGCGCATGCAGGCCAGGCTCAACGCCCTGGGCGAGGAGCTGCGGCAGCTGCGGCTGGGGCAGGCGCCCGCTGCCGCGCGGCCGGCGCGCGCCGCCATGCCCGAACCCGAACCCGAACCCGAACTCGAACTCGAACCCGAGCCGGCGCCCGAACCCCCGCCGCGCGTCGAGACGCCGCCGGCCCTGCCGCCCCGCCTGCCGCCCGAGCCGGCCGCGCGTGCGCAGCCCCGGCTGGAGCCCGACGAACAATCGCTGGCCGCCACCAGCTCGCTGGGCCGGTCGCTGCTGGCCTGGTTCCGCGGCGGCAACACCATCGTGCGCGTGGCCGTGCTGCTGCTCTTCATCGGCGTGGCCTTTCTCTTGCGCTATGCGGCCGAGAACGCTCTGCTGCCGCTGGCCTGGCGGCTCGCCGGCACGGCGCTGGCGGGCCTGGCGCTCACCGGCCTCGGCCTGCGCCTGACTCCCAAAAGGCGCGGCTACGGCCTGAGCCTGCAGGGCGCCGGCGTGGGCATCAGCTACCTGGTGCTGTTCGCGGCCTTCCGGCTCTACGGCCTGGTGCCGGCGGGCCTGAGCTTCGGCCTGCTGGCCGCGCTGGCCGCCATCACCACCGTGCTGGCGCTGCGCCAGGACGCCTTGCCCCTGGCGGCGCTGGGCTTTGGCGGCGCCTTCCTGGCGCCGGTGCTCACCTCCACCGGCCAGGGCAGCCATGTGGCCCTGTTCGGCTACTACCTGCTGCTCAACCTGGCGATCGCCTGGATCGCGCGCCACAAGGCCTGGAAGTTACTGAACCTGGAGGGCTTTGTGTTCAGCTTCGGCATCGGCGGGCTGTGGGGCTTGAAGGCCTACCAGCCCGAGCTGTTCTGGAGCACCGAGCCCTTTCTGATCGCACAGTTCGGGCTCTATCTCTTCATCGCGGTGCAGTACACGCAGCGGGTGCTGCAGCAGAACCAGGATGGCGAAAAGACGCTGGCGCTGGTGGATGGCAGTCTGCTCTTTGGCTCCCCCATCGTCGCCTTCGGCCTGCAGGCCGGCATGCTGCGCGGCCAGCCCCTGGCCCTGGCCTTCAGCGCGGCGCTGCTGGCGGCCATCTACCTGCTGCTGGGCCACTGGCTGTGGCGCCAAGCCGGCCAGCGCCTGCTGATCCTGGTGGAGGGCATGGCGGCGCTGGGCCTGGCCTTCCTGGCCCTGGTGATGCCGCTGGCCCTGGACGCACGCTGGACCAGCGCCGCCTGGGCCCTGCAAGGCCTGGGCGTGCTGTGGATCGCGCTGCGCCAGGGCCGCTGGTGGGCGGCGGTGCCCGGCATCCTGCTGCAGCTGGCGGCGGCCCTGAGCTACTGGAGTTCGCCCGGCGCCCAAGGGGTGGAAGGCCGCTGGCTCTTCCTCAACAGCGCCTTCCTGGCCCTGGCGCTGCTGGTGGCGGCCGGCCTGGGCAGTGCGGCATTGTTGCGCCGGCCGCGGCCCCAGGCCCCGGCCTGGCTGCAGCCGCCCCTGCCCGAGGCCCTGATGCTGGGCCTGGCGCTGCTGCAGCTCTGGGTGGGGGGCCTGAACGAGTTGCAGGCCTGGGAGCAGCGCTGGCTGGACGGCGCCGCGCTCGGCGCCGGCTGGAGCGCGCTGCTGGCGCTGGCGGCCGAGCTGCGCCGCCCGGCCTGGCCCACGCTGCGCTGGCCGGCACGCATCTTCATGAGCCTGGCCCTGCTGAGTTCGACCCTGGGCCTGCTGGACGCGTCCAACGCGGCCAGCCTCTGGTCGCGCTACAGCCAGGGCCCCGGCCTGCCCGAAGCCTTCGCCCTGCTGACCCTGGGCCTGTGGCGCCTGCTGCGCCAGCGCCGCGCCCCGCTGCCCGAGCCCTGGGCGCAGGCGGCCGAGCATCTGCTGCTGGCCTGGTACGCCATGCTGCAAGGCGGGCTGTGGCTCTACACCGCCGGCGCCCATCTGGTGGCCCGCCACGAGGGCTGGACACCGGCCGCCGCCATCCTGCTGCCCACCCTGCTGGGCCTGGCCCTGCTGGCGCGCCACCAATCGCAGCGCTGGCCCATGGATGTGCAGGGTCAGGTCTTGCGCCAGGGCCTGCTCAAGCCCTGGATGGCGCTGCTGATGCTGTGGGTGTTGGCCGCCAATCTGTTCAGCGATGCATCGATGGCGCCGCTGCCCACCCTGCCCCTGCTCAACCCGCTGGACCTGGCCCATGGCCTGGTGCTGATCTATGCGCTGCGCCTGCGCCAGGCCGGCCCGGGCACAGGGCGCGCGGCACGCGTGGCGCTGCTTGCCGGCGCTGGCCTGGCCTTCTGGTGGCTCAACAGCCTGCTGGTGCGCAGCCTGCACCATGGCCTGGGCACGCCGATGTGGCTGGACGGCGCGCTCGGCAGCGCCGCGGTGCAGACCGGGCTTTCGCTGCTGTGGACGCTGGCCGCCCTGGCCGCCATGCTGTGGGCCACACGGCGCGCCGCACCGGCGCTGGCGCGACCCTTGTGGATGGCCGGCGCGGTGCTGCTGGGCGCGGTGGTGCTGAAGCTGTTCCTGGTGGATCTCTCGCAGCTGGGCAGCCTGGCGCGCATCGTCTCCTTCCTGGCGGTGGGTGCGCTGATGCTGGTGATCGGCTATGTGGCCCCGCTGCCCCCCGAGGAGCGCACGACATGATGACAAAGAAAACCCTCGTCACCGGACTGGCCTGCTCGCTGCTGCTGGGCAGCGCCCTGGCCGAGCCCGAAACCGTTCGCGCCTACAGCCACCAGGCCGCCGTGCAGCCGGCGCCGCAAGAGGGCCTGCAAAGCCTGGCCCTGCCCTGGCCCGTGTTGCAGGCCTCGCGCAGCCCCGGCCTGGCGGATGTGCGTCTGTTCAACGCCCAGGGTCAGGTCTTGCCGATGGCCTGGGCGCGGGAGTTGCCGGCCCGCGAGCAAGAGCGCCGCGTCAGCGTGCCGCGCTTTGCCTGGCCCGAGCCCGCCAGCGCCGCGCCCGGCGCCGGCCTGCAGCTCCAGCTCGATGCCCAGGGCATGGTGCTGCAGCTGCAAACCTCGGACGGCCGCCAACCAGCCGTGCCCGGCGCAGCCCGGCGCTGGCTGCTGGACCTGAGTGCGCTGCCGGCGGAGGTGGAGACGCTGCGCCAGATCCGCCTCGACTGGCCACATCGCCCCGCGGGCCTGAGCAGCTCGGTGCAGATCGAGACCAGCATGGATGGCCGGGCCTGGCAGGCGTTGCAGGACCAGCCAAGGGCCACACAACGCCTGCTGCAGCTGCCCGCCAGCGAACCCACGGCCCCCAGCCTCAAGACGCTGGACTGGCCCGCCGGCATGGCGCTGCCGCGCTATCTGCGCCTGCAGTTCGAGCAGCCGCTCACGCTGCAGGCCAGCGAGCTGCTGCTGGTGCGGCGCCAGGCCCCGGCCGATCTGCAGCAGGCCCTGCAGTTCCAGCCCGAGCCGGCCACCCAAACAATGGCGCCAGCGGCCTGGCAGCTCGACCTGCAAGCCCGCATCGCGCCGCGCGCGCTGGCCCTGCAGCTGCCCGCCGGCAACCATCTGCTGCCGCTGCGCCTGGAGCAGCGCGACGCGCCCGAGCAACCCTGGCGGACGGTGAGCCGCTTCGTGGCCTGGCGCATGCAGCGCGACGGCCTGGACGCGAGTTCGCCCACGCAAGCCCTGCCGCAAGCCCCCGCCGCACGCTACTGGCGCCTGGCCGCCGAGGGGCCGGCCGCGGCACTGCAGGGTCAGGTCTTGAACGTGCAATGGCATTGGCAGGCGCCAAGGCTGGTGTTCCTGGCACCAACGCAGCAGGACCAGCTGCAGCTGGCCGTGGGGCGCGCCAAGGCCCAAGCCGGCAGCCTGCCGCTGGCCAGCCTGATGCCGGGCTACCGCGAGGGCGACGAATTCAAGTTGGCACAGGCCCAGCTGGGCCCGCTGAGCGCGCAGCCCGAGCCCGGCTGGCAGGAACAGCTGCTGAGCGCGTCCGACCCCGAAACGCGCCAGCGCTGGCTGCTCTGGGCGGTGCTGATCGCGGCGGTGGCAGGGCTGGGGGTGCTGGCCTGGCGGCTGGTGAGGCAGCTGCCGGCGGCCGACTGAGTGCAAGCCCCGGGGCCTGCCCAGCAATCAGATCAGATCGCGGCGGGGCGTGATCCAACCTTACTCGTCAGCCCTCACTCGATGCGTGACGCCCAGTAGTAGGGGCGCTTACGGTGGGGGGCAATGGCGACCACCAAGACTTCGTGCGCCGCGGGCCGGTAGACAACGCTGAACGGGAAGCCCCTGACAAGGGCGCTGCGGGTTTCCTTGAACGATGGAGCACCGCCGAGAGGGTGTGAGGCTGCCCTGGCAACGGCAGCCTCAACTGCAGCCTGGAACCGCACACCGGCGCCTGAGCGAGCCTTGGAGTAGTAAGTCAGTTCTCGCAGCAACTCGGTCTCGGCTGCGGGTAGAAAGCGGACTTGCTTGATCACTGCGCCAGGCGGCGTGCCTTCGCAAACACCTCTGCGGCATCGATGGCGACGACTTCGCCACGGTCGTACTCCGCGAGGCGCCGTTGAATTTCGGCCTCCCAGGTCGCGTCAAGCTGTGTCGCTGCGGGCTCGTTGAGAGACTCCAGAAGCTGATCAACGAGGCGCTCGCGATCCTGCGGGTTGAGCGCTCGACCGCGCTCTACGAGTTCAGCGACTTGATCATCAGGCATGCTTGACTCCCAAGGTGTAGCTGGGAGTTTACTTCGCTCACTCCCAGGATCAGGACGGCACACCGCCGAGGCCTTTGACGACCAAGGTCAGCGTTTATCCGACGCCGCACGGTGTGAACCCGGAGCGAACGGCCTCGGTCCGGCTCACGCTTGGGCGCTGGCAGGCGCCCAATCCGCTCGCCGGCGTCGGACAGCACGCAGGTGCTGTCCTCGGTCCGGCTTACGCCCCAAACGGCGTCGGTTCGGGCTTTTGGCGGGGGCTGCTGGCGTATTGCGCCGCCGTCAGCTCATAGAGCAGGCTGGGCGCCTGCCCCGGCACATCGGCCAGTGAACCCTTCAGCCGCATGCCAATGCGCTCCAGGGTCTTGCGCGAGGGCGTGTTGGCCGGGCGCACCACCGCCAGCACGGCAGGGGCCTGCAGCTGCGTGAAGGCCAGGCCCAGGGCGGTGAGCGCCATCTCGGAGGCATAGCCCTGGCCCCAGGCCTGGGGGCGGAAGCGGAAGTAGAGGTTCAAGCCCTCCTGGCCATCGATGGGCTTGGCCATGATGCCGCCGAAGCCCAGCACCTGCTCGGGCAGTTCGCGCAGGGCAATCACCCAGTAGCCAAAGCCGCGCTGCTGCCAATGGGCCTGCCATTGCTGCAACAGCTCCTGCGCTTCCGCGCGCGCGTGCAGGGGCCCGTGCGGGCTGTGATGGTTGGTGACCGGGTCGGCATGCACCTCGAACAGCGTGTCCAGGTCGGCATCGGCGGGCGCGCGCAGCAGCAGGCGCTCGGTCTCCAGCAGCAGCGGTGCTGCCATGGGATGCGCGTTCGCAACGGGACCTATTTGCCAACTCATGCCTTGCCAAAGCCTTTGGGTTCGGGGTTTTCCCTGATTATGACGGCAGCCCGGGCGGGCCGAGCCCCCTGGGCTTGGGGGCCTGTGCGCGCAGCGGATTCCGCTGTGACATGCTGCCGATTTGCATATACTGTGTTTTTGTACAGCTATTATGCCAACCGCCGTTCTCGCCGCCGATCCCAGCCACGCCGCCCTGCTGGCCGATGCACGGCTGTGGCGCGCCACCAGCCTGGGCGCCAGCGCCAGCCCCTGCATCACCAGCGGCTTCGGCGCCCTGGATGCCCAGCTGCCCGGTGGCGGCTGGCCCACGCGCATGCTCAGCGAGATCCTGCAGGCCCAGGCCGGGCTGTGCGAATGGCGCTTGCTCGGGCCGGCGCTGGGCCGGCTGCTGCAACAACAAGCCCCGCAGCCTCAGCCCATGCGCCGCAAGCCCGCCACGCCGGCGCCCGCAGCGCGCCCCCCGCTCTTGTTGGTGAACCCGCCGCAGCAACCCCATCTGCCGGGTTTGCGCGCGCATGGCATCACGCCGCAGCAGCTGGTCTGGGTCGCGCCCGCCAATGCCTTGCAGGCGCTCTGGGCCACCGAGCAGGCCATCAAGGCGAATGCCGCCGGCGCCGTGCTGGCCTGGCTGCCCGAGGCAAGGCCGGCGCAGATACGCCGCCTGCAGGCCGCGGCCCTGGGCTCGGCGGCGCCGGTGTTCCTGTTCCGGCCGCTGGCGGTGCAAACCCAATCCTCGGCCGCGCCGCTGCGCCTGATCCTGAGCCCCAGCGCCGACTGGCAGCTGCAGGTGCACATCCTCAAGCGCCGCGGCCCCGCCCATGCCCAGGCGCTGCGGCTGGAGGCGCTGCCGGCCGAGCTGGCCGCGCTGCTGGCGCCGCGGCAGCTGCGCCCCGCCACGGTCATCGCGCCGAGCATCCCCGCCGTACCCAAGGAGCTCAGCCATGAGCCCAAACCCGCCCCATCCGCTGTATTGGCTCGCCCTGCTGCTCGCGCCACCAGCCTGCAGTGATCCGGCCGCGCGGCAGACCCTGGCCTGGTGGAGCCTGCAGTTCACGCCGCGCGTGACTCTGCTAGAAGATGAGCAAGCAGAAAGCCCGGCCGTGCTGCTGGAGCTGGGCGCCAGCCTGCGCCTGTTCGGCGGCCTGCGCGCCCTGCACCGGCGCGTGCTGCGAGAGGGCCCGGCCTATGGCGTGCAGGGCCTGGCCTGGGCCCCCACCAGCCTGGGCGCCTTGGCTCTCGCCAGAGCGGGCATCGTGGATGGCCTCACGCAAGACCTGACCCCGCTGCTGGACAGCCTGACCCTGCACAGCCTCAGCGCGGTGGCCGCGCACGCGCCCATGCTGGCGCGGCTGGGCTGCCAGCGCCTGGGCCAGCTGCGCGCGCTGCCGCGCGGGCCCACGGCGCGGCGCTTTGGCCCGGCCCTGCTGCAGGCGCTGGACCAGGCCTATGGCCAGGCCCCCGAGGCCCATGCCTGGGTGGTGGCGCCCGAGCAGTTCCGGGCGCGCCTGGAGCTGCCCTACCGCATCGAGAACGCGCCGGCGCTGAGCCATTACGTCGAGCAGCTCCTGCGCCAGCTCTGCGCCTGGCTGGCGGCGCGGCATGCCGGCATCAAGCGGCTCACGCTCGCCTGGCAGCACGACGCGATGCGCGCGCGCGAGGCCGGCAGCGGCGGGCAGCTGAGCCTGGGCACGGCCGATACCACGCGCGATTTCGGCCATCTCGCACGCCTCATGCGCGAGCACCTGGCCCAGCTGACGCTGCAGGCGCCGGTGGGCGAGCTAAGCCTGTGCGCCGACGAGGTGCTGGCCCTGCAGGAACACAGCGCCTCGCTGCTGCCCCCAAATGGTGCAGGATCCCCCGAACAGCCCAGGGAGCCGCTCAACCAGCTGCTGGAGCGCATGGCGGTGCGCCTGGGCCCCGAGCGCGTGCGCCGCGCCCGCCTGCGCGAGGACCACCGGCCCGAATGCATGCAGGACTGGCTGGCCTGGGGCCAGGTCTTGCCCCCGGCCGGCATGCGCCCGGCCCTGCAGCCCCAGCCCAGCTGGCTGCTGGAGCCGCCGCTGGCGCTCAAGACGCGCCGCGACCAACCCGTTCACCAGGGCCAGGTCTTGCAGCTGCTGGCCGGGCCGCAGCGCATCGAGGGTGGTTGGTGGGGCGGCAAGGCCGTGGATCCGCAGGTGCAGCGCGACTATTTCCTCGCCCGCAGCAGCAGCGCCAGCAACGGCCTGAGCGGCCTGCTGTGGATCTACCAGGAGCGCCTCTCCACCGCGGAGCAGCGCTGGTTTCTGCACGGGGTGTTCGCATGAACAGCCCGACGCGCGGACCGGGGGGATACGCGGAACTCCACTGCTTGAGCAATTTCAGCTTTCTGCGTGGCGCCTCCGACCCCGAGGAGCTGGTGCGGCGCGCCCACGACCAGGGCTATGCGGCCCTGGCCATCACCGACGAATGCTCGCTGGCCGGGGTGGTGCGCGCGCATGTGGGCCTGAAGCGCCTGATGGGCGAGCGGCCCGAACTGGACCCCGAGCTGGAGCTGCCCCAGCTCATCATCGGCAGCGAGTTCCTGGTGCGCGCGGCGGAGGACGACGAGGCGCCGCTCTTCAAGCTGGTGCTGCTGGCGCCGCAGCGCGAGGCCTATGGCAATCTGAGCCAGTTCATTACCGATCTGCGCCGCGCCTCACCCACCAAGGGCCAGTACCGGCTCAGCTGGCCGCAGCTGCATACCGCCAGCCAACAGGCCCATTTGGACGGCCTGCTGCTCATCCTGCTGCCGCTGCGCAGCCGCAGCGATGCCGAATTGCTGGCGCAGGCACGCTGGCTGCTGGGCGCCTTCGCGGGCCGCGCCTGGATCGGCGTGGAGCTGCTCAGCGAACTCTCCGACGAGCTCTGGCTGCAGCGCCTGCGCGCGCTCTCGGAGGCAACTGAAATTCCACTGGTCGCCACGGGCGATGTGCACATGCACGTGCGCTCGCGCAAGCCCCTGCAGGACGTGATGACGGCCACCCGCCTCAACAAGCCCATCCATGCCTGCGGCCTGGACCTGCAGCCCAATGCCGAGCGCCATCTGCGCAGCCGCCTGCGCCTGGCCCAGGTCTACCCGCCCGAGTTGCTGGCCGAGACGCTGAAGATCGCCGAGCGCTGCCACTTCACGCTCGACGAGCTGCGCTACCAATACCCCAGCGAGGTGGTCCCCAACGGCGAGACCCCCTCCAGCTATCTGCGCCGCCTCACCTACGAGGGCATGGCCAGGCGCTGGCCCGCGGACGGCGGCGCCGCCTGGGTGGAGCGGGTCGAGCATGAGCTGGCGCTGATCGCCGAGCTGCGCTACGAGCATTACTTCCTCACCGTGGCCGACATCGTGCGCTTCGCGCGCTCGCAGGGCATCCTCTGCCAGGGGCGCGGCTCGGCCGCCAACTCGGTGGTCTGCTACTGCCTGGAAATCACCGCGGTGGACCCGGCCGAGAGCACCCTGCTGTTCGAGCGCTTCATCAGCAAGGAGCGCAACGAGCCGCCCGATATCGATGTGGACTTCGAGCACGAACGCCGCGAGCTGGTGATCCAGTACCTCTACCAGCGCTACGGCCGCCACCGTGCCGCCCTCACCGCGGTGGTGATCGCCTACCGTGCGCGCAGCGCGCTGCGCGACGTGGGCCGCGCGCTGGACTTCGACGCGGCCTTGCTGGAAAAGCTCGCCAAGGACCATTCGGGCTGGAGCGAGGACATCCTGCCCCCCGAGCGCTTCGCGCAGCTGCAGCAGGAGCTTGGCTTCGATGCCCAGGACACGAAGCTGCAGCAGCTCATCACGCTGGCGCGCCAGCTGATGGGCATGCCACGCCACCTCAGCCAGCATGTGGGCGGCTTCGTGCTCACCGAGGGGCCGCTGTCGCGCCTGGTGCCGATCGAGAACGCCAGCATGAAGGACCGCAGCGTGATCGAGTGGGACAAGGACGATCTCGACGCGCTCAATCTGCTCAAGGTCGACGTGCTGGCCCTGGGCATGCTCAGCGCCCTGCGGCGCTGCTACGCGATGGTGAACCGGCTGCGCGGCAGCACGCTGGATCTCGCCACCACGCCGCAGGGCGACGATCCCACCTACGACATGATCTGCGCCGCCGACACCATCGGCACCTTCCAGATCGAGAGCCGCGCGCAGATGTCGATGCTGCCGCGCCTCAAGCCGCGCAAGTTCTACGACCTGGTGATCGAGGTGGCGATCGTGCGCCCCGGCCCCATCGAGGGCGGCATGGTGCATCCCTATCTGGAGAACCGCGCCAAGCACCCGGACGATGTCGTCTACCCCAGCGAGGACCTGAAGGCGGCGCTCGCGCGCACCTGCGGCATCCCGATCTTCCAGGAGCAGGTGATGCAGGTGGCGATGATCGCGGCCGGCTTCACGCCCGGCGAGGCCGACCAGCTGCGCCGCGCCATGGCGGCCTGGAAGCGGCCCGGCGACCTGGGCAAGTTCCACGAAAAAATCCTCGACGGCATGCGCGCGCGCGGCTACCAGGACGCGTTTGCCGAATCCATCTTCAAGCAGATCAAGGGCTTTGCCTCCTACGGCTTCCCCGAATCGCATGCCGCCAGCTTTGCCCTGCTCACCTATGTGAGCTGCTGGCTCAAGAGGCACGAGCCGGCGGCCTTTCTGTGCGCGCTGCTGAACTCGCAGCCGCTGGGCTTCTACACCCCGGCCCAGCTGGTGCAGGACGCACGCCGCCATGGCGTCGAGGTGCTGCCCGCCGATGTGAGCTACAGCGATCTGGACAGCCGGCTCACCCCCGAGGTGCTGGGCGACGATGCCGCACTGGCCCAGCCCGCCGTGCGCCTGGGCCTGCGCCTGGTGCATGGGCTGGCGGATGCGGCGGCCGAGCGCATCGTGGCGGCGCGCAGCGCAGCCCTCTTCAGCGATGCGCAAGACCTGGCCCTGCGCGCCGCGCTGGACCAGCGCGAGATGCAGCTGCTGGCCGCCGCCGATGCCCTCGCCTCGCTCAGCGGGCATCGCCGCCAGCAGGTCTGGCAGGCCTCGGCGCTGCGCAGCCTGCCGCCGCTGTTGCGCGGCAGCATGCCGGCCGAGGATGAGCTGGCCTTGCCCGCCGCGCCCGAGGGCGAGGAGGTGCTGTGGGACTATGCCTCGCTGGGCCTGACCCTGCGCAGCCATCCGCTGGCGCTGCTGCGCGCACGCCTGGCCAGGCGCGGGCTGCAGAGCTCGGCCGAGCTGCGCGACTGGCCCAGCGGCCGCATGGTGCGCAGCTGCGGCCTGGTGACGGTGCGCCAGCGCCCGCAGACCGCCAAGGGCACGCTCTTCATCAGCCTGGAAGACGAGGCCGGCAGCGTGCAAGTGATCGTCTGGCCCGACATCTACAAGGCGCACCGCTCCACCATCCTGGCCGCGCGCCTGCTGGTGGTGCATGGCCGCTGGCAGCACGAGAACGGCGTGCGCCATCTGCTCGGCCAGCACTTCGAGGACCTGACGCCCTGGCTGGGGCGGCTGGGGGTGAGCAGCCGGGATTTCCGCTGAGGCTTTCTTAAGGCCGCGGCCCCGCATTGGCCGCCCGGCAGCGCTGCACATCGCAGGCGGTGGGCAGCAGCGCCCGGTACTCCACCCCCTTGGCCAGGCGCGAGCCGTCGCGGATGCTGCAGACCTCGCCCTTGGCGCCGGTGTAATAGGACATCACGTCCACGCAGCGTTTCGAATGCGCCATCACGCCGAACAGATGGCCCATTTCGTGCGAGATCACCATCTGCAGGGTCTGCTCGGCCGGGTGGCCGGGGTTGCGCTCGTGCAGCAGCTCGAAGGCCGCCGGCCCCAGCGAGAGCGTGCGCCGGCCCAGATCGGCCAGGCCGAAGTTGCGCGCCGCCCCCTGCTCGTTCCACTGCACCAGCACCGCGCCCTGGCGCCAGGCGTTCTGCGCATGCTCGCCCCGCAGCAGGCGCGCCGGCACGCCGCAGCCGGCCCAGCCCTGCAAGGCCTTGTCGAGCGCCTGCTCCACCTGCGCCGCGCCGAACCAGTAGGGCGCGCCGCGGTGGCTGTAGACGAACAGCAGCGGCGTGGCGATGGCGGGGCGGTCCCGGCCATCGCCCCAGGTGCTGATCTCGCCGGCGCGGCATTCGGCGATCTCCTGCTCGCGCAGGCTGGCCGGCGCGGCCCAAAGCAAGAGCGGGCACAGCAGGGCAAGGCAGAGCATCAGGCGCATGGCCGCATTGGAGCAGAGCCGGGTCAAGCCCCTGTCAGCTGCAGCCCGCAGACTGGGGTTCAATTTTCACCAGCAGTACCCAGCCCATGACCGTTCAGGACCTCTACCGCAGCAAGCGCCTCGGCGCCAACGACGCCCTCGGCCACTTGCGCGACGGCGATTTCATCATCGTGCCCACCGGCGTCGGCGAGCCCCCCGCGCTGCTGACGGCGCTCTCCGAACAGCGCCGGCGCTTCCGCGACATCAAGGTGGGCCAGATCCTGGCGGTGCGCAAGTTCGGCTATTTCGACCCCGAGACCGTCGAGCATGTGCGCCATGTGTCCTTCTTCTACGGCGCCGCCTCGCGCCCCGGCGGCCAGGCCGGCTGGGTGGACTTCATCCCCAGCTATTTCTCCGAGATGCCGGCCCTGATCGCGCGCGGCCAGATGGCCGCCGACGTGGTGTTCGCGCTCGCCTCGCCGATGGACGCGCATGGCTATTTCTCGCTCAGCCTGGGCGCCGACTACACCATGGCCGCGGTGGCCAAGGCGCGCGCCGTGGTGCTCGAGGTAAACCCCCATGTGCCCTATGCCTATGGCAACTGCCGCGTGCACATCTCGCAGGTGGCGGCCCTGGTGGAGGACGAGACCCCGGTGATGGAGGTGGGCCTGCCCAGCATCGGCCCGGTGCAGCAGGCGATCGGCAAATACGTGGCCGACATGATCGACGACGGCTCCACCCTGCAGATCGGCTATGGCGGCATTCCCGACGCGGTGGTGATGCAGCTCACCGCCAAGCGCGACCTGGGCGTGCACACCGAGATGATCGGCGACGGCATCCTCACCCTCATCGAGGCCGGCGCCGTCACCAACCGGCGCAAGACCCACCACGCGGGCAAGAGCATCGCCACCTTCGCGCTGGGCTCCAAAAAGCTCTACCAGTACATGGAGCGCAACCCGGCGCTGGAAATGCATCCGGTGGATGTGACCAACGACCCCTACGAGGCGGCCCGCAACGACAAGCTCTGCGCCATCAACGCCACCCTGCAGATCGACCTGCTGGGCCAATGCGGTTCGGAGAGCCTGGGGCCCCTGCCCTACTCCGGCACCGGCGGCCAGAGCGACTTCGTGCGCGCCGCGAATCGCTCGCGCGAGGGCAAGGCCTTCATCGTGCTGCCCTCCACCGCCAAGGGCGACAGCATCAGCCGCATCGTGCCCACGCTCACGCCCGGCACGCACATGAGCACCAGCAAGAACGACATCAACTACGTCGTCACCGAGTTCGGCGTGGCCCAGCTGCGCGGCAAGTCGGCCAAGCAGCGCGCCCAGGAGCTGATCGCCATCGCGCATCCGGACTTCCGCGGCGAGTTGCGCGAGCAGGCCAGAAAGCTGCAGCTGCTCTAAGAGCGTATTTACGATCCCCTCATGGCGTCCGTTGCCCCGCAAAGGCAGGGGATGCAAGGCGCAAACCGCAGCCGGGTTGGACACCCGGCGAGGATTTGCAACGCCGCAGACGCTGTCTTTGCGGGGCAACCCGAAGGGCAAGGCAGCCCAGGGGCGCACTCGTCGTTGCCCACCTTGGCCAGGCGGCGAGCCTGGCCTTCGGCGCGCGCCTAGATTGCGACCCTGGGCTGCCTTGCGGGCACCATGATGGGATCGTAAACACGCTCTAAGACCCAGCGGCGAGAATGCGCGGCCATGAGCCCGCTCGCCCTCGCCCTCGCCCTCGTCCTCGTCGCCGCGCTCTGCCACGCCGCCTGGAACCTGATCGCCAAGCAGGCCGGCGGCGGCCAGGCCCTGGTGCTGCTGATCGCCCTGCTGGTGCTGCTGGTCTGGGCGCCGCTGCTGCCCTGGCTGGGGCTGGAACAGGTCTTGCACTGGGGCTGGAAGGAGCTGCTGGTGTTGGCCGGCAGTGCCGGGCTGCACGTCGTCTACTACCACTGCCTGATGCAGGGCTATGCGGTGGCCGACCTCAGCGTGGTCTATCCGGTGGCGCGCGGCAGCGGCCCGCTGCTGAGCTCGGCCGGCGCCCTGCTGCTGCTCGCCGAGCCGCTCAGCCTGCTGGGCGCCCTGGGCGCGCTGGGCGCGGTGGGCGGGGTGTTCCTGATCGCCGGCGGGCCGGGCCTGTTCAAGCGGGCACAGCAGCCCGAGCAGCGCCAGCGCGTGCACCAGGGCCTGCTGTGGGGCGGGCTCACCGGCGCCTGCATCGCCGGCTACACCCTGGTGGATGGCTATGCGGTCAAGGTGCTGGCGATCGCGCCGGCGCTGGCCTACTACGCCAACAACCTGCTGCGCGTGCCGCTGCAACTGCCCCTGCTGGCCGGCCACCGGCGCGCCGCCACGCTCGAGGTCTGGCGCACGCGCTGGAAGGCGGCGCTGGCGATCGCGCTGCTCAGCCCCATCAGCTACGTGCTGGTGCTCCACGCCATGCGCCTGGCGCCGCTGAGCCATGTGGCGCCGGCGCGCGAGGTCTCGATGCTGTTCGCGGCGCTGGCCGGCGGCAGCCTGCTGGGCGAGGGCGACCGCCTGCTGCGCCTGCTGGGCGCCCTGTGCATCGGCCTGGGCGTCGCCGCCCTTGCGCTGGGATGAACGTGGCGGATTCGTGACACCTTACCGCCGCGCGCGCACTCAAACCCCAGCTCCAGGGTAAACGGCGATTGCCGCTGGCCGAAGTCCGGGCGATACACCCGCTCGGGCGACATCCGCACCGCCCGCCGATCGACCGAGGAGCACGAGACGATGACGGAATTCAAGCGCGCAGCCCTGTTCAGCCTCGGCCTGCTGGCCATGGCCTCGTCCATGAGCGCCCAGGCCAGCGGCGGCAGCATCGGTGTCATCCTGCCCGAGAGCTGGCCCAGCAAGGCGCAGGCCGAGGAAATCCGCAACGGCATGCAGCTGGCCCTCAAGACCTGGCCCTCGCAGCCCGTGCCTACCCTGATCGTGAAGGACAGCGGCTGCGACCCCAAGAAGGCCGAGGCCGCCACCAAGGCGCTGATCGAGGCCAGGGTGGACGTGGTGCTGGGCAACTGGTGCGAGATCGGCGGCGGCGCCGAGCTGCTCAGGAATGCCGGCATCGGCTTCGTCTCCAGCAATGCCGAACGCGTCAAGGGCCTGGAAGGCAGCCAGCTGCAGCTGGGTCGGGTGGAGCTCTACGCGGGCGAGAAGCTGGCGGCCAAGCTGCGCAGCGAGACCGGCCTGCGCGTCAGCGCCCGCACCAGCTGCTGGATGGATTTCGAGCCCAGCATCTCCGACAAATACGACGCCGTGCTGTGCCCGGTGCTGGCGATCGACAAGGCGCGCTGGGACCAGGTGGCCGCCACCTACAGCGCCGGCTTCCTCAAGCCCTTCACCGTCTCGGTGGCGCGCGGCTATGCGGCCATGGAGGTGGCGCTGTCCTATGTGCGGCGCCTGCGCGGCGGCGCCAAGTCCGGCGCGGCGCTGAAGGACACGCAGAGCATCAGCACCTTGTTCGGCCCCCTGCCCGCGCCCGACGGCGCCACGCCGGCCGAGGCCATGCAGCTGGTGTTCGCCGCCAAGCTGCCCAAGCTGGCGCCCAAGCAGGCCGCCGCGGTGGACGAGATCGTCAAGAGCAAGGGCTGCGGCGGCAAGGCGGCCGGCGCCCACAGCGGCCCCTGGGCCGAGCAGCCCTTCGTGGTGCGCGGCACCGGCGCCGCGGCCGACTGCGCCGCCCCCATCGTCACGGCGCAGCGCTGACGGCTGCCGCGGCCAACCGCTCGGCGAAAAAGGCCGCGATGTCGGCCTGCATCTGCGGCGTGACGCTGTGCGCCGCGCCCGGATAGAGCACGAAGCGCGCATCCAGGCCCTGCTCGGCATAGAGGCGCTGGCTCAGCTGCCAGCGCGCCAGCGGCGTGCTGCCGAAGCGGGCGAAGATCAGCCGCTCGTCGGCGGCCGAGAAGCTGTCGCGGTGCACCACCGCGTCGTTGGCGTCCTGGTCGCCCATATAGATGAAGGCGGCCACCGCCTTCAGCGCGGCCGGGCGCCAGGCCTCGCCGCTCAGCGCGGCCAGGTCGGCCACGCCCACCGGGTAGTTGAGTGCCACGCCGTCGGCCAGCGCCGCCTGCGGCGCCAGCGGCCAGCCGCCCGGCGAGCCGCTGGCCAGGGCCAGCACGCGCTCGGGATGCAGGAAGGCAAAGCGGTTGACGAAGGAGCCCGAGGCCGAGAAGCCCGACATCAGCAGCCGCGCCGACAAGACCTGACCCTGCTGCGCCAGGCGCTGGCGGGCATCGTCCACCATCGCCAGCAGCTGGCGGTCGACGCGCTGCCAGGCCGGGTGCGTGGCCAGCAGGGCGGCGCGGCTGAGCGCTTGCAGGTAGATGTCATCGGCCTGCGGATCGGCCGGGCGCGGAAACATCGGCACCAGCAGCGGCACGCCCAGGCCCTCGGCCAGCGCCGCCTGGCGATTCAGCTCGCCGGCGGCGGCGGCGCGCAGCAGTTCCAGCTCGGTGCTCACGAAACCGCTGTTGTTGGGCACCACCAGCAGATGCGGCGACTTGATCTGCTGGGGCAGGTAGAGGAAATAGGGCCAGTGGAAGCCGCGCTCGGGGGCCGCGGCGCGCTCCTGCACCCGCGCCGCGTCCAGCTGCGGCAGCACCAGCGCCGGCCCCTTCACCCCCAGCAGGGCGAAGCCACCTTCGCTGGCGCCGGCGTCGAACTCCAGCTCGTAGCGGCCCGGCGGCAGGCGCCGCTGCAAGCTGGTCTCGCCCTGGTGCGCCGCCCAGCTCAGCAGCGGCGCCTGGCCGGCCGGCCCGCGCAGCGTCAGCTGCGCCTCGCCGCCCTGCACCGCCAGCCACAGGTGCAGGCGGTGGTCTTCGTCGGAAGGCGGCAGCACCAGGCTGATGCGCGCGGGCACGCCGCCGCGCCCCTGCAGCCGCAGGCCGTGGGTCAGGTTGAAACCCTGCTGCACCAGGGCCGCATTGCGCTCGTTGACCTCCTTGCGCAAGGCCTCCAGGGCCGGCGGCGGCGCGGCCGCGGGCGAGGTTTCGGCCGCCCTTGCGTTGCCCAGCGCCAGCCAGGCACAGGCCAGCAAGACCCTGCAGATGGTTGTTCGCATCCTCTCCCCTTCGTCTTGGTGTGCAGGCGCGCATGCTAGGGCCTACCTACACTCTAGGCATGAGTGAATCCGATACCCAGCAAGATCCCGACGCCGCCATCAACGAGCCCCGCCTCTGGCGCGACCGCGGCTGGACCGCCCAGGTCATCAAGAACGAGGACGACGAGGGCTGGGCCGTGGCCATGTACAAGGCCGGCGAGGCCGAGCCGGCCCTGGTGGGCCCCTGGACCATGGGCCGCGACAAGAAGAACCCCAAGCCCCTGGACGTGAACGCCTTCAACACCCTGGTGAAGACCGCCAGCGAGGTGATACGCCGCCACGAGCAGGCCCTGCATGCCCAGCTGCACCGCGAGCTCAAGCTGGACAGCGAGGCCGGCCGCCTGCTCGTCACCCTGGACATCGTGCCCGACGAGGAGGCGCCGCATGCGCTGCTGGCGGCCTTCGACGCTGCCGGCGAGCGCCTCGCCCAGGTGCGCGTGGCACCGGGCTTCAAGCTCAGCCAGGCGAGCGCAGCGGCCTGGGTGGAGGCGGGCTTCGAGCGCCCGCGCTCGTCTTGATGGAACTCAAGCCCGGCTGAGGCGCGGCGTTCCAGAATGGGTCGTTGTCACTTGGTGAACATCCATGACCGAGACCCCCACCCAACGCCTGGACCGCGTGCTGCATGCGGCCGCCGCCCCGCTCACCGGCGGGCTTTCGCCGGTCTCGTTGGCGCTGGCCATGGCGGACTGGGGCTGGCATCTGGGCGTCTCGCCCGGCCGCCAGCTGGAGCTGGCCGCGCTGGCCGCGCAGCTGGGCGCCGACACCCTGCGCCAGCACGATGGCGCGGCCGAGGGCGGCGCCGGCGCGCGTGACGACGACCCGCGCTTTCGCCACGAGGCCTGGGCCGCCTGGCCCTACAGCCAGCTGCGCGCCGGCTTTCGCAATGCCGAGGCCTTCTGGCGCGAGGCCGCCCGCGTGCCGGGCATGAGCGCCCACCATGCCGAGATGACGCAGTTCTTCGCCAAGCAATGGCTCGCCATGCTGGCGCCGGCCAACTGGCTGCTCAGCAACCCGGTGGTGCTGAACGATGCGGTGGCGTCGCAGGGCGCGCACCTGGCCCAGGGCCTGCGGCATTGGCTGGCGGATGCCAGCGGCACGGCCGCGCCGCCGCCCAGCGTCCGGGTCGGCCAGGACGTGGCCGTCACGCCCGGCAAGGTGGTGCACCGCAACCGGCTGATCGAGCTGATCCGCTACGAGGCGCAGAGCGACAAGGTGCATGCCGCGCCGCTCTTCATCCTGCCCTCGTGGATCATGAAGTACTACATCCTCGACCTCTCGCCGCACAACTCGCTGGTGCGCTACCTGGTCGAGCAGGGCCACACCGTGTACATGGTGTCCTGGCGCAATCCGGACGCCAGCGACCACGAGCTCGGCATGGACGACTACCTGAGCCTGGGCGTGCTGGACGCGCTGCGGGCGATCGGCACGCTCAGCCCCAAGGGCGTCGGCGTGCAGGCGATGGGCTATTGCCTGGGCGGCACCCTGCTGGCGATCGCCGCGGCGGCGCTGGCGCGCGCCGGCAGCGCGCCCCTGCTCGGCTATCAAGACCTGCCCCCGCTCAAGACCCTCAGCCTGCTGGCGGCGCAGACCGATTTCTCCGAGCCCGGCGAGCTGGGCCTCTTCATCGACGAGAGCCAGATCGGCCTGCTGGACAACCTGACGCGCGGCAAGGGCTATCTGAGCGGCAAGCAGATGGCGGGTTCCTTCCAGTTCCTGCATTCGCGCGACCTGGTCTGGACGCGGCGCATGCGCGAGTACCTGATGGGCGAGCGCGAACAGCAGAGCGATCTGATGGCCTGGAACGCCGACGCCACCCGAATGCCGGCGCGCATGCACCACGAGTACCTCACCTCGCTCTACCTGCACAACGCACTGGCCGCCAGCAGCTACCGCGTCAACAGCCATGCGGTCTCGCTGAGCGAGCTGCGCATGCCCGTCTTCATGGTGGGCACCGAGCGCGACCATGTCTCGCCCTGGCGCTCGGTCTACAAGCTGCACCACCTCTGCGAGGCCGAGATCACCTTCGCGCTCGCCAGCGGCGGCCACAACGCCGGCATCGTCTCCCCGCCCGGCCCGCATGACCAACACCCGCATCGCGGCTACCGCATCGCCAGCCGGCCCGCCCATGGCGCCTGGCTGGATGCCGACGACTGGCTGGCGCAGGCGCATCCGCACGAGGGTTCCTGGTGGCCCGCCTGGGCGCAATGGCTGGGCCGGCATGGCGGGCGCAAGCAGGCTGCCACGCCCATCCCGGCGCGCGCGGTGCTGGCCGACGCGCCCGGCAGCTATGTGATGCAGCGCTACAGCGACTGAGAGGCACATCACCGGCTGGCTTAGCATGCGGGCATGATTCAACGCCTGCTCCTCGCCGCCTGCCTCCTGCTCCCCCAGTTGCCCGCCCGGGCCGAGCCCCACGCCCTGGGGCCGGCCGACATCGCGCAGCTGCGCGAGATCGGCGATGCCCAGATCTCGCCCGACGGCGCCTGGGTGGCCTACACGCTGCGCCGGCAGGACCTCGACAAGGACCAGCAGCTCACCGATCTGTGGATCAGCCGCAGCGACGGCAGCCGCAGCCTGCAGCTGACGCAGGGCGGCGACGTCGAGGGCAAGCCGCGCTGGAGCCCGGACGCGCGCCGCATCGCCTTCCTGGCCAAGCGCGGCGCCGACGAGGCGGCACGCAAGCATGCCCAGCTCTGGCAGATCGCGCTGGAGGGCGGCGAGGCGCAGCCGCTCACCAGCCTGAAGACCGGGGTGGCCGACTTCCAATGGGCGCCCGACGGCCAGCGCCTGCTGCTGGTGCTGGACGATGCCGACCCGGCCGACGAGCCCGAGCTGCTGGAGGGCTGGAAGCGCAAGACCCGCCCGCCCATCGTGATCGACCGCTTCCACTTCAAGCAGGACCGCGAGGGCTATCTGGGGCCGCAGCGCCAGCACCTCTATCTGTTCGAGCCGGCCGGCGCCAGGCTCACGCCGCTGACGCGCGGCGAGTTCGGCGAGTCCAAGCCGGCCTGGTCGCCCGACGGCCGGCAGATCGCCTTCCTCAGCCCGCGCATGGCCGAGCGCGAGCGCAGCGAGGCCACCGGCCTCTATGTGATGGAGGCCCGGGCCGACGCGCCGGCGCGCGAGCTGATCGCCAACTTCAGCACCGACGAGGACGCCTACCCGGCCTGGAGCCCGGATGGCCGCCAGCTCGCCGTGCTGATGGGCGACGAGGGGCGCTGGTCGGCCTACCAGCGCTGGCGCCTTGCGACCGTGCCCACCGTGGCGGCCGCGGGCGGCGCGCCGCGCATCCTGACGCAGGCGCTGGACCGCGGCCTGCAGGCGCGCTTTGCCTGGGCGCCCGATGGCGCCAGCCTCTACGCCAGCGTGGACGACGACGGCGCCGCCTGGCTGGCGCGCGTCGGCCTGGACGGCCGGGTCGAGAAACTCAGCGACGGGCGCCGCAGCGTGAGCGGCCTGAGCATCGCCGCCAAGGGCCAGATCGCCCTGCTCGCCAGCACGGCCAAGCAGCCGCCGGAGCTGCAGCTGCTGCAGCCGGCGGCGCCGACCAGGCTGCTGCCCCTCACCCGGCACAACGCCTGGGCGGCCGAGGTGCGCTGGGGGCGCAGCGATGACTTCGCCTCACGCAGCGCCGACGGCACCGAGGTGCACGGCCTCATCAGCTACCCGCCCGAGTACCAGTCCGGGCGCCGCTACCCCACCCTGCTGCTGATCCATGGCGGGCCCAACGGCCAGGACGGCCACAGCCTGGCGGGGCGCGACCTCTTGCGCGAGGAACTCTGCGCCGCCGGCTATGTGGTGCTGCAGGTCAACTACCGCGGCAGCAGCGGCCGTGGCGACGCCTACCAGCGCGCCATCTATGCCGACTGGGTCAACAAGGAGGTGCTGGACCTGCAGGGCGCGGTGGACTGGGCCGTCGGCCAGGGCATCGCCGACCCGGCGCGCCTGGGCGTGGGCGGCTGGAGCTATGGCGGCATCCTCACCAATGCGCTGATCGCCGCCGACACGCGCTTCAAGGCCGCGGTGGCCGGTGCCGGCAGCGCCAACCAGCTGGCCATGTTCGGCACCGACCAGTACGCCGTGCAGTACGAGCGCGAGCTGGGCGCGCCCTGGCGCAACCCGGCGCTGTGGCTGAAGGTATCGGCGCCCTTCTTCAATGCCGAGCGCATCAAGACCCCCACCCTCTTCATGGGCGGGGAGCTCGACTTCAACGTGCCGATCTCGGGCAGCGAGCAGATGTACCTGGCGCTCAAGACCCTCGGCGTGGAGACCCAGCTGGTGATCTACCCCGGCGAGTTCCACGGCATCAGCAAGCCCAGCTACGAGCGCGACGTGTCGGCGCGCTTCCGGGCCTGGTTCGACCGCTACCTCAAGCCCTGAGCTTGGTCGCGGTGATGACCTGGAAGTTGCCGAAGAACAGGGTGCGGCGCTCGCAGTGCAGGCCGCCCATGGCCTCCAGCTGGCGCAGCGGGTCATGGGTGCTCCACAGCGCCAGGCCGAGCGGCTCGAAGACCTTGAAGTAGGCCCAGCTGAGGGTGCGCAGCACCCAGGGATCGGGCTTGTGGAACTCGGCCAGGTAGAGCGTGCCGCCGGGCACCAGCACACGCACCGCCTCCTTCAGCACCTGGCCCTTGAGCTCGTGCGGCAGCTCGTGCAGCAGGAAGAACAGCACATTGGCCGCCACCGAGGCGTCCGGCAGCTGCAGCGTGTTGGCGTCCTGCTGATGGAAGACCAGCCGGCCCGCATAGGGTTGCAGCTTGCGCTGCGCATTGAGCAGCTCGTTCTCGATGATGTCGATGATCTGCACCTCGCTGGCGCCCGCGCCCAGCGCCGCCTTGACGACGCGCGGCATCACATTGCCGAAGGCGCAGGAGGTGATCAGCACCGGCTGGCCGCGCAGCTCGCTGCGGCGCAGGCGCTGGGTGATGGTGGAGACCAGGCGGTCGTACTGGAACAGCAGGATGGCCGCGATGATGGGCTGGAAGTCCACCAGCCGTATCAGCCGCATGTTCGAGTAGATCGGATAGACATGGCCGTCGGCGCGCGGCAGCACGCCGAAGAACACCTTGCCGACGCCGCGCGCAATCAGCGCGCCGCGCGTCACCGTGAAGAAGAACAGCGCCACGCTGCCAAGCACCAGGGCCGCCGACATGGCGGTGGGAAGAATCCAGTTGCTCACAATGCCCCCGAATGGCCGGGGTCGCGCGCCACAGGGCGCCGCTCACAAAGCCCCGACCTGGCTTGATTGGCGCACCGCAGCATCCAGCTGTCCTTGCTCAAGATCAACCGGCACGCCGCACCGCTACCATGCGCGCATGTTCATCAGCAACACCCTGCTGCCGGCGCTCCTCGCCGCGCTCACCACGCTCGCGTCGATGGCCCCGGCGCGGGCCACGCCGGGCGAGGTGCCGGTGGGCCAGCCGCTGCGCGAGGCCCGGCTGCAAGGCCTCAACGGCCCGCCGCGCGCGCTCTCGGCCTACCGCGGCAAGCCGCTCATCATCAACGTCTGGGCCAGCTGGTGCGGCCCCTGCCGGCAGGAAATGGCCTCGCTGGAGCGCCTGGCCTGGCGCGAGGACCTGGGCCCCTTCGCGGTGATCGGCATCTCCACCGACGACGAGCGCGACAAGGCGCTGGCCTTTCTGAAGCAGAGCAATGCCAGCTTCAACCATTACCTCGACCGGCAGCTGGAGATGGAGCACATGCTGGGCGCCACGCGCCTGCCGCTGACGGTGCTGGTCGATGCCCGGGGCAAGGTGCTGCACAAGATCTATGGCGCGCGCGCCTGGGACGAGGCCGAGGCGCTGGCGCTGATACGCCGCAGCTTCGGCACGGGCATGCGCTGATGCGCTGACTTGACGCAGCGCAAACCGCGCCGGCCGGGCAAGCGAAGAATCGAGCCCAGATCAACCCGCTGGAGTGTTGTCATGGCTGCATTGGTGAAGGGCAAGTCGCGCCCCGCTCGCGATCGCGTCGAACTGGTGGACCCGTTTGCGGTGCTCGACCAGACCCACCGCGAGGTGCTGACCCAGCTGCAGGCCCTGCAGGGGCTGATGCCGCGGCTGGAGAGCTACAACGTCGACGATGCCGCGCGCGCGATCGCCCGCGGCGCGGTGGACTTCTTCGGCCACCACGCGCGCCAGCACCATGCCGACGAGGAGAAGCGCGTCTTCCCCGATCTGCTCAACAGCGGCGACGAGGCCCTGTGCCAGCAGGTGCTGCGCCTGCAGCAGGACCATGGCTGGCTGGAGGAGGACTGGCTGGAGCTGGGCCCGATGCTGGCCGAGATCGCCGATGGCCAGGTGGGCGTGGACCTGGAGAGCCTGCGCCACGCGCTGGAGGTGTTCGGCGCGCTCTACCACGAGCATATTTCGCTCGAGGAAGGCTTCATCTATCCAGAGGCCAAGCGCCGCGCCGCCGCCGCGCAGACCGCTCGCGAACAACGGCTGGCGACGGGGGGCTGAGCCCGCAGCGCAGAATGGGGGGATGAAAACACCCCCCAGGCTGCAAGCCTTGATGGAAGAAGGCCTGATCGACGGCGTGCTGCGCCAGCTGATGAGCGGCAAGGAAGCGCAGGTCTACGTGGTGCGCTGTGGCGAGGAGACGCGCTGCGCCAAGGTCTACAAGGAGGCCACGCAGCGCAGTTTTCGCCAGGCGGTGGACTACACCGAGAACCGCCGCGTGAAGAACAGCCGCCAGGCGCGCGCCATGGCCAAGGGCACGCGCTTCGGCCGCGCCATGCAGGAGGAGGCTTGGCAGAGCGCCGAGGTGGACGCGCTCTACCGCCTGGCCGCCGCCGGCGTGCGCGTGCCCCAGCCCTACAACTTCCACGAGGGCGTGCTGCTGATGGAGCTGGTGGCCGATGCCGAGGGCGCCGCCGCGCCGCGCCTCAACGACGCCCAGTTCACGCCCGAGCAGGCGCGCCGCCACCATGCGGCGCTGATCGCCGAGGTGGTGCGCATGCTGTGCGCCGGCATCGTGCACGGCGACCTCTCCGAGTTCAACATCCTCTTGGCCGAGGACGGCCCGGTCATCATCGACCTGCCGCAGGCGGTGGACGCCGCCGGCAACAACCACGCCAAGCGCATGCTGCTGCGCGATGTGGAGAACCTGCGCCTGTTCTTCGGCGCCAGCGCGCCCGAGCTGCTGGCCAGCGACTATGGCCACGAGATCTGGGCCCTGTTCGAGCGCGGCCTGCTCAAGCCCGACAGCCCGCTGAGCGGCCGCTTCGAGCACAGCCGCAAGGCCGTCAACGTGGGCGCGGTGCTGCGCGAGATCGAGGATGTAAAGGCCGAGGAGGCGATGCGCCAGCTGATGCGCAGCGGCGCGGGCTAGAACTGCAGCGGCGCGCCGCCACTGAAGCTCAGCGTGTGGCCGAGATCGCGGAAGTCGATGCGCAGCAGGGCTTCATGCCCGTCGTTCGACCAGCGCATCGCCAGCACCTCGGGCTCGCTCTCCAGCAGCTCGAAGCGGCCCTGGAAGGCCGGATGCTCGTTGCGCAGCCGGATCAGCTGCAGCAGGCGCTGCACCACCGGGCGCTGCAGCTCGGCGGCGATCTCGGCCTGGTCGTAATGGTGGCGGTTGATGTCGCGCCCCACCCCGCTGCGGGCCAGCAGCGCCATGTCGTTGTGGCCGGCCAGCAGGCCGACGTAATAGACCTGGGGCACGCCGGGCAGGAAGAACTGCAGCGCGCGCGCCAGCAGATAGCTGCGCTCGTCGCCACCCAGCGCATCGAAGAACGTGCAGTTGACCTGGTAGAGATCGAGGTTGGAGGCCGCCGCCCCGGTAGCCTGGCGGCTCTGGCCCTGGCTGGCGGCGTGGATGCGCTCCACCAGCGCGTCCAGCTCGGCGGGCGGCACCAGGCCGGGTGAGCCGGCGCGGTCGGCGCTGTCGGCGCCGATATCGATGATGCCGATGCCGTCGTGCGTATCGAGCACCGTCAGCGCATTGCGCGGCCGCAGCGCGATCCAGCGCTTCAGCGGCGCGGCGGTCTTGAAGAAGAAGGCATGCAGGGCCAGCGGCGGCAGCGCGAAGTCATAGACCCAGTCCACCTGTTGCGCGATCTCGATCTGGCGCCGGTAGTAGGAATGGATCTCCACCAGCACCTCGATGCCCAGCGCCTTGGCGCGCGCCGCGAACTCGGCGATGAAGGCAAAGGTCTCCGGCATCATGAAGCAGGAGGCGCCGGCCTTCTTGATCGCATAACCGGCCGCATCCAGGCGCACCATGCGGATGCCGCTGTCGGCAAAGCGCTGCAGGATGCCGTCCAGGTAGGCGCGCCCCTCCGCGTGCTGCACATCGATGTCCAGCTGCTTGGGCGTGAAGGTGGTCCAGAGCAGCTTCTTCTGGCCGTTCTTCAGCGTGGCCACGGTGAGCGGCAGGCCCGGGCGCGGGCGGTACACGGCCAGCAGCTGCTGCTCGTTCGTGCCCTGCGGGAACACCGCATCCAGCGTGAGAAACAGGCCGGCATAGCGCGAGGCCTCGCCCCGCTCCGAATAGTCCTGGAACTGCGGCGAATCGGCCGAGATGTGATTCACGATCACATCGGCCATCACCTCGCACTGCGCGCTCAGGGCGCGCACATCGGCCCAGGCGCCCAGGCGCGGATCGACCTGGGTATGGTCGATCGGGTCGAAGCCGGCGTCGGCGCCGTCGATGGGATAGAAAAACGGCAGCAGGTGCACGCCGCCGAACAGGCCTTGCAACAAGCCCTGCGGGCCCTGCAAGAGCGCCTGCAATTGCGCGATGCCGCCGCCACCGAGGCGGTCCACATAGGTGATGAGTTGGACTTGGTTCTTCATGATGGCTTGTGCGACTTCACGCGCAGCACCGCCGCGGCCGCCAGCATGAGCAGCGCGCCGGCCAGGCGGATGACGTTCTCGGGCTGGCCGCCCAGCAGTGAGTGGTAGATCAGCGGCAGGGTCAGCATCTGGATCAGCATCGGGATCACGATGAACATATTGAAGATGCCCATATAGACCCCGGCGCGTTCCGGCGGGATGCTGCCGGCCAGCAGCACATAGGGGTTGCCCATGATGCTGGCCCAGGCCAGGCCCACGCCCAGCATGGGCAGGAACAGCAGCCAGCGGTTGTGCAGCTCGGGGATGGCCCACAGGCCCAGGCCCGCCAGCGTGAGGCACAGCGCGTGCACGCGTTGCGCGCCGAAGCGCCGCGTGTAGGGCAGCATGGCCAGCGCCGCGATGAAGGCGACGAAGTTGTAGAAGCCGCCCAGCTGGCCGTTCAGCAGGCCGGCATCGCGAAAGCCCTGGGAGCTGGCATCGCTGGTGCCGAACATGGTCTGGGCCAGCGCCGGCACGATGTAGATCCAGTAGCACATCATCGCGTACCACTGGAACAGCTTCATCCACCAGAGCCGGCGCATGGTCTCGGGCATCTCGCGGAAGGCGCTGAGGATCTCGTCCCAGGTGGCCCGGAGGCCCTGCGGGCGCTGCGAGAGCTCCTGCGCCTCGGCGGCCGAGAGCGGCAGCTCGGGCACGCGGCGCACCGACCACCACACCGTGGTGAAGGAGAACAGCGCGCCGATGCCGAAGGCCACCAGGGTGATCTGCGGGATGTGGTTGGCGCCCAGCGCATCCTTGTCCATGCCCAGCCAGACCATGATGGACGGCGCCAGATAGGCCAGGGTCTGGGCCAGGCCGGTGTAGGCGCTCTGGGTCAGAAAGCCCTGGGCATGCTGGGCCTCGTCGAGCCGGTCGCTCACATAGGCGCGGTAGGGCTCCATGGTGACGTTGTTGGCGGCGTCCAGTATCCACAGCAGGCCGGCGGCGAACCACAGTGTCGGGCTCATCGGCATCAGCAGCAGGCCCAGGCTGCACAGCAGCGCGCCGATCAGGAAATAAGGCGTGCGGCGGCCCCAGCGCGTCACCGTGCGGTCGCTCAGCGCGCCGACGATGGGCTGCACCAGCAGGCCGGTGAGCGGCCCGGCCAGCCACAGCAGCGGCAGGCTGGCCTCGTCGGCGCCCAGGTACTGGTAGATCGGGCTCATATTGCTCTGCTGCAGCCCGAAGCTGAACTGGATGCCGAAGAAGCCCAGGTTCATGTTCAGGATCTGCCAGAGGCTCAGCCTTGGCTTGGTGCTGCCGTTCATGCGGTGACCCTTTCCGGACTCAGCTCTTGCTGCCAGCGATCGTAGAAGCCGTCGCGCGCCGGCACCGCGCCGCGCTCGCCGCACAGCGCGGCGGCGAACCGCACCGCCAGGGCCAGGGCGCGCGAGACCCCCTGGCCGCCCAGCCAGGCGGCCAGCAGCATGGCGCTGAAGCCGTCGCCCGCGCCCACGGTGTCGACCACGCGCGCTAGCCGCGGTGCCAGCGCCAGCGCCTCGACGCGGCCCTCAATGTCGAAGCTCACTGCCCCCAGCGCACCGCGCGTCAGCAGCAGGCGCTGCAGGCCGTGGTGCTGCATCAGCGCGCGTACGCCCAGACCCCAGTATTCGGGCGGTGCGTCCGGCGCCGGGCCGGGCAGGCCCTGCCAATGCAGCAGCCGGGCCAGCTCATGCTCGTTGACCTTGAGCCAGTCGGCGCGCGCCAGGCAGGCCGCGGCCAGCTCGGGCGTGGCGCTGCCCGCGCGCAGATTGAGGTCCAGGTAGCGCAACGCGCCCTGCCGGCCGAGCTGGTCCAGCAGCCGCTGGATGCTGGCGCGCGCCACCGGCTGGCGCTGCGCCAGGCTGCCGAAGTAGACGAGCCGCGGCGGCGCGGCAAGCAGTTCCAGCAGGGGCTCGGCCTGCAGATGGTCCCAAGCGGCATCGTCGTGGATCTCGAAGCGATGCTCGCCGCCCTGTTCGCCCAGGTTCTCGATCACGCTGACGCGCCCGGTGCAGCGCTCGGCATCGAATTGCAGCGCCGCCTCGCTGAGGCCGAAGCGGCGCATGCTTTGCAGCACCAGCGCCGCGCCGGCATCGCCCTGCCCCAGGCGCGTGGCCAGCAGGGCCGGCTGGCCCAGCGCCTGCAGCGAGCGCGCCACATTCAGCGGCGCGCCGCCGGCCACCGGCCCGCTGGCGAACTCGTCCACCAGGGCTTCACCCAGCAGCAGCACGGGTGCCATGCTCAGAACTCGAACTTCACGGACGCGCGCAGGGTGCGGCCGGTGAGCGCGCGCGCCGCATGGCCATCGCCCTCGATCTCGGTATAGGCCAGCGCATTGAACAGATTGTTGGCCGAGAGCGAGAGCTGGGTCTTGGCATTGAGCTGGTAGTTCACGAAGGCATTCACCACCGTGTAGGCCGGCATGGTGATGCTGTTGCCATCGTCGCCATAGGACTTGCCCGAGCCGATCAGCGCAGCGCCCAACTCCACATCGCCCAGGCTGTAGGCGGGGCTGAGCTGGTAGACGAAGTCGGCCTGGCGGCGCGGCTTCTTGCCCACCACGCTGGCGTCGTTGGAGGCCTGGATGCGCGCATGCGTGAAGGTGGCGCCGGCGTTCAGGCGGAAGTTGCCGATCGCATAGGCGGCCTCCAGCTCCAGGCCGCTGGCCTCGTACTTGTTGGCCGTGAACTTCTGCGTCGTGACCTCGTAATTGCTTTCCTTGGTGCGCGCATTGAAGAGCGTGGCGAACAGGCTCAGCCCCTGGCCGCGCCATTTGGCGCCGGCCTCGACCTGATCGATCTCGTTCACCGCGATCGGCACCGAGCCGTCCAGCGGGTTGCCATAGAGCAGGCGGTCGGCGCTGAAGGCCACGCCGTTGCTGGCGCGGCCGAACAGGGCCAGATCCTTGCTCAGCGCGAAGTTCGCACCCAGCGAGTAGGAGGTGTGCGCCACCTTGTAATCCACCCGTTGCTGGCTGGCCGCATCCCAGCGCTGTGCGGCGTTGTCGCCGGCCAGGGTGTAGCCATGGGCCTTCTGCTCGTCGCGGCGCAGGCTCAGGTCCAGATTGAGTGGGCCGCGCTCCCAGGCCAGCGCCGCATAGGGCGAGGTCTGGGTGTACTGCACGTCCCAAGTGCGCGTGCAGCAGCCGCCCCAGGTGCTCCAGCCCTGCGCCACCGCTGCGCTTGTGGGCTTGCCGCTGGCATCGACCACCTGGGCGTTGTTGCCGCTCAGCGTCAGGTTGTACTGGTTCCAGAACCAGGTCTGAGCCACGTTCTGCTGGCCATAGAACAGGCCGCCCACCAGGGTGGCCTTGCCGCCATCGCCGGCGGCGAAGGTCTTGCTCAGCTTCAGGTCGTTGAAGACGTTGTCCAGGTTGTCCAGCGAGGTGTTGAACAGCGTGCCGGTGAAGAAGGCGGCACGGCCGTTGTTGGCGTTGTCGGCCGGGAACAGCGCGATGAAGCGGCCCGAGTTGCTGCTCTTGCGGAACTTCTCTTCCAGGCTCAGCCCGTTGCCCAGCTCCAGGCCGGACTCGAAGCCGATCGCCGTGCTCTTCACGTGCAGGCCGTCGCGGGTGTTGCTGGCGGTATAGGCGCCGTCCTTGTTGAAGCTCAGGTCGCGCGCCAGGCCGGGCGTGATGAAGAAGGCGCTGCGCGGGTCGATGCCGGCGATGGTGTTGATCTTGCCGTTCGAGACCGTCACCGGCACGGGCATCAGCGAGGGGGTCTTGTCGTCCAGGGCCTTGAGGCTCAGGCGCACATAACCAGAGACATCCGTGCCCTGGAATTTCTGCGTGATATTGGCCTTGAGCTGGCCCCCGCTCTCGAGGTTCTGGCCGGTTGGCCGGCCGCCCTCGCCGATGCGCTGGAAGCCGCCGAGGTGGAAGCTGCCGCCCTTGCCCAGCGAAGCACCATAGTCGGCATCGATGCGCCAGAGACGCCGATCCAGCCCGGCCGTCAGGCCCAGGCTGCCGCCCTGCTCGCTGCCGGTCTTGCTGATGAAGTTGACGAGGCCGCCCGGCGAGTTGCTGGCCAGGGTGGAGGCCGAGCCGCCGCGCAGCACTTCGAGGCGCTCGGTATTCGCATCGGCGCGCAGGAACTGGTCGGCGGTGCCGAAGGCAATGTCACCGAACAGCAGCAGCGGCAGGCCGTCTTCCTGGATCTGCACATAGCGCGAACCGCCGGCCGAGAGCGGCACGCCGCGCACCGTGATATTGGCATTGCCCTCGCCGCCGGAGGACTCCGAACGCACGCCCGGCACCGCGCGCAGCAGCTCGGCCGCGCTGGTGGCGCCGCTCTTGCTGAGCTGCTCGCCGTCCATCGAGCTGACCGAGAGGCTCTGCTTCATCTTGGTGGAACGGGTGGAGCTGCCGGTGACCACCACCTGGTCGAGCTGCAGGCCGTCGGCGGCCTCCTGGGCCTGGCCCGGCCGGGGCGCGAAGGCCAGGGCCATGGCCAGCGTCAAGGGGGCCAGGGCCAGGGCGGCCGCGGCGGTGGGGCGTACTGCTTGTCGTTGCATCTTGCTTGTCTCCGAATCAGAACCGGCGCACACGCTGCATGGCGTGATGCGTCCGGCAAGGCTTGGCTATCGTGCTGGGCTGACGCCGGGCCGCGGACGGCACCTTGCGTTGCCCGCATTGTGCGGCCCCTGCATTTTCTTTGCAATCGATTGCAATTCAGTAGAAACGCTTATGTGCACCGATGAATACGGCAATCTGTCTCACTTTTGATGAGTTTCTCTCGATCAGCTTGCAATCAATTGCAGGCCGCTCTATGGCGCCCGGATTCAGGCCGGCGCGCTCTCGCGCACCACCAGGTGCACCGGCAGCATGCTGGGCGGCACCGCCTGCCCCTCCAGCATCTGCATCAGCTTGTGCACCAGCTGCACGCCGGCGGCGGCCACGGGCTGGTGCACGCTGGTGAGCGGTGGGTCGCAGAAGGCGGCCAGGGGCATGTCGTCATAGCCCACCACGCTGACCTCGCGCGGCACCGCCCGGCCCTGCGCGCGCAGCACCTGGATGGCCTGCAGGGCCAGCAGATCGCTGCAGGCCACCACGCCGTCCACCTCGGGATGGGCGGCGAAGAAAGCCTCGATGGCGGCGCGCGCCGCGCCCACCTCGAAGGGCACGGCCAGCTCCAGCGCGGGGTCAGGTCTGAACCCCCGTAGTGCCAGTGCCGCCCAGAAGCCCTCGCGTCGGTGCATCACCTCGGGCAGGGCCGCATCGCCGAGAAAGGCCAGCCGGTGCCGGCCCGCGGCGAGCAGGTGCTCGGTGGCCAGGCGCCCGCCCAGCACGTTGTCGCCGCCGACGCTGCAGTAGAGCTGCTGCGGCAGCTGGGCGCCCCACACCACCACCGGCAGCTTGCGCGCCGCCAGCTCGTTGAGCTGGTCGTGGTGGCGCCACTGGCCGATGATGAGCAGGCCCACCGCCTTGCCCGAGTCCACCGCCTGGGCGGCCAGGTCGAGGCGCTCGGCGTCGACGCGCGAGAGCAGCATGTCCCAGCCCTGGTCGGTCAGGGCGTCGGCGATGGCGCCGACGATGGAGAGGAAGAAGGGGTCGGAGATGTGCTGGCGCGAGCCCGCGTCATAGGGCACCACCACCGCCACCGTGCGGTTCTTCTGCAGCCGCAGGTTCTGCGCGCCGAGGTTGATCGAGTAGTTGAGCGAGCGCGCCAGCTCGCTGACGCGCTTGCGGGTCTCCTCGTTCACCAGGCTGCTGCCGCTGAGCGCACGCGAGACGGTGGACACCGACACCCCCGCCAGGCGGGCGATGTCGGCCATTTGCAGGCGCCGCTGCTCGGCGCGGCTGGAGGGAGGCTTGGCTTCGGACATGTGCCGCCATTTTGCAGCAGCGGCCACAGCCAACTCAGCGGCGCAAGCCCGCGAAGGGATCCACCGCCTGCCAGGGCAGCGCCAGCCGCAGCTCCACCCCCTCGGCCGCGGCGCGGCGCTGCAGAAAGGCCATCGAGGCCTCCATGTCGTCGAACAGCAGGCGGCCGGGCCGCAGCGGCTGGTCCAGCGGCAGGGTGAAGTCGTCCCAATGGATGGGGATGACGCGCTTGGCCTGGGTCAGCTGCACGGTCTCGCGCCAGTAGTCGGCGCGGTAGGCCTCGTCCTTGCCGCCCAGGCCGCCAATGCCCAGGTAGACCACCTCGGCCCGCAGGCCGCGCAGGCGCTCGGGCACGAAGCCGGCGCTGCCCGCGATCAGCAGGCTGCGCCCCTCATGCTTCACCAGCAGCTGGTAGCTGCCGCCCTCGCGGTAGGCATCGGCGCGCACCGGCGGGCGCAGCGGCTCGGTGATCTCGCCCATCGCCAGCGGGTGCGGGAAATGGCGCGAGCGCAGCACCGTGATCTCGAAGCGGCCGTAGCGCAAGACCTGGCCATCCTGCAACAGCTGCATGCGCTCGGGGGCCAGGCCCCAACCGCGTGCGATCTGGGCGGTGGATGCCGAGCCCAGCAGCATCGCGCCGGTGCGCTGCGCCACCTCGGGCGAGTCCATCGCATGGTCGTAATGCGAGTGCAGGGCGATCACCGCATCCAGCTTGGCGATGCCGGCGCGCTGCAGGCTGAGTGCGATCAGGGCGCGGTCCGGGGCGATCTTGCCGAGCAGCACCTCGCGGCCCGCCGGGCGGGTGAAGAAACCATCGGTCAGCAGCGCCGTCTCGCCATCGCTGAGCAACAGGCTGGACACCCCCAGGAAGGTGACGCGAAGCGCACCCGCGGGCTGGGGCGCAGCCGCCGCCGGCATTGCCAGCGGCAGATAGGGTTCGAGGCTGGGGCGCGCCTGGAAGCGCCAGACCAGCCAGGCCAGGCCCAGCAGCAGGGCCAGTAAGAGCAGCAGCGCGACGCGCTTGACGATGGACATGCAGGCTCCTCGTGCGCCCCGAAGCGGGCGGACGCGAGCCTAGCACTAACTCCCCGTCTGCTGCTCCCTGAGCTTGCGATACAGGGTGTTGCGGCTGATGCCCAGGCGCCGCGCGGCCTCGGACAGATTGCCCTCGCAGGCCTCCACAGTCTGCCGCACGCTCAGGCGCGCCTGCTCGCGCAACCCGCCGGGTGCCTCGTCCGCCCGGGGGTCAGGGCTTGCCTGGCGCAGCGCGCGGGCCAGATCGTCGGGCAGATGGGGCCAGTCGATGTGCTGCTCATGCTCGTCCAGCAACGCGCAGGCGGTGCGCAGCGCGTTGTGCAGCTGGCGCAGATTGCCGGGCCAGCGGTAGGCGCGCAGCGCCGCCAGCAGCTCGGGCTGCACGGCCAGTGCGCGCCCGGGCTGCAGCTCGGCCAGCATGGCCGCGATCAGGGCCGGCAGGTCCTGGCGCTCGCGCAGCGGCGGCAGCTGCAGGGCCAGGCCGTTGAGGCGGTAATAGAGGTCGGCGCGGAAGCGGCCCTGCGCCACCTCCTCGGCCAGCTCGCGGTGGGTGGCGCAGACCAGGCGGAAGTCCACCGCCACCGGCGCGCCGCCGCCCAGCGGCAGCACCTCATGCTCCTGCAGCACGCGCAGCAGCCGGCCCTGCAGGGCCAGCGGCATGTCGCCGATCTCGTCCAGGAACAGGGTGCCGCCGGCGGCCTCGCGGATGCGCCCGGGTGCGCCCTCGCGCGCCGCGCCGGTGTAGGCGCCGGGCCGGTAGCCGAACAGCTCGGCCTCGATCAGCGCCTCGGGCAGGGCCGCGCAGTTCAGCGCCACCAGCGGCTTCGCGGCGCGCGCCGAGCTGGCATGCAGGGCGCGCACGAACAGCTCCTTGCCGACGCCGGACTCGCCCTGCAACAGCAGGGCGATGGGCTTGTCCATCACGCGGCGCGCGCGCTCCAGCGCGCTGCGCAGGGCCGGGTCGCCGCTGTCCAGGCGGGCCAGCGCGTCCTGCGGCGCCGCGTGTGACGACGCGTGTGGCGCGCAGATCCGCGTGGCCGCCACCAGGCTGCGCCCCGGCTCCAGGCGCAGCCACAGGGGGCTGCCATCGTGGCGGCGCACCGGGCGCGCGGCGGCGCTGGGGCGGCGGCACCAGTCCGCCAGGGTGGCGATGTCCAGCTGCAGCAGCTGCTCGATGCGGCAGGCGGAGATCGCCGTCCAGTCCAGGCCCAGCATCTGCAGGCCCGCGGCATTGGCGCCGCACAGCCAGCCGTCTTCCGAGAGCGCCAGCAGGCCCTCGGCGCAGGAGCCTATGCCCTCGGGCTGGGCATGCAGGCGCAGGCGCAGGCCGGCGCCATGGCGATGCTCGAACAGGCGCTGCTCGATCATGCCGGCCGCCGTGCGCACCAGCGCCAGGGTGTGGCGGTGCACGCTGCGCTGCTCGCCGGAGATATCCAGCGCACCCAGCACGCGGCCGGCGGGGTCGAGGATGGGGGCGGCGGTGCAGGTGAGGAAGCCGTTGCGCTCCAGGTAATGCTCGGCGCCATGCACCACCACCGGCGCGGCATCGGCCAGGGCCGTGCCGATCGCATTCGTGCCGCGCCATTGCTCGTGCCAGCTGGCGCCGGGGCGCAGGGCCACGCGCTGGGCGCGGTCCAGGAAGGTGGCGTCGCCCAGGGCCTGCAAGAGCATGCCCTCGGCATCGGCCAGTATCACCATGCTGTCGGTGTCCATCGTCTGCTTGACGAGGAACTCCATCACCGGCCGCGCATGCGCCACCAGCTCGCGCTGCTGCTCCAGCGCCCGCGTCAGCTGGGCCGCCGACGCATGCGGTGCGCCCGGCATGCGGCCCTCGGGCCTGAGGCCGAAGGCGCGGCTGCGCTGCCAGCTGTTCAGCAGCGCCGGGGCGATCAGCCCCTCGGCCACGCTGCCGGCATCCAGCAGCGTGCGCCGCGCCTGGCGCAAGCGCGCCGGCGCATGATGCTTGTTGGGTAATGCCTGCATCTCGATTGTCTCCATCGGGTCTCTCAAGCAAGTGAAGGGCCGTTCCCAAACTTGCTTGACCCCCTCGGGGGGCCTGACGCAACGCGGCAGGTCTGGGGGCACTGTGTCGGACCTCGCCCGCGAGCCTAGCGGGACGCGCCGCGCTGGCAAGCGTTTCAGCAGATCCGCGCCGCCGGCTGTTCCGTTTCGTGACAGTTGTTCAGTCCCGCCGGCGCATTCGACACAGTCTGCGCGCCCCAACTGACCCCGGACTTGCGCCAAACAAGGCCGTTGCGGCGCAAACGCGGCCTGGCACGCGGCGTGCAATGAGAACCCCGAGCCCCCCAAAACAAGACGGCTCGCACACCCACCATCATCATCAAGCAGGAGACAAGCCATGCTGTACGCCAACCCCAACACCGCCGGCGCCAAGGTCGAGTTCAAGCCCCGCTACGACAACTTCATCGGCGGCAAGTTCGTGCCCCCGGTGAAGGGCCAGTACTTCGAGGTCATCACCCCCATCACCGGCAAGCCCTACACCCAGGCCGCACGCTCGGGCGCCGAGGACATCGAGCTGGCGCTGGACGCCGCCCATGCCGCCGCCGACGCCTGGGGCCGCACGCCCGCCGGCGAGCGCGCCAACATCCTGCTGAAGATCGCCGACCGCCTGGAGCTCAACCTCGAGAAGCTGGCCTATGCCGAGACGGTGGACAACGGCAAGCCGATGCGCGAGACGCTGAACGCCGACATCCCGCTGACGATCGACCATTTCCGCTACTTCGCCGGCTGCCTGCGCGCGCAGGAAGGCGCGTTGAGCGAGATCGACGAGCACACCATCGCCTATCACTTCCACGAGCCGCTGGGCGTGGTGGGCCAGATCATTCCCTGGAACTTCCCCATCCTGATGGCGGCCTGGAAGCTCGCGCCGGCCATCGGCGCGGGCAACTGCGTGGTGCTCAAGCCGGCGGAATCGACGCCCATCAGCATCATGGTGATGGCCGAGCTGATCGCCGACCTGCTGCCGCCGGGCGTGCTCAACATCGTCAACGGCTTCGGCCGCGAGGCGGGCATGCCGCTGGCCGAGAGCAAGCGCATCGCCAAGATCGCCTTCACCGGCAGCACCGCCACCGGCCGCGTGATCGCCCAGGCGGCCGCCGGCAACCTGATCCCGGCCACGCTGGAGCTGGGCGGCAAGAGCCCCAACATCTTCTTCGAGGACATCGCCGACGCCGACGACGCCTTCTTCGACAAGGCCATCGAGGGCCTGGTGCTGTTTGCCTTCAACCAGGGCGAGGTCTGCACCTGCCCCTCGCGCGCGCTGATCCAGGAATCGATCTACGACAAATTCATGGCGCGCGCGCTGGAGCGCATCAAGGCCATCAAGCAGGGCAGCCCGCTGGACACCGACACCATGATGGGCGCGCAGGCCTCGGCCATGCAGATGGACAAGATCATGTCCTACCTCGAGCTCGGCAAGCAGGAGGGCGCGGAGTGCCTGATCGGTGGCGGCCGGGCCGAACTCGGCGGTGAGCTGGCCGGCGGCTATTACATCCAGCCCACGCTGTTCAAGGGCCACAACCAGATGCGCATCTTCCGCGAGGAAATCTTCGGCCCGGTGCTGGCGGTGACCACCTTCAAGACCGAGGCCGAGGCACTGCAGATCGCCAACGACACGCCCTATGGCCTGGGCGCCGGCGTGTGGAGCCGCGACGGCAGCCGCGCCTACCGCATGGGCCGCGCCATCAAGGCCGGCCGCGTCTGGACCAACTGCTACCACGCCTACCCGGCCCATGCCACCTTCGGCGGCTACAAGGAATCCGGCATCGGCCGCGAGACCCACAAGATGATGCTGGACCATTACCAGCAGACCAAGAACCTGCTGGTGAGCTATTCGCCGAACGCCTTGGGCTTCTTCTAGGTTCATCCCCGACCAGCAGGGAGCCTCCATCCGGGCCTTCGCAGCCACCCGCCCAGTGCTTTGCCAACACCGCTGCTTGTGCGCGCCCCTCGTGCCACGGGCGTGATTCGAGCGGCACGGGCCGGCAGGTGCGAGGCCCCATTGGCGGTGCCGAGCCGCGCAGCCAAACCGGGTTGCGCATCGCTCCAGGCGATGTGCCGAGCGCACCTTGTTTGAGCTGGAGCACAGGCGGGTGCCACTGGCACACGCCGGCCCGCAGGGGTGCGACGGCGAGTTGTGCGCGAGTCCCGGTTTGGTGAGCAGCGAGGGAAGCCTGAGCGCTTGCGCGAAGGCCTTCGCCTCTGGGGCCGAGTGCCTGCCGGCCTGGGCCGCGGCGCCAGCGCACCTTCTTGGCAACACATCTGGTGGCTTCCCTGCACGTCGGCGAAGAACTCGTTCTAGGCCTATCCCGGGTGGCGCTCAGTGCCGGCGGCGCGCGCGTTGCTGCGCCGCCGGGAACACCACCTCCTGCGCCAGCCAGTGCTTGAACTTCAGCGTGTCCGGGTCCTGGGCCTTGGCCAGCAGTTCGAGCAGGGCCTCGGCCTGGATGCGGGCGGGCTGGCTTTTCTTTTCGCCCAGGTGCACGCCGTCGGGACGCAGCTGTTGCAGCGTCTGATCGGCGGGCAGGCCGTGGATGAGCTTGCGCACATCGCTGATGCGCAGCCAGCGGAACTGCGCCGCGTCGTCGGCGATGTGAAACATCTGGCCGCGGTGCACGAAATGGCGGCCGCTCACATCGCGATAGACCACCTCGGTGGTCTTGTGGCGCGCCATGCCCAGCAGATCCAGGATCGGCCTGGCCAGCGCCACGCCCAGCAGCGGCGCGCCCAGCACCAGGCCGACGGCGCCCAGCCAGCGCCATTGCAGATAGATCACGGCCGCGCAGGCCAGGAGGCGCAGCGCGATCGTCAGCAGGAGTTGCCGCATTGCTTGAAAAGATCAATCTTCGATGGCAAAGCTCAGCTCGGCGCGCTCCTGCAGGCGCCGCACCAGGGCCATGCCCATGGCGGCGCCGGGCGTCCACACGCCACCGGGTGTCATGCCACGCGTGATGTCCTGCAACAGGCACAGGGCCGCCTCGCTGATGAGCTTGCAGGTCGATCCATAGCCCGGGTCGCCCTGCCCCTTGACGCGCGCGGCCAGGCGCCGGCCGTCGGCCGTCTCGCCATGGAAGACGATCTCGTAGCGGCCCTTGCGCTGCTGTTCGGGGCTGGGGCCCTCGCCCGGCTTGGGCAGCACGAAGCGGCGCAGCAGGGCGCGCGTGGGCGCAAAGCCCAGCAGCCGCTCCTGCAGCCAGGTCGAGCGCGCCAGCAGGCGTGCGCGGCGCTCGCCCTGGCGGCCCTTGCCGGTGAGCAGGCGCTCGTCGTAGCGGAAGTCCCGCCCCCAGGGATGGCCGCGCAAGGCATTCGTGCGGTGCACGTTCTTGGTGTTGATGACGGCCATCACGAAGGGGCCCGACCAGGCCTGGGCCTGCTCGTCGAACGCGGCTTGCTCGCCATCGGGCTGGGCCGGGCCGCGAAAGCCCGGCGTCACCGCGGTGAGCGCAAACGGATCGGCCATCAGGCGCGCCTGCTCGGGGTCGCGCCCCATCGCCTCGTAGCTGGCCAGGGCGCTGGCAATGGTGCCGCCCGAGGCGCCGCCCTTCAGCACCAGCACGCGGCCGCCCACGCGCGTGAGCGGCTCGCCGTAGCGGCGCAGCGCCTCGTCCTGCAGGAACAGCACGCCCAGATCGAAGGGGATGGAGTCGAAGCCGCAGGAAAAGGTGATGCGCGCGCCGCTGCGCTCGGCCGGCCCCTGCAGCTGCGGGATCATGGTGGCCATCCAGCCGGGTTCGCCGCACAGGTCCACATAGTCGGTGCCCACCTCGGCGCAGGCGCGCACCAGGGCCTCGCCATGGCGCTGGTAGGGGCCCACGGTGGTGATCACGACCCGGGCCCGCGCCACCAGCTGCTTGAGGGCCTGCGGGTCCGCCGCGTCGGCCACCAGCAGCGGCAGGGTGGCGGGCGCGCCGATCTGCGCGCGCACCTCGGCCAGCTTGGCGGCGCTGCGCCCGGCCATCGCCCAGCTCAGTTCGCCACCCACGCCGTAGCGCCGGTTCAGGTAGTCCGCCACCAGCCGGCCGGTGAAGCCGCTGGCACCGAAGACGATCAGGTCGTAATGCATCGCCTATGCTCGCACAAGGTTCTGCAGCTTTTGCAAGGTGGCCCAGTTGCGCGAGGTGCTGAGCGTGCCGGCCGCGCGCGTGAAGGCCTTGAGCATGGGGCTTTCCAGGATGCCGCTGCCGCAGCACAGATAGGCCCGCTTGTCTTGCACGGCCAGGCGATCCACGCCCCAATCCTGCTGCGCCAGGGGCAAGGCCGGTGTGAGCGCCTGCTCGGCAAAAGCGATCAGGAAGCGCGAGGGTTCGTCCACCGCATCGGGCCAGGGGTTGGCGGCCAGGGCGGCGTCCAGCTCCGCGGCGGTGATCACCACCACGGCACAGTCCACGCCGAGCTGCGCGGCGATGGCCTGCTGCAGCTCTTGGCGCAGCGCCAGTGCGTCGCGGCGCGCCGACTCAAACACCAGATTGCCGCTGTTCAGCAGGGTCGCCACCCGGCCATGGCCCAGGCCCTCGGCGAGGGCGCGCAGCTCGGCCATGGCGATGCGCTTGGCGCGGCCGACATTGATGCCGCGCAGCAGGGCGATGTAGCGGCTCATGCCTTCTCGAACCGCACTGAGGGCTTGTTGCGCACCACCACCGTGCCGGCCAGCTTGTCGTGCCAGCCCTGCTTGCGCGGGTCCAGGCCGACCCAGATCAGGCCCATGAACAGCGGAATGGCGGCAAGGTAATAGCCCAGGTAGCGCAGGAGCAGCTGGCCGGTGCTGGGCTTGCCGCCGCTGCGGGCATCGACGATGCGCGCGCCGATCGCCAGCTTGCCGGGCGTGGCCTGGCGCGCCAGCCAGAACAGGATCACCGCCACCGCCGGCAGCACGAAGGAGAGCAGGAAGTCCGCCGGCCCCTGGACCAGGCTGGTGCCGCTCCAATAGGCCTTGCCATAGATGAGCTGCAAGGCCGGGTAGATCAGGGCGGCGATGATGGCGGTGTCGATCAGCGAGGCCCAGAGCCGCAGCCAGAAGCCAACGTATTCGAGTTCGGGCTGCTGAGCTTGGTTTTGCATGGATGACAAGGGCGCTGCGTGGCTGAGAAGCGCATTGTGGCCGCATGGTGGTGGCAGCAGGCAAAATCGATGCACCATGCAGCGCCGCCAATTGCTCACCCTCGCCAGCCTGCTGGCCACCGCCCTGCCCGCCCGGGCCCAGACCGCACCGGAGCCCGCCGAGCCCTGGCAGGAGCGGCCCGAGCTGCAGGCGCTGTTCGGCCAGCACAACACTGTGGGCACGCTGGTGGTGTTCGACACCGCCACGCGCCGCTGGCAGGTGGTGAACGCCGCGCGCGCCTACGAGCGTTTCATCCCGGCCTCCACCTTCAAGATCCCCAACACCCTGATCGCCCTGGACACCGGCGAGGCCATCGACGACCGCCATCCCTATGCCTGGGACGGCCAGCGCCGCTGGCTGGACGACTGGAACCGCGACCAGACGCTCACCAGCGCCTTCCGCGTCTCGGCCGTGTGGGTCTACCAGGACATCGCGCGCCATGTGGGCGCGGCACGCATGCAGCGCTATCTGCAGGCCATGCGCTACGGCAATGCGCGCGTCGGCCCCCGGCTCGACAGCTTCTGGCTGGACGGCGATCTGCGCATCTCGGCGGTCGAACAGGTGGAGTTTCTGCGCCGCCTGAATGAGGGCCGCCTGCCGCTTGCGGCGCGCACGCTGGAGCTGGGCAAGCGCGTGATGCTGCGCGAGCAGGCCAAGGATGGCGCCTGGCGGCTCTATGCCAAGACCGGCTGGGCCAATGACGTGAAGCCGGCGGTGGGCTGGTATGTGGGCTGGCTGGAGCGCGCGGACGGCACGGCCTGCAGCTTCGCGCTCAACCTCGAGATGCGCCGCGACGCACTGGCCCCGCAGCGCGAGGCCATTGCCAGGGCCATGCTCAGGGAGCTGGGTTTTTCGTTGGACTGAGCCCGCTCAGCCAGCGCACCGTGTCCTCGATCAGATGGCCCGAGATGCTGAAGCGCGGCGGCACGCCGGGCAGGGCATCGATGGGGAACCAGGCCGCCTCCTCGATCTCGCCCGGCTGCGGCACGATCTCGCCGCCCGCCCACTCGGCCGTGTAGGCCACCATCAGGCTGTGCGGGAAGGGCCAGCTCTGGCTGCCGTAGTAGCGCAGGTTCTTCACCTGCACGCCCACCTCCTCGGCCACCTCGCGGTGCAGGCATTGCTCCAGCGATTCGCCCGCCTCGACGAAACCGGCCAGCGCGCTGAAGTAACCGGGCTTGAACTGCGGGCCGCGCGCCAGCAGCAGCTCGGGCACGCGCCCGGCCGGGCGCCGCCACAGCAGCGCCATCATCGCGGGGCTGAGGCGCGGATAGGCCACCTGCGCGCAGGCCGGGCAGCGGCGCGCGCGCTCATGCGCCAGCCGCTCGGTGGGCGTGCCGCAGACGCCGCAGAAGGCATGCGCGCGGTCCCACTCCAGCACCTGGGCGGCGCGGCCGGCCACCGCCATCAGGGGCTCGGGCAGGGCCATCATGGCGGCGCGCAGCGGCATGGGCTGGCGGTCTGCGGGCAGCGCCGCCAGGCGCAGGGTCCAGCAGTCCAGCCCATCCAGCCGGCCCAGGTAATGGCGTTGCGCCGCAGCTTCCTCTGGCGCGATGCGCAGCCCGGCCTCCAGGGGCAGGTCCGCCGGCAGCAAGACCTGACCCTCGAAAAAAACGAAATGCCAGGCCTGGGCGCTGGCGGGCTCGTCGGGCTGAACGGCAGGGATGAAGTGCATGGATGAATGGAAAAGAGCTATCGATGCGGGCGGCTGGCGGCCACTGTATCGGAAGGCCGCGCCTGCAGGCCCTGGGCCAGGTGCTCGACCAGCGCCCGCACGCGCTGCGGCATGAAGCGCTGGCTGGGCATCACCGCGTGCAGGGGCAGGCGGTCGCCGATCCAGTCGGGGAACAGGTTCACCAGCAGGCCCTGGGCGAGGCTGGCGCGCACGTCCAGCTCGCTCTTGTAGACCACGCCCAGGCCCGCCAGCGCCCAGCCATGGGCGATCTCGCCATCGTCGGTGCTGCGCCGCCCCTGCACCGGCACCGCCAGTACCGGCCCCTCGTCGCTCTGGCGGAAGCGCCATTGGCGCTCATGGCGGTTGCGGATCTTGAAGGTCAGGCATTCGCAGGCGCTCAGCTCGCTGGGATGCGCCGGCCGGCCATGGCGCTGCAGAAAGGCCGGGCTGGCGACGGCCAGCCGGTTCACCTCGATGAGCTTGCGCGCCACCAGGCCGGAATCGGCCAGCAGGCCGTAGCGGATCGCCACGTCGACCTCGTCCTTGTAGATGTCCAGCAGCGAATCGCCGACGCTGAGGTGCAGCTCCACGCCGGGGTGCCTCAGCATGAAGGCATCGAGCAGGGGCAGCAGCTGGCGGCGCGTCAGGTCGCTGGAGGCGCTCATGCGGATGCGGCCGCGCAGGCGCGCGTCGGCGGCACGGCCCTTGGCCCGGCCGCCTTGCTGCTCCTCGCTCACCAGGGCCACCCCCTCGTCCAGCAGCTCCAGCGCGCGCTGCCCATAGTCGCGCAGCTGCTCGCCCGCGGCGCTCAGGCGCAGCGCGCGCGTGCTGCGCTCCACCAGGCGCACGCCCAGGCGCGCCTCCAGCTTCTTGAGCATGGCGCTGGCGGCCGCCGGCGTGATCTGCATGACCCGGGAGGCGGCCGTCAGGCTGCCGCCGCGGGCGCATTCCACGAGCAGCCTCAGCTCATCGGTATTTTCAATTTTCATTTGAAACTTATTGTCTATTTAGCCTGTTTTTCGGAAAGCATTGAAGCACCAAGATAGCGGCCATCGCAACTTGTTTTTCTTTCCTTGAGGAGCTGATCCATGAAAGCCGTTGGCTATTACCAGAACCTGCCGCTGCAGGCCGCCGAGTCCCTGCTGGACCTGGACCTGCCCGCCCCCACCCCCGGCCCGCGCGATCTGCTGGTGGAAGTGAGCGCCATCGCCGTCAACCCGGTGGACGTGAAGGTGCGCATGAGCCGCCCCGCCCCCGATGCCGGCAGCCCGGTACTGCTGGGCTGGGACGCGGTGGGCGTGGTGCGCGCCATCGGCGCCGAGGTGAGCGGTTTTGCGCCGGGCGACCGGGTCTGGTATGCCGGCGAGATCAACCGCCCCGGCAGCTATGCCCAGCTGCAATGCGTGGATCACCGCATCGCCGCGCTCGCGCCCAAGACCCTGAGCGATGCCGAGGCCGCCGCCCTGCCGCTCACCGCCATCACCGCCTGGGAGCTGCTGTTCGAGCGCCTGCAGGTGCAAGCCAGGCCCGAGCGGCCGGTGAGCCTGCTGGTGACGGGTGCGGGCGGCGGCGTGGGTTCCATCCTGGTGCAGCTGGCACGCCGGCTGGCGCCGCAGCTGACCGTGATCGCTTCAGCCTCGCGTCCGGAATCGGCCGCCTGGCTGCGCGCACTGGGCGCCCATCATGTGATCGACCACACGCAGGCCCTCGCTCCGCAGATTGCAGCGCTGGGCGCGCCCCCGCTGCGTTATGCCGCCAGCCTGACGCACACGCCGCTGCATTTCAACGACATCGTCGCCGCGCTGGAGCCGCAGGGCCGCATCGGCATGATCGACGACTTCGCGCCCGATGCGCTGAACGTGATGGCGCTGAAAGGCAAGAGCCTGTCGCTGCACTGGGAGATGATGTTTGTGCGCCCCCTGCATGCCACGCACGACCTCGCCGAGGTTGGCCAGCTGCTGGCCGAGGTGGCGCGCCTGGCCGATGCCGGCGCGCTGCGCAGCACCCTCAGCGAGGTGCTGGGCCCCATCAATGCCGCGACGCTGAAGCGCGCCCATGCGCTGCTGGAGGGCCAGCACACACGCGGCAAGCTGGTGCTGCAGGGCTTCTAGCGGCCTCTTGCGCGGCTCAGCAGCACCAGGGCCACGCCGCCCAGGATGGCCAGCGAGGCCAGGGTCAGGCGCAGCGTGGGCAGCTCGGCCAACAGCAGCGCGCCGCCCAGCGCCGCCAGCGGCGGCACCAGCAGCTGCACGCTGGCGGCACGCAGGGCGCCCAGCCCCGGCAGGGCCGCGTACCAGAGCACATAGCCCAGCCCCGAGCTGAGCGCCCCCGAGGCCATGCCCAGCAGCAGGCCCTGGGTCTGCAGCTGCAGCTGGCCCTGCATCAGCAAGCTCATCAGGAGCGCCAGCGGCGTGGCGCACAGGAAGTTGCGCGCCGTGCTGGCCAGCGGGTTGCCGCTGGCACGCCGGCCGCGCAAGGAATAGACGCCCCAGGCCGCCCCGGCCACCCCCATCAGCAGCGCCCCCAGCGGCGCCGGCGCGGCCACCCCGGGCGCCACCAGATAGAGCAGGCCCGCCAGGGCCAGGCCCAGGCCGACCCAGGCCTGCGGCGCAAAGCGCTCGCCGGCCCGCAGGCCGGCGCCGAACATGGTCAGCTGCACCGCGCCGAACAGGATCAGCGCGCCCGTGCCGGCGCTGAGCGTCAGGTAGGCGAAGGAGAAGCCCGCCACATAGAGCCACAGCATCAGCACCGCCAGCCAGTCGGTGGCCAGCGCCGCGGCCTCGGTGGCGCGCCAGCGCATCAGCACCGCCAGCATGGCCGCGCCCGAGGCCAGGCGCACGCTGGCAAAGCTGGCCGGGTCGATGCTGGCCTGCTGCAGCGCGGCCCGGCACAGCAGCGAATTGGCGGCAAAGGCCAGCATGGCCAGGGCGGTGAGCAGCAGGGTGCGGCGCGCGATCATGGGGGCGTCACAGATGCGCCAGCAAGATCCACAGCGCCCCGCCCAGCAGGGCCAGGCCCAGCGGCGCGCTGATGCGGCGCCCCCAGGGCAGGTTCTTCTCGATCGCCATCAGCAGGGCCAGCAGCAGCATCCAGCCCAGATTGCCCATGCCCACCACGAACATCAGCAGCATCAGGGCCCAGCAGCAACCGACGCAGAACAGGCCATGGTGGGCGCCCAGCGCAAAGGCCTGGCGCGCCGGGTGGCGGCCGCGCCAATGCTCGATCACGAAACTCAGCGGCGTGCGGCATTTGTCCAGGCAGCGGTGCTTGAGCGCGCTGAACTGGAAGGCGCCGGCCAGGGCAAAGCTCAGCGCGCCGACGGCCCAGGCATTCCAGGCCAGCCAGGGCAGGCGGTCCACGCCGGCCAGCAGCAACTCCTGCAGGCCATGGGCGGCGAGGCCGAACAGGCCCCAGACCGACAGATAGCCCAGGCCCAGCAGCGCCAGCAGGCGCGGCCGGTCGGCGCGCCCGTCGCTGACGCGCGCGAAGGCGTTGAACAGTGGCAAGGTGGTGGGCAGCATCATCGCCGTGATCATCAGCGCCCAAGCCAGGCCATGCAGCAGCCAAGTGGCGCCAGGCACGGCGCGGCACAGCTGCGCCAGCGGCCCCTCGCCGCCCCACCCGCCATGCTCGAGATAGCGGCCATAGGGGCTGGCCGCCCAGGCCCACAGCGCCGCCCAGGCCAGCGCGGCCAGGGCCAGCAGCAGGGGCACGAGGACGCGCCGGTGGCGCGCGGCCCGAACGTCGTCAGGCATCGAACACGAAGGTGCTCTGCAGGGCGTTGTGGTTCTTCAGGTTCAGGTCTATGCCCAGCGCCGCGTTCTTGGAGCGGTAGCTGGGCGCCTTGCCCACATAGACCGGGGCACCGGGCACGGTGGAGAACACCGTCTCGGCCAGCGTGGTCTTGGCGCCGCTGGCGCCCACATAGGGCTCGAGCTCGGCATAGTAATCCGTGCCGATCTCCAGCTTGCCGCTGCCGCCCTGCACGGTGAACTTGATGTCGGCACGCTCCACCGACACCACCTTGCCGATCAGCTTGGCCAGATCGGCCACCGGCCCGCCGGCCTGGCCGGTGTAGACCTTCAGCAAGGCGTCTTCCTGGGCCTTGCTGGCGTTCTGGTCGACGAAGATGGCCGCCGTCCAGTTGCCCTGCAGGATGTTGCCGGGCACATGGGCCACGGCGGCGATGGTGAGGCCGCTGACATCCACGCCCTCGATGAGCCCCTTGTCGACACGCCAGGCGACGATGGTGTCGCAGGTCCCGAAATCGGGGTCTTCGCCGATCCAGCAAGGGCACAGCACCTTGCAGTTGCAGACCTCCAGCAAACGCCCTTCGAGGTGGTAGCCCATGGAAACCCCCTTACCTTGCCTTGCTTCGCACGCCGCGCCGCGACCGCGACAGGGCCTGGCGATGCTACGCCCGGGCCGGCGCAGCAACCAGTGCCGCGCCCCTGCACTCTAGGGGTCTTAGAAGTGGATGCCGCGCATCATCTGCTGTAGCGCGATCGCCTCGGCCGAGAGCTGCGGCTTGCCGCCCTTCTCGCCCTTGGCGGCATCGCTGTCGGGGAACATGCGGAAGCTGGTGTTCATGACGATCTGGGCCACGCGCGGCACCAGCGCATGCATCAGCTCACCGGTGATGCCCAACCGAGTGGCGATGCGCACCGGCTTGCTGATGCAGGCCTGGGCGATCATGTCGGCCGCTTCCTCGGGCGCCAACGTCGGCACGTTGTTGTAGATCTTGGTGGGCGCGATCATGGGCGTGCGCACCAGCGGCATATTGATGGTGGTGAAGGTGATGCCGAGGTCCGCATATTCGCTGGAGGCGCAACGCGTCCAGGCATCCAGCGCCGCCTTGGAAGCCACATAGGCCGAGAAGCGCGGCGCGTTGGTGAGCACGCCGATGCTGGAGATATTCACCACATGACCCTTGCGCTTGGCCACCATGCCGGGCAAGAGGCCCATGGTGACACGCAGGCAACCAAAATAGTTCAGCTGCATGGTGCGTTCGAAGTCGTGGAAGCGGTCGTAGCTGCTCTCGATGGCGCGGCGGATCGAGCGGCCGGCATTGTTGATGAGGAAGTCGATGCCGCCGAAGTTCTCGTTGATCCAGGCCACCATGGCGGCGCAGCTCTCCTCGTTGGCGATGTCGGCCGAGAAGCTGTGCACCTGCGCCTCCTTGCCGGCGGCGGCCTTGATCTCCTTCACCGCCTCGGCCAGCTTGACCTCGTCGCGCGCGCAGATCAGGGTGATGGCGCCGGCCTCGGCGAACTTGATCGCAGCTGCCAGGCCGATGCCGGACGAACCGCCCGTCACCAGCACCACCTTGCCGGCCACCGTGCCCTTGAGGCTGCGGTCGATCAGCACGTCCGGGTCGAGATGGCGCTCCCAGTAGTCCCACAGGCGCCATGCGTAATCCTTCAGGTTCGGGCAGGCCACACCCGAGCCCTTGAGGGCCGCCTCGGTCTCGCGGCAGTCGAAGCGGGTCGGGTAGTTGATGAAGGTGAGCATGTCCTCGGGCAGGCCCAGGTCCTTCATCACCGCGTTGCGGATGCGCCGCACCGGCGCCAGCGCCATCAGGCCCTTCTTCACGCTCTTGGGGATGAAGCCCAGCAGCGCGGCGTTGACGAACAGATTCATCTTCGGCGCATGCGCGGCCTTGGAGAAGATGTCCAGCACATCGCCGACGCGGTAGCCCACCGGGTCCACCAGGTGGAAGCAGCCGCCGCTCTTCTTCTGCTGGTGGCTGATGTGGTCCAGCGCATCCACGACGAAGTCCACCGGCACGATGTTGACGCGCCCGCCCTCCAGGCCGATCGAGGGCATCCAGGGCGGCAGGATCTGGCGCAGGCGCTGGATCGGCTTGAAGAAGTAATAGGGGCCGTCGATCTTGTCCATCTGGCCGGTCGTGGAGTCGCCCACCACCATGGCCGGGCGGTACACCGTCCAGGGCTTCTTGCACTCCTTGCGCACGATCTTCTCGCTCTCGTGCTTGGTGCTGAAGTAGGGGTGATCGAGGTTCTCGGCCTCGTCGAACATGTCCTCGCGGAACACGCCCTCGTAGAGACCGGCGGCGGCGATCGAGCTCACATGGTGGACATGGCCGGCATCGATGGCCTGGGCAAACTCCACCATGCTGCGGGTGCCGTCGATATTGGCCCGGATCTGGCTCTCCTCATCGGCCTTGAGGTCATAGACCGCGGCGAGGTGGTAGACATGGTCGATGCTGCCCTTCAGCGCCTTGATCTGCTCGGCGCTCACGCCCAGCTTCTTGGCGGTGAGATCGCCATAGACCGGAATCGCGCGGGTCTTGGCCACGCCCCAGTACTCCAGCAGTTCGGGCAGCTTCTCGGCGCTCTCCTGGCGCAGCAGGAAGTACACCGTGCTGCCGCGGCGTGTGAGCAATTTCTTGACCAAACGCTTGCCGATGAAGCCGGTGGCACCCGTGACGAAGTACTGCATGCTGTCTCCTGATCTGTTGGACTGTCTAACCCTGGATGATCGCTCTGATTCTTGTCGATTCCGCGCGCGCGCCTGCTGCGCGCTTTCCCCAAGCCGCCGCTGGATAGAGGCCACGCACTAGCTTTGCGCGCCCAATCCGCGAGCGCCGGCCCTATAGTGAAGCCTGCACACCGCGCATCAAGCGCCCGGTGGCGCCACCCCATCAAAGGACTCACTCATGGTCAAGAAGCTGCAAAAACTCGCCGCCAAGAAGAAGCCTGCCGCCGGCAATGGCTTCGCTGATGCCTTGGGCGGTGCCCTGCCCGCCGGCCTGCTGGACAATCACCTCGCGCAGGCGGTGAAGGACTCGGCGCAACAGATCTGGGCCGCCGGCCTGGGCGCGTTCTCCAAGGCGCAGGGTGAAGGCGGCAAGGTGTTCGAAGCGCTCGTCAAGGAGGGCCTGAACTTGCAGAAGAAAACCCAATCCGCCGCTGAGACCAAGCTCAGCGCCGTGGCCAGCAAGGTCACCGGCATGGCCGGCGATGTCGGCGCCAAGGCCGGCCAGCACTGGGACAAGCTGGAGTCCATCTTCGAGGAGCGCGTGGCGCGCGCGCTGAACCGCCTGGGCGTGCCCAGCGCCAAGGACATCGACTCGCTGATCGCCCGCATCGACGCGCTCAGCGTGGCGGTCGGCGTGGCGCCGGCCAAGAAGGCTGCCGCGCCGAAGAAGGCCGCTGCCAAGCCCGCCGCCAAGAAGGTGGCCGCCAAGGCGCCTGCCAAAAAGGTCGCCGCTAAAACGCCGATGAAGGCGCCGACGAAGGCTCCGGCAAAGGCCCCGGCAAAAGCGGTCGTGAAGGCCGCCGCCAAGAAGGCCGTCGCGAAGAAGACCCCGCCCGCCGCCGAGGCCGCCAGCCCGCAAGCCTGAAGCAGCAGCCCCTCGAGTCCCGTAGTACCGCATGCCCAGCCGCCGCTCCGCCCGCCCGCCTCGCGTTGACAACAAGACGAAGGAAACAAAGGCGCGCATCGGTCTGGCATTGGCGGGTGGCGGGCCGCTGGGGGCGATCTACGAGATCGGCGCGCTCTGCGCCATCGAGGAGGCGGTCGAAGGCCTGGACTTCACCGCCTGCGACAGCTACATCGGCGTCAGCGCCGGCGGCTTCATCGCGGCCGGCCTGATCAATGGCCTGACCCCGCACCAGCTCTGCGCGGCCTTCATCGAGAACAGCCTGGAGCCGCCCGACAGCTTCGACCCCACGGTGCTGCTGCACCCGGCCTGGGACGAATACCTGGCGCGCCTGCGCAAGCTGCCGCGCCTGGTGGGCGGCGCGATCTGGCAGACCGCCGTGCAGGGCCGCTCGCTGCTGGGCGCCTTCGAGCGCCTCGGCCGCGCCCTGCCCACCGGCCTGCTCTCGGGCGACGCGCTGGCCGCGCAACTGCACAAGCAGTTCAGCCTGCCCGGCCGCAGCGACGATTTCCGCGCCCTGAAGCACCGCCTCGTGTTGGTGGCCACCGATCTGGACAGCGGCGAGTCGATTCCGTTTGGCATGCCGGGTTTCGACCATGTGCCGATCTCGCGCGCGGTGCAGGCCAGCGCCGCCCTGCCGGGGCTGTTCCCGCCGGTGGAGATTGGCGGCCGCCATTACGTGGACGGCGCGCTGAAGAAGACGATCCACGCCTCGGTGCTGCTGGAGGAGGGGCTGGATCTGCTGATCTGCCTGAATCCGCTCGTGCCCTACGAATCCAACCCCCAGGCCGCGGGGTCAGGTTTTGCCAAGAGGGCCAGGATTCCGCGCCTGGTGGACGGCGGCCTGCCGGTGGTGCTGAGCCAGACCCTGCGCTCGCTGATCCACTCGCGCCTGGAGCTGGGCATGAAGGGCTATGCGCGCAGCCACCCCGAGACAGACATCCTGCTGTTCGAGCCCGACCACCGCGACGCCGAGCTGTTCCTGGCCAATACCTTCAGCTATGCGCAGCGCCGCCATCTGGCCGAGCATGCCTACCAGACCACGCGAGCCAAGCTGCTGGAACGCGCGCCCGAGCTCGGCGAGACCCTGGCCGGCCATGGCCTGCGCCTGCGCACCGCCATGCTGCTGGACAACGAACGCCGCCTGCTGCCACCCGAACTGCCCGGCGCCGGCCGCACCGCGCGCGCGCTGGTGCGGCTGGATCGCGCCCTCAGCAGCCTGGAAGCGCGCTACCTGCCGCTGACGACATGACGGCGGCGTGATACAGATCACGAACCGCCCCCGAAGCCCCAGCACATGAGGGGCTGCCGAGCGCGGCGCCGCACAGCAGAATTCAAACCAAGGCAGCCGAACAAGCAAGGCCGTCGTTGAGGAAGAAGGCACTCGAGGAGTAGAGACCAAGAGCGCTGCACAAGGCACCAGGGCGAGAGCCCTCGGTGCCTTGTTTGCTTTTACTCAGCCCCTCAGAGATAGCGGCTCTGCAGATGGGCCTTGAAGTGCGCCGGGTTGAGCGTCTCGCCACTGGCGCGCTGCACCAGCTCAGGGGTCTCGTAGCGGCTGCCCTGGCTCCAGATCTTGGCGTTCAGCCAGTCGAACACCGCGCTCAGCTCGCCGCGCGCGATGCGCGCGTCCAGGTCCGGCATCTCGCGGCGCATCGCCGCGAACCATTGCGCCGCATACATGGCGCCCAGGGTGTAGCAGGGGAAGTAGCCGAACAGGCCGCCGCCCCAGTGCACGTCCTGCATGCAGCCGTCCTTGTAGTTGCCGCGCGTGTCCAGGCCCAGCAGCTCTATCATCTTGGCGTCCCACAGCGCCGGGATGTCGTCCACCTCGATCTGGCCCTCGATGAGCGGGCGCTCGATCTCGTAGCGCAGGATCACGTGCGCCGGGTAGGTCACCTCGTCGGCGTCCACGCGGATATAGCCCGGGTGCACGCGCGTCAGCAGGCGGTGCAGATTGCCCTCCTCGAAGGCCGGCTGGTCGCCCAGATGCTTCACCAGCAGGGGGCGCAGCAGGCTTGCAAAGGCCGGGTGGCTGCCCAGCTGCATCTCGAAGGACAGGCTCTGGCTCTCGTGCAGGCCCATCGAGCGCGCGTTGGCGATCGGCTGGCCCAGCCAGTCGCGGCGCAGGTTCTGCTCGTAGCGGCCATGGCCGGTCTCGTGGATGGTGCCCATCAGGCTCTGCATGAAGCTGTCTTCACGGTAGCGCGTGGTCATGCGCACGTCCTCGGGCACGCCGCCGCAGAAGGGATGGGCGCTCTCGTCCAGGCGGCCGGCCTCGAAGTCGAAGCCCATCAGCTGCATCGCGTCATGGCCCAGCGCGCGCTGCGCCGCCTTGGAGAACGGCCCCACCGGCTGGAGCGTGGTTTCCCGGGCCTGCTTGGCCTGCACGTCCTTGATCAAGCCGGGCAGCCAGCTGCGCAGGTCGCCGAACACGCGGTCCACCTCGGCGGCGCGCATGCCGGGCTCGTACTGGTCCATCAGCGCGTCGTACAGGCCCAGGCCGCTGCTGTCGGCCAGGAACTTGGCCTCCTTGCGGTGCAGGCGCACCACCTCGCGCAGGTTTTCCACATAGCCGGCCCAGTCGTTGGCGGGGCGCTGGCTGCGCCAGGCATGCTCGCAGCGCGAGTTGGCCAGCGACTTGGCCTCCACCAGAGCCTGCGGCAGCGCGTTGGAGGCACGCCAGGCGCGCTGCATCTCGCGCAGATTGGCGCGCTGCACCTCGCCCAGCGCCTCGCCCTCGGCGCGCGCCAGCAACTCCTTGAGGGCGCCATCGGTGGCCAGCTGGTGCAGCAGGCCGCCCATCTCGGCCAGCGCCAGCGAACGCGCCTCGTTGCCCTTGGCGGGCATGTTGGCGGACTGGTCCCAGGAGGCGATGGACTGCAGATGGGCGAGGCGGTGCTGGCGCTCGTGGCGGCGGCAGAGGTCGTCGTAAGCGGTGGTCGTGCTCATGATGGTGAGGGCGTTGAAGGTGGCGGCATTGTGTCGCCTGGCGCCGGGGGCGGACAAAGGCCACCCAAGCGGGGGAGCTCTCAGGCGTGAATTTGCCCGGGGAAAAACCACAGCAGGCCCACCGTCATCACCACATAGCGCAGCAACTTGCCCAGCGCCATATAGGCCAGGCTGGGCCAGAAGGGCATGCGCAGCCAGCCCGCCACCGCACACAGCGGGTCGCCCACCAGGGGCAGCCAGCTGAGCAGACAGGCCTTGGGGCCGAAGCGCTCCAGCCAGCGCAGCGCGCGGGCATGCGGCGGCGCATGGTGGGCGCGGTGCTCGTAGGCGCGCTCGGCGCCATAGCCCATTGCCCAGGTGACGGCGCCGCCCAGGGTGTTGCCCAGCGTGGCCACCGCGATGGCCGGCCACAACAGGCTAGGGTTGAGCTTGACCAGGCCGAACACCGCCGGCTCCGAGCCCAGCGGCAGCAGGGTGGCGGAGATGAAGGACACGATGAAGATCGCCGCCAGCCCCAGGCGCGGCAGCGCCAGCGCTGTCAACATCGCGAAAACCAGCTGTTCCAACCAAGCTTCCATCCCTAAGATTATGGGTGGCAGCCATGCCATGCCTGTAAGACCTTGCACTTGTGCCCTGCCCGCGCGGCGGCCAGAGTCGGGAGCCTGGGGCAAGGGGAGTCAAAGCAGTGCGCCAGGGCTGCCGCAGCAAGCGGCGGCACCACAAGAGCGACGTTGACTGTGAGGTCGGGTATGTTGGGGTCCAAAGTGTCGGGCGCAGGCTGGCTGTCGAGGCTGGCCCTGGCCGCGGCTGCCGCGCTGGCGCAAGCACCGGCGGCGGCGCAAGCCATCGAAAACTGCAAGGTCTTGCAGGCCTCGGGCAATCCGCAGTACCCGCCCTATCTGTGGCGCGACCCGGAAGACGAGAGCCGCCTGATCGGCGCCAATACCGAGCTGATGCAGTGGCTGGCCAAAGAAATCGCCATCCCCATCGAGGTGCGCTATGTCGGCCCCTGGGGCCGTGTGCAGGAAGAGACCCGCGCCGGCAAGCTGGACCTGATCGCCGGGGCCTTCTTCACCCAGCCGCGCACCGAGTACATGGACTACTTCCACCCGGCCTTCCGCGAGACCCGCTCGGTGATCTGGGCCCGCAAGGGCGCCAAGTTCAATTACCGCCGCTGGGGCGATCTGGTCGGCCTGCAGGGCGTGACGGTGATCAACAACAGCTTCGGCGAGGAGTTCGACCGCTACGCCAAGGAGACGCTCAAGATCACCCAGGTGGCCAGCCTGGAGCAGGCGATCCAGATCCTGCAGCGCGGCCGCGCCGACTACCTGGTCTATGAGGACAGCCCCGGCGAGGCCTTTCTGGCCAAGATGGGCATTGCCGACATCAAGCAGCTCGCGCCCCCGGTGGCGAACGAGAACCTCTACCTGACGCTCTCGCACCGATCGGCCTGCAACACGCCCGAGCTGCGCGGCCGGCTGGCGCGTGCGCTCTACAAGCTCGCGCGCGATCCCAAGCTGATGAACGGCCTGATCGACAAGAGCATCCAGCTCTGGCGCAAGCAGAACCAGGCGCCGTAGTGCCGCGCAGCGGGTGCGCGGCGAGCGGGCCGCGAGGGGCCACGGGGAAGGTATACTCCTGCCTCATTTTTGAGCAATCGCATCGATTGCCACGCCCGGCCCTCCCCCATGTCCTCCCCCCTGCGCATCGGCCCCTACGCGTTGCCGAACCGGCTCTTCGTCGCCCCCATGGCGGGTGTGACCGATCGGCCGTTTCGCCAGCTGTGCCGCCGCATGGGCGCGGGCTACGCGGTGAGCGAGATGGTGACCTCGCGCAAGGACTTGTGGAACAGCCTGAAGACCTCGCGCCGCGCCAACCATGAGGGCGAGGCGGCGCCGATCGCGGTGCAGATCGCCGGCACCGATGCCGCCATGATGGCCGAGGCCGCGGCCTACAACATCGACCGCGGCGCCCAGATCATCGACATCAATATGGGCTGCCCGGCCAAGAAGGTGTGCAACAAATGGGCCGGCTCGGCCCTGATGCAGAACGAGCCGCTGGCGCTGGAAATCATCGAGGCGGTGGTGCGTGCCGCCCAGCCGCATGGCGTGCCGGTGACGCTGAAGATGCGCACCGGCTGGTGCGAGACCGAGAAGAACGCGCTGCTGCTGGCGCGCGCCGCCGAGGCCGCCGGCGTGGCCATGGTGACGGTGCATGGCCGCACCCGCGAGCAGGGCTACAAGGGCTTTGCCGAATACGACACGGTGGCGGCGGTGAAGGCCGCGCTGGCGATCCCGGTGGTGGCCAACGGCGACATCGACTCGCCCGCCAAGGCCGCCCAGGTGCTGGCCCATACCGGCGCAGACGCCATCATGGTGGGCCGCGCCGCCCAGGGCCGGCCCTGGATCTTTGCCGAGATCGCCCATTACCTGGCCACCGGCGCGGAGCTGGCGGCGCCGCGCGTGCAGGACGCCCAGGCCTGGCTGCTCGAGCACCTGCACGACCATTACAGCCTCTATGGCGAGCTGACCGGCATGCGCACCGCGCGCAAGCACATTGGCTGGGCCCTGCGCGGCCTGCCCGGCGGCGAGGCCTTCCGCCAGCACATGAACACGCTGCAGAGCTGCGAGGCACAGATCGCGGCCATGCGCGACTGGTTCGGCGCCCTCGCCGAGCAGCACGAACGCCTGCCGTATCTGCCCGCACATGCCTTGACGGCTGACGCGGCCAACGACGAATACTCAGAAGAACAAGCATGACGCCCAAACCGATTGAAACCTGCGTGCGCGAGAACCTGGAAGCCTATTTCCGCGACCTGGACGGCGAAGAGCCGCATTCCATGCACGAGATGCTGATCAAGCTGGTGGAGAAGCCCTTGCTGGAGGTGGTGATGCAGCACGCCGACGGCAACCAGAGCAAGGCCGCCGAATGGCTGGGCATCAACCGCAACACCTTGCGCCGCAAGCTCAGCGACCACCAGATGCTGTAAGCCAGCCCTGCGGCAACGAACCGAATCACAACCTAGCGAGCCCACCATGTCTCAACTGACCGCCCTGATCTCCGTCTCCGACAAGACCGGCATCCTCGAATTCGCCCGGGAGCTGCACGCCCTGAACGTGCGCCTGCTCTCCACCGGCGGCACCGCCAAGCTGCTGGCCGATGCCGGCCTGCCGGTCACCGAGGTGGCCGAGCACACCGGCTTCCCCGAGATGCTGGACGGCCGCGTCAAGACCCTGCACCCCAAGATCCACGGCGGCCTGCTGGCGCGCCGCGATCTGCCCGAGCACATGGCCGCGGCGGCCCTGCACGGCATCGCCATGATCGACATCCTGGCGGTCAATCTCTACCCCTTCGAGGCCACCGTGGCCAAGCCCGGCTGCACGCTGGAAGACGCGATCGAGAACATCGACATCGGCGGCCCGGCGATGGTGCGCAGCGCCGCCAAGAACTGGAAGGACGTCACCGTGCTGACCGACGCCGGCCAGTACGCGGGCGTGCTGGCCGAGCTGAAGAGCGCGGGCAAGACCAGCGACAAGACCCGCTTCGCCTGCAGCGTGGCCGCCTTCAACCGCATCGCCCAGTACGACGCCGCCATCAGCAACTACCTGAGCGCGCGCCAGGACGACGGCAGCCTGTCGGAGTATCCCGGCCAGATGAACAGCTGCTTCGTCAAGGTGCAGGACCTGCGCTATGGCGAGAACTCGCACCAGAGCGCCGCGCTCTACCGCGACCTCTTCCCCGCCCCCGGCTCGCTCGTCACGGGTAAGCAGCTGCAGGGCAAGGAGCTGAGCTACAACAATATCGCCGATGCCGACGCCGCCTGGGAATGCGTGAAGGCCTTCGAGGCCCCCGCCTGCGTCATCATCAAGCATGCCAACCCCTGCGGCGTGGCGGTGGGCGCGGATGCGGCCGAGGCCTACGGCAAGGCCTTCAAGACCGACCCCACCAGCGCCTTCGGCGGCATCATCGCCTTCAACCGTCCGGTGGACGGCGCGGCCGCGCAGCTGGTCTCCAAGCAGTTCGTCGAGGTGCTGATGGCCCCCGCCTTCACCGAGGAAGCGCGCGCCATCTTCGCCGGCAAGGTGAACGTGCGCCTGCTCGAGATCGCCCTGCCCCCGGGCGGCGACACCCCCTGGCTGCAGGGCCGCAACGCGATGGACAGCAAGCGCGTGGGCTCGGGCATCCTCTTGCAGACCGCCGACAACCATTTCCTCAAGGCCGCCGACCTGAAGGTGGTGACCACCAAGCAGCCGACCGCGCAGGAGCTGCAGGACCTGCTGTTCGCCTGGACCGTGGCCCAGTACGTGAAGAGCAATGCGATCGTGTTCTGCGCCGGTGGCATGACGCTGGGCGTGGGCGCCGGCCAGATGAGCCGCATCGACTCGGCCCGCATCGCCAGCATCAAGGCCGAGAACGCCGGCCTCACGCTGAAGGGCTCGGCTGTCGCCAGCGACGCCTTCTTCCCCTTCCGTGACGGCCTGGACGTGGTGGTCGACGCCGGCGCCACCAGCGTGATCCAGCCGGGTGGCTCGATGCGCGACGACGAGGTGATCGCCGCCGCCAACGAACGCGGCATCGCGATGGTGTTCTCGGGGGTGCGCCACTTCCGGCATTAAACGCGGTGTCGCCTGGGCGTCTAGACGCCCCCCTCTATCTCAGGGACTACACGCTGGTTACATCTCTCTTCTGCGGTTAGCCTCGGGCGAACCCCAAGGAGACGACGAGATGGACCAGTCCCTGCAAGAACGCCTGCACCTGGCTCTGGAGCAGCAGCGCGCGGCCTTCCGCGCCGAGATGATGCCCAGCCTGGCGGTGCGCAAGGACCGCCTGCAGCGCGTCCGGGCCATGACGGCCAAGTATGAGGAGGAGCTGGCGGCAGCGATCTCGCAGGATTTCGGCAACCGGGCGCGCCAGGAGACCCTGCTGGCCGATGTCTTCACCGTCGAGTCCGGCGCCAAGCACGCGCTGCGCCATCTGCGCCGCTGGATGAAGCCCAAGCGCGTGCCCACCGCCCTGCACTTCCTGCCGGCCAGCAACCGCCTGATGCCGCAACCGCTGGGCGTGGTGGGCGTGCTCTCGCCCTGGAACTACCCCTATTACCTGGCCATGGCCCCGGCCATGGCGGCGCTGGCCGCGGGCAACCGCGTGATGATCAAGCCCTCGGAGCTGACGCCCGCCACCTCGGCCCTGATGGCCAGGATGGTGGCTGAGTTCTTCAAGCCCGAGGAAATGCAGGTCATCACCGGCGATGCCGAGGTCGGCCGCGCCTTCAGCCACCTGCCCTTCGACCACCTGTTCTTCACCGGCTCCACCGCGGTGGGCCGGCTGGTGGCGCAGGCCGCCGCGCAACACCTGACCCCGGTGACGCTGGAGCTGGGCGGCAAGTCGCCCGCCCTGGTCGACCCCTCCTGCGACCTCAAGCTGACGGCCCAGCGCCTGGCCTTCGGCATGCTGCTCAACGCCGGCCAGACCTGCGTGGCCCCCGATTACGCCCTGGTGCCCAGGGCCCTGGTCCAGCCCCTGGTGGCCGAGCTGACGGCCGCGGTGCGCCGCCTCTATCCGACCCTGGATGCCAACCCCGACTACACCAGCATCGCCACCGAGCGCCACCATGCGCGCCTGCTGGCCCTGCTGGCCGATGCCAAGGCGCGCGGCGCACAGCTGATCACCACGCACGAGGAGCAGGTCAGCGGCCGCAAGCTGGTGCCGCACATCCTGCTGGGCGTGACGCCCGAGATGACGGTGATGCAGGACGAGATCTTCGGCCCGCTGCTGCCGATCGTGCCCTACGACTCGCTGGACGAGGCGCTCGCCTTCATCAACCGCATGGACCGCCCGCTGGCGCTCTACTGGTTCGGCCGCGACGCCGCGGTGCAGCAGCGCGTGCTGGAGCAGACCCATGCCGGCGGCGTCACCATCAACGACTGCATCTGGCACCTGGGACAGGAAGACCAGCCCTTCGGCGGCGTCGGTGCCAGCGGCATCGGCTCCTACCATGGCGACTGGGGCTTCCGCACCTTCAGCAAGGAAAAGCCCGTCTTCATCCAGTCGGCCTTTGCCGGCACCAAGCTGTTCTATCCTCCCTACGGCAAGACCTTCGAACGCCTGCTGGGCCTGTTGAAAAAGATTGTCTGATGATGACGCCATGAAAAGACGCAGCCTTCTCAAGCTGGGCATCGCCTCCGGCGTGGTGCTGGCGGTGGCCGGCGGCAGCCTGGCCCTGCTCAAACCTGGCCTGCTCGCCGACGGCAAGCTCAGCCCGGCCGCGCGCCAGCTGATGCGCGCCGTGGCGCTGGCGGTGTTCGACGGCCTGCTGCCCGCCGAGGCGGCGGCGCGCGAGGCGCGGCTCGCCGCGCACCTCGACCAGCTGGACGCCAATATCGCCGGCTTCCCCCCGCATCTGCGCGGCGAGCTTTCGCAGCTGCTGTCCCTGCTCACCAGCAGCGGCGGGCGGTTCACACTGACCGGCCTCACCAGCGACTGGGCCTCGGCCTCGGTGGCCGATGTGCAGGCCAGCCTGCAGGCCATGAGCCTGTCGAGCCTGGGGCTCAAGCAGCAGATCTATCACGCCCTGCGCGACCTCAGCAGCCTGGTGTTCTTCAGCAACGCGGCCAGCTGGCAGCTGGTGGGCTACCCCGGACCGAGAGAGATTCCCTGATGAGCAGCATTGTTGACCCGATCAAAGAAGGCCTGGCACGCGGCTGGAAGGTGCTGGGAGGCAAGCATGGCCCCCTGCCCACCTCGCTGGACTGCGATGTGGTGATCGTCGGCAGCGGCGCCGGCGCCGGCATCACCGCCGAGCTGCTGGCCAAGGCCGGGCTGAAGATCGCCATCGTCGAGGAGGGCCCGCTCAAGTCCAGCAGCGACTTCCGCCAGCTCGAGGCCGACGCCTATGCCCAGCTCTACCAGGAGGGCGGCGGCCGCAAGACCGCCGACCAGGCCATGCCGGTGCTGCAGGGGCGCTGCGTGGGCGGCTCCACCACGGTGAACTGGGCCGGCGCCTTCCGCACCCCCGAGGAGACGCTGAACTACTGGGTCGACATCTATGGCCTGAAGGAATGCGGTGCCGAGGCCATGAAGCCCTGGTTCGAGCAGGTCGAGGCGCGCCTGAACATCAGCGAATGGCTCACCGATCCGAATGCCAACAACAGCGTGCTGCGCCGCGGCGCGCTGAAGCTGGGCATCAAGGCACCCACCATCCACCGCAACGTCAAGGGCTGCTGGAACCTGGGCTCCTGCGGCCTGGGCTGCCCCACCAATGCCAAGCAGTCGATGCTGGTGACCACCATCCCGACGGCGCTGGACCTGGGCGCCACGCTGATGGTGCAGACGCGCGCCGACAAGCTCGAACTCAAGGGCAACCAGATCAGCGGCCTGCTGTGCCAGCCCGTGCATGCCGACGGCAGCCACGCCGGCCCCGCCTTCCGCATCACCGCCAAGCACTATGTGGTGGCGGGCGGCGCCATCAACTCGCCCGCGCTGATGATGCGCTCGGGCCTGCCCAACCCCAACGACCTGCTGGGTCGGCGCACCTTTTTGCATCCCACCGTGGCCAGCAGCGCCGTCATGCCCGAGCCGGTGCAGGGCTGGGCCGGCGCGCCGCTGGCGGTGTTCTCCGACCATTTCCTGCGCACCCAGCCGATCGACGGCGCGATCGGCTACAAGCTCGAGACCGCACCGGTGCACCCTGGCTTTGCGATGACCAATCTGGGCGGCATGGGCCGGACCCTGGTGGACAAGGCCAAGACCTTCCCGCACACCAGCATCCTGATCGGCCTGCTGCGCGACGGCTTCCACCCCGAGGCCGGCGGCGGCGTGGTCGAGCTCAAGAACGACGGCAGCCCGGTGCTGGACTATCCGATCAACGGCTACCTGCTGGATGGCGCGCGCCGCGCCCACCTCAGCATGGTGGAGATCCAGTTCGCCGCCGGTGCCAAGAGCGTGCGCCCGGCGCATGAGCAGGCGCAGGACTACCAGAGCTGGCACCAGGCCCGGGAGGCCATCCTGGCCCTGCCCTACGAGCCCTACATCACCACCATCGGCAGCGCCCATGTGATGGGCGGTTGCGCGATGGCGGCCACGCCGGCCCAGGGCGTGGTGCAGCCCGACGGCCAGCATTGGCAGGTCGCCAATCTCTCGGTGCACGACGGCTCGGTGTTCCCCACCAGCATCGGCGCCAATCCGCAGCTGACCGTCTACGCCCAGGCGGCGCGCATGGCCACCGGCCTGGCCAAGCGCCTGACCGAGCGGGACGTGCGGCTGGACAGCCCGGCGGTGCCGGCGTCGGCCGCGTCGGCGGCCTAACTGGCCAGTCAAGCGGCCCGGCGCCGCTTGGCCATCCGCCAGCGCCCGCCCGCGCCTGCCATACTCCGCCGGCCATGAGTTTTCTCGCCAGCCTGCAACTCGCCCTGTATGCCCTGATGTGGGCGCTGGCCAGTGCCACCCACCGCGACGAGCGCCCCGCCCTGCTGCATTGGCTGGGCTTCTCCCTGACAGCGGCAGGGCAGGCCGCGCTGGTGGCGTGGCGGCCCGATGGGCCGGTCTGGCTGACCCACACGGGTTCGAGCCTGGCCACCATCCTGAGCCTGGCGCTGGCCGGGCGCGGCGTGCTGGTGTTCCTGCGCCAGCCGCCGCGCGACGGTTTCTGGCTCGGCGTGCTCGCGGCCGCGCTGCCGGCCCTGGTGTGGATCGGCCCGGGCGACACGCCCACGCGGGTGGCCGCCATGTCCGGCTTCAATGCGGGGCTGCTGATGGTCGCCTTCTGGCTCGCCCGCCCCGCCTTTGTGCAGGAATTCGGCCTCCGCATCGCGCTGTGCGCCACCCTGCCCGCTGCGGCGCTGCTGGGCATGAATGTCTTCTTCGTGGTGCAGGGCCTGCGCCGGGTGCCCGTGGACATCGTCGGCGCCAACGCCATCTCCACCAGCACCTGGGTGCTCACCCTGGTCAGCGCGGCGGCCTTCAACTTCCTGTTCTTCTTCCTGGTGACGATCCGTCTGCTGCAAAGCCTGCGCCGGCAGGCCGGCCTGGACGCGCTCACCGGCCTGCCCAACCGGCGCGCCATGCAGGAGCGCCTGCAGTTGGAGTGGGAGCGCGCGCGGCGCTATCAAACCCCCTTCGTGGCGATCGCCACCGACATCGACCATTTCAAGCGCATCAACGACCGCTACGGCCACGGCATGGGCGACCAGGCCCTGCGCGCCGTGGCCAAGACATTGCAGGACCATGTGCGCGAGACCGACCACCTCAGCCGCTTCGGCGGCGAGGAGTTCCTGGTGCTGATGCCCCAGGCCAGCGCCGCGACCGATGGCCTGCGACTGGCCGAGCGCCTGCGCAGCGCGGTGGCGGCGATGCGGCTCAGCGGCCCCGATGGCAGCGTGATCGCGCTGAGTGCCAGCTTTGGCGTGAGCGAATACCTGGCCGAGGACGCCGACAGCGACCAACTGCTGCGCCGCGCCGACCAGGCGCTCTACCGCGCCAAGCACCAGGGGCGCAACCGCGTGGAGCTGCAGGCCTCCTAGAATCCCCCCCATGTCTCTTGCCGCCTCCACCGGCCTGTTCCTGGCCGCGCTGGCACGCCTCATCACCGGCGCCCAGGGCCATTGGAAGGGCTGCCCGCCGATGGCGGAGCAGCGCATCTACTTCGCCAACCACCAGAGCCATTTCGACTGGGTGCTGATCTGGGCGGCGCTGCCGCGTGAGTTGCGCGCGCAGACACGCCCGATCGCGGCGCGCGACTACTGGACCGGCTCGCCGCTGAAGACCTGGCTGACCTCGGATGTCTTCAACGCCATCTATGTGAGCCGCACCCGCAGCACGCCCGACGAGGACCCGCTCGAACCGCTGGTGGACGCGCTCGCCAAGGGCGACTCGCTGGTGATCTTTCCGGAGGGCACGCGCTCGAATCGCGGCGAGCCGCAGGCCTTCAAGGCCGGCCTCTACCACCTGGCCGAGCAGTTCCCGCAGGCCAAGCTGATCCCGACCTGGATCGACAATGTGCAGCGCGTCATGCCCAAGGGCGAGGTCGTGCCGGTGCCGATCCTGTGCACCGTCACCTTCGGCGCGCCGCTGCAGCTGCAGCCCGAGGAAGACAAGCGCGCCTTCCTGGAGCGCGCGCGCGCCGCGGTGATGGCGCTGAAGCCGGGTGGGTGGCGCGAATGAACGCCCTGCGTTGGCTCAAATCGCTCAACAGCGCCGAGCAGGTGGCCTTCCTGTTCGTGCTGCTGTTCGGCGCGCTGCTGCTGGCCAGCATCGTCGGCTTCGTCTATTCGCTGAAGCGCCGCAACGACGGTGTGGACGACGAGACCGATCTGGAAGGCTGGCAGCGCTTCCGCCACGAGCTCAACATCGTCTGGGTCGGTGCCTGCCTGTTCTGGGCCGCCTGGGTCTCGGGCCCGGTGGGCGCCACCCTGCTGTTCGGGGTGTTCTCCTTCCTGGCGCTGCGCGAATTCATCACCCTGATGCACACGCGCCGCGGCGACCACCGCAGCCTGATCCTGGCCTTCTTCGTGATCCTGCCGCTGCAATACGTGCTGGTGGGCACGCGCCACTTCGATGTGTTCTCGGTGCTGATCCCGGTCTATAGCTTCCTGGCCATCCCGGTGGTGAGCGCGATGGCCGACGACCCGGCGCGCTTCCTGGAGCGCAATGCCAAGATCCAGTGGGGCATCATGGTGTGCGTCTACGGGCTCTCGCATGCACCCGCCCTGCTGCTGCTGGAGTTCCCCGGCTACCAGGGGCGCGGCGCCTTCTTGCTGTTCTTCCTGGTGATGGTCGTGAGCTGTGGCCAGATGGCCCAGTACCTGGCCGCCAGCCAGCTGCGCCGCCGGCCGCTGGCACGCCGCATCAGCCGCAGCTTCTCGATGCGGGCCTGGTGGTTCGGCGTGCTGATCGCCTCCTTCGTCGGCGCCCTGCTCTACTGGATCACACCCTTCAAGGTCGGCCAGGCGGTGGTGATGGCCTTCATCGCCGCCGGCGCCGGCAGCTTCGGCGCGCTGGTGATGAAGGCGCTCAAACGCGATGCCGGCGTGCATTACTGGGGCAACCGCAGCTCCATCACCGGCGCGGTGGGCCTGCTCGACCGCATCGCGGTGATGTGCTTCGCCGCGCCGGTGTTCTTCCACTCCGTGCGTTGGTACTTCAAGCTCCCCCTATGAGAATCCTCGGTATCGACCCCGGCCTGCAAACCACCGGCTTCGGCGTGATCGACGCCGACGGCCCTCGCCTGAGCTATGTGGCCAGCGGCACCATCAAGACCAGCGCCGTCGCCACCGGCGACCTGCCGGCGCGGCTGAAGATCATCTTCGACGGCATCCGCGAAGTCACGGCGCGCTACGAGCCGCAATGCGCGGCGGTGGAGATCGTGTTCGTGAACGTGAACCCGCAATCCACCCTGCTGCTGGGCCAGGCGCGCGGCGCGGCGCTCACCGCCCTGGTGTCCAAGGACCTGCCGGTGTCGGAATACACCGCGCTGCAGATGAAGAAGGCCATCGTCGGCCACGGCCATGCCAAGAAGGAGCAGATCCAGGCGATGATCAAGCGCCTGCTGAACCTGCCCGGCGAACCCGGCAAGGACGCCGCCGACGCGCTGGGCCTGGCCATCATGCATGCGCATGCGCGCGTATCCTTCGAGGCCATGAGCAAGAGCACCACCCTGCAACGGCGCCAGCACGCGCAGTTCAAGGGCGGACGCACGTATTGACCAGGAGTACCCATGTTCGGCATCGCAGACTATGGCGCTTTCGTCGCCGCCATCATCATCTTCCTGGCCATCCCGGGCCCGGGCAATCTGGCCCTCATCACCTCCACCGGCAAGGGCGGGGTGCGCGGCGGGCTGGCGGCCACGCTGGGCGTGATCGCGGGCGACCAGGTGCTGATGTGGCTGGCGGTGGCCGGCGTGGCGGCGCTGCTGAGCGCCTATCCCACTGCCTTTGCCGCGGTGCAATGGCTGGGCGCGGCCTATCTGGGCTGGCTGGGTCTGAAGATGCTGCTGGCCAAGCCGGGCGATGCACCGGTGCTGCAGATCCGGCCCAGCCAGTATTTCCGCCAGTCGCTGCTGATCACCCTGCTGAACCCCAAGGCCATCGTGTTCTACATGGCCTTCTTCCCGCTCTTCGTCGATCCGCTGCGGCACCAGGGCCTGCTCACCTTCGGCGCCATGGCGCTGACGATCGCGGCGCTCACCTTCGCCTACGGCCTGGTGGTGGTGCTGCTGACGCACCGGCTGGGCGAGCGCCTGCGCCAGCGGCCCGCCATCGGCCAGGCGCTGCAGCGCCTGGCGGGCGTGTTCCTGATCGGCTTCGGGCTCAGGCTGGCGCTGTCGCGCTGACTTTTTTTCTCGGCGCCATGGAATAAACCGGCCCCGCCAGGTGTTTACTGGGCATCCACCAACGGAGATGCCCATGCATGCACGCCTGTTCCCCCTTGCCTCCCTCGTGCTCGCCGCCAGCCTGGCCGCCTGCGCCACCATGGCCCCAGCGCCCGCCAGCGTGGCGGACGGCGTGCTGGTAGGCCCCAACCAGATGACGCTCTACACCTTCGACCGCGATACCGCGGGCGCCGGCAAGAGCATGTGCATGGGCCCCTGCATCGGCCTCTGGCCGGCCCTCAAGGCCGCCGACGACGCCAAGGCCAGCGGCGACTGGACCATCATCAGCCGCGACGACGGCGCCAAGCAATGGGCCTACAAGGGCAAGCCGCTGTACTTCTGGAGCAAGGATGCCAAGCCCGGCGATCGCACCGGCGACGGCTTCAACAAGGTCTGGCACCTCGCCACGCCCTGAGTTCTTGGCCCCATGCTGGAAGAGACGCTGCCGCACCTACCCCGCCTGCGGCGCTATGCGCGCCTGCTGACGGGCGATGCGGCACGCGCCGACGACCTGCTGCAGGACACGCTGGAGCGCGCCGCGCGCAAATGGGCCTTGTGGCGGCCCGAGCTGGGCGCTGCGGGCGCGGCCGACCGGCAGGGTGCGCTGCGCGCCTGGCTGCTGACCCTGATGCACCGCCACTTCCTCACCCAGCTGCGCGATCAGCGCCAGCATCTCTACGAGGAATATGTGGACGAGCACGCACCGGCGCATGACCCGCAGCCGCAGTGGCAGCAGCGCATGGACCTCGAGCGCGCCCTCGCCGCGCTGCCGGCGGCGGCGCGCGAGGTGCTGCTGCTGGTGTGCGTGGAAGAACTCTCCTACGAAGACGCGGCCCGGGTGCTGGAGCTGCCGGTGGGCACGGTGATGTCGCGCCTGTCGCGCGCCCGTGAACGCCTGCGCAAGCTGATGCATGACGAGCAGCCCGCGGCCGGCGCCACCCTGCGCGTGGTGAAGTGAACGACAAGGCCACGCCATGAATACCATCAAGAACATGGACGAAGCCACCCTGCACGCCTATGTGGACGGGCAGCTGACGCCTTACGAGGCCGCCGAGGTGGCGCAATGGCTGCAGAACCACCCGGATGACGCCCAGCGCGTGCTGTCCTGGCGCAGCCAGCGTGCCGCGCTGCAGGGCCTGCACGCCGAGATGCTGGACGAGCCCCTGCCGCCGGCGCTGCTGCGCCGCCTGCACAAGCCGGCCGCGCCCGCCGCTGCCAATGCCGCGCAGTTCTGGCGCCAGGGTCTGGCGGCGGCCTGCCTGCTGGCCGTGGGTTTGGCCGGCGGCTGGTACGGCCACGCCAGCTGGCCGGGCGGGGCCAGCCCGCCGCAGGCGAGCGGCGCCAGCACGCCCGCCTTCGTGCGCGACGCCGCCATCGCCCATGTGCTCTACCAGCCCGAGCGCCGCCACCCGGTCGAGGTGGGCGCCGACCAGCAGGAGCATCTGGTGCAGTGGCTCAGCAAGCGCCTGGGCCAGCCGCTGCGCGTGCCGGACCTGCGCGCCGACGGCTTCGCGCTGATGGGCGGCCGGCTGCTGCCCGCCGGCGAGGCGCAGGGTGGCGGCGGCGATCACAACGCGGCGCGCGCCCAGTTCATGTACGAATCGGCCCAGGGGCAACGCCTGACCCTCTATGTCTCGGTCGCTCCGGCCGGCCAGGGCGCCGCGCCCACCGCCTTCCGCTTTGCCGAGCAGGGCCAGGGCGCCGGCCTGACGCGCAGCTTCTACTGGGTCGACGGGGCGCTGGGCTATGCGCTGAGCGGGCCCTTCGGGCAGGAACAGCTGGCGCGGCTGGGCAGCCAGGTCTACGCCCAGCTGGGCGCGAGCTGAGCGCCTGGCCAACCCGCCCTGCTGCCATGCCCTGGCAGCCGCAGCGGGCACAATCCGCCTCCTGACTCGCTCAAGCGCCCTCCCGCATGACCCTGATCCAGTTGATCGCCGGCTTTGTGGCCAGGCATCGCCGCGCCTATGCCGCCTCGGCCCTGATGCTGCTGAGCATCGCCCTCATCACCGTGTGGATCCCGCGCCAGGTGGGCCAGGTGGTGGACGGCCTGGTGGCGCACCGGCTGCAGGGCGGCGGCCTGCTGCGCGAGCTGGCCTGGCTGCTGCTGGCGGCGCTGGCGATCTATCTGCTGCGCGTGGGCTGGCGCCTGGCGCTGTTCGCCGCCGCCTACGAGCTCGGCCGCGAGCTGCGCACCCGGCTGTACCGCCAGCTGAGCCTGCAGGGCCCGGGCTTCTTCCAGGCCGAGCGCACCGGCGACCTGATGGCGCTGGCCACCAACGACATCGACGCCGTCGAGATGGCCGCGGGCGAGGCCCTGCTGGCGGCCTTCGACGGCAGCCTCACCCTGCTGCTGGTGGTCGCCATGATGACGCTGGGCGTGGACTGGCGCCTGGGCCTGGCCGCGCTGCTGCCCTTCCCGCTCATGGCGCTGGCCTTCTGGCGCATCTCCGAACATGTGCACCAGGCCTGGAAGGCCTCGCTGGAGCGCTTTTCCGGCCTCAACCAGCATGTGCAGGAGGCGCTCAGCGGGGTGCGCACGCTGCGCGCGCTGGGGCTCACCGCGCGCAGCACCGGGCAGTTCCACGCGCTCGCCGACCATGCCGGCGAGGCCGCCTACCGCGCCCAGCGCTGGGAGGCCGCCTATGAGCCGGCGGTGGGCATGACGCTGGCCAGCGCGGTGGCGATCGCGCTGGGCCTGGGCGGCTGGCTGGTAGCCCGCGGCGAGCTCAGCATCGGCTCGCTGACCTCCTTCACCATGTACCTGGGCCAGCTGATTTGGCCGATGTTCGCGGCCGGCTGGGTGCTCTCGCTGCTGGAGCGCGGGCGGGCCGCCTGGGCGCGCCTGCAGCCGGTGCTGGACGCGCCGCTGAGCCTGCGCGACGAGGGCCGCGCGGCGCTGCCGGCCATCTCAGGCAGCGCCGGCGTGGCCTTCGCGGCGCTCGCCTTCAGCTACCCCGGCAACCCGCGTCCGGCGCTCGACGGGGTGGAACTCGCGCTCGCGCCCGGGCAGACCCTGGGCCTGGTGGGCCCCACCGGCGCCGGCAAGTCCACCCTGCTGCGCCTGCTGCTGCGCCAATTCGAACCCGACCGGGGTCAGGTCTTGCTGGGTGGCCTGCCGGTGCAGCAGATCGCCCTGCCGGCGCTGCGCCAGGCGCTGGCCTGGGTGCCGCAGGAGCCCTTCCTGTTCTCTGCCAGCATTGCCGAGAACATCGCGCTGGCCCGCCCCGACGCCAGCCCGGCGCAGATCGTCGAGGCCGCCACGCTGGCGGCCGTGCATGCCGACATCGCCGCCCTGCCCCAGGGCTACGACACCCTGGTGGGCGAGCGCGGCGTGACGCTCTCGGGCGGCCAGCGCCAGCGCGTCGCGATCGCGCGCGCCCTGCTCAGCGAGGCCCCCATCCTGCTGCTGGACGACGCGCTCTCGGCGGTGGACACCGGCACCGAGACGCAGATCCTCGGCCATCTGCGAACCCTGCGCGAGCGCCACCCCGAACGCACCGTCATCATCGTCAGCCACCGGCTCAGCGCGGTGATGGAGGCCGAGCAGATCGCCGTGCTGCGCCAGGGCCGCATCACCGAACGCGGCGACCATGCCAGCCTGCTGGCGCAGGGCGGCTGGTACGCCACGCAATGGCGCTACCAGCAACTGGAGGCAAGCATCGATGCACTCTGAAGACCCCTCCCGACAGCCCTCGCCCTGGTCCGCCGTGGGCCTGCTGATGCAGGCCGCACGCCCGGAACGCCGCTCGCTCGCCTGGGGCCTGCTGTGGCTGCTGAGCGCCGCCGGCCTCGAGGCGCTGGGGCCGATGCTCGGCAAGCGCTATATCGACCAGTACCTGCTGCCGCGCCAGTTCGACGTGAGCGCCATGGCCGGCCTGCTGCTGACCCTGATGTTGTGCGGCTGGGCCTCGAGCTGGATCCGCTATGCCCAGCTGGCGCGCATGGCCGGGGTGGCGCGGCGCTCGGTGCTGCGCCTGCGCGAGCAGGTGTTTGCCCATGTGCTGGCGCTGCCGATGGCCTTCTTCGACCGCGCCATCACCGGCCAGCTGGTGAGCCGCGTCACCAACGACACCGAGGCCGTCAACACGCTCTACCGCCAGGTGCTCTATGTGATGCTCGATTCGAGCATCGTGGTGCTGGGCTCGATGGCAGCGATGGCCTGGCTGGACCTGCGCCTGATGCTGATCGTGGCGGCCCTGGTGCCGGCCAGCGTGGCCATCATCTGGCTCTACCAGCGCTGGAGCGCGCCGGCGGTGCAGCGCACCCGCCAGCTGCGCAGCGACATCAACGCCCAGATGGCCGAGAGCATTGCCGGCATGGCGGTGCTGCAGGCGGCCGGCGCGGGCACGCGCTTCGCGCAGCGCTTCGGCCGCATCAACGCGCAGCACCTGGGCTCGCGCGTGGCCGAGCTGCGCGCCAATGCCTGGCTGCTGCGCCCGGCGCTCGACCTGCTCAACGTGATGCTGCTGGTGACGGTGATCTACGGCTTCGGCCTGCGCGAGATGTCGGGCGTCGAGGTGGGCCTGCTGTACGCCTTCCTCAGCTATATCTCGCGCGTGGTGGAGCCGCTGATCCAGATCACCATGCAGTTCGGCCAGCTGCAGCAGTCCATGGTGGCGGCCTCGCGGGTGCGCAGCCTGCTGCAGGAGGGCGTGGCCGGCGACGCCAGCCAGGCCGGCCTGAGCGTCACGCGCGGCGCCATCAGCGTGCAGGCCTTGAGCTTCGCCTATGCGCCCGGCCGCCCGGTGCTGCAGGATATCAACCTGGAGATCCGGGCCGGCGAATTCATCGGCATCGTGGGCCACACCGGCTCGGGCAAGTCGACCCTGCTGTCGTTGCTGCTGCGCTTCTACGCCAGCGCGCCGGGCTGCATACGCATCGACGGCCTGGCGCTGCAGAGCCTGCCCGATGCGGCCTTTCGTGCCGCCGTGGGCCTGGTGCCGCAGGAGCCCTATCTGATGGCGGCCAGCGCGCGCGAGAACATCGCCATGGGGCGCGACATCAGCGAGGCTGCCATCGTCGAGGCCGCCAAGGCCGCACGCATCCACGACTTCCTGTGCACGCTGCCGCAGGGCTATGACACCCTGCTGGGCGAGGGTGGCGCACGCGTCTCCACCGGCCAGAAGCAGCTGATCGCGATGGCGCGCGCGCTGGCGGCGGCGCCGCGCATCCTGTTCCTGGACGAGGCCACCTCCAACATCGACAGCGCCACCGAGGCGCTCATCAGCGAGGCGCTGCTGGCGCTGCGCGGCCGCGTCACCATCGTGGCGATCGCGCACCGCCTCTCCACTATCCGCGAGGCCGACCAGATCGTGGTGCTGAACCATGGCCGCTTGGTGGAACTCGGCCGGCATGCCGAGCTGATGGCGCTGGAGGGCGGGCTCTACCAGCGCCTGGTGCAACTCCAATCGCTAGAGGAGCAGGGCTAATCGCTCCAGCACCAGCACGGCGAAGAAGCCCAGGCCGGCGATCACCGTCCATTTGATGATGAGCACGCCGCGGCGGCGCCAGACATCCTGGCGCGTGCCGATGTACATCGCGAAGCAGAGAATGCTGGCGGCCATCAGCAGGCCGATGAGGAGGCGGAAGACCATTGTTTACCAGGCCGGCGCCAGTTCGGCGAAGCCGCGCGGGGCCGCGGCCTCGTCCTCGAAGGTGACGATGTCGTAGGCGCTCTCGTCCGCCAGCAGGGCGCGCAGCAGCTTGTTGTTGAGCGCATGCCCGCCCTTGAAGGAGGTGTAGGCCGCCAGCAGCGGATAACCGGCCACCTGCATGTCGCCGATGGCGTCGAGGATCTTGTGCTTGACGAACTCGTCGTCGTAGCGCAGGCCGTCGGCATTCAGCACGCGGTAGTCGTCCACCACGATGGCGTTGTCCATCGCGCCGCCCAGGGTGAGGCCGCGCGAGCGCATCAGCTCGATGTCCTTGGTCATGCCGAAGGTGCGGGCGCGCGCGATCTCCTTCTTGTACTGGCCGCTGCCCATGTCGAACACATAGTGCTGGCCGGTGGCGGAGACCGCCGGGTTGTCGAACTCGATCTGGAAGGAGAGCGTGTAGCCATGGTGCGGCTCCAGCCTGGCCCACATCAGGCGCTTGCCCTCGCCCTGGCGCACTTCCACCGCCTTCTTCACACGCAGAAAGCGCTTGGCCGCGCCCTGCAGCTCGATGCCCGCGCTCTGCAGCAGGAACACGAAGCTGGCGGCCGAGCCGTCCAGCACCGGCACCTCGTCGGCATTGATGTCGACATAGAGGTTGTCCAGCCCCAGGCCGGCACAGGCCGACAGCAGGTGCTCGATGGTCTGCACCTTGGGCGCGCCGGGGTCGCCGCCGGGGCTGATGGTGGTGGCCATGCGGGTGTCGCAGACGGTGTCGGCGCGCACCGGGATGTCCACCGGCGTGGCCAGGTCGACGCGGCGGAACACGATGCCGGTATTGGGCGCGGCGGGCCGCAGCGTGATCTCGACCTTCTGGCCGCTGTGGATGCCCACGCCGACGGCACGGGTCAGCGACTTGAGGGTTCTTTGCTTCAGCATGATGGCCGGGATTCTCCCCGATTCGGGTTTTTCATGCGGACGGCGGGTCATCGAGCGGCTCACGGGAATCGCGGTTCACCGGCAGGCGCAGCGTCATCACCGTGCCATGGCCGGGGCTGCTCTCCACCCGCAGGCTGCCGCCCAGATGCTTGGCGCGCTTCTGCAGGCCGCGCAAGCCGCGGCCGCGCTGCACCGTCTCGATGTCGAAGCCCTCGCCATCGTCCTCCACGCGGATCTCGATCTTGCTGCCCAGATCGCGCGTGACGATGCGCACGCGCGTGGCGCGCGCATGCTTGAGCGCGTTGTTGAGCGCCTCCTGCATCAGGCGCAGCACATGCAGGGCATCGGGCGGCTCCAGCCAGTCGAGCTGGGGCAGGTCGTGCACATCCCATTCGAGCTTGAGGCCGCCGGCCTGCAGGCGCTTGCCAAGGCGGTAGCGCATGGTGGCCAGCAGCGACACCAGGTCGTGGCCCACCGGCTCCAGCGAATCGATCACCAGGCGCAGATCGTCCACGCATTCGCGCAGCACCTCCACCACCTGGTCCTGCTCCATCGTGCCCTGCCCCACCGCCACCATGGCCGAGAGCAGGGACGAGCCCAGGCCGTCGTGCATGTCCTGCATGAGGCGCTGGCGCTCCACCAGCAGGGCCTGCTGGCGCTCGGATTCGCGCAGCCGGTCGTGCTGGCTCTGCAGGGCCGTGCCCTGCGCCACCAGGCGCTGCGCGAGCTGCTCGTTGGCAAACTCGTTCTGACGCAGCGCGCCGACGTAGCGGCACTGCACCGCATAGAGAAAGCTGGCCAGCACGATCAGCGTGGAGAAGGGCATCAGATAGATATGCTCAGCGCCCCACCAGCCCGCCAGCATGCCCAGGTCGTGCAGGCCCAGCACCAGGCCGGCCATCAGGCTCAGCGAGATCCAGCGCAGCTCCGCGCTGCCCTCGCGCCAGGCCACCCGCACCACGAAGGCCGTGCCCAACACGCCCACCACCGCGTTCGCCAGGTGCAGCACCACCACGCTGTCATAGAGCCGCCCCATCACCGGCACCGAGAGCAGGCTGCTGGCCAGCACAAAAGCGCCCAGGCCCAGCTCGAAGCGCGCAAAGCGCCGGTGCGCAAAGCGCAGCGCGAACATGAAGATCAGCAGCATCACCCAGGCCATCGAGGCATGGGTGGCCCACCAGAACCAGTCCAGCGCCAGCTTGGTGCTGGGCATGTCCAGCGAGTAGTGCAGATTGCGGAACAGCCAGGCCAGGCAGGCCAGCGCAAACAGCAGGTAGGCGGGCTCGTCGCGGCGCTTGAGCCAGAGGCTGAGGGCAAAAGCGCCCAGCACGACCAGCGTCATGCCGGTGGCCAGCGGCACGCCGATCTGCAGGCCCCAGCGCCAGTTGTAGGCGGGCTCGAGCTCGTCGCGCGGGCCCAGCCTGACGCTGGAGACGGCGAACAGGCTGCCGGTATAGACCGGCGCCGCCACCACCAGCTCGATCGCCTTGCCCTTGTGCAGATCGCTCAGCGCCGCGGGCAGCACCACCCACAGCGGCCGCACCCATTGCTCGCGCGCCCCGTTCTGGTTGTCGAACACCGGGCGCCAGCCCTGGTCGGTGCGCACCAGCACCGCCGCCGCCAGCGTGACCAGGCGCGGCATATAGAGCGCCAGGCTGGTGGGCCAGCGCTCGTGCTCGGGTTCGTAACGCAACCGGTACCAGCGCATCTGGTAGGCGGGCTGCTCCTCGGTGCCGGCGCGTGGCGTCTCCTGCACATCGGGCAGGCGCACCGGCTTCCAGGCCTTGGGATCGCTGGGCGGTTGCAGATGGGCGGGCAGATCGCCCTGCGCGCCGTCGATGGCGCGCAGGCCGGCCCACCAGGCCTTGAGATCCTGGCGGGACCAGTCGGAGACGGCCAGCTCGGCTTGACCGGCCTGAGCGGCCTGCTGCGCCTGTGCGGGTGTGGCCATGCCCAGCAGGCAGAAAGCCAGCAGGCCGATACAGGCGAGGAAGGACCTCACTGGGCCCTCACCCGGTCATCCATCAATCCGCTTGTTTACGCAGGAAGGCCGGGATCTCGATTTCGTCCATGCCATTGGACGACAGCGCTTCGACCTTGGCCGCGGCGGTGCGGCCATGGCGCCAGACGCTGGGCACGCTCATGCCGCCGAAGTCGTTGCCGTTGCCGCTCATGGCATTGCCCGCGGGCGCCGCCATGCTGCCGCCCATCATCACCGGCTGGGTCAGCACCGGCATATTGTCGGTGCCGGTGCGCAGCGTGGCCTGTTGCTGCACCACTTGCAGCGGTGCCTGCTGGCGTGCGCGCTGCGAGCTCAGGCCGGTGGCGATGACGGTGACGCGCAGCGCGTCGCCCAGGCTTTCGTCGTAGGCGGTGCCGTAGATCACATGGGCGTCATCGGCCGCATAGCGGCGGATCGTGTTCATCGCGTTGCGCGACTCGCTCAGCTTGAAGTTGGCACGGCTGGCGGCGATCAGCACCAGCACGCCGCGCGCGCCGGAGAGGTCGATGCCTTCCAGCAGCGGGCAGGCCACGGCGGCGTCGGCCGCCTTGTTGGCGCGGTCCGGGCCGGTGGCTTGCGCCGTGCCCATCATGGCCTTGCCGGGCTCGCTCATCACCGTCTTGACGTCTTCGAAGTCGACGTTCACCAGGCCGGGGATGTGGATGATGTCGGAGATGCCGCCGACGGCGTTCTTCAGCACGTCGTTGGCATGCGCGAAGGCTTGGTCCTGCGTGACGTCTTCGCCCAGCACGTCCAGCAGCTTGTCGTTCAGCACCACGATCAGCGAGTCGACATTGGCTTCCAGCTCGGCCAGGCCGTTGTCGGCCGCCTTGGTGCGGCGCGTGCCTTCGAATTCGAAGGGCTTGGTCACCACACCGACGGTGAGGATGCCCATTTCCTTGGCCACGCGGGCAATCACCGGCGCGGCGCCGGTGCCGGTGCCGCCGCCCATGCCGGCGGTGATGAAGAGCATGTTGGCGCCCTGGATGGCCTCGCGGATGCGGGCCTCGGCCTCCTCGGCCGCCGCCTTGCCCATCTCGGGCTTGGCACCCGCGCCCAGGCCGGTGGAACCGAGCTGGAGGAGCTGGTCGGCCTTGGAACGATTGAGAGCCTGGGCATCGGTGTTGGCGCAGATGAATTCCACGCCCTGAACGCCTTGGCTGATCATGTGCTCGACGGCATTGCCACCGCCGCCGCCGACACCAATCACCTTGATTTGCGTGCCCTGGTCAAACTCTTCAATCATTTCGATCGCCATAACATACCTCCTTCAGCAATTGTGCATTTGACAACAGTGAAAAACTACAGGGATGACCCTTTTTTTACACTCTTTGCCCCAGAAACTTGGGCATTTGAACCCTCGGCGCCACGGTCACCCGGGCCCGCCACCTGAAACTCTAGAAATTCCCCAGAAACCAATCCCTCGCGCGCCCGAACAGCGTCTTCACCGAGCCCGCCTGCTGCGCCGCTTTCAAACCCCGGGTGCGCGACAAACGCGCCTCTTCCAGCAGCCCCATCACGGTCGCCGAGCGTGGATTCGAAACCATGTCGAAGAGCGCGCCGTTATAGGTCGGGTTGCCGCGGCGCACGGGTTTGAGGAATATGTCCTCGGCCAGTTCCACCATACCCGGCATGACCGAGGCGCCGCCCGTCAGCACAATCCCCGAGGACAGCAGCTCCTCATACCCGGATTCACGTATGACCTGGTGCACCAGCGAGAATATTTCCTCGACTCGGGGTTCAATAACGCCGGCAAGTGCTTGTTTTGAAAGCATGCGCGGGGCGCGGTCGCCCAAACCCGGCACTTCCACCTGATCGGCGGGGTCGGCCAGCAGCTGCTTGGCCACGCCATGCTCGACCTTGATTTCCTCGGCATCCTTGGTGGGCGTGCGCAGCGCCATCGCGATATCGCTGGTGATCAGGTCGCCAGCGATCGGGATCACCGCGGTGTGGCGGATCGAGCCGCCGGTGAAGATCGCCACATCGGTGGTGCCGGCGCCGATATCGACCAGGGCCACGCCCAGATCGCGCTCGTCCGAGGTCAGGCCGGCCAGGCTGGAGGCGCTCGGGTTGAGCACCAGCTGGTCGACTTCCAGGCCGCAGCGGCGCACGCATTTGACGATGTTTTCGGCCGCGCTCTGCGCGCCGGTGACGATATGCACCTTCACTTCCAGGCGCCCGCCCGACATACCGATGGGCTCCTTCACCTCATGGCCGTCGATCACGAATTCCTGCGGTTCCACCAGCAGCAGGCGCTGGTCGTTGGGGATATTGATGGCCTTGGCGGTTTCCACCACGCGCGCCACGTCCACCGGCGTGACCTCCTTGTCGCGCACGATCACCATGCCGGTCGAGTTCTGGCCGCGGATATGGCTGCCGGTAATCCCCGTGAAAACCCTAGATATCTTGCAGTCGGCCATCATTTCGGCCTCTTTCAGGGCCTGCTGGATGGACTGCACGGTGGCGTCGATATTCACCACCACGCCGCGCTTCAAACCATGCGAGGGCGCCACGCCCAGGCCCGCGATGCGCAATTCGCCATTGCCCATGACCTCGGCCACCACCGCCATGATCTTGGCGGTGCCGATATCCAGTCCAACGACCAAATCCTTGTATTCCTTGGCCATGCTCGGTCCTTAGCTTTTCTTATTTCCGCCCTTGGGCGCGGGTGGGTTGGTTGATACTCCGCGCAGCCGCACCGCATAACCGTCGCCATGGCGCAGGTCGGCCGAGAGCAAGGGAGTTTGGTAGCGCGAGGTGATTTGGTTGATGCTGGCGACGAACTGGGCGTAGCGGGCCAGCACCTCGGCATCGCTGCCGCGGCCCAGTTCGATCACCGCGCCCTTGTCCAGATGCACGCGCCAGGAGCCGCGGCCGGACAGATCGAGGCGCTCGACGCCGTCGTCCAGCCGCTTGCTGAGCTGCTGCAGCTGCCGCCACAGCGCCAGCATATGGGCCGAGCTGTTGGCCGGGCCGGACAGCACCGGCAGCTCCTCGTCCTCGACATCGCCCAGATTGGCCTGGAACAGTTCGCCGAAGCTGTTCACCAGCAGGCGCTCCACGGTCGCCTCGCTGTCGGCATCGGCACCCTCGGCCTTGGTTTCCCAGTAGGCCGCGGGCTGGTGCTCCTCCAGCTGCACGCGCAGCCGGCTGGGCCAGATGCGCTGCACGGTGGCGCTGCGCACCCAGGGCACCGCCTCGAAGGCATGGCGGGCGGTCTGCAGATTCATGCTCAGAAAGCTGCCGCTCATGCGCGGCAGGGCGTTGGCACGCAGCGAGGCGGCGCTGTTGCGCGCCACATCGCCCTCCACGGTGATGGCACGGATCGCGAACACCGGCTGGCGCACCAGCCATTGCAGCGCCAGCGCCAGCAGGGCCGCGGCCAGGCCCAGCAGCAACAGCGCCGCCACGCCGTTCATCAGACGGACGTCTGGCGGCGTGGTGACGATGTTGGGGCTCTGGGCGCGCATGGTGAGCGATGAGGGTCAGGTCTTGCTGCCGTGAATGTCGGGCACCCGGCCGTCCAGGCGCGCCTGGGCCAGCAGCCACAGGCACAGCTGCTCGTAGCTGATGCCGGCGGCCTTGGCCGACATCGGCACCAGCGAGTGCGAGGTCATGCCGGGCGAGGTGTTCATCTCCAGCAGAAACACCTGGCCATCGCTCTTGCGCAGCATCAGATCGGCACGGCCCCAGCCGCGGCAGCCCAGCGAGCGGTACGCCGCCAGCACGGTGGCGCGGATGGCGGCCTCCTGCTCGGCCGGCAGGGTGCCGATGTGGTACTGGGTGGTGTCGGTGAAGTACTTGTTCTGGTAGTCGTAGTTGCCGGCCACCGCCTCGATGCGTATCACCGGCAGCGCCACGGCCGTATCGCCCTCGCCCAGCACCGGGCAGGTCAGCTCCCAGCCCACGATGCATTCCTCGCAGAGGATCTCGTCGTCGTACTGGGCGGCGAGCTGCACCGCATCCATCATGTCCGAGTAGCCCACCGCCTTGGAGATGCCGATCGACGAACCCTCGTGCGGCGGCTTCACGAACACCGGCAGGCCCAGCTCGTCGGGCACGCTGCGCACGCGCTCGCGGCTCAGCTCATCGCGGCGCAGCTTCAGGTAGCGCGGCGTCGGCAGGCCGTCGGCGATCCACAGGCGCTTGGTGGTGATCTTGTCCACCGCGATGCTGGAGGCCATCACGCCCGAGCCAGTGTAGGGAATGCCCAGCAACTCCAAGGCGCCCTGCACCGTGCCGTCCTCGCCATGGCGGCCATGCAGGGCGATGAAGACGCGCGCAAAGCCTTCGCTCTTAAGTTCGTGCAGGCCGCGCTCGGCGGGGTCGAAGGCGTGGGCATCCACGCCCTGCGAGCGCAGCGCCTGCAGCACGCCCGCGCCCGACATCAGCGAGACCTCGCGCTCCGCGGATTCGCCACCCGTCAGCACGGCCACCTTGCCGAGCGCCTTGGGGTCGATATTCAGATCCAAGCTCATGGCCGGACCTCCTTCGTGGTCAACAGTTCAACCGTGCGTGCCGGCACGGACCCGATCGTGCCTGCCCCCATCACGATCACCACATCGCCGTCGCGGGTAGCGTCGGCAATGGCTTGCGGCAGCGCCGCGATGTCTGGAACCAAGGTCGCCAGCGGCAGCGCAGCCTGCAATGCCGCCGCGTCTGCGCCTTGAATCGGCGCCTCGCCGGCCGCATACACCTCGGTCAGCAGCACCGCATCAAAACCGCCCATCACGCGCACGAAGTCCGCAAAGCAGTCGCGCGTGCGGGTGTAGCGGTGCGGCTGGAAGGCCAGCAGCAGGCGCTGGCCCGGGAAGGCACCGCGCGCGGCCGAGAGCACCGCCGCCATCTCCACCGGGTGGTGGCCGTAGTCGTCGATCAGGCTGAAACGGCCGCCATCGGCGGCGGGCAGCTCACCATAACGCTGGAAGCGCCGGCCCACGCCGCCGAACTTGGCCAGCGCCGTCAGCATCGCCGCATCCGGCAGCTCCAGCTCGGTGGCGATGGCGATCGCGGCCAGCGCGTTCAGCACATTGTGCTGGCCGGCCAGATTCAGGGTGACGTCCAGCGCCGGCATCTCCCCCTTCTCATCCCGGCGCAGCACCGTGAAGCGCATCTGCCCGCCGGCCAGGGCCTGCACATTCACCGCGCGCACCTGGTTGTGCTCGCCCAGGCCGTAGCTGACGATGGGCCGCGAGACCATCGGCATGATGGAGCGCACGCCCTCGTCGTCGCCGCACAGCACCGCCGCGCCATAGAAAGGCATGCGGTGCAGGAAGTCGACAAAGGCCTGCTTGAGGCGGCCGAGGTCATGGCCATAGGTGTCCATGTGGTCGGCGTCGATATTGGTGACGACGGCCAGCACCGGCAGCAGGTTCAGGAAGGAGGCGTCGGATTCGTCCGCCTCCACCACGATGTAGTCGCCCTGGCCCAGCGCCGAGTTGGCGCCGGCGCTGTTGAGCTTGCCGCCGATCACGAAGGTGGGGTCCACGCCGGCCTCGGCCAGCACCGTGGTGACCAGCGAGGTGGTGGTGGTCTTGCCATGCGTGCCGGCGATCGCGATGCCCTGCTTCAGCCGCATCAGTTCGGCCAGCATGACGGCGCGCTGCACCACCGGGATGCGCGCGGCGCGCGCGGCGATCACCTCGGGGTTGTCGGCCTTCACCGCGGTGGAGGTCACCACCGCCTGGGCGCCGGCGATATGCGCGGCGGCATGGCCGATATGGATCTGCAGGCCCAGCTGCGCCAGGCGTTGCGTGGTGGCGCTCGCGCTCTGATCCGAGCCGCTCACCTGGTAGCCCAGGTTGTGCAGGATCTCGGCAATGCCGCTCATGCCGGCGCCACCGATGCCCACGAAGTGAATGTGCTTGACGGCGTGCTTCATGAGGGCTTCACCAGGGATTCGAGTTCGTCGGCCACACGCGAGGCCGCACGCGGGCGGGCCAGCGCGCGCGCGCGCTGCGCCATCGCCAGCAAGCCCTCGCGGCTCAGGCCGCTCAGCAATTCATGCAGCTTGGCCGGCGTCAGCTCCTGCTGCGGCAGATGCAGGGCCGCCTCGTGCTGGGCCATGAAGCGGGCGTTGTCGCGCTGGTGCGAGGTGGTCGATACCACCAGCGGCACCAGCAGGGCCGGCACGCCGGCGGCGCAGAGTTCGCTCACCGTGACCGCGCCGGCGCGGCCGATGATGAGGTCGCAGTCCGCCAGCCGCGTGGCCATGTCGTCGATGAAGGGCAGCAGCTCCGCCCTTTCATCCAAGGCAATGCCAGCGGCCTGGTAGGCCGCCTGCACGCTGGAGAAATTGGCGGCGCCGGTCTGGTGCGTGACGCTGGGGCGTTGCTCGGCGGGCCACAGCGCCAGCGCCTTGGGCAGCACCTCGTTGATGGCGCGCGCGCCCAGCGAGCCGCCCACCACCAGCACGCGCAGGGGGCCGGTGCGGCCGGCAAAGCGCTGGGCCGGATCGGCGATCGCCTCGATCTCGGCGCGCACCGGGTTGCCGGTGACCACCGCCTTGGGCGTCGAGGCCGCTGCGGCGCCGTCAAAGCCGAAGGCGATGCGGCGCGCAAAGGCCTTCAGTCCGCGGTTCGAGAGCAGCATGGCCGCGTCGGCATTCACCAGCATCAGCGGCTTGCGCATCAGCCAGGCCATCAGGCCGCCGGGCAGGCAGACATAGCCGCCCATGCCCAGCACCGCGTCGGCGCTGCGCGTACCGAACACGGTGCGCGCCTGCACAAAGGCGCGCGCGAACTTGAACAGGCCCGTGAGGGCATGCGCGAAGCCCTTGCCGCGCAGGCCGGCGAAGGCGAGGCGGTCGAGCGGCAGACCGGCGGCCGGCACCAGCTTGTTCTCCATGCCGGTCTCGGTGCCCATCCAGCTCACGCTCCAGCCGCGGCGCTTCATCTCCTCGGCCACCGCCAGGCCAGGGATGATGTGGCCGCCGGTGCCGGCCGCCATGATGACGAGGTGGCGCGTGCTCATGCCCGGCCTCCGCGCATCAGCTGTCTGTTCTCGATGTCGATGCGCAGCACGATGGCGATCGACACGCAGTTCATCAGGATCGCCGAGCCGCCAAAGCTCAAGAGCGGCAGCGTCAGGCCCTTGGTGGGCAGCGCGCCCAGGTTCACGCCCATATTGATGAAGCCCTGGGCTGCCATCCAGATGCCGATGCCCTGGGCATAGAGGCCGGCGAACACGCGGTCCAGCGCGATCGCCTGGCGGCCGATGTGGAAGAGCCGGCGCGAGAGCCAGAAGAAACCGATGATGACCAGGGCCACGCCCACGAAGCCGAGTTCCTCGCCGATCACCGCCAGCAGGAAGTCGGTATGCGCCTCGGGCAGGTAATGCAGCTTCTCCAGGCTGGAGCCCAGGCCCTGGCCGAAGAACTCGCCGCGGCCGAAGGCGATCAGCGAATGCGTCAGCTGGTAGGCCTTGCCCTGGGCGTATTTCTCGTCCCAGGGGTTGAGGTAGGCAAAGATGCGCTCGCGGCGGAATTCGCTGAAGGTGATCATCAGCACGAAGGCCCCCACCAGCACCGCCACGATGAGGAAGAACATGCGGCCGTTCACGCCGCCCAGGAACAGGATGCCCATCGCGATCGCCGCGATCACCATGAAGGCGCCCATGTCCGGCTCGGCCAGCAAGAGCACCCCCACCACGCCCAGCGCCACCACCATGGGCCAGACGGCCTGGAAGAAGTTCTCCTTCACATCCATCTTGCGCACCATATAGCTGGCCGCGTACATCGCGATCGCCAGCTTGGTGAGCTCGGAGGGCTGGAAGTTCATCACGCCCAGCGGGATCCAGCGCCGTGCGCCATAGACCACCTTGCCCAGGCCGGGGATCAGCACCGCGATCAGCATCACCAGCGAGATCACGAAGATCCAGGGCGCCCAGCGCTCCCAGCTCGCCACCGGCACCTGCACGGTGATCAGCGCGGCCACCAGGCCGAAGCCGATCGCCACCATATGGCGGGTGAGGAAATGCGTCGGCAGGTATTTGGCGAAGCGCGGGTTGTCCGGCATCGCGATCGAGGCCGAATAGACCATCAGCAGGCCCAGGGCCATCAGCGCCAGCACCACCCACACCAGGGTGACGTCAAAGCCCTGGATGCGGGTGGGCTGGCCGGCCGACGTCGACACCCAGTCGCGCACCGGCACATCGGCGGCACTCGCCTCGCTCTTGGCGAACAGCCCGCGCAGGCGCTCCGCCAGGTGCTTCAGGCCCAGGGTCTCGCTCATCAGCTGAGCCCCCCGTCGTTGGCCAGCTCATGCACCTGGGCCACGAACACCTCGGCACGGTGGGCATAGTTGCGGAACATGTCCAGGCTGGCGCAGGCCGGGCTCAGCAGCACGCTGTCGCCGCTGTGCGCCTGCTGCAGGCACCAGCTGGTGGCGGCCTCCAGCGTGTCGTGGCGCTGCATCGGTAGCTGGCTGTCTTGCAAGGCAGCCTCGATCTGAAGCGCGTCGCGGCCGATCAGTGCCACCGCGCGTCCATGGCGCGCCACGCCCTCGCGCAGCGGGGAAAAATCCTGGCCCTTGCCGTCGCCGCCCAGGATCAGCACCAGCTTGGCGGGTGCGCGGTCGGCGCCCAGGCCGTTGATGGCGGCCACGGTGGCGCCGACATTGGTGCCCTTGGAATCATCATAGAAATCCACGCCGCGGATGCTGGCCACGTACTCGACGCGGTGCGGCTCGCCGCGGTAGTCGCGCAAGCCATGCAGCATCGGCGCCAGCTCGCAGCCGGCCGCGCTGGCCAGGGCCAGGGCCGCCAGCGCATTGGCGGCGTTGTGGCGGCCGCGCACGCGCAGCGCGTCGGCGGGCATCAGGCGCTGCAGGATGATCTCCTCCGCGTCCTCATCCTTGCGGCGCTTGAGGGTCTCGTCGACCTCGCGGGCGCGCACCAGCCAGGCCATGCCGCCCTCGCTGACCAGGCCATAGTCGCCCGGATGATCGGGCGCGTTCAGGCCGAAGCGCAGCACGGTACGCGACTGCAGCTTGGCGGCGCGGCCGCGCCCCTGCTTGACCAGCACCGGCGCCGGCACCATCGCCTCCACCAGGGCGTCGTCGCGGTTGATCACCATCAGCGTGTGTTCGCCAAAGACGCGCGCCTTGGCGCGCGCATAGGCGGCCATGTCGCCATGCCAGTCGAGATGGTCCTGGGTGATGTTGAGCACCGCCGCGGCGGTGGGCTCGAAGCCCTGCACGGTGTCGAGCTGGAAGCTGGAGAGCTCCAGCACCCAGACCTCGGGCAGGTGCTCGAACACCGGACCCTTGGGCGGCGGCGGCTTGATCGGCAGGGGCTGCTCGTCCAGCAGCGCGTCCACCTCGTCCAGGGTGGACAACTCCACTATGGGCTCGGGCTGAGCCTCCGGGCTTTCATCGGCCACCGGGGTCAGGTCTTGCTCCTCTACGGGCGCCTCCACCAGCTCTGCAGGCAACGCGGCCGGTTCCAGGTCCAGCGCCTGCGCCAACGTGGTCAGCATGCTGGGGCCGATATTGCCGGCCACCGCCACGCGCTTGCCGGCGCGCTCGGCCAGCAGCGCGGTCATGCAGGTGGTGGTGGTCTTGCCATTGGTGCCGGTGATGGCCAGCACCGCGGGCGCGTAACGGCGCTCGGCCTTGAGATCGGCGAGGGCATGGGCAAACAGGTCCAGCTCGCCTTGCACCGGGATGCCGGTGGCGCGTGCCAGGTTCAGGAGCGGCTGCAGGCGCGCGTCCAGCGGCGACAGGCCCGGGCTCTTCAGCACCAGTTGCACACCCGCCAGCGCCGATTCCGGCAGCTCGCCGTGGAAGAACTCGACGGCCGGCAGTTGCTCGCGCAGCGTGGCCAGTTGCGGCGGCTGCGCGCGCGAGTCCCACACCGTGGCCGTGGCGCCGTAGCGCAGGGCCCAGGCGGCCATGGCCAGGCCGGAGTCGCCCAGCCCCAGCACCAGCACCTTGAGTCCCATCAGCTGCTTCATCGTGCCATCCTCAGCGCAGCTTCAGGCTGGCCAGGCCGATCAGGCACAGCAGCATGGTGATGATCCAGAAGCGCACCACCACCTGGGTCTCTTTCCAGCCCGATTTCTCGAAATGGTGGTGCAGCGGCGCCATCTTGAAGATGCGGCGGCCGGTGCCGGTCTTCTTCTTGGTGTATTTGAACCAGCTCACCTGGATCATCACCGACAGCACCTCGGCGACGAACACGCCGCCCATGATGCCCAGCACGATTTCCTGGCGCGTGATGACCGCCAGCGTGCCCAGCGCGCCGCCCAGCGAGAGCGCGCCCACATCGCCCATGAAGACCTGGGCCGGATGGGTGTTGAACCAGAGGAAGGCAAGACCTGCCCCCGCCATCGCCGCGCAGAAGATCATCAGCTCGCCGGCGCCGGGGATGTAGGGAAAGATCAGGTACTTGCTGTAGACCGAGGAGCCGGTGACGTAGGCGAACACGCCCAGCGCCGAGCCCACCATCACCACCGGCATGATGGCCAGGCCGTCCAGGCCGTCGGTGAAGTTCACCGCATTGCTGGTGCCGACGATGACGAAGAAGGACAGCGCGATGAAGCCGAACACGCCCAGCGGGTAGCTGACCGTCTTGAAGAAGGGCAGCATCAGGTCGGCCTTGGGCGGCAGCTCGGTGGAGAAGCCGCTCGTGACCCAGCGGAAGAACAGCTCCACCACGCCCAGGAAGGAGGTCTCGGACACGCTGAAGGCCAGGTAGAGCGCCGCCACCAGGCCGATCAGCGATTGCCAGAAGAACTTCTCGCGGCTGCTCATGCCCTCGGGGTTCTTGTCGACGACCTTGCGCCAGTCATCCACCCAGCCGATCGCGCCAAAGCCCATCGTCACCAGCATCACGACCCAGACGAAGCGGTTGCTCCAGTCGAACCACAACAGCGTGGACACGCCGATGCCGATCAGGATCAGCACCCCGCCCATGGTGGGCGTGCCGCTCTTGGCCAGATGCTGTTGCACGCCGTATTCGCGGATCGGCTGGCCGATCTTCATTTCGGTCAGGCGGCGTATCACCCAGGGGCCGAAGGCCAGGCCGATCAGCAGCGAGGTCATCGCCGCCATCACCGCGCGGAAGGTGATGTACTGGAACACGCGCAGAAAGCCGAGGTCCGGATACAGGCCTTGCAACCATTGGGCCAGACTAAGCAGCATGGGCGCCCCCATCCTTTTGCAGCGCCGCGACCACGCGTTCCATCTTCATGAATCTCGATCCTTTGACGAGCACGTTCTGAACCTGGGGCGCCTGCTCAAGGGCCGCCACCAACTCGTCCACTGACTTGAAATGTCTGGCGGCGACGCCATAGGCGCGCGCCGTGTCGGCCGCCGCCTCGCCCACGGTCCACAGTGCGGCGATGCCGCGCTCGGCCGCGTAGGCGCCCACCTCGCCATGGAAGGCCGGGCCCTCGTTGCCTACCTCGCCCATATCGCCCAGCACCAGCCAGGACAGGCCCGGCAGATCGGCCAGCACGTCGATGGCGGCGCGCACGCTGTCGGGGTTGGCGTTGTAGCTGTCGTCGATCAGGGTCAGGCGCCGGCCTTGGCGCTCCAGCTGCTGCAGCTGCGAGCGGCCCTTGACGGGGCGGAAGTCTTCCAGACCGCGCACCACCGCGGCCAGTGGCGCACCGGCGGCCAGCGCGCAGGCGGCGGCCGCCAGGGCGTTGCGCACGTTGTGCAGGCCGGCCACCGAGAGCGCCACCGGCGCATCGCCGGCCGGCGTGTGCAGCTCCAGCGCCCAATGCCCGGCATCCACCCAGGCGGCGCGCCCCATCACATCGGCCTGGCCCTGCAGCGCAAAGCTGAGGTGGCCGCGCGTGCCGGCGAGCCGATGCCAGATCGGTGCGCAGGCGTCCTCGGCCGGGAACACCGCCACACCGGCGGCGCCCAGGGCCTCGATGACGGCGCCGTTCTCGCGCGCCGCCGCCTCCACCGTCTGCAGAAACTCCTGGTGCTCGCGCTGCGCGTTGTTGACCAGGGCCACGGTGGGCTGGGTCATCGCGGCCAGCGGCGCGATCTCGCCCGGGTGGTTCATGCCCAGCTCGATCACCGCGGCGCGGTGCCAATGGGCCAGGTCCTGGCGCAGGCGCAAGAGCGTCAGCGGCACGCCGATCTCGTTGTTGTAGTTGCCCTCGGTGGCGAGCGCCGCCGTGCCCAGCCAGGCGCGCAGGATGCTCGCAATCATCTGGGTCACGGTGGTCTTGCCATTGCTGCCGGTGACGGCAATCACCGGCAGATGGCATTGCGCGCGCCAGGCGCTGGCCAGCGCACCCAGCGCCTTGAGGCTGTCGGGCACCTCGATGCCGGGCAGGCCGGCTGCCTCCAGGCCGCGCTCCGCCAGGGCCGCGACGGCGCCCGCCGCCCTGGCCTGGGCCAGGAAGTCGTGCGCATCGAAGCGCTCGCCGCGCAGCGCCACGAAGAAGTCGCCCGCCTGCAGGCTGCGCGTGTCGCTGTGCACGCGCAGGATGGCCAGCTCCGGGTCGCCCACTAGGCGCGCCGCGGGCACAGCGGGCAGCAGCAGCGCGTGCAGCTGGCCGAGCGTGAAGTTGTTGTGGCTCACAGTCCGGCCCTCCGGATCAGGGCGGCACGGCCTTCGTCCACATCGGAGAAGGGCAGGCGCTGGCCCATGATTTCCTGATAGTCCTCGTGGCCCTTGCCGGCCACCAGCAGCACGTCGCGGCTGCCGGCCTCCAGCACCGCGCGCTGGATGGCTTCACGGCGGTCGGCCAGCACCAGACGCGGCGCGGCCGCATCCAGGCCCGCCTCGATGTCGGCCAGCACCTGCTCGGGGGCCTCGCCGCGCGGGTTGTCGCTGGTGATGACGACGCGCTGGGCCAGCCTGGCGGCGATCGCGCCCATCAGCGGACGCTTGCTGCGGTCGCGGTCGCCGCCGCAGCCGAACACGCAGTGCAGCTGGCCACCGCGCGCCGCGGCCAGCGGGGCGAGCGCTTCCAGCGCCTTCTGCAGCGCATCGGGCGTGTGGGCATAGTCCACCACCAGCTCGGGCAGCTCGCGACCATTGCCGACGCGCTGCATGCGGCCGGGCACGGGGGTGACGAGGGCCGCCACGCGGGCCACATCGGCCAGGCCGTGGCCGAGTGCGCGCAGGCCACCGATCACCGAGAGCAGGTTGGAGATGTTGTACTCGCCGATCAGGCCGGTCTCGACCAGCAGTTCTTCGGCCCCTTCCTTCAGGGTGAAGGCCAGGCCAGCGGCGCGGTAGTGCAGCGCATGGGCCGAGAGGCGCGCATCGCTGCGGTTCAGGCCATAGCTCCAGACGTCCAGCTTGCCGGTCAGCTCCTTGGCCAGTTCGGCACCCTTGGCATCGTCGAGGTTCAGCACCGCGGCCTGCAGGCCCGGCCAGTCGAACAGCTCGCGCTTGGCGGCCCAGTAGGCGTCCATGCTGCCGTGGTAGTCCAGATGGTCCTGGGTGAAGTTGGTGAACAGGGCCACGCGCAGCTGGGTGCCGGCGAGGCGGTGTTCCTTGATGCCGATCGAGGAGGCCTCGATCGCGCAGGCCGCATAGCCCTGCCCCGCCATGCGCTTGAAGGCCGCCTGCAGCAGCACGGGGTCAGGTGTTGTCAGGCCGGTGTAGCTGATGTCGGCGGGCTTGCCGCTGCCCGCGCTGGCCGGGATGGGCGGCTCGCCGACACCCAGCGTGCCCACCACGCCGCAGCGCTGGCCCAGCAGGCTCAGGGCCTGGGCGGTCCACCAGGCGGTGGAGGTCTTGCCATTCGTGCCGGTGCTGGCGATCACCGCCAGCTGCTTGCTGGGCTCGCCGTAGTAGGCGGCAGCGATCAGGCCGGTCTTGGCCTTCAGCCCGGCCAGCGAGGCCACGCGTGCATCGGTGAAGCCATAGGCATCGACGCCCTCCTCCTCCACCAGGCAGGTGGCGGCGCCGGCGGCGATGGCAGCGGCCACATAGCCGCGGCCGTCCTTGGCATAGCCGGGCCAGGCGATGAAGGCATCGCCGGCCGCCACCGCGCGGCTGTCGGTGCGCAGCGCGCCGGTGGTCCATTCCTGCAGCCAGCGGGCCGCGGCTTCGGGTGATTTGAGTCGGGTCAGCATGTCTTGTGGTCCTTGTTGCCGAGGCCGCAGGCCAGCAGTTCGGGCTTGGCGGGCGGCACATGCATCAGGCGCAGGCTTTGCGCCACCAGCTCGCTGAACACCGGCGCGGCCACATGGCCGCCGGCATGGCCGGCGATGCTGGGCTCGTCCACCATCACCGCGACGACGATGCGCGGCTGCTGGATCGGCGCCAGGCCCACGAACCAGGCGCGGTACTTGCTCTTGTCGTAGCCGCGGCCGACCTGCTTGTAGGCGGTGCCGGACTTGCCGCCCACCGCATAGCCGGCCACCTGGGCCTCGCGCGCGGTGCCGCCGGGCTCGGTGACGCTCTGCAGCATCTGGCGCAGCGTCTCGGCGGTCTGCGGCGAGAACACGCGCCGGCCCTGCACCGGGGCGCCGGCGGGCAGCTTCTGGATGCTCAGCGGCAGCAGCTCGCCGTCGTGCGCGAACACCGTGTAGGCATGGGCCAGCTGCAAGAGCGAGGCCGAGAGGCCGTAGCCATAGCTCATGGTGGCCTGCTCGACCGGCCGCCACTTCTGGTAGGGCCGCAGGCTGCCGGTGACGGCGCCGGGGAACTGGATCTGCGGGCGCTGGCCCAGGCCGATGGCGCTGTACAGCTCGTGCATCTCGCGCGGCGGCATTTGCAGCGCCATCTTGAGGGTGCCGATATTGCTGGAGTTCTTGATCACCTCGGCCACCGTCATCACGTCGGCCGGGTGCGCATCGCTGATGCGGTGGCCGGCCATGGTGATGAAGCCGGGCGCGGTGACGATGCGGGTGGCGGGCGTGACGCGGCCCGACTCGATCGCCTGCGCGGCGATGAAGGGCTTCATGGTCGAGCCGGGCTCGAACACATCGGTGAGCGCGCGGTTGCGCAGCTGCTCGCCGCCGCGCTGCTTGCGCTCATCCGGCTTGAAGCTGGGGTAGTTGGCCAGCGCCAGCACCTCGCCGCTGCGCGCATCCAGCACCACCGCGCTGCCCGCCTTGGCGCCATGCTTGGCCACCGCGTCGCGCAGGCGCTGGTAGGCGTAGTACTGGATCTTGGCGTCGATGGCCAGCTCGATGTCCTGGCCGTTGACCGCGTCGACATGGGCGCCCTGGTCCTCCACCACGCGGCCCAGGCGGTCGCGCAGCACGGCGCGCAGGCCGTCCCGGCCCTGCAGCGCGGATTCGAAGGCAAGCTCCAGGCCCTCCTGGCCGCGCTCGTCGGCATTCGTGAAGCCCACCACATGGGCGGCGGCCTCGCCCTCGGGATAGCGGCGCTGGTATTCGCGCTCCTGGAACACGCCCTTGAGCTTGAGGGCGCGCACCTGCTCGGCCATGCCGTCGTCGACCATGCGGCGCAGCCACACGAAGCGGTGTGCGGGGTCCAGCTTGGCGTGCAGATCCGCGTCGCTCATGCCCAGCGCGCGGGCCAGCGCGGCGCGCTGGGCGGCGTCGCCGTCCAGCTCCGACGGGATGGCCCAGAACGAGGGCATGGCCACGCTGCTGGCCAGCACCTGGCCGCTGCGGTCGATCAGGCGGCCGCGGCTGGCGGGCAGCTCCTGCTTGTGCAGATAGCGCGCCTCGCCCTGCTGCTGGAAGAAGGCATGGTCCACCGCCTGCACATAGGCGGCGCGCGCCAGCAGGCCGGTGAAGCCCAGGCCCACCAGCACGAGCAGAAAGCGCGAACGCCACAGCGGCGTGCGTGTGGCGAGCAGGGGGCTGTGGATGCGCGGCGGGCGGGCCATCAGAAGCTCTCCTCCACCGCCTGCAGCTTGCCGCTGGCAACGATCTGCGGCTTCACCTCCAGATCGGGCGGCACGCCCAGCAGGCGCAGGCTCTGCGCCACCACCTGGCTGAACACCGGGCCGGCCACCGCGCCGCCGTAGTAGACGCCGTTGCTGGGCTCGTCCACCATCACCGCCACCACGATGCGCGGCTTGCTGATCGGCGCGATGCCGACGAACCAGGAGCGGTACTTGTGACCGGCGTAGCTCTTGCCTTCCTGCTTGTGCGCGGTGCCGGACTTGCCGCCCACGCTGTAGCCGCTCACCATCGCCTGCGGCGCGGTGCCGCCGGGGCCGGCGGCCATCTGCAGCATCTCGCGCACCTGGGCCGCGGTCTTCTCGCTGAACACGCGGATGCCATGCACCGGCTCCTTGGCGGTCTGGTGCATCATCGAAATCGGGATCACCTCGCCGTCGCGCGCGAACACGGTGTAGGCGCGCGCCAGCTGCAGCAGCGAGGCCGAGAGCCCGTAGCCATAGCTCATGGTCGCCTGCTCGATCGGGCGCCAGCTCTTGTAGGGCCGCAGCTTGCCGGTCACCGTGCCGGGGAAGTTGATCTGCGGACGCTGGCCCAGGCCGATGGCGGTGAACATCTCGTGCATCTCGCGCGCCTGCATCTGCAGGGCCAGCTTGGTGATGCCGACGTTGGAGGATTTCTGGATCACCTCGGCGGCGGTGAGCACGCCATGCGGGTGGGCGTCGGTGATCACCGAGCCGGTCACCGTCATGCGGCCGGGCGCGGTGTCGATCGGGGTCTGGGGCGTGACGCGGCCGGTCTCCAGCGCCAGCGCCATCACCAGCGGCTTCATCGTCGAGCCGGGCTCGAACACATCGGTGAGCGCGCGGTTGCGCAGCTGCTCGCCGCTGAGGTTCTTGCGTTCGCCGGGGTTGTAGCTGGGGAAGTTGGCCAGCGCCAGCACCTCGCCGGTCTGCACGTCCAGCACCACCACCGAGCCGGCCTTGGCCTTGTGCTCGGCCACCGCATCGCGCACGCGCTGGTAGGCGAAGAACTGCACCTTGGCGTCGATGGAGAGATCGATGTCGCGGCCGTTGGCGGGCGGCACGCGCTCGCCCATGTCCTCGACCACGCGGCCCAGGCGGTCGCGCACCACGGCGCGCGAGCCATCGCGGCCCTGCAGATCCTTCTGGAAGGCCAGCTCGATGCCCTCCTGGCCCTTCTCTTCCAGATTGGTGAAGCCCACCACATGGGCGGCCGCCTCGCCCTCGGGATACTGGCGCTTGTACTCGCGATCCTGGAACACGCCCTTGAGATTGAGCGCCTTGATGCGGGCGGCGGTGTCGTCGTCGGCCTGGCGGCGCAGGAACACGAAGCGCGTGGCCGGGTCCAGCTGCTTTTCCAGTTGCTGCTGGCTGATGCCGAGGATCCTGGCAAGCTCGCGGCGCTTGGCCGGATCGCTGTCGACCTCCTTGGGGAAGGCCCAGATCGAGGGCACGGCCACGCTGCTGGCCAGCACCTGGCCCCTGCGGTCATTGATGCGGCCGCGGCTGGCGGGCAGCTCCACGGTATGGGCGTAGCGCGCCTCGCCCTGGCGCTGGAAGAACTCCTCGCCGATCACCTGGATGTAGGCGGCGCGCGCCAGCAGGCCGGCGAAGGCCAGACCCACCAGGGCGACCAGAAAGCGCGAGCGCCAGGGCGGGGTCTTGGAGGCCAGCAGCGGGCTGGTGGAATAGCTCACGCTGCGCGTGTTGTGGGCGCGCGCGCCGCTGGTGGCGGCGGAGTTGCGCCTGAACTTCATCACTGCGTGCCTCCGGCAATGGCTGCCGAGGCGGCGCGCGCCCTGCCACCGTCCAGCGCCTGGCCGGTGGTTTGCGCAGCGGTTTGCGTAGCGGTTTGCGTAATGGCCGGCGTGATCGCGCGCATGCGCAGGCGCTCGCGCGCCACCTGCTCGACGCGCAGATTGGTGGCCTGGGCATGGCGCTCGGCCTGCAGGCGCTGGTAATCGGCATCGAGGCGGCGTGCCTCGGTCTGGGCGCGGTCCAGCTCGGTGAACAGGCGGCGCGCCTCATAGGCGTTGCGCACCATGTAGAGGCCCGACAGCAGCACCGCCAGCAGCAGCAGGAAGTTGATGCGGCTCACCGCTTCGCTCCCTTGCGCCTGGCGGCCTTGGCGTCCTGCGCCGGTGCGGGCTCGAGCGGCGCATCGGTGCGTTCGGCCACGCGCAGGATGGCCGAGCGCGAACGCGGGTTGGCGCGCACCTCGGTCTCGCTGGGCTTGATGCGGCCCAGCGCCGTCAGCGCCAGCGCCTTGGGTGCGGCGAACATGGCGCGCCGGTCCACCACTTCCTTGCTGTGCGAGGCGATGAAGGTCTTGACGATGCGGTCTTCCAGCGAATGGAAGCTGATCACGCTGAGCCGCCCGCCGGGCAGCAGCATCTGCAGGGCCGCGTTCAGCCCCTGCTCGAGCTCTTCAAGCTCGGCGTTGACGTAAATCCGTAACGCTTGAAATGTGCGCGTTGCAGGGTCCTGGCCCGGTTCGCGGGTTTTGACTGCACCAGCCACGACTTGGGAAAGCTCGGCAGTGCTTCGAACAGCACTCCCGCTCTCCCGGCGAGCAACAAGCGCCTTTGCAATCTGTGCAGCAAACCGTTCTTCCCCATAGTCGCGTATGACCTCGGCAATTTGGCGCTCGTCGGCACGCGCCAGGAAATCGGCGGCACTCTCGCCGCGCGTGGTGTCCATGCGCATGTCCAGCGGCCCCTCGAAGCGGAAGCTGAACCCGCGCGCGGGGTTGTCAATCTGCGGGCTCGACACGCCCAGGTCCAGCAGCACGCCGTGCACCCGCTGGATGCCCAGGGCCTCGAGCTGGGCGCGCATGTCGGCAAAAGGGGCGTGGCAGATAGAAAAACGCGGGTCCGTGACCCGCGTCTCGCCGGTGGTGGCCGCTGCGATGGCCTCGGGGTCGCGATCGATCGCGATCAACCTCCCCTGCGGCCCGAGCTTCTCCAGCAGCAGGCGCGAATGGCCGCCGCGGCCGAAGGTGCCGTCCACATAGATGCCGTTGGGATCGTTCAGCACCCCGTCCACGGTCTCGTGCAGCAGCACGGTGGTGTGCGAAAAGCCGGGCGTCGCGGGCGTCGTCATTTCGCTCATCAGAAGCTGAAATCCTTGAGTGCGTCCGGCAGTTCGGACTGCATCACCTGGGCCTCGTGCGCCGCATAGGCGGCCGCGTCCCAGAGTTCGAAGTGGCTGCCCATGCCCAGCAGCATCACGTCCTTCTGCAGCGCGGCACTGGCGCGCAGCTCGGGCGCGATCAGGATGCGCGCCGCACTGTCGATCTCGACGTCCTGGGCATTGCCCAGGAACACACGCTTCCAGCCCGAGGCCGACATCGGCAAGGCGGCGATGCGATCGCGGAAGTTTTCCCAGGCCGGACGCGGGAACACCATCAGGCAACCCTCGGGGTGCTTGGTGAGGGTGAGCTGGCCGGCGCACAGCGCCTGCAGCACCTCGCGGTGGCGTGTAGGGACGGACAAACGCCCCTTGGCGTCCATCGCCAAGGCACTCGCCCCTTGAAACACAAAATTCGCCACAGCGACCCACCAAATGACAGTTTTTCCCACTTTACTTACGCAACCGCCGCAGGTCAAGGCAAATCGCGTTTTTTCCCAATGAAATCAACTACTTAGAAACGATAGCTGCGAGAGCTCGCAAATAAAAGTTGTTCAAAAAGAAGGACTTGCAAACCTGTCTGCAAGTGGTGGATGAAGAAAACAGGCCTCCCGGCCGGCCAGCGGCGCCACCCGGGCGCGCCAAGCCTCGATTGTCGCGGCCCGGCCGCCCGCTGCGGCGGCCGGGCGCTGCTTTAGGCAGCGCTCCCGGGGCGAAACAGCCCCTCGGCAGGAACAGCGAGCCCGCTCAGTGACGTTGCAACAGCTCGCTGGGGCTGCAGGCAAACCAGCGCTGGCAGCTGCGCGACAGGGCGGCCTGCTCCGAGTAGCCCAGCATCAGCGCAATTTGCGCCAGGCTGGGTCGCGCGGACTGGCGCAGCAGCTCCACGAAATAGTCACGGCGCGCCTCGTCCAGCAGCTGCGGAAACGGGCAACCCTCCCTGGCCAGCCGGCGCTGCAGGCTTTTCTCGTGCAGGGACAACTCCGCGGCGATATCGGCCTGCTTCACCCGCCCCATGCCAAGGCGCTGGCGCAGCAGGCGGCGCACGCCTTCCGATACCAGCTCGCCCGATTTCGGAAAACGGCTGTCGATATAACTGGTTGCCATCTTGATGCGCAATTCGTTTCGCCCCGGCAGCGGGCGCTTCAGCTCCGCCTCGGCAATACGGATGGCCGCAAACGGCGCATTGAATCTGCACTCGCAGGAGAAATAGGCCTGATACTTGTCCGCGGCGCTCAGCGCCTCGTGCGGAAACATCACGAGCAAATCATCACCGCGATTTTCGCGCGCAAATCTCAGAGCCCGCACCAAGGACACCAGAATGTATTCGGTGACCTGTTTGAAACTCGCCGGCCGGCCATCGTTCACCGTCAGGATCAAATCCACCATCCCGGCCTGCCCGCGCACCGGCGCCAGCGTGGGCTGAAACACCGTGCTGTAGACATGCCCATATTGGGTAATCAGCGCCAGCGCCTCGCTGAGGGTATTGGCATGCCGCATCAGCACCACCACGGGCCCTTCGAAATATTCATCCGGCCCCTGCCCCATGCGTAAACCGAAATCGGGGCAGCGTCCCGCCTCGGCGGTATTTTCAAGCAGTTGCACGAACAGCTGATACGGGATGAATTCATCACCCGAGATCGGCTGCTCCAATACTAGACCGAGGCGCTTCATCTGCGCATATGGATCGACCGCCACGGCCTGGGCCGCCCATTCGTAATCCTGCAGGGCAACGGAGCGAATCAGCGCTGGCATGAATCTCAGTGTTGAGCGGAATTCGGTGAATACCCGCATGTCCGCGGGAGTTAAATGAATGTCTGCCGGGGTCAATTCTTTGCAGACGCAATCATGCACCATCCTCGTGCCAGTTTTGACATTTGCTAATGCGCGCGCCCGCTTCGGGCTGAGCCCAGCGCGCCGCGGCGGCGTCTTCTAGACACAGGAAATCACCCATGCCCTTGCATCGCGACCCCAAATTCGCGCTTTTGTTGTCCATGCTCACCGCCGCGGCGCTGGCGGGCTGCGGCGGCGGAAGCGACCCTGCACCGCAGGCTCAAACCATCAGCTTCGCCGCACCGGCGACCCAGACCATGGGCACGGCCGCGGCCGCGCTGAGCGCCACGGCCAGCTCCGGCCTGCCGGTCAGCCTGGCGTCCAAGACCGCCGCCGTCTGCACGCTGAGCGGCAGCACCCTGGTGCTGGTGTCCGCCGGCACCTGCTCGGTGGAGGCCACGCAGGCGGGCAACGCGGCCTGGCTGGCCGCCACGCCGGTAACGGTGAGCTTCAGCGTCAATGTGGCCGGCACCATCGTCACGGCGGCCAAGATGAACGACCTGGACCTGAACGCGATCC